>ERZ773214.201-NODE-201-length-41545-cov-60.535189_pt1 | contig 41545 bp, 30 predicted proteins | sample MGYA00511238_ERZ773214 | MGnify/ENA primary metagenome ERZ773214 (study PRJEB29015, sample SAMEA2738157) | human oral metagenome | biome: human oral; feature: human-associated habitat; material: saliva | place: China | collected 2259 ... | reverse complement strand
CTGGTCGCCCCGCCGTGAACGCACCGGCTGTTTCGCCGTTCAGCGACGTTCCGGTGAACCACCCCGCGTACAAGGAGATTTACTGGCTGAGCCAGCAGGGTATCAGCGGTAGCGACTTCCGTCCCCTGGAGGCCGTCACCGAGTCCACCATGGCCGAGTTCATGTACCGTGCCGCCGGCTCCCCGGCACAGAATCAGGGCGGCTACGCATCGCAGGCCCTGGCCTGGGCCGCCTCGAACGGCATCGGTACCGGCTCGACCTCTTCGGCAGCCATCACCCGCGACGCTATGGCAGGCTACCTGTACATCTACGCTAACTAAGGCGTACGGCTCCTAAAGCGTAAAGAACCGCCCCGCTCCTTTTCAGGAGCGGGGCGGTTCTTGTATGTGACCTACAGGGAGACGCCTATCGGCGTGCTACCGGATTAGAGGGTCTGGGTGGGGGTGTCGCCACCGATAGCGGGGGTCTGCTTTGCCTTCAGCTCGGCCAGGCGGGCGTCGAGCTCGTTCTGGCGACCCATCTCCTCCAGGGTGTTGAACTGTGCGTCCAGCGAGGAGGATGCCAGCTCCTGCTGACCGATGACGCGTGCCTCTTCGCGGCGGACCTTCTCTTCGAAACGGTAGATTTCGCTGGTCGGGTCCATCACGTCGAAGGCCTTCAGCGCGTCGTTGACCTGGCTCTGAGCGGTGGCGGTCTTCTGACGCGAGGTCAGTTCGTCGCGCTTGTACTTCAGCTCGTCGAGCTTGGTACGCATCTTGTCCAGACCGTCCTTGAGCTGGTTCACGACCTGGGTCTGGGAAGCCAGCTGGGGCTCGAGAGCCTGTGCAGCCTTCTCAGCCTGCATCTGCTTGCCCAGGGCAACCTTGGCGAGGTTGTCGAACTTGTCAGCGTTGGCGGCGTCACCAGCGGTGCGAAGCTCATCTGCCTTGTTGGAGGCGGCCAGAGCCTTGGCGCCCCACTCCTGGGCTTCCTTGAGGTCCTCTGCGTGGTCCTTCTCCAGCAGTCGCAGGTTGCCGATGGTCTGGGCGACGGCGGCCTCTGCCTCACGGATGCTGTTGGTGTAGTCGCGAACCATCTGGTCCAGCATCTTCTGCGGGTCCTCGGCAGCGTCGAGCAGGGCGTTGATGTTTGCCTTCGCCAGCTGTGCGATTCGACCGAAGATAGTCTGCTTAGCCATGATTTCCTACTTTCTGTTCAACGGGCTGCGGGGGAGCGCCACGCTCCTCGTGAGCCGTGCCCGTACAACTTATTATGTGAGAGGTTTCTGGGCGTGGGCTGTGAAAACCATGCACGCCCGATGACCTCAATCTAAACTTTGGGTGAATTGGGTGAACTAGAAGCTACCGCCGTCGCCACCGCCGCTACCCCAGTCGCCGCCACCGCCGCCACTGAAGCCGCCGCCGCTCCAGCCTCCGCCGGAGGAGGAGCCGCCGGAGCTGCTGCCCCAGCTGTTGGTTGAGCCGGAGCCCAGGGTGTTCAGGATGGCGCCCAGCAGCAGGCCCTTTGCGAGGTCGCTACCCCAGCTATTACCGCCGCCACCGCTGGAGCGTTCGGAGAACTGGCCCATCTCGCGGGCGGCGCGGTTCTGCGCGTCGTTGGCCTGCTGAAGGGCCATGTTGGCCTCGTTCAGAGCCTCCAACGGGTTGGAGTTACGCATCCGGTTGGCGTTCATGAGGTGACGTTCGGCTTCGGAGATCGCGGTCAGGGTCGTGGGGCCCACGGCGCCGCGACGATTATCGATGTACCCGCGGGCACCGGTCACCGCGGCGTGCGCGGAGCGAAGGGTACGATCGAGGGTCTGGCTTGCCGCGCGGGAACGATCGCGGGTGGCGCGCATTTCCGTCATCGACTTGTCCAGCTCGCTCGAGAGCTGACGCAGCTGATTGGCCAGGGCCAGCGGGTCGTTCGGGCGGGCGGTGGAGCTCTGCGTCACCTGTCCGAGGACCGCTTCCATACCGGCGGCCACGGCAGCCAGGTCGGAACGGCCCTGCGACATGGCCAGGCTCTTGGCCTCGGCCACGTCGCGCTGAATACTCAGCAGGTCGGTACTCAAAGCCTCCTGAGCCGCGTTGAGCTCGTTGTTGCGGTTCGTCACCGCATTGGACAGCATGAGAATTTGTGCCGAGGCTTCCTCGGCAGAGCGCAGGTGCGCAACGGCCTCGGCTCGGTTGGTATCCACCAGCTGCTGTGCCTTCTGAAGCTCATCGGTGCACAGAGCCAGGTTCGATTCCAGCAGAGCGGGGGTCTTCGAGATGGGCTCCAGAGCCGAGGGCAGGTAACGTTCCTTCATCTGGGCGTAGCGGGCGGAGCACTCCGCCACCGTGCTACGCACCTGCGGGAGGCGCTCGTTCAGCGCAGCGATGGCCTGGGGCGCCTGCTGCTCAAGGTCGCGCATCTGGGCCAGCTGAGCGTCCTGCTCCTGCGAGATGCGGGCCACGGCCTGGGAGTTATCGATAATCTCACTCAACCAGGCGCGCTGCTCCGCCTCGGTATCGGGAATACTATCGGTCAGCAGCTGCTGGCGCTGGAAGGAACGGCGCATCAGTTCTTCGGCGCGGGCGATTTCCTCCTCGAAGCGGGCGACCTGCTGATCGCCGTACTGGGCGCGCGCAAACTCCAGCTCCTGCTTGGCGCGACTCATCGTGGTGTCGGCCTGCAGCAGGGCGCTACCGGCGCGGGTGCGCAGCTCTTCCAGGGGAATCTCCGGGACCTGCGGACGCGGAACCGGGCGGGGAGCGTTATAGGTGTTCTGCTGCGGGGCGTTTTTGCGGCGCTTACGGCGACGAGCCGCGTACACGCCACCACCAACGGCAGCCACCGCACCGACTCCCAGCACACCGGTCACCACGCTCGAAGAGCTACCGCCCTTCTGAGCCTCGATACCCTCGACCGCGGCCAACGCCGCGCCGGAGTAATCGCTGTTCTGCAGCTTCGGCTTGATGTAGTTCTGGTACACCTTCGTCTGCTGATCGCTCGACAGAGTCTTCGTGCTACCGGCCAGGAAATACGCCTGGCGGCTTTCGGTGGCAATCACCAGCACCACGTCGGCCGAGCCCCAGTTGTTCTTCGTAGCCAGGGCCTTGGTCCACGCCTGGGAACCCGAGGGGTTCTCAAACTTATCGATGGTCACCACGTGCAGGTCCACGTTGTGCTTCTTCGACAGAGCCGAAATCTTGGAACTCAGTGTGGAGGTATTGCCCAGGGAATTCGTGGTGTCGTAGATGCGGGTACCGGTAATCTGCATGGGGTCAGCGGCCTGCGCGGCCGAGGGGCCGGCGGCGGTAAAGAACGCCGAACCGGCCGGAGCTACGACGGGGGCGAAGGACAGACCTGCTGCCAGCGCTGTGGCACCCACTACGGTGCGTAGGCGCGGGCGCTGGTTGCGAGAGTAGCGCGCGGGGGCGTGGTCGGTCATGCTATTCCTCCGTTATCGTGACGTATTTATGTGCTCGTTCGTGCAGGTAGCGGTCGTTGCGTACCCTCAACACCGGTCACACTATTAGTGTAACCGCGGCCCAGCGGCCAAGGCCTGATGATACGAAGCATTCAGCGAATATGACCCGAATATTGGAACTCTGTTTACTGATCGTTTACTTTGACTGTTAGCGGTGAGAATCCCTTGCCTGCTTGCGATTCATAAGAAGGCAAAGCGGGACGCCCCGAGCATCCGAGCCGTATACGGTACCCACCTTTCCGTCGGAGACGCTCACCATTGATACGGGGGCGCAGGAAGAGCCCCGCATCTTAGCGGTGCTCAGCCTTCTCTCACCATCACGGATGAGTTCCTGAGCCTGCTCCCACGCGTCGCGGAGCGAGGGGAAAACACCCTCCGCAACGGGACGGGAAGACTCGCGAGCCTCGATGAGGTCTTCCAGCGCCTCAACGGTGTGAAGCGCCCCAACGATCTCGGTATCGTCTGCGCACGGGCCACAAGCGGTGCGTTCGATGAGAGAAAGAGGAAGGTATCCGTCGCACGTGACGAGCCAGGTCAGTTGCCTCTGCACGGTATGTAGACGTACCGTCTGGCGGAGTAGACGTACGTGAGCCCGCAGCAGGGGGAGGGGAATCTGCTCGGGACGAGCCGGGGACGCGGAGCCGGGATTTGCAAGCAAGAGCTTCCCCTCGTAGTGCCTGTTGCTGCCACGAATACTGGTCAAGGGGCATACTTGCTAACGGCTCCCACTAGCAGACGTTGCGAGAGTAACGCGCGGGGGCGTGGTCGGTCATGCTATTTCCTCCGTTATCGTGACGTATTTATGTGTTCGTTCGTGCAGGTAGCGGTCGTTGCGTACCCTCAACACCGGTCACACTATTAGTGTAAGCGCGACCCAGCAACCGACCCAGCTAACAGCCCGACAGCTTGCCCCGCGGCCAAGGCCTGATGGTACGAAGCCTTCAGCGAATATGATCCGAATGTTGGAATTCTGGTTGCTGACCGTTAGCCCTTCTCCCCGGGTTTATACAGGAAAGCCGGGGTCCAGCCTCATGCCAGACCCCGGCCCACCGGCTATTCAGCTAGTTAGCGCCGACGCGCAATCTTCAGATTGCTCATCAGGTGCTCCACTACCTCAGCGGCATCAACATCGTGGATGCTCTGTGCTATGCCGTTCACTACCTTAACCCGCGAAGACGAGGCGAACATCCAACCCAAGAACTGCACATAATTCAGCAGCCTAGAACTGCGTTCTGCCTGCTTGCGCATCTGTGACCACAGGATGCGGGGGACCGGCACGTCACGACCCCTATACTCCCGGGAGCTAGCGCGAGCCTCCAGAAGCTCGGCGAGCGCCTCAATATTTTCGGTCAGCTCCTTCAGATCCTCATCCGCGGCAGAGGGACCAACGAAATGACGATCAAACAGGGACCAAGGCATGTAGCCGCTACAGCTACTCACCCACGCCAGCTTCAAACGCAGATTCTGCAGGCGAAGCACCTGCTGCAGAAGCCGCGAATGGGTGCGCAACACCGACAGCGGCATGGAAGATAGTCTCTTCTCCTCCGAAAGCAGACCCTCGAAGGAGCCTTCCCCGGAAAACGCCTTATACGGATCCGAGACGCCTGTCAGAAGCACCGGTCCCTCGTAGTGCACGAACGCCAGAACCTCGGGAACACTCGAGAGGGAACGGATGCGCTCGCCAATGGTCGGCAGATCCTCCCCGTCGGGGGCGTACTGTTCGCGGCTGAACGTCAACGTCTGGATAGGCTGCTCGGCAAGGTCGGGCGATTCACGAGCCAGCGTCCGCAAATCGGTCACAACCTCGGTCAGAACGCCGTCCCGCTCAACCTGCAGAAGCTCCTCCAGAAGCTCAATGACAGCGTTCGCCTGCAAGCTCAAGACCGCAGCGCAGAACTCCGCATCCTGAAGCTCAAGACGCACCTTCTCTAGGCGTTCTTCCAGCGTGGACTGTACGCCCTTGATCTCAAACTCGCTCAGCTGCTCTGGGCGGAGCATACGGTGCACACCGTCCTCGCCAGTGCGGTAGAAAAGTTCGCTAAACTCCAGCGTGGACTGCACGCCCTTCAACACCCGCTCTCGCAACTCGGGCAGAACGTCAAAGGCGACTTCGGTCATCTCATTCCAGACCTTGGCCTCATCGATCTTCGAATCCTTACGGGCAGTCTTCTTCCAGGTCTCGGCAAGCTGCATAGCGCGGTCATATTCGCTCAGCTCCACAAAAGCCGCCAGCTTCTGTGCGCTCTCACGCAGGTAACGCACCGCGTAGAGACGGTCACTCAAAGAATCCGGGAGAGTATCCTCCAGCAGGCGCCAACGGAATGTACGCTCAAAGCACCGCTCCGTCATTTCAATGATTGCGGCGCTCAGGGAGAGCGCGTGATCACGGGCAAAAGCGAAAGAGCCCGGGGCCTCCGCCAGACGGGGCAGGGACGTATAGAACTCCAACGCCCCGCTCAGCTTCAGCCGAGATACCCGGATGGTTTCTTCCAGCTCAGCGGCAAGTACCGTGCGGTCAGCCTGGGCAGTCTCCTTGAAACTGTGTAGCGGAGAAACCTGTGCACGCTCGAGCGTCTGCAGGTTCATGACCGCACGCATGAGGTAGTTCTCCAGGATGCTGACCTGCTCCCGGCGCGGACGCTGATTCAGCGGAACATGATTCTCCTGCGTGCCCACCAGTAGATGCTGCGGCACACCGCTAATCGACGGCAGCGCAAAGACCTCATCCTCTGATTTACTGACGGAAAGCACCATGGGGTAGCGGCTGCGCTGCGCGTTCTCTAGAGGGGGAATGAGCTTGAAGTTGGTGCTCAAAGAGAAATGGTCGGAAGGTGCTGGCTTGGGCTGGTCAGCCTCGTCCTTCTGCGTAGTTTCTTCCTGCCGAGTCGTCCCGATCGGGGGAGTGGCTTCCTGCCGAACGGCCTCCTCCGACCGGGATTCTTCGCGCACACCGGCGTCTTGAGCGCCCGCGGGGTTTTCCACCTGCAGGGGAGCGAGCGGGGAGGGCACCCCCTGCTTCGCCGCGGTACTCTCAACACGGTTCTGCTGTGCGTCGTTAGCCGGGGAGGTACCCTGCGGGGCACCCGAGGGCTGCGGATTCGGCAGGTACTGTTGCGGATAGCTGACGGCACCCCGGACGGGCTGACCCTGCTGGTTCTGCGCCTGCGGAGGCTGAACATGCGGAGGGTACCCATGCTGGGGCTGGCACGGAGCATGGGGAGGCGCCTGCGGTGTGCTCGTCGGGTACGGGCTGTACGGAGGCGACACCCGCTGATTCTGCTGCGCGTCGTTTTTGCCCCGCCGTTTCTGGGCACGGAGGCTAACCAGCAGAACGACAAGGGTGATAGCGAGTACACCCCCGAGGAGGGTGTACAGGGGTGCAGGGCCCGCCGCCGATAGCGAAGGTAGCGTGGCGAGAAGAGTGAACGCGGCGCAGGAAGTACTCATGTCTTTACGATAGCCCAGCATGCTCCGCCGTGCTCGGGAGCGTGTGAATCCGCCGCATACTAAGAGTCGATACCCGAGCCATCCGGCGGAGCGGGCGAGCCCGGGACGCGGAGCTAACGCAGGTACGAGCCCAAACAAAGAATCGGCCCCCACCCGTATTCGGGGTGGGGACCGCATCCTCATCACCCATCACATAACACATATGTCCCGGCTCGGCCTCACCCGAGCCGAAGGACACTTTCGGGGATACACCCCCATCCGTTACGGGTCTCTCAACTCCCGTACCGGAAAACTCGTTCGACGGTAGAGTCTTATCCGTCGTCTTGGCCAACGCTATCTAGAGATGGCCGCGCTCTGGTGTCGCTCGTGGAGTTGTTCCTCCTGCTGGCGGCGGTACATCATGCCTGAGCAGCAGGCCACCACACCGGCACCGATGCCGATTGAGCAAACCAATATGGCGCAAAAGATTATGGTTGCAGTCACTGGAGTTCCTCCTTCGTTTATCATCTGCCCTCCACGCTACGGGTCTTCTCTGTGCTTCAGCTGTGCGTAGAGGCGGGCACCGCTGTGTAGATTGCCGTTCGCTAGATTCTCATTTGCGGGCACTTCGCGGGTAGCGCGGGGAAAAGCCGACACTCAGAAAATTCCCAGGGAACTCTACGCTGAGCGACAGTGAAAAAGCATCGAACGGCCCAAAAGACCCTCTACAGTAGATAGAGATAGTGCGCCCGAACGACGCACGGGTAGACTTCAAGGAGAACAAACCCATGACTCAGAACACCGGATGGTCTCAGGGCGGCAACGACGGCGCCTCCGACGCGACACGGCCTCTGCAGAGCGTAAACGGGCAACCCAATTACCAGGGTTATCAGCAGGCCGGGTACCAGGCCTCCCAAAACGGCTACTCGCAGGCGTACCCTCAGAACGGCTACGGGTATCGTGCGACCGCTACGGTAGCTTCCCCCGCCCCGGAGAAGAGCAAGCGTTACGGCGGCGGAGTTATTCTCACCGCGGCCGTGCTCGCGGCCCTCGTGGGTGGCGGCGTGGGCGCCGGCGTCGGGTCCTTCACCGCCTCGGCCGGTTCCTCCTCTTCGAGCTCCTCTCGTGGGTCGGTGAGCTCCAATATCAGCAACTCGTCGACTGTCATCGGCGTCGCCGAGACCGCGAAGAAGGTTCTTCCCTCGACCGTTAGCATCGTGGCATCTGACGGGTCGAGCACTGCCGGCGGCGGCAGCGGCGTCGTTCTGGACAAGGAAGGACACATCCTGACGAATAACCACGTGGTGGTTTTCTCTAACAGGGAAGCCTCCATCGTCGAGGTGCGCCTGAGCGACGGTACGGTGCGCACCGCCAAGATTGTGGGGCGCGATGAAGCCTCCGACCTGGCTGTCCTGAAGATTAACTCCTCCGGTCTTGACCTGCAGCCCATCACCTGGGGAGATTCTTCGAAGCTGGTCTCGGGCGAGGTCGTGGTGGCCCTTGGTGCACCCTACAGCCGCACCGACACGGTCACCTCCGGCGTTGTGTCGAACGCGAACCGCGTGCAGCCTGCCGATGAGAAGGGCCAGAATTACATCCCCATGGTTCAGACTGACGCCCCCATCAACCACGGTAACTCCGGCGGCCCGCTCGTCAACCTCAAGGGAGAACTGGTCGGCATCAACGCGCAGGGCCAGGCCAGCCAGGACGGCGGTACCGCCGACGGTATGGCCTTCTCGATTACCTCGAACTACGCCAAGCGTATCTCCTCCGAAATCATCGCTAACGGCAAGGCCACCCACGGTTACCTGGGTGCGAACGTTAAGAACAGCCCCGCCGACACCGGCAGCGGCTCCTCGAAGCTGATTTCCGGCGGTGTGGAGATTAGCTCTGTGACCTCCGGCAGCCCCGCAGCCAAGGCAGATTTGCGTGCCGGCGACATCGTGGTGGAGGCGGACGGCCACCCCATTACGAAGAGCGATGAGCTCAACGGCACGGTGCGTGCGGCGGCGGCCGGCTCGAACATGACGCTCAAGGTTAAGCGCGTCGGGACGACCAAGGACATCACCGTGACCCTGGGCAGCGCCGACAGCCAGAAGTAACCCCTCGCTCCTGAAGTAGTAGCCCTGAAGTAGCAATGCGACGTAGCTGAGAAGCATCCGCTCAGCTGGGACTGCTCGGTCAGTCTAAATAACGCGCACAATAAAGATGCTCCCACCCGTACTTGGGGTGGGAGCATCTTTATTAGCGAGGCAAACTATAGCGATACTGCAGAATAGGCGGGCTAGGCGTTCTTGAGAATCTCTGCCACGCGTTTCTGCAGCGCAGGGATGACCTCCTGCTCAAACCAGGGGTTCTTCGCCTGCCACCTAAAGTTCAGGGGCGAAGGATGCACGAGCGGCAGGAACTTCGGAAGGTAGGACTCCCACGCGCGTACCGTCTCGGTCAGGTTACGTTCGGCCTTCGGACCGCGCTTACCGTTCAGATAGTACTTCTGGGAGTACGCGCCCACCAGCAGAATCAGCTGAACGTCCGGCATGAGATCCAGCAGCTGCGGATGCCACTTCGGCGCGAAATCCTTACGCGGCGGGTTATCGCCGTGAGCGCCCTTACCGGGGTAGTAGAAATCCATCGGCAGCAGAGAAATGAGCTCGGGGTTGTAGAACTGCTCGTCTGTCACGCCCATCCACTCGCGCAGCTTCTCACCGCTCGGGTCGTTCCACGGGATGCGGCTTTCCTGCGCGGCACGCCCCGGTGCCTGACCAATCACCACGATGCGTGCCCTAGGTGACGCCGAATAGACCGGCTCCCAGCCCTGCTCGGTGTACTCCTTATTCTCAGGATCCCGGCGAATCTGCTCGGCCAGGGGAGGGGTAGAACTCAGAATCTGCTGAACCATGTGCTCGGGCAAATCGTGGTGTGCGGTAGCCATGCTAGATGGCGCCTCCTTCAAATCCGTTCTGGCGCCAGGCCTCAAACACGGCAATCGATGCGGAGTTAGCCAGATTGAGGGAACGGCGGCCAGGCTTCATGGGAATCTTAACCCGTTCGGTAATGTGCTCGTCCCGCTGTACCTCGGCGGGCAGACCCACCGACTCGGGGCCGAACATGAGGACGTCTCCGGGACGGTACTCGATATCCGCGTAGGAGGTCGAGGCCGTGGTGGTGAACGCGAAGACGCGCTCCGGCTCGAGGGCTCGCCAGGCGTCCTCGAGGGTCTTGTGGACGGTCACCACGGCCAGGTCGTGGTAATCCAGGCCCGCGCGGCGCAGGTGGGCGTTATCGAAGTTGAAACCCAGCGGCTCCACCAGATGCAATTCGGCACCGGTAATCGCGGCCAGTCGGATGGCGTTACCGGTATTACCCGGAATCTCGGGGGTATAGAAAAGAATCTTGAACACGCTCCTAAGTGTACCGCGTAGCCTTTGAACAGCCCGGCTGAGTAGCGCTCACCGACCTACCCACAGGCAAATGCTGCTAGAAGAGGCCAGAGGCAGCGCGATAAAATAAGTGAGGCGAACAGCCACGCATCCAGCAGGAGGAACACATGAGCGCAGAAACCAACCGCCAGAACGGCCGCGTCTACCTTGACCACGCCGCAACCACCGAGGTGCTTCCCGCCGCCATCGACGCGATGGTCGAACAGATGCGCGCGGGCGGCAACCCCTCCTCACTGCACGCCCTGGGCCGAGACGCCCGAGCCACCGTCGAGTACGCCCGCGAACGCATAGCCCGCGCCATTGGCGCCGACCCCGCCGAGGTTATTTTCACCTCGGGCGGCACCGAGGCGGACAACCTCGCCGTCAAGGGCATCTACTGGAAGCGCCGCGAGGAAGACGCTCGGCGTACCCGAATTCTCGTCTCCTCCATCGAACACCACGCCGTGGAAGACACCTGCGAGTGGCTTGAAAAGGCCGAGGGCGCGCACATCGAATGGATTCCAGTGGACGAACGCGGCCGCGTGAACCCGCAGACGGTCCGCGAGCTCATCGAGAAGAACCCCGAGGACGTCGCGCTCGTGACCGTCATGTGGGCCAATAACGAGGTGGGTACCGTGCAGCCCATCCCCGAGATTGCCGCTATCGCCGCCGAGTACGGGATTCCCATGCACTCGGACGCCGTGCAGGCCTTTGGCGCTGTACCGATTGACTTCCATGCCAGCGGCACGACCACCCTCGCCATTTCCGGCCATAAGATTGGCGGCCCCATGGGCATCGGCGCGCTGGTCGCCACCCGCGCCGTGCAGATGACCCCCGTCCTGCACGGCGGCGGTCAGGAACGCTCCGTGCGTTCCGGCACCATCGACGCACCCGCCATCGCGGGCTTCGCCGAAGCCGCCGTGCATGCGGTTGAGCACCTGCCCCAGGAATCGGCCCGCATCGCCGCGCTGCGCAACGAACTCGTGGCCGCCGTGAGCGCGCTCATTCCGCAGGCGCACCTGAGCGGCGAGGACCCGCTCACCGAGGAGTACCCCGGCCAGAAGCGCCTGCCCGGCAACGCGCACTTCACCTTCGAGAACGCAGAGGGCGACACCCTGCTCTTCCTGCTGGACATGCAGGGCATCAGCAGCTCCACCGGCTCGGCCTGCAACGCCGGGGTGACCCGTCCCTCCCACGTGCTCATCGCCATGGGCATGGACGAGGACACCGCCCGCAGCGCCCAGCGCTTCACCCTCGGCCACTCGAGCACCGGCGCGGATATTGCGCGCCTCATCGCGGCCCTGCCCGCCGCCTACACCCAGGCCGCCAAGGCTGGGCTGTCGTCTCAGCTGCCGGACGCATCCCGCTGGCACTAAGCATCCCCGCGTAGAACGCCCCGGAACCGCCCAAAACACCCCGAAGCCCCGAACCTCACCCCTGGACCGGAGGTTCGCTGAGGGTGCACTGCCCGGTACCGGGGCGTCGCCCTGCGTACAATAGGTAGCTACAGCCCCGGGCCCGTGCTTCTGCGTGCCCGCGTATCCGAGGCAGCCGATAGAGCATCGGCGTATAGACGACACCAACACAGGACCGGCCGAACACCCCGCCGCGCAACGCGCGGAAAGGTTCGGCCACGGAAACGAGGAATAGCGTAGTGAAGATTCTGGCAGCTATGAGCGGCGGCGTTGACTCCGCCGTGGCCGCGGCCCGCGCCGTCGATGCGGGTCACGAGGTCGTGGGCGTGCACCTGGCTCTCTCTCGCATGCCCGGAACCCTGCGCACCGGCTCCCGCGGATGCTGCACCCTCGAAGACTCCATGGACGCCCGCCGCGTCTGTTCCCAGCTGGGTATTCCCTTCTTCGTCTGGGACTTCTCCGAACGCTTCAAGGAAGACGTCGTGGATGACTTCATCGCCGAATACGAGGCCGGGCGAACCCCCAACCCCTGCATGCGCTGCAACGAGAAGATCAAGTTCGCGGCCCTGCTCGAACGTGCCGTCGCCCTCGGCTTCGACGCCGTGGTGACCGGCCATTACGCCCGCGTCATCACGAACGAGGACGGTAACCGTGAGCTGCACCGTGCCGCCGACTGGGCCAAGGACCAGTCCTACGTGCTCGGCGTGCTCACCCACGAGCAGCTCAAGCACGCCTGGTTCCCCCTGGCGGACACCCCCTCCAAGGCACAGGTGCGTGCCGAGGCCGCCGAGCGCGGCTTCTCCGTGGCGAAGAAGCCTGACTCCTACGACATCTGCTTCATCCCCGAGGGTGACACCCGCGCGTGGCTCGGCGAGCACATCCAGATGCGCCCGGGCCTCATCAAGGACACGAGCGGCCAGGTGCTTGGCGAGCACCCCGGCGCTCAGGCCTACACCGTCGGTCAGCGTAAGGGCCTGGCGCTGGGTCGCCCCGCCCCCGACGGCAAGCCCCGCTTCGTGCTGGAGGTGCGCCCCAAAGAGAACGAGGTGATTGTCGGATCCCGCGAGCTTCTGGCCGTGGACGAGATTCGCGGCATCCGCGCCACCTGGGCGGGAGTCCCGGTGGATCAAGCAGCCCGCTTCCTGCAGGAACCGGAGCAGCCAGGCGCTCGCAGCGAAGAGTTTGAGGTGACCGCGCAGGTGCGCGCCCACGCCGACCCGGTGCGCGCCAAGGCGTACCTGACCTGGGCCCCCGACCCCGAAGCTGAAGAAGAGAACGCGCTGCGCCTGGAGACCGTGGTGCGCCTGCTGGACCCGCTCTCGGGCGTCGCTCCCGGCCAGACCATGGTGCTCTACCAAGGCACCCGCGTGCTGGGCCAGTCCACGATTGCCCGCGCATACTCCCTGAATCGCGAGGATATTCAGGAAGCCCTGGGCGCCTAAGGCACAGCAGTAAATACTCTCGCGGTTTGCCCCAACCACACCGCAGCCGCAACGCACAGAAGACCACAACCGATCTGAGGAGAAACCGATGACCGCCGAACACACGTCCTGCGAATTTGACCCTCACGCCACCTCCATGGGCGATGAAGTTGCGCCCGAGGTCTACGAGGAGCTTTTCGCGATGCGCCGCTCCATCGACAACTTCGATGCGGCCCTCGTGCACATTCTGGCGGAGCGTTTTCAGGCCACGAAGCGCGTGGGTCTGCTCAAGGCTAAGCACAATCTGCCGGCGGGAGACCCCGGCCGCGAGGAATCTCAGATTGCCCGTCTGCGCGCTATGGCGAAGGAGTCCAGCCTGGACCCCGAGTTCGCCGAGAAGTTCCTGAACTTCATCATTTCTGAGGTGATTCGTCACCACATTCGTATTGCGACTGAGCAGCAGGACAGCGAGCAGGGTGAGAACCCCACCTTGGCCGACCATGCAGAGTAGCCCTCGCCGGGGCGGGCGAGGCCCCGCGCCGGAACCGATGCCTCAACGTCTGCTGATGCCCGGCGAGTACCGTGCCCCCGAGGGCGACGAGCTGGACGAGCGGGAGCTCGCGGCCCTCGCCGCCGAGCGCCCTCTGGTGCGCGCCAGCGGCACCGGACCCTTCCCCGGAACCTCCCTGGCGGAGGCGATGGCCCGCATCGAGGGGGAGTTGGGGTCTCCGCATCTGCCCTATCTGCCGCAGCTACCGGCCGCCGGCTGGAAGGGGACCGCTACCGCGCGCACCCTGGCAATCTGCGAGGGAATCGCCTTTGATGGTGCATCCTTCGGCTGGCGCATGGTGCACAGCACCGGCCGTGGTGCACGCGAATCGGCCCTGGCCGAGGACCGGCTGCTCTCGGACATCAATCTTCTGGCTGACCGAGTGGGCTCACGCGCTTCGGGCCGCCGCACCTCAACGCAGACCGGGGGAGAGGCCCCGACCCGCCCCGTCTACAAGATTCAGCTCACCGGCCCGTTGAGCCTCGCCGCGCAGGTGTACCTGCCCGGTGGCGAACGGGCGATGAGCGATGCCGGCGCGAGTCGCGATCTGCTGGATTCTTTCCTCGAGGGCATGGAACGCTGGTTTATTCTCCTGCGGGAGGCCCTGCAAGCCCCGACCGCGCCGCTGGCCGTGCAATTTGACGAGCCAGAATTTCAGCGCCTGATGGAGGGCTCTATCCCCACCGTGAGTGGCTTCCGTAGCCTGCCGGCAATTGAACCACACGTCTATCGCGAGGCGTACCGGCGCCTGACAGAGAGATGCGCCGACCTGAACCTGCAGGTCATCCTGAATATCGACGGCACCGGGGTGAAGCCGTTGCGCGCGCCGAAGGTGAGTGTTAAGCCCGCCCCGAGCCTGGACGCGCTCGAGATGTTCAAAACCATGCAGGCTGCAGCCAACCCCGCCTTGCCCTGCGCCCTGATGCTGCACCCCGACCGTTCCCGCCCGCGCGGGGCAGGAACGCTGCACGTGCCGCCCCTGAGCGACCCGCGCTCTTGGGAGCCTATCGCCCAGCTAGTGGATGCGGGGGCCCGCATCTGGCTACCGGCCGTCACCGAGGAAATGGTGCCCCACCAGGCACGACGCCTTTTCAGCCTGTGGCGCGAGGTGGGGTTGGAGACCCGTCAGCTGAGTTCCGTGGGCCTCCTGCCCGACGACGCTCGTCTGCCCGCCGGAGGCTACGCCTCGCTGAGCCTCACAGAGGCGACGGCTTCTCTGGCGCGAGTGACGGAGTGTGCCCGAGCCCTGGGCGAGTGCGGGGTATGATTAGAGGAATGACATTTTAGTGTAAGTAATTTCGGCAATTCTTTAGGGAGGTACTGTGAGCGTAGGCGACGCACACACCATTCTGGTGGTTGATGATGATGACGCCCTGGCGGAGATGATTGGTCTTGTGCTCGCACAGGAGGGGTTCAACGCCGTTTTTTGCGAGAATGGTGCACGCGCTTTTGAAACCTTTATGCGCTCCACTCCCGATCTGGTTCTTCTGGACCTAATGCTTCCCGGAATGAACGGTATTGAGGTGTGTCAGCAGATTCGCCGTTCCTCGAACGTGCCGATCATCATGCTGACCGCCAAGAGCGATACCGAAGACGTGGTGAAGGGCCTGGAGGCCGGCGCCGACGACTACATTGCCAAGCCGTTTAAGCACGCCGAGCTGTTGGCTCGCATCCGCACCCGCCTGCGTCCGCGTGAGAGCCGCCAGCTGGTCGTGTCGATTGGCGATATCGTCATGGATATGGACGGCCGCACGGTGAAGTACCACGACACCGAGGTCCCGATGACTCCGCTGGAGTTCGATCTTTTGGCGGCCCTGGTGCGCCACCCCGGCCAGGCCCTGAGCCGTCAGGAGCTGCTGGACATGGTCTGGGGTTACACCGACGTGAGCGATTCTCTGGTGAATGTGCACGTCCAGCGCTTGCGTGCAAAGTTCGACGAGCTGGGCGCGGATCGCTTTATCCAGACGGTGCGCGGTGTCGGATACAAGATTCCGACCGAACTGGTTGGTTCCTCCGCAAACTAAGCGGGAACACACGACGACTCTCACCATAGTGGCGAAGGGATAACCTGATTGTCTGTTGCGAAGTCACGCCGTAAGCACGGCGCTTTGGCGGCGGAGGCGGTTGCCTCCGCCTCTTCGCGTACCCGAACCCCTCGGGCGCGGGAGAATCGCAAGCCGCGCCGAAACATTCCGCAGCGGATGCGCAGGCTCTGGCGTGAATCCCTTCAGTTCCGTGCATTGACAACCGCCGGCGTGCTCATGTTCCTGAGCTTCTTGGCGGTGGGCTGGTCCCTGTCGAGCCAGATTGCAACGAGCCTGTTCGAGAATCAGAAGTCGCAGGCACTTCAGGAGTCGATCAGCGGTTTCCGTAACGTGCAGAGCGTGCTGAACTCCTCCGAGATGCGAAGCGACAGCGAGATTCGCCGTAACGTGAGCCGTACCCTGACGGTCTTGGACGCCGGCGCATCCAGCAAACGTAGCTGGATTCTTGTGCCGCTGGAGGGGCAAGGCAAGCAGGGTTTTATCCCCGAGCAGAGTAGCGATAAGTCCCTGAGTTCGTCGAGCATCCCCACGGATTTCAAGAACACCGTTCGCGATAGGGAGGGCGTGTATTGGCAGACCTCCACTATTACAACGTTTGAGAATAACCGCGAACGCACCCACCCCGTGCTTATCGTGGGTACGCACGTTTCTATCGCGCAGAATCCTAACTACGGTCTGTTCACCGTGTACGACATGACCGATTCGTCCTCGACGATTGCGCACATTAACTTCGTGCTGTTCGGCGGTTTCTGCGCCCTGCTGACCGTGGTGCTGTCCGTGGTGTGGTTCGTGACCCGCTTCGTGGTGCGCCCGATTACGCAGACCGCCATCACGGCGGAGCGTCTGGCCGCCGGTGATTTGGACCGGCGCGTGTCGGTTAAGGGTGAGGACCAGGCCGCGCGTTTGGGTATTTCCTTCAACCGCATGGCCGATTCTCTGCAGGAGAAGATTGTTCAGCTGGAGCGCCTGTCGACCCTGCAGCAGCGCTTCGTATCGGACGTGTCGCACGAGTTGCGCACCCCGCTGTCCACGGTGCGTCTGGGCACCGAGCTGCTTTACGACTCGCGTGAGAACATGACCCCGATGCAGGTGCGAAGCGTGGAGCTTCTACACGGTCAGGTGGACCGCTTCCAGTCGATGCTGGCCGACCTGCTCGAGATTTCGCGCTTCGACGCCGGTAGCGCAATGCTGACGATTGATACCGAGGACTTCATCCAGGTGCTGTCGAATATTCTGCAGGAGGCTCTGCCGCACCTGGAGCGCACGAACACGAAGTTGAACGTGCACACGAACCACGAGAGCATCATGGTCGACATGGACCGTGTGCGTATTGAGCGTGTGCTGCGCAACCTGCTGTATAACGCGATCGAGCACGGTGAATCCCGGCCGATTGATGTGTATGTCGATGCGAACGCCACGAACCTGGGTATCGCCGTGCGCGACCACGGCATCGGCCTGTCCGAGGACGAAGCTGTTCAGGTCTTCAACCGTTTCTGGCGTGCCGATACCTCGCGTAAGCGCACCCTGGGCGGTACCGGCTTGGGCCTGTCGATTGCGGCTGAGGATGTGCGCCTGCACGGAGGCACGCTTGAGGCATGGGGTGAGAAGGGCCGCGGCGCCTGCTTTACGATGAACCTTCCGCTGGTTCACGGCGCTCCGCTCGGGGAGTCCCCGGTTCTGGCGACCGGCGAACCGGAAGCGTCGACTAACCGTCCCGCGATCGCGAAGGATACCCTGCCTTCGATTGATCCGCGGCAGAAGAAGGACACCGCGGAGGGTGAGGAAGGGTAGCTTCCTAACCCTACCCAAACCGTCAAGGGCATGCCTTTTTTCGGGGGAGTGTTCCCATCCCGACGAGGCGCGATGTTTTTCTGGCGAGCAAAGGGAATCCATGGATGATTCGCACACGCAATGTGCCCCGTCACATTGCGTGCACAAGGTACCTAGCCAGTACAATCGAGGAACGTATATTTTCACTCCGCTGTTACTTCTACGGGAGCGACGGCCATAACGTCACTGTTCTAGAGGAAGGTCTGACCCCTATGCTCCAGGGTGCTGTTTTCTCTCGGCGCGTTGCGCTCTCTGCGGGCGTCGCCTCGCTGGCGGCGCTCCTCAGCTCCTGTGCCGGTCTTCCCTCGAATGACCACGTGACGCAGCACAGTAGCACCCTGGGAGCGAAGGATTCGAAAACCTCCCCGGCGCGTGCGCCCGGCCCGTTGGCCAGCGCTACCCCCGAGGCCATCATTGAAGGTTTTATTCGCGCGGGAGTCGACGGCATCGAGAACTATGCTGTGGCCCGCCAGTACCTGAGCTCCTCGTATAGCCAGCATTGGAACCCCCTCGGCACGACTCGCGTGTACCGCAACACGATTCAAGCCCAGGCCGACGAGGGAATCTCTTCATCTAACTCGGCGGAGAGCACCTACCACGTGCGCTTCCAGCAGACCGCTACGGTGAACAGCCAGGGCCTGACGAGCACCTTCCCCGAGGCGCAGACCGAGACCCAGGACTTCAAGCTGGTCAAGGAAGACAACCAGTGGCGTATTAGCTCCTGCCCCGATGGGCTGTGGCTTGACGGCAGCGAATTTGAGCGGGTGTTTAGTCCCTACCGCCTGTATTTTTACGATCGAGCCTTCCGCTACGCCGTGCCCGATATCCGGTGGTTCCCGCACATCGAGAACTACTTTGAACTTTTGGTGCGCACGATGATGTCCGGCCCTGCATCCTACCTGAAGGGTGTCGCCTTCTCCGCCCTGACCGACTCCATGACCCTGGATGAGGCACGCCTCGCCAATAACCAGGACGCCACGGTGCGCCTGACGGGTGAGCGTCTGGATGATTCTCACCTGGCGCGTATCCGCGAGCAGATTGTTCACGGGCTCAGCAACTTCTCCGGCCTGGAGAAGACCGAGGTGTACTACAACGGCACCCTCATTCCCGAGCAGACTCCGAACGGGTACACGCCCGTACCGCTGACGCTTTCGGTCCCCGACCGTACCGTGGCCATCACCGCGAACGGGCAGATGGTGGCCCGAGATAACTACATGAGTGCCTCGGGCGAGCAGATGCTCCTGCGCGGCGTCAGCCAGCTGAGCGCCCCGGCGATGAGCTACTCGGGCGACATGTTTGCCTGCCTGGCGAATGATGCAGGTAGCCTGTACACGGTGTACCAGGGGACCGCCCGCCGAGTGTGGCAGGGAACGAACCTGACCGCCCCGACCTTTGACGCGTACGGTTGGGTGTGGGCCGCCGATGCCGAGGGTACGGTGCGTGCCTTCAAGCCGAGCTCCGAGGACGCTCAGGAACGCGAGCGCGGGGTCGATATCGGTATGTCGTGGCCGCGTAACCTGAGCTTTACCAGCATCAACGTGTCGCACGATAGTGCGCGCATTGCGATTGTCGCTTCCACGGAGGGCGCGTCGGCCGTGATTATTTCGGGTGTGGTGCGTGACGATACGGGTAAACCCCTCAACCTGACCGAGATGGTGCGTCTTAGCTCCTCGGTGGTGCCCCGTAGCGCGCGATGGGCTGGCGATCAGAACGTCGTAGTGGTGAACGTGAAGAACGGTGAATCCGAGGTAATCTCGCTGAGCGGTGAGGAGACGAAGCTGGATCGTCTGGACGGCGTGATGAGCGTGTCGACGGCCGATAATACCTCCAACATCATTGCCCACCGCTCCGATGGTTCCTGCTATGTGCTGGAGGAACGCGGCTGGACCCGCTTGGATACCCTTCTGCACGAGATTAGCTACGCCGGTTAGAGCGCTTGCATGAATTCACAACAGCGTGGTTTGAATTCTGAGCGGGCCCCAGGCCGGAAGCCCGTGCGTGGTTCGGAGCACCCCGTGCGCTGGGTGGAGAGCGCGTGGGGATCACTCGGTGAGTTGCTCCTGCCGCGGTCGTGTTCCTGCTGTTCCGCGGTGTTGCCGTACGGCTCGGGGCCCGCGCTCTGCGATGGGTGCCTGAACCGCTGGGAGCGTGCCTGCGTGAGGGTCGAGCGGGTGCATCCGGTGCAGGACGTTCCGGAAACCGTGGCGGCTTCGCGCTATGACGGGATTGTGCCCCGGGTTGTCCTGGGGATGAAGAACGCGGGGCGGACCGATCTTGTGCCGTTGATGGGGGAGGCCCTGGCTCGTTGCGTGTACGAGTTGTTGCGCGCGCACCGAGGGGAGCTCGTTCGGAATCCCGCGTCCGGTGCCGCCAAAAGCGAGGTCCTGCTGATTCCCGCCCCATCCTCACCCGCGAGCGTGCGTCGACGAGGCTACGCCCCGGCCTCGCTCCTGGCCCGTGAGGCGTCCCAACGGTTGAAGGGGCGCCTTCCCGCCGGCCTGAGGGTGATGCCCCTGGACATCATGGGGTACACCTCCAGCCCATCCGGGAGTGCCGGGGGAAGTCTCGGTAGCGTTGTGGGGGCCCTGACCGGGCGTCTGGGCGGCGCCTCCGGTGGAGGGGAGCAGAAGACCCTGACCGCGGTGGCTCGTTCCGAGCGGATGCACGGGGCCCTGCGCGTTCTGGAGCCGGCCCTGGTTGAGGGGCGGCTGTGTATCGTCTGCGATGATGTGGTGACGACCGGCGCAACGGCCGCGGAGATGGTCCGTGCTCTGCGTGAGGCAGGTTCCGTGGTGCTGGGCGTGTGTGCCGTAGCCTCCGTACCGAAGAAGGCCTCGCTCTAGTACCTAATACGTGAGATGCGCCTTTTCTGTGAATGGGTCTGCAGATTGTTCTGACTATTGATAAATAGAGAGTAATGTAGGCGAATATTTGTCACATATAGTGATGTACGGCATCCGTTCGTATTAGAATATAGACAAGGGAACGGCATCGAGGTCGAACCCCCGTACCGGGTCCAGCCGGACGCGGTATAAACCCCCAACCTGGAGGGAATGATCGTGGAAGTCAACATCTACGGCCGCAATATCAAGGTCACCGAACGCCTGGAAGAATACGTGAGCGACAAGGTTCAGAAGTTCGCTCAGCTCGGCGATAACGTGAAGGACATCGACGTCAAGTTCAGCAAGGACGGTCACCTGGGTGGCGAGTCCATCCGCGTTGAGATTACCGTTGTTGGTACTGGCCCTGTCCTCCGCTCCGAAGCCCAGGGTCACGACAAGTTCGCGGTCTTCGATGAAACCTACGGCAAGCTCCTGGAGCGTCTGCGCCGTGCACGCGACCGCCGCAAGCTGGCTAAGCGCGGTGGCAAGCACCCGGTATCTGTGGCTGACGCTACCGGCTCGATTCCCGTTGTGAGCGAGGCAATCACCGAGATTCTGTTGCCGGATGTTCCGGTGGAAGAAGCCGCCTTCGACAACAGCGAGGTCACCCTGGCCGACGAAGCCGCATCTCCCATCGAGATTCGTCACAAGAGCTTCAAGGGCGAGCGCCTGACCGCTGCAGAGGCAGTTGACCGCATGGAGCTGGTGGGCCACGATTTCTACCTGTACATTGACAGCGAGACCGGTGCCCCGGCTGCGGCATACCGCCGTAAGGGCTGGAGCTACGGCATCATCACCCTGACCGACGAATAACGGACGGGCAGGGAGTAACGGTTCATACCCGTTGAGAAATCTTCTGTGAGGTGCTGGTGTAAGCCGCAACCTCTCACCCCGGGAAGGCCCGGGTCCCGAAGGACGCAAGGTAATACGCATTATTGCCGGGTTGTCCGCTACGGGGCCCGGGCTTTCGCGTGCCCCGCACACGGGGACGATGCCGCCAGGCTGATGGCTCACGGTCCGAGCGCAGAGCGTAAAAAAGAGCTCGGACGGGCGAATTAGGCGGCTCTGCCATACAATATGTAGGAAGGCCTCACCGCGCGCACTTTCGCGCGCCCTTGGTGAGGGTACCGAAACAAGCAAGGAGTAGAAGCTCAGTGGCATCTTTCTTGGAGAAAATCCTCCGAACCGGCGATAAGAGGGTTCTGCGACAGCTCGAGGCGTACACGAAGGCGGTGAACTCGCTCGAGGACAGCTTCGCATCCATGACCGATGAGGAGCTGCGAGCGGAAACCGATAAGTTCCGTGAGCGCGTCAAGGACGGCGAGTCCCTCGACATCCTGCTGCCGGAGGCCTTCGCGGTGGTTCGCGAAGCATCCAAGCGTACCCTGGGCAAGCGTCACTACGACGTCCAGATTATGGGCGGCGCAGCACTGCACCTGGGTAACATTGCCGAAATGAAGACCGGTGAGGGCAAGACCCTCGTCGCGACCCTGCCCGCATACCTGAACGCTCTGAGCGGCAAGGGCGTGCACATCGTGACCGTGAACGACTACCTGGCCGAGTACCAGGCGAACCTCATGGGCCGCGTGTTCCGCTTCCTGGGTATGGAATGCGGCGTGATTCTCTCCTCGATGGAGCCCGACGAGCGCCGTAAGCAGTACGCCGCGGACATCACCTACGGTACGAACAACGAGTTTGGCTTCGACTACCTGCGCGACAACATGGCCTGGACCGTGGAGGAGCAGGTTCAGCGTGGCCACAACTTCGCCATTATCGATGAGGTCGACTCCATTCTGATTGATGAGGCGCGTACCCCTCTGATTATTTCCGGCCCCGCCGCTGGCGAGGCAAACCGCTGGTACGCAGAGTTTGCGCGCATCGCCGCAACGATGCTCAAGCGCGATGAAGACTACGAGGTGGACGAGAAGAAGCGCACCGTCGGTATCCTCGAGCCCGGTATCGATAAGGTGGAAGACCACCTGGGTGTGAAGAACCTTTACGAATCCAAGAACACTCCGCTGATTGGCTTCCTGAACAACGCCATTAAGGCGAAGGAGCTGTTCACCAACAACAAGGACTACGTGGTCATCGACGGCGAGGTTCTGATCGTGGACGAGCACACCGGCCGTATTCTGCCGGGCCGCCGCTACAACGACGGCATCCACCAGGCGATTGAGGCGAAGGAAGGTGTCGAAATCAAGCCTGAGAACCAGACCATGGCGACCGTGACCCTGCAGAACTACTTCCGCATGTACGACAAGCTTTCGGGCATGACGGGTACCGCAGAGACCGAAGCCGCCGAGTTCATGAACACCTACAACCTGGGTGTCGTGCCGATTCCCACCAACAAGGGCGTGCAGCGCGTCGATAACCCCGATAAGGTGTACCGCGACGAGATTGCCAAGTTCAAGGCCGTCGTCAAGGACATTAAGGAACGCCACGAGAAGGGTCAGCCGATTCTGGTCGGTACCGCCAGCGTGGAGAACTCCGAGTACCTGTCCCGCCAGTTGGCGAAGGCCGGCGTGCGTCACGAGGTGCTGAACGCGAAGAACAACGAGCGTGAGGCCGCGATTGTGGCTCAGGCGGGTCGTAAGGGCGCCGTTACCGTGGCGACCAACATGGCCGGCCGCGGTACCGACATCATGCTCGGCGGCAACCCCGAATTTGAGGCCGTCGAGAAGATGCGTCAGCTGGGCCTGGACCCGAACACCAACTCCGAGGCGTATGAGGCCCGCTGGCCCGAAGTTCTCAAGGAGTGCGAGGAAGCCGCAGAAGCTGAGCACGAGGAGGTCACCGAGCTCGGTGGTCTGTACGTGCTTGGTACCGAGCGCCACGAGTCCCGCCGTATCGACAACCAGCTGCGCGGTCGTTCCGGTCGTCAGGGCGATCCGGGCGAGTCCCGCTTCTACCTGTCGCTGACCGATGAGCTCATGCGTCTGTTCAACACCGGAATGGCGACCCGCCTCATGGCGGCGGCCCCCGAGGACTCCGCACTGGACTCCAAGATTGTCAGCCGTGCCATTGCCACCGCGCAGGCCAACGTTGAGGGCCGTAACGCCGAGCAGCGTAAGAACGTGCTCAAGTATGACGATGTGCTCAACCGCCAGCGCGAGGCCATCTACAAGGATCGTAGCCGTATTCTGCACGGTGACGACCTGAAGGAACAGATTTCCGGTTTCGTGGACGAGGTGCTGACCTCCATCATCGACGCACGCGTCTCCGAGGGCCACGCCGAGGACTGGGATTTCGAGGAACTTTGGAGCGCCCTCAAGCAGGTGTACCCCATCTCCATTACCGTGGATGATCTGGCAGAGGACGCCGGCGATCGCACCAAGATTACCCGCGACCAGATTGTGAAGGAAGTCCTTGCGGACGCTCACGTCGTGTACGACGAGCGTGAGGAGAGCGTCGGCGAAGAGAGCATGCGTGAGATTGAACGCCGCGTGATGCTCTCGGTCATCGGTCAGCGCTGGCCCGAGCACCTGTACGAGATGGAGTACCTCAAGGAAGGTATCGGTCTGCGTGCAATGGCCCAGCGTGACCCGCTGGTTGAATACCAGCGTGAGGGCTACGACATGTACCAGTCGATGCTCGACGCTGTTCGCGAGGAGACCGTGACCTACCTGTTCAACCTGGATCTGTCCAAGCAGCGCACTCAGGCTTCTGCCGTGCGTCTGGCTGAGCCTTCGCGTCCGAAGTTCCTGCAGTACTCGGCCCCCGACGAGGACGGCCACACTCAGGTGCACGTGGAGCGTTCTCAGAAGAAGTAGTCGCGGTATAAACCCCAAAACACGCGGAGAGGGTGCGAATCCATCACTGGGTTCGCACCCTCTCCGCGCGTTTATAGGTTTATGGCAATCTGAGCTAACGGGGCTCGTCCTTCCTCGGGGCAGAGCCCGCTAATTTGCGCCCGGCCGATTCTGCGGCTGCTCGATGGAAGTGATAAGCCAGGTACCGTGCAGTTCCCGAACCTGCAGGGTAACCACCCTGATACCCTGACCGCATCGGAACAGGGCAACCGCCTCGTAGAGCTTAGAGGTAACCCGCTGGGCGCGGACCCGCAGGAGCGTCGGAGGCATCGAGAGGGCCTGCCCGGCGGGAACCTGACGAGGATTCTTGGGAAAGCGCGGTAGCAGGCGGTGAAAGCAATCCGCCGAAACCCACTGGGCGAGCTGCTGGCGCGAGCGTCGGGCGGCCATGATTTCGAGATAGGCGATGGCCACGCCCGCGCAACGCCCCTCAATTTGGCGGGAGATGGCGTCCACGGGGCGAAGCGGGCGACCAGCCCGAGGAGGTGCCGTTCGGTGCGAGGAGCTCTGCTCATAGCGGGGGAGAGGAACAATCGATACTGGAGAATCGAAGCCTCGGGCCTGCACAAGGGCGAGGGTTCCGGGTGCCTGCGCGAGCTTTTGCGAAGGCTCCGGAACGGAACCTGGAGTCGGTGTGCTCACCTTCGGGGGAGGGAACGTGCGGAGTGCCGGAGTGCGGCGGGGGAGCGGGGGAAGAAGAGGCGTGAAGCCCATGACGGGTTCCTTTCTGAAAATGATGTAGAGGAAAATAACCGGTTAGCGACGGAAAGTCTGCAGCGGCTGCTCGGGAATCTGGAGTACCTGCCCCTCGTACAGCAGATCGGCGTTCCGCCCCAGCGCCTCGCGGTTGGCGCTGTAGATATCGAGGGTGTAATCGTAAATAACGGAGGCATCGGTGCCTTCGCCCAGCTGTTCGGCGGCGATGGACCAGAGAGTATCTCCGGCGCGTACCGTGTAGGCATAGGTACCGCGGGCTTCGTGCGAGGGCGCGAAGAATGGGCTACGATCCTGGAGTGACCCGGTGGATTCGGTAGTGTTTGGGGCGAGGGGAATCTCCGTATTGGTGGTGTTTCCCGCATCGGTCGGTTCCGTCTGGTACGCGACCGATGAACCGTCGGTACTGTACTCGCCTGAGCACGCATCCGGGGCCATCAACGAGGTGGTCGGCGTGGTCGGCGCGGGGGTGTGACTCGCCTCGGCGGCGTGTGCCGGGGCGAAGACCGCCCCAAGCCCGATGGCCGTGCCGCCCAGCGTCAGAACGATGCGACGCATGAAGAGCGGGCGGAAAATGCGCGGCGTTCTCGGCAAACGAGGTTCCAGGGGGTTAGTGACCCTGTGGGCGGTTCGGGCCTCGTGAAGGGCGCAGACGAAACTGACAATCCACCAGAGGGTGATGAGTACAGCTGATATCCCCGCGCAGAGGAGCACCGCATCGGTAAGCGGGTGGGCTGAAGGGATGCGCGGCAGGTGGACGCAGAGGGCAGCCAGCACAAGCGCCGAGAGCACCGGGGGAGCCGTGAACAGAAAGATGTCTTGGCGGCTGGCCCGCGCCTCGGGACGGAGCGCTTCGGAACGGGGCTCGTCGCTGCGTACACCGTGCGCGTATTGTGATGTTTGGTCCACGATGACCTCCAAAGAGTACGTTTGGTAACCCTGTTTGTACTCTATTTATACCCTATGCTCCTATCTATATGTAGCAAAATGCATCAAAATATATGTAAATTTTAGTTTTTTTGCTTTATTGAGGGATATTGGGGGTAGTTTTTTGTTACATCGTGTCATTAGAGTCTGTTTTGACCTGAGAGCCCCGAGTATCCGGTAGGGTCGAACCATGAGCATGGAAAAATTCCTCCGAGATATAGAAGCCCGACTGGCCTCCGAGCGAGCCTGGGAGCTCGAACAAGACGCCCGCCAGGTTGCGCGCGTGCAATACTCCACCATCACCCTCGACGATCGCCTCCTGGCCCAAAAAGGTGGCCCCGTCCGGGTCTGTGCGACAGATATGCAGGTCTACGAGGGGAACCTCGATATGGTGGGGGAGGAATGGATTAACATTGAATCCCACGGTGAGAGCATCCTCATTCCCCTACGAGGTATGCTCTGGTGGGAGGGCGGCCGGGCGCCCGGCCGTGCAGAAATTCGCCCAGGAAGGTATCGCATGAAGCTGCAGCTCGCCCTGCGAGCGTTGGGCGTGGCGCGCGAACCGGTCCGTCTCTCCCTCGAGGGTGGAACCGTCAGCTATGACGGGGTGATCGAGCGAGTAGGGGCGGATTTTTTGGAGCTCCGTCTTCTCAACGGGGGACAGTATCCTCGCATCTACGAGCGGGGATCCTATTCGCGCGGGTCCCGTGAGGTGCGGGCGCCCGGCGCGGGTGTCAGAATTATTCCGCTGGCGCGTATAAGCGCCGTTATTGCACGTATTTCACGGTAGCTTTGCAGTGACTCTGAATGATTCTGAAAGATAAAAATAGTCGTCCGGAGAATAGAACAAGGGCCCGTTCCCTCACGAAAGGGGACGGGCCCTTGCAGACACCTGGCAGAGTGCCTTAGGTAAAACTAGTTGTATTACTCGGCCTTCGCCTTAGCAGTCAGCTTGCCGGAAGCAATAGCCTCCAGGGTCTGCTCGTGACGCTCAGTAATGTACTCCTCGAAACGAGAACGTTCAATGCGCCACTGATTGCGGCCGCCAATCTGGATTGCGGGCAACTCGCCGCTACGCACCAGAGCACGCACCTGAGAAAGCGAAACCTGCAGTTCCTCAGCGACATCGCTCAGGGTGAGGAAACGAGGTGCAGACATGAATCTATCCTTTCCATATGTGGAATCTTGGGCCCCAGTGTCACGGAATCGCGACACTACATTTAGAGTTCTCATCGAACATCTATTGAGTACCTTCAGTATATGACACTGGGGTAAAAATTGCTTGCAAAAGCCTTATACTGCCCGAAATATTATCGAATCGTGTCTGAAAATGAGGGTAGGTTTGCGAGCATTTCATAAAATGCGTTCTTGTTGAGTGAACACACTAAATGAAATATCCTGTTAGGGTTAGTCCCTGTAGCGCTTATAGGAACATCTAACAACCCACTCGCTCATCGGTTAGTCGAATACAACGGCTCGGCAGCCCGCCGAACTTCCGCACCGAAAGGCACAACCCACATGCGTACACGACAGAACGCGACGAAGCGTTCTACCCTCACCGAACCGCACGCCAAACGCCTCAAAAGGCCCACCATTAAAGACTGGAGATTCATTCTGGGGATTCTCCTGGTCCTCGTCTCCATGACGGGCGTCCAACTCTACGTGCAGGCGAACAACCACAAAACCGAGTACTACACCGCCAAAACAGAAATCCGCATGGGTGAGAAAATTACCGACGATAAGCTCGCACGGGTGGAAGCCAATATTGACGCAGCCAGCGATAAATACTTCACCCGAGCCGATATAGCCCTAATGCAGGGAAAAATTGCAACGCAGCGCATCCCCGCCGGAAACCTCATCAGTAGGGAAGCTATCGGCACCGAAACCCCCTCCGGGCGTCGCCTCGCCACCATCACCATCGATCGAACCGCGGCGACCACGCTAAAGACGGGGGAACGCGTAGATGTGTGGACCTCCGGGCCCCGTAATCAGGACACCAAACGACAGGAATCAGCCGAGAACAACCCGTCTGGCGCCCGCGCCATCGTGACCAACGCCGAGATCGCCTCAATCACGGTGGACGAGGGCGTGCTGGGTGCGAACGGTAAGGCCACCGTGCAATTATGGGTGAAGGAAGAAGCAGTCGCGGCGCTCGTACAGGAGAGCAATAGCGACTCGAAACTCAGCCTCATTCCCGGCACCTACGGGGAGGGCGAATGAATATCCCGGTCATCCTCTACGGCGATGACGGCACGCTCCTGAACGGTATCGAAACTCAGCACGGTCGTATCTCGGTAGCCCGTACCGTTCAGGACTTCAGCGAGGCTCTCGGCATGGCCCACACCGGCATCGCCAGGGCACTACTCTGCGCTCGCGTTCCCTCAGAGTTGAGCGCCTCCACCGTTGACTCTCTCGCCCAATCCGAGGTTCTACTCGCCGTCATCGCGCCCGAAAACCTGCCGCTACCGGCCGAGGCCCACCGCATCCGCACCGAGGCTGCGCTGGAAGAAATCCTTGGCTCCATCGAACGGGCCGTGGATGCGGCCTTGGCTCGGCCTCGCGGTGCGTACGGTGTGCAGCACACGGCATCCGGCACGCTGCCCGGAAACACCCTGACGGTGGACCCCTCCGGGTACGGTTACGACGCGGCGGGCCAGAACGCGGTGGGCTACGGCTACGATATCGGGACCGGACACGCCGACTACTCTTCGCCTGGCCTCTCAGCCGGGGCGTACGGTTACGACCCCGCATACGGGTCTCAGTCTCCCGAATTTCCCGCGGATTCCTACGGCCGCAATACCCCCGAGGGGGCCGTGCCTTCTTCGTTCGACCCCGTGGCCCAGAACCCCGAGGCGCCGGCAATCCCGGGCGACGAAGAATCCGTGCTGACCCGGGCTGCCGCCATCGTCGATGGGTTCGCACCCGGTAGCGAATACGCCCGCCGATTCGAGGCAGAAAACGGAGACAGCCAGCCCCGGCATCCGGACATCACCCCGACCCCCGAAGCTCCGGCCCGTTACCAGCCCGGGCACCGCATCGGCAAGATTCTGACCGTTTGGGGAACCCACGGCGCACCCGGCCGAAGCACCATCGCATTCAACCTCGCGGCCCTGGCCGCGCAGAAGGGACAGAGCGTATGCCTGATTGATGCGGACACCTACGCACCCAGCCTCGACGCGCTCATGGCGTTGGAAGACGCGGGATCGGGCTTGGCCATTATCTGCTCGGACGCTGACCGCGCGCAGCTCGACGAGAAGAAGGCCGGAGCAATCATGGAACGGGTTCCACTCAAGCAGGGATTCTTCGATTTTCTGAGCGGGATTACTTCATCCTCTCGCTGGCCGGAGGTGCGTGCCCGTGCCTTTAGCGAGGTGCTGAGCTGGCTCAAGCCCCACTACGATATCGTCATCTGCGATGTGGCCGCACCCATCGAGGTGGACGAGGAACTCACCTTTGACGGACCCGCGCCCCGCCGTAACGCCGCGACCCTCACCGCCCTGGCGGAGTCCGATCGCGTGATTGTCGTGGGGGAGGCTGACGTGGTGGGTCTGCCTCGCCTCATCAACCTGGCCCGCGAGGTGCAGGAGCGGTCGGACCTCATGGCTCCCGGCACGAGCGTGCAGTACTGGCTCAACCGTTCCCGGCGTGAGGCGGCGGGCTTCAACCCAGAGGCAAAGATGCGCGATAACTGGTCCCGCTACCTCTCCGTTCCCCTGGACGGGGTGATTCCATACGAGCGGAAGATCATGGATCGCCTGCGTCGTAACGGGGAGGCCCTCCTGGAGGTCGCGCCCCGACACGCGATGGTGCAGGCCTTCGATGCGATGCTGGAGGGAATGTACGCGGCGCGGACCGTAGGCTGAGGCCCATTCTAATACGGTCTTATTGCTTCTAGCATTGGTAGGTTTTGGCCCCAATAGATATACCCGGCGCCTCGCGACCGGTCAGCCCCGTTCGGGCGCACTGGACGCGATGCATCGGGTATATTTTGGTGGGGTACGTAGCGTGAGCACGATTCGCCCCGAGCAACGTAATGTTCGGGGAAATTCTGAGACTTAGGAGCGTCTAACCTCTCGCTCTTTTATCCGTTCTTTTAAGCATGGAGCACCGGAGCGGTGATTTCAGGCAATCTCTCAGACAAGCTCGTTACACTGACCGAAATATTACCGCCCGAAATGGACTCGGGCGGGCAACCGCATAAAATGGTTGAAGATACCTGAACTTACGGGAAGCACACAAACATGTCTTTTGCAGAAGGAATTCTGAGCGCCTGCGACTTCGGCCCTGGCGATATTGAACGCGTTCACCTCATCATGGGGGAATGGCAGATTATCTCTGATATTGCCCAGAGCGACCTTGTCCTCTGGTTCCCCACCGACTACGTGGTTGCCGACGGCACCTCCCCGGATGCCGTCTCCGGTCCCCGCGAAACCAGTACCTTCGCAGCATTTGCACATGTGCGCCCTTCCAATGTCCGCACCCTCTTCCACCACGACATCATTGATCACGACATGGAAGACGGCATCCGCGACGAGGCCTACCGCGCCTGGACGACCCAGGAGATCAGCACCTACACCGACCCGGCCAGGGGAGAGGGGCTGGGATACCGCCCGGAGGTGAACATCACCTTTGTGCCGATTGTGCGCAATAACCGTACTATTGCCCTGCTCACCAGCCATCGCGTTGCCACTCCTCACACCTATCCCAGCCTGAGTGAAGAGGTCTACGAGTTCGTCACCGACACCATGCTGACCATGCTGCACAGCGGCTTGTGGCCCGACCCTCTGGCGCAGGGCAGCCGCACGCAGGGCAATCCTCGCGCGATTGACGGCATTATCGTGCTCGACCCGACCGGTCGCGTGGTCGTTGCTTCCCCCAATGCCAACTCGATGTACACCCGCATGGGCATGACCGGTTACCTTGAGAAGCGTAACCTGGCCGACGTGACCCGTGCGATGCTCTCCTCCGGCGAGGAGGCGGACGAAACCCTGCAGCTGGTCCTGGCCGGCCGTAGCGACCTGCGTACCGAACTGACCATCGCCCGAGCACGCGTGACGATGCGCGCCATCCCCCTGCTTAAGCAGAAGGGCGCGCACATCGAGCGTCTGGGCGCCCTGATTCTCTGCCGCGACGTCACCGAGCTACGCCGCCGCGAGCTGGAGCTTATGACCAAGGACGCAACCATCCGCGAGATTCACCACCGCGTGAAGAACAACCTGCAGACGGTGTCTGCTCTGCTGCGCTTGCAGTCCCGTCGCATGACCTCCGATGAGGCGCGTCAGGGCTTGGAACAGGCGATGCGTCGTGTCGCCACGATCGCCACCGTGCACGAGGCTCTCTCGCAGGGCCTGACCCAGAACGTCGACTTTGACGAGCTTATCGAGCGTCAGTTCCACCTGGCCGCCGAGCTGGCCTCCCCCGGCCAGCACGTGACGACCAAGCTGCTGGGATCCTTTGGTGCCCTGCCGAGCCAGTTCGCGACCCCCTTGGCGCTGGTGATTAACGAGGTCGTCGCCAACGCCGTGGAGCACGGACTCGACGGAGAAACCGGAACCGTGACGCTCGAGGGTATTCGCGGCACCAATGACGAGGGTGAGGACACCCTGACCGTCATTATTACCGATGACGGCAAGGGCATGGGCGATAAGAAGATCGAAGAGTCCGGCCCGAACGCCTACCGCCCGGTCAGCGGTAAGGAAGGCTTAGGCATGCAGATTGTGCGCACCCTGGTGGCGAGCGAGCTCAACGGCTCAATCCGTTGGGAGGCTAACGAACCGACCGGTACTCGCGTGGTTATTACGGCGCTCCTCATCTAAAGCGAAGAGAAAACCCGGCCGCGGAACCTTGATTTTGGGGTTCCGCGGCCGGGTTTATCGTTGCCTCGGGTATAGCAAAAGCGTGGTGCAGTGACCGATAAGTCACTGCACCACGCTTTTTAATGCCCTATTGAATACTCCGGAAGTTAGGATGCACGGCGGGCACGAGCTGCGCGACGCTTCATGGCGCGACGCTCGTCTTCACTGGTGCCACCCCACACGCCGGAGTCCTGGCCGGTCTCGATGGCCCACTTCAGGCAGACGTCAATAACCTCGCAAGAGCGGCAGACGGTCTTGGCCTCTTCAATCTGCAACAGGGCGGGTCCGGTGTTTCCAACGGGGAAGAACAGCTCCGGGTCCTTGTCCAAACAAGCTGCACGACTACGCCAATCCACGGTGGACCTCCTTCTCTATGTGCAGTCCCGCCGAAGCGAGATGCTGTTTATTATTCCTGTGCGCGTGCCAAATAGGCCCACCGTTGGGGTGTGTGCCCCAAGTTAGGGTGAAATTTGACTTATCAACTTTCGCACGTCGGGGCTAATGTGACAAGTGCTTTAAGCTAAAAACTTGAAGTATTACACTGAGGCATCTATCACTAAGGGGAGCCTTTGTCTAATTGTCCTGTTGGAGAATCGCATGGCGGCACAACCTGGCGCTGAGTCGTCTCACAACCGGGGAGCCGCCCCGCGGGGGAGCGGCGCCTCGGGCATAATATAAAGCGGTACTTCACTCGACGAACCGCGCCGATGACGAGGCGGCGAGCCTCCTGCATAAATGCAGGCACCCCGCGCGCAAACAAGTGTACGGGGGAAGTGCCCAGCCGCTAAACTACAAGCGCATCAGGCTGAATACCCCTCGGCCTGCCAACGACACCACCTGAGGAGCCCACCGTGACGTCACGCCCGTTCAACGTCCTCTACGCATTCGTTCTGACCGAAACCTTCGCGGCATACATTTTGATTCGCGGTATCCTCTACCCCTTCCTCCTTTCTAATGGCGAGCCCGCCCAGGGCGTGGTCGGCGGCGTACTTCAAGTGCTCATCGCCGCGGGCATGACCTTTTACGCCCTGCGTTTCTACCGCGGACGTTACGGCTCGCGCCTGCCCATGATCCTGATTACCCTCTGCACCCTGTGGGTCACTGCAAGCACGTTAGTGCAGAGCGTGAGCGCCTTCGGTGTAAGCATCAATGGATTCAACCCTCAGACCGTGGCGGGCGTTATTGGCGCGGCGGTAGCCTTCATCTTCGTCCTGATGCCCAGTAGCCGCCGCTACATCGAAGCCGTCACCGAGGAACGCGGTGAGGAAGCCAAGCGTATCGGCCGCCGCCGCTAGGCTATCTCCGGATTGTCTCTACGCAATGGGGTGAGCGTCGAGGCCCCTCGGTAGCGGAACCTGTATCGCTTCAACAGCGTTGCCATCCACCGCTATCGCGCGCCCAGCCGGTTGCTCGCCTCGCGTGAAACGATCCGCCGGAAGCGCCGTAACGGTGCAGATATCGGCCTCCGCCAGGGTTGCGGGCGCGAGCAGAATCGCACGCGAGCATCCCATAAGCGCCGAAAGCAGCGGGGAGGAAGCCCGCCTCGGCCAGGGTGTGTAGGTCACGAAGACCGCGCGGAAGGCCCCGCGGCGCTCCAGCAGAACGTTCTGCACTCCGGCCGAAAGGTACTGCAAATCATCGACGAGTAGCAGAGTCTGGGCGGGATGCTTCACATCGCTCAGCAGGGAACGTGCCATTTCCTCCGTGAACGGCCTGGAACTATTGCCTCCCTCGATGCAGAGCGACTCCAGATGCGGGTTGAGCTGGCGGACGCTCTCGAGCAGCGTGCTCTTACCCGTCGACCGGGCACCCGGAACGGGAATGACGGTTCCCTGCCCGGCGCTCAGCCACACGGGTAGACGGCGGCGGTTGAAACCCACGAGAAGCTGCTCGCCCCGAGGGTCGCAGGTCTTTTGAGCTACGCGAATATACTCTTCCGCAGGCATGCGGAAATACTCCAGGAACTGGCGTAGCAGGGTGCCTGCCTGAGCGGATGCGCTCGCAGATGAGCGGGCATACGTCTCAAAGTCTCGGAGAGATAGCGCGCACGGCGCCAGCACGGAGGCGGTAAGCGGCTGATCCCCGATAAATCCCTCGTTGATGCTCCCCTCGACACAGTAGTGACCCTGGGACGGGACCGGGTAGTCGCGGCTGGCCGAACGCATCAGGTCGGTATCGAGGAAGCGGCGGCTCAGCAGGGTGGAGTGCGCGACCGTGCCGAAGCGTCCCCTCGGGCTCAGCGCAGAGGTGAACAGCACCGAGTAGCCGCGCCGGTAGCCTTGCGAGAGCACATCGTAGAGAAGATTTTCTGTATCGGGATGGCGAATGAGCGCGTCTAGCCACCCGTCCAGGCCGTCCACGATGATGAGCGGGCGGTGTCCCTCGCTTTCGGCGAGCAGACGCTGTTCTCTCAGCTCCTCAAGGCAGAAACGCAGATGCTGGAGTTCTTGCGGCCCCACGAGCACCTCAAGGAACGGAGAATAGGGCTCCAAGTCCCGCTGGAGGGAGCCATCGGAGGTCAGCAGAACCACCGGGATTTTGGCGGATATCGCCTGGGCGAGCAGGCTCAGAAGAAACGGTATACGTTCCGCGCTCTGCGCCAGAAGCCCCAGCGTTTGTCCGCCGTTCCACCTGTACCGGCCACGAACACCGTAGCGGGCAATCTCCAGTTCTCCCAGCAGATACCGGTTTCTTCGACCCGTCTCCTCGGGCGGAAGCGACAGGGGCAGAGAGTCGGGAAGCTCCTCGGGGATGGGACAGTACTCTTCCTGCTCATTCCCTCGGGACTTGGTGTCGGAAGCGCTGTGTAGATATGAGGCGCCGTGGGACCCTGCCATATCGCGGACGGTTTCTCTAATAGAGCGGGTGAGGCACTCATCCTCTCCGTAGCGTTCCCGCGGCGAATCCTCCATAACGTTGATGCACCTCCAGCCTTCGGGCTCGAGCGAAAAGACCTTCGGAGGAATCGCCTGCACCTCGGAGGGAACCCGGTCCGTGAGGGGTGCACGGAACGAGAGGGAACGTCCATCGGGCAGACGAACGTACCCGGCTCCGGGCTGAGCGGCCGAGATGTATGCGGCCGCTTCGTGCTCCAGCAGGTTGTAGGAATCTTGCGCGCTGGCCACGCGCAGGCAGATACTCGTGGCGATATTGGCGCGGATATCCTGTGAAATCGTGCCCTGGGGGCGCTGCGTAGCAAGAATCAGGTGCAGCCCCAGGGAACGGCCAATCGTTGCGATGCGCATGAGCTCCGTCATCGCATCGGGCATGGAATCAATCAGCATGCGGAACTCATCAACGACGATGAGCAGCTCGGGGTAACGGGGGAGTACACCTTGCGTCCGGCAACCCGCCAGATAGTCGCGGTAAGAATTGACCCCGGCAGTCTGTAGATCGGTTTCCCTCCGGTGGACGTCTGCCCGCAAGAACTCTAGGGCGCGCTCAACTGCGGAAACATCGAAATTGCTCAAGATGCTCAGAGTATGGGGCAGCTCGGCGAGGGGGCCCAGACCCGCGGAACCCTTAAAATCCACCAGAATCAATCCGAGACGCTCGGGTGGATAGTTCAGGGCGGCGCTCAACACCAGGGAACGTAGCAGCTGGGATTTGCCGGCACCGGTGGTACCGCCAAGCAGCCAGTGGGGCCCGTGTTCCGACAGGCCGAGCGAAAACGAGCCCGCCTGCGAAATTCCCAAGTAGCAGCGGATGTCTTCGGCGTAAAGCCCCTTCGACCACCGTTCCTTGAGTCCCTCGGCGGAGAGGTCAATCCCGCCTTCGCCCCTGCCATTTTTCGCCTCCGATAGGGAGGAGAACCGATGCGCAGATTGGTGCACCTGCGCGTCGCTGATTTTACCCGTCCTCGGCCCCTCCTCAATTCGATAGAGGTGGTCTAGAGCTTGGATAAATGCCTCGACGCCCAGCCCATCGGCGTGCAGGCATAGGTCATCGAGGAGAAGGGGGTGCACCTGTAGTACTCCTTCGCTGGGCTGCTCCGGAGGCTTCGAGTAGTGCCGTGCCGCATAGCGGATGGAATGACGGTGGCTACCCTCGCTGACGCACTCGAGCCACCCCGCGGCGAAGAGAGACTCGCAGACGGTACGACCGGATGACGATCGCGTACCATCCTTCGGATTGGCGACGATGCACAGAGCCACCGATGCACCCCTCGGCTCTTTGGGAGCCCGCGAGCCATTCCGTGTTGCGGCTTCGACGGACGCCGCCTCAGCCTGGAGCATGCGCACGAGCGGAGCGTAAATATCGCATGCGTCCTCCGACATAATCAACAGGGGAGGGGTCTGCGCGGAAAGTTCGTCGTGCAGGGCATCGTGAAGAGCCTGCCTTTCCTCGGGGGCGGTCTCGGAGCGCTGAGAGTACACGCTAACCCGGGGCACCACGGCGAGAGTTTGCAGGAGCGCGTTGATTCGCTCCTGTTCGGCGCTCGCAGGAGGGCCGAGCAGGATTGAGATACTTCCCGGATAACCGGCGACCAGCTGAACGAGATAGGCGCGCAGGTGCCCCTCGTCGAGCGAAAGAAGGTGTCCGAGCGCACCGGCGGGTAAGGGAACGTAGTGGGGTGCCCTCTGGAGCCTGGGTAGTGAGGTGAGCGTAAGGTTACGTCCACGCAGGTAGGGCAGCCGAGGGCCGCATCCGAGCACGATGCCGGGGTGAGCGGGGAACGCGAGAAGGGCGGGGGAGGTTGCGGCGAACGCCAGATCCGCGGCGGTGGGTAGATTCAAGGCCCGTTGCTCCTCTCGTTCGGCCGCCGCGCGGGTCATTGCGCGGCCCGCACGGTTTTCGGCTCGGCTTCCAAAGAAGTGCAGGAGCATGAGCAGAGAAGAGGCCGCCGACATGAGAAGCAGAAACCACAGCCCGGTCAGCAGCGCAATGGCCAGGCCCACTAGAACCGGCAGGCAAACGCTGAGCAGAATCTGCTTGAGCTTGCGAGGCTGGGCCGGGTTGACCGTGACGGGTTCAAACGGATTGCCGTCGGGGGAGTCCGCTAGGGAACCCTGAAGCTTGTCGGCACCGCCCTTGGAAACGGAAGACGCCGCACGGTTGGAAGGAATCGGGCCTGAAATGCCGGGGTCTCGAAGAACACAAAGGGACGATCCCAGAAGGAAGGGCTCGTCCCAGACAACCGGCCGTGCCCCATCGTCCCGAGTTCTCCGGATTTTACGCGCGGGAGTATTCACCGGGCGCCACAGCACACCCGAGCTATCGGCGTGGAAGGTTCCGTGAACCCCTCGTAGGAAGGGGTCTCGCAGATGCACGTGCCCGGCTTTTCCTCGTCGTCCGCGCGGGGACCTGCCCAGCGTGGTGTCCCCGCGGAGAATCGGGAAAGACTTGCCGGCGTCCGGGCCGCGCAGAACGCAGAGAAGGCTGATGGCCCGCCCGCTGTTGCCCGCACCGGTGGTATTTTCCTCTTCTCTGGAGCGTTCGCCCCGTGTAGGCAGGCTCAGATGCTTCTTACCGCTTGCGATTTGTTCTTGTAGAGCGGCGGCCAAATCGTGCTCCAGGCGTTTTTCTGCCCGGGCCAGCGTCATGCTTTCAGCCCTACCCGGTTCACCTTCGACCCGCACGACGCGAGGGTAGGGGCGTTCTGCGGAGGTTTTGGCGCGGTCAAGAAAATAGAGAGTCATGCCTATAGGTAAACCCATAGTGAACTAATGCTCAATATATGCCATTTAAGATGACATAAATATTCGAATAATGCGTATTTGCTATCTAAATATCTTAAATTCTGTGGATAACTGCATATTTGTTCGAAAGGCTACCCGGGGTGATTTTCGCAATCGACCCCGGTGCGCGGCTTGTGCGCATACGGTCGGCGGGCGCGCACACCATTCCTTGAATGGTCTCTTCTGGGTAGTGGACCCGCCCGCCCCTCAAGTGAATATTTACGCGTAAATAATTTCTCGCCCTGTTTCGCACAGCTCCCGAAGCTCTTATCCTGAACGGCAAATAAAAATCTTCAGATGCGTGCTAATCCCGTTCATGTCCATCCGGAACCCAACGACCAATAGCGCAAAAACTAGTTCCCAAAAGTACCGAAAATCATGTCATAAGTATGCGGACCAGTTGATAAGCGGGTATCTTAGAGTATGACTATATCCATCGTGGGAGGGGCAATGTGTGCCCCGCCCACGCGGATCGTGCCCTCCCCGAACCAGCGGGGAATTGCCCGGTCTGGAAGGCGAAAACCAGCCCCGATAGGGGCCGGGGCGCCGTGATAATACAGGAGAAAACATTGACTGCTGACCTCGTAGTTGTCGGATCGGGCCTCTTCGGCCTGACCATCGCAGAACAGGCCGCCACCGAGCTGGGCCTGAAAGTCGCTCTGCTGGACCGTCGCTCCCACATTGGCGGTAACGCATACAGCGAGAAGGAGAAGCAGACCGGCATTGAGGTGCACCGCTACGGCGCTCACCTGTTCCACACCTCCAACGAGCGCGTGTGGGAGTATGTGAACCGCTTCACCGACTTCACGAACTATGTGCACCGCGTGTACACCCGCCACAACGGCATCGTGTACCCCATGCCGATTAACCTCGGTACCATCAACCAGTTCTTCAACGCCGCCTACTCGCCGGCAGAGGCAAAGGCGCTCATTGCTGAGCAGGCTGGCGAGCTGGCCGGTACCGACCCGCAGAACCTCAACGACAAGGGCATCTCCCTGATTGGTCGCCCCCTGTACGAGGCCTTCATCAAGCACTACACCGCAAAGCAGTGGCAGACCCCGCCGGAGGAGCTGCCCGCATCCATCATTTCCCGCCTGCCGGTGCGTTACACCTACGACAACCGTTACTTCAACGATAAGTACGAGGGCCTGCCGGTCGACGGCTACGCCGCTTGGCTGGAGCGCATGGCCGCACACCCGAACATCGAGGTTCACCTGAACACCGATTTCTTCGAGCCCGGCCACGAGTACTCCCGCGAGAACGTACTCGGCCAGATTCCCGTGGTTTACACCGGCCCGGTGGACCGCTACTTCGACTACGCCGAGGGCGATCTGTCTTGGCGCACCATCGACCTGGAAGAAGAAGTTCTGCCGATCGAAGACTTCCAGGGCTGCTCCGTGATGAACTACCCCGATGCTGACGTCCCCTTCACCCGTATCCACGAGTTCCGTCACTTCCACCCGGAGCGTGACTACACCAAGGACGCAACCGTCATTATGCGTGAGTTCTCCCGCTTCGCTAACAAGGGTGACGAGCCCTACTACCCGGTGAACACCGCCGTGGATCGCGAGAAGCTGCTGGCTTACCGCGACCTGGCTAAGGGTGAGGATAACGTGCTGTTCGGTGGCCGCCTGGGCACCTACAAGTACCTGGACATGCACATGGCCATTGCCTCGGCACTGTCGATGTTTGACAACAAGATCCGCCCGCACTTCACCGACGGCGCCAAGATTGAATCTGGCGGTGTGGACGCATAGTTATGGCTACTCAGACTTTGAAGACTCTGCAGCGGGTCATTTTCCCGAGCGCGGTTGAGACCGACGTCGTGCCCCTCTACGTGGATGCGGGCGTTGCGACCGGCGTTCAGCTGCCCACCCGTATCGACGGCGACGCCTCGACCTCCATCGCGGAGGCGATGAACACCTCCGGTCAATCTGTGTCGAGCGCCAGCGCGAACCGCGACGCCGCAAACAGCCTGAACAGCCGCCGCTCCATCACCGTGAGCGCGGGCCAGAGCCTGTCGTTCGGTACCTATTTCAACGCCTTCCCCGCTTCGTACTGGCGCCGCTGGACCGACCTGAAGAAGGTCACCCTGAGCGTTCAGACCCGTGGCGAGGGCATGGTCATTGTGTACAAGTCCAATGGCCGTGGCGTGATCCAGCGTGTGGACGCCAAGCTGCTCTCCGGCGAGGAGACCACCACCTTCACGATGCCTCTGGCACCCTTCGGTGACGGTGGCTGGTACTGGTTCGACCTGTCAGGCACCACCGACCTCGAGCTGATCGAGGCAAATTGGCTGGGCGATATCGAGCCCCGCGCCGACGTGAAGGCCGGCCAGGCAACCGTGCAGATTACCACCATGAACAAGGTGGAGTACTGCATCAACAACATTCGTGCGCTGGGCGAGAGCCCCGAGATTTTCGATGCCGTGCACGAGTTCCTGATTGTCGACCAGGGCACCCAGAAGGTTCAGGACCACGAGGACTTCGAAGAGGTCGTCAAGCCTCTGGCGGGCAAGTTCCGCATCATTAATCAGGGCAACCTGGGCGGTTCCGGTGGCTTCTCACGCGGCATGTTCGAGGCCGTGAACAACGGCTCCGACTACGTGCTGCTGCTGGATGACGACGTTATCGTTGAGCCCGAGTCGATTCTGCGCATGGTGACCTTCGCAAACTACTGCAAGGAGCCCACCATCGTGGGCGCGCACATGTTTGACATGTTCGACCGATCGGTCCTGCACGCGTTCGGTGAGGTCGTGGATCCGTGGCGTAACTTCTACGCTAAGCCGCACGAAGACATGGCGATGGGCCACAACCTGGGCCACCACAACCTGCGTAACACCCCGTGGCTACACCGCCGCGTGGATGTGGACTACAACGGCTGGTGGATGTGCCTCATCCCGACCGCGGTCATCAAGGAGATCGGCCTGTCCCTGCCGCTGTTCCTGAAGTGGGACGACGCCGAGTACGGCCTGCGCGCTAAGGCCGCGGGCTTCGCGACCGTGTCCTTCCCCGGCGCCGGCGTGTGGCATGTGTCCTGGACCGATAAGGACGACTCCGTCGGCTGGCAGGCTTACTACCACGAGCGTAACCGTCTCATCACGGCCCTGTTGCACTCTCCCTTCGACAAGGGTGGCCGCGTGCTGCTGGATTCGCTGTTCCTTGACGTCAAGCACACCCTGTCGATGCAGTACTACACCGAGGCCGGCCGTCTGCTGGCTCTCGAGGACCTGCTGTCGGGCCCCGATCACCTGCACCCCTCGCTCTCGAAGCGTCTGCCGGTGATTCGCGCGATGGCTAAGGAGTACCCGGAGTCGCAGGTGAAGCCGAACGTGGACGACTTCCCGGCTATCCAGTCGAAGAAGCCGCCGTTCCGCGGCCGCCGTTCCTTCGCATCCCCCGGCTACAAGAAGCTTGCTTCGTGGACCGCGAAGACCGTGGGTCGCCAGCTCTTCAAGCCCGTGAGCGAAGAAGCGAAGGCGCACCCGCAGATTCAGCTGAACTACGGCGAAACCAACTGGTGGACCCTGTCGAAGTTCGACTCGGCTCTGGCCACGAACGCTGAGGGTACCGGTCTCTTCTGGTACCGTCGCGACCCCGAGCAGCTCAAGTCGAAGCTGATTCACGCCGCGAAGCTGCACGCTCAGCTGGTGACCGGCTGGGAGAAGCTACGCGACCTGTACCGTTCGAAGGCCGCAGAGGTTGCCTCCTACGATGCGTGGGCCAAGACCTTTGCCGAGCATACGGATTCTGAGCTGACCCGATGAGCGATCTGAGTTCTCTGCCCCTGAAGGCGCCCGGCCGCGGGCGCGGCATCCTGGATGCGGTGAAGAACCGCTATCTGCTTCGACTGCTGGTCGATAAGGAAATCCAGGTGCGTTACCGCGGCTCGGTGCTGGGTATTCTGTGGTCGTACATCAAGCCGGGCGTGCAGTTCCTGGTGTTCTACATTGCCATGGGTATGTTCCTGGGCCTGGAACGCGGTATGCACAACTACGCGGTGTACCTGTTCTCGGGCATGATTGCCATCAACTTCTTCTCGGAGGGTTTTGGTAATGGTGCCCGCGCCATGGTGGTTAACAGCGCGCTGATTCGTAAGATTTACCTGCCGCGTGAGCTGT
>ERZ773214.199-NODE-199-length-41823-cov-8.284356_pt1 | contig 41823 bp, 51 predicted proteins | sample MGYA00511238_ERZ773214 | MGnify/ENA primary metagenome ERZ773214 (study PRJEB29015, sample SAMEA2738157) | human oral metagenome | biome: human oral; feature: human-associated habitat; material: saliva | place: China | collected 2259 ... | reverse complement strand
TAGATGTAGTAAAAGGGCAAGATATTGAGCAAGTAGCTCAAATTATGACCTTGCGCTCTATGCAGCAAGCTAAATATAGTACCAACAATGTGGGACATTTTGGCTTGGCATCTACATGTTATACGCATTTTACATCTCCTATTAGACGATACCCAGACTTAATGGTTCACCGCCTTTTAAAAGCGGATATGCATTGGAAAAATGGCTATTCTAAACGCGATGTAGATGAAACTTTCTTAGTGGGGGCTGTAGAACATTCTTCTATACAAGAACAAGTTGCCACTGAGGCCGAACGAGACACAGTAGATCTTAAAAAGACTCAATACATGGTTCCATTTGTAGGGGAAGTCTTCGAGGGAACTATTTCTAGTATTACATCCTTTGGGATGTTTATAGAATTAGAAAAGGGTATCGATGGCCTTGTGCATATGAGCATGATGAACGATGATTACTATTTCTTCGATGAAGAACATTTTGTGCTTGTAGGCAAGAGAACAGGTAAAATCTATCATTTAGGTGAAAAGGTAACTGTTACATTAGTAAAAGCCGATGTAGAAAAGAAACAAATCGACTTTGTACTAGGTGAAGTCAATAATCTAATGGCTATACAAGAACAATTGCGCAATGGTTCTGACTATGCAACTAGTCGCGATAGCTTTGGTAGTCGTAAAGATCGTAAATCTTCAGGCAAATCCAGTAAAAAATCTAGTAAAGGTAAATCAAGTCGTAAGAAGTCTACTAAAACGACTAAGCGTAGTCAATCTAAGAAATCTAAAAGTAAACGTAAACGATAGAGGTATATATGGCAAAACAATCTAGTCCATCTCTTATTGCTGATAATCGTAAGGCCCGTCATGATTTTAATATTCATGAAACTTATGAAGCAGGCATTGCTTTGACAGGTACTGAAATTAAATCCATACGCCAAGGTAAACTGAACTTAAAGGATAGCTTTTGTCGTATTGATAAAGGCGAGCTTTTGTTGTATGGCGTTCATATCAGCCCATACGAACAGGGAAATCGTTTTAATCATGAACCTGAACGAACTCGCAAATTGTTGATGCATAAATCTGAAATCAATAAACTGCATGCTCAGGTTAAGGAGAAAGGATTCTCTTTAGTGCCGCTCAATTTCCATTTCAGTCATGGTTATGTAAAGGTAACCGTTGGTCTTGTAACTGGTAAAAAGCTGTATGATAAGCGTCAAGATATGGCAGAACGCGATGCTAAGCGAGATATTGCTAAGAGACTTAAAGAACAACAAAAATATTAAAATAAAGAAATCGAGTCATAATGGCTCGATTTTTTTGTGATATTTGTCAACTTACTCTTTATTTTTAGTTGATAAATATGTATATTGAATTTATAATGTAAACAAAGAGTCGTGTTTGTGGTTGACATTTTCTAAGTAGAGGAGAAACATCATGAATCAGAACATTCGGTACATTACTGAGGTCGCTATTTTAACTGCTATGATTACTGTATTAGGGGCTATTAAAATACCTAATGTCATTCCAGGTATAGAGTTTCAATTATCGGCCCCGTTGGCGGTAGCAATATGTGCTGTATTCGGATTTAAGAAGTATATTATTAGTGGATGTCTATCTAGTTTAATCGGCTTAGCGCTAGGTACTCAAACTATATTAAATGTTATGATTGCTATGCAATTCCGTCTTATTGTAGGTTTAATCCTTTGGATGTGCCATAATCACTTAATCGGTATTATGATTTCAGGTCCAATTGCATCTGCCTTAGCGCGGTTAACCTTGTCCGTATATATTGGTAAAGCCGCATTACCTATGGTTGCCTTAGCAGTGCCTGGCATGATTTTCACGGTTATTATGGCTCCTGTATTTGTAAAGGTATTCCGTAAAATTCATAGTCAAGCACATCAAAATAACGTAATAAAAGGCAAGGTATCATAATGAGTGAATTATATAGTGTACGCATGCGTGCAGCACAAGGTGGTCCCCATGAAAAAGGGGGCCACCATATTTCTGGTGCAGAGCGTATCGTAAAATTAGAGGAAGTTGGAGCTATAGCACAATCCTTAGCTGAACGTGCACTGCATCACAGCAAAGGAACTGCTGATTTTATAAATATTACAGTAGATTTAATTCCACAGGAGAAGATTTCCTATATAGACTGTCTAAGGGTAGAGGAACATAAAACTGGTAGCATTCCTGAATCCCATCAATTGGCAACGGAACTTTTACAAGGTACCACTATTACTGAAACTGCTGTTAGAAAAGCTATCGGTATGTTAAAAAATTTAGATAGATCCATGCGCGGCGCTATGTTAGTGGATGCTATTTCGGGTGAACGCTTAGATGAAGGCAATCGCGGTGTACGTGTGAGTCATATGGACTCCTTTGATTCTCATGCATTAGGTGACAATGAACATATGAGGGAGGCTTTAGTATTGGCCTCTAAGGTTCAATCCGCAGAGGGTGTTGTTGGTGAATTATGTTGGTCTGATGATCCAGATTATACAGTAGGCTATGTGGCTTGTAATGGTGTATATCATCGAATTCCTCATATGAAAGAATTAGGGTCTAATATAGGGGGACGGGTTTTCTTTGTACGGTCTGATATAGATAGTGAAAGTGTAATCGAGTATTTGGAGAGTGCTCCTGTACTTGTTCAACGGAGATAACATGTATGAATTTTTTAAAGAGCAATTAGATGCTAAGGAACAGAATCATAATTTACGAACCTTAAAAGAATATTGTCCTATAGATGCAGTGCGAGTTAAACGAGATGATAAAGAATATTTAATGATGGCTTCAAATAATTATTTAGGCCTTACCTTTGACTCCCGTGTAATAGAAGGGGCTCTGAAAGGAGCTCAACAATATGGTACAGGGTCTGGTGGATCGCGCCTCGTATCTGGTACGTTTCCATTATTTACTGATCTTGAAAATGAATTAGCAAAATTTAAGAATACTGAAAAAGCCCTCGTATTTAATACAGGTTATATGGCCAATGTAGGAACTATTTCTGCTATAGCTGATAAACATACCATCATTTTTAGCGATGCTTTAAATCACGCTAGTATTATTGATGGGTGTAGATTGAGTAGAGGAGCAGTAAAGGCTTATAGCCATTGTGATGTAGACGAACTAAAGTATTTATTAAAGCAAGTAGATCGTAATGCAAGAAAGCTTATTGTCACAGATGGTGTATTTAGCATGGATGGGGATATTGCACCGCTTGATAAACTATATGAATTAAGCCGTGACTATAATGCATTGCTCATGGTAGATGATGCTCATGCAACAGGAACAATTGGTAATGGTCATGGTACGGCTGCTTATTTTAATTTAGAGAAAGAGATAGATATTCAACTCGGTACATTGAGTAAATCCTTAGGATCTGTTGGTGGTTATATAGCTGCAAATAGCACTATCATAGATTATCTCGTTAATACGAGTCGTAGCTTTATATTCTCCACCGCATTATCTCCTGCAGATATAGGAGCGGCCCTGGCTGCATTACATATTCTTGAGACAGATGCATCTGTTTTAGGGCGTTTACAAGAAAATGTAAACTATATGGCAGATAAATTAACTTCTATGGGAATTGATGCGACCAATGAAACGCCAATTTTCCCAATTCTAATCGGAAGTAATGAAGATACACTGGCAGTATCTGATTATCTATATGAGTCTGGAATTATTGGAACAGCTATTCGTCCACCTACTGTACCTATTGGTGAAAGTAGAATTCGATTGACCGTTACAGCAGCTCATAATAAAGAACAAATTGATTATGTATGTCATACATTGCATAAAGCGATGAAACAATTAAATTTATGATAGTACATAATATATCTAATAAGGATAGAATTGATAGAAACCGAAATTTGATTGGTTAAGTCGTCGATATTAGGTAAGTAGAGTAGTCTAACAATAGTGAATATATCTGAGATGTAAAGTTTTCATATAATTGACACTAATACTAAATAGGATTATAATTATTAGACCGACGCACGGGGATGTAAAGGTTTCGACAGGGGTGCGTGTGGTATAGATAGCGAGTCGGCGTTCCATGAGGCCGTTAAACGGTGGGAAAACATTTAAACGCAGAAGAAAATTTTGCATTAGCTGCATAAGCTACGTCCCTCATACTTGTGCCTACCAAGTGTGAATGGACGTCAAACCGTAGGCTGGCTTAATTCAGTTGTTCATATGAATTAGGCGAGACAATATGAACTGGGGTTGTGTAGCTTGTCTGTGAGCGGTAGCAACCTGAGATCTAAATCATAGACTGTGCTCGGAGAAGTCTATATGGCAACACTTCTGGACAGGGGTTCGACTCCCCTCATCTCCACCAATATTCAAGCTAAAGCTAGAAGATACGTATTTACTGGATAAAAGCAGTAGTTACCTAATCTTCTAGCTTTTTTTAGTGTTCGTATATGACTGCTTAAATACGTATTTGTTCGCTTGAAATTTCACCATGATTTCACCACCGTTTCACCACGAGACACTTTTTTAAAAACACCGGAAAAAGTGCTTAAAAACAGTACTTTACAATAAAAAAGACCGGCAATAATGCCGGCCTAATTATGCCATAATATCGATCGAATCGAGTATCTGTTTTTCTTGCTCCTTCATAATGTCCGTAACATGAGTATAGATTGATAAGGTAGTCTTAGGTTCGTTATGACCGACACGAGCCATTATCGTTTTAAGAGGCGTTTGTTTTTCGGCTAATAACGATATATGAGTATGCCGGAATGTATGAGTCGTTACTACTTTATTAAATGGTATGGATTTAAGCAATTTATTTAAATAATGTGAATCATAAGGTACGCCGCCATCCGTAACGAAGATATACTTCTCTGGATTCATGTAATTCTGCATTATTTGCTTACGGCTATGATTTAACTGTATGAATGTCGATAGGATATGTCGAGCACGTTTATTTAATTGCACTCTCCGCGCCGAGTACTCGTTCTTAGGGGGTAAACGTAGGCCCTTATCACTTAACGTAGCATTTACGTCAATATATTCATTTTTAGAGTTATAGTCTTTAACACGCAAGGCCCTTAGCTCACCGATACGTAATCCGGTTAACGCCTGGAATTCGAATAGTAGGGCTACTCGTTGATTCTTCTTAGCTAGAGCTGTTAAAAATGTCTTTAATTCGTCTTTAGTTAAAAACTTCTCACGGGCTTTAGTCATTTCTTCGGCGGTACGAGGAGGGCGCTTAAGGATAATATCTTCTAAATAAGATATATCGTTAATATAGCCCATACGCTTACCATATTTTAATACTTGCTTTAGTACAGAATAGACGCGCTTAACATAGTTAAAGCTTTTCTCTAAAAGGCATTTATTTAACATTCTTTGGATATAAATAGCTTTTAAATTAACGACTAAAATATCGCCTTCAATCCATCTTAAAAGTGCTTTAGCATGGTTTTCGATATTCTGTTGGGTAGTCACCTTACGTAAACCTTTATCGATGGTCACATACTCATCGGTAAGTTCTTTAATAGTAAGAGTTTTATTGCTAACACCATTCGTTAGGATCTCGTTAATTCTGTCGTTAAGGATACGCTGCATCTCCTTCTGAACAGCTTTAGTATTTTTACTCGATGTAACACTGACTCGTTTATTCTTGCCAGTTAGTGGATCCTTATAGTTCTCGCCATAACGGTAGGAGATAGTACCGTTTTTTTGCTTACGTTCATCAATATACATATATAATAATACTCCTTATTGGCGTTTAAATAATGAGAGCATATTTAAGAGGGCCGTCAACTGTTCCTCAGTCATATGACTCAAGATAATATTAATATCGTTGATTAACTCGTCACGTTCTCTGTTATCGATAACGAGGGTACAAGCATCTTTAACGGTATCGAAATCACTGTGTAGTACATACGCTAATGCTTCGATTAAATCGTCGGATACTGTTTTAACATAGCCGTTTTCTAGCATAGTGTATGTGGTACGCTTGTAGGACGCTTTTTTAAGGTCGAGGGGCGTGATACCTTTACCATTATCTAACAGCTTCTTTCGAAGGTAGTCTTGTACAGCATTGGCTAATGCTTGATGGCTTAATCCGTTTTGCTTTCTTAAATTTTCTAATTTGATTAATTTTGGCATGATAATAATCCTCCTAATGATAGTATAATTCATATCTAAATTAAAGTCAATGACATGTGTTGACTGTTCGTATACGTTCAGGTATGATCATAGTGTAGATAAAATTTGTAATTGTTTTTTAAGGGATGCTGTAGAGTGGACACTATGGCGTCTAGAAAGGATTTACATGGTAGCTCAATGGGCTAGCGTTACTAATTTAGCTAAAATCTTCGACATTGGAAGAACAAAGGTTACTGAATTGGTACATCAGATGGAAATCGATCCCGAGTATAAGGACAATGTTATCTCTTTTAGTCATCGTAAGAAAAGCGTTAATATTGAAGCCTTTCAAGAGTTTCTGGTTACGAAAATCAGTCGTAAATGGATAAAATAACTCTTATTATGCATAAATGATATAACTAGCGTTAACCCGATACGGAAATTATCACGGTTATATATAGTATGAAAGCGCCGTTAAGGAAGCGCTAGTTATTAATTTAAATAAAGGAATTAATCAGATGAAAAGAATTGAATTACTACAAGCAAAAATTAAAGATTTTACTATTATTAAAGAAGTTGCCTTCGATCATACTAACGGCCATCAATATGAAGTTAAGAATAATGCTACCGGCGAAGTAAGCATCAAGAATACATTCGAGCTAACCGGTCAAGAATTCACTTCAGCTAACGGCTACAAGAAGAAAACTGATCGAGTTTTAAAGGAAGATGCTAAAAGCAGAACTCATGGTATGACTCGTACTAGATTCTATCGTATTTGGAAGCAGATGAAGTCCCGTTGTAATAATCCTAGTCAACAACAGTATGAAACTTACAGCAAAATCGGTTATGATCCTAGATGGGATGTATACGAGAACTTCCATGACGATATGTATGATTCTTATCAAGAGGGCTTAACTATCGATAGAATCGACGGTAGTAAACCTTATGGCCCTGGCAACTGTCGCTGGGCTGATCGTAGTACTCAACAACGTAACATGAAATCTAACCGTAAAGTCGAAGTTTGTGAAGGCGTCGAAGTTAAGTTAATCGATTTAACCGATGCGTATGGTATGAACAATAATACTGCTAGAAGTCGGTTAGATAATGGGCATTGGGAGCTCACTAGAACATTATGTATCCCGACTAAAAAAGATCCTTTCAACTTTAACGCTATGGATGAAGCTGCTCAAATTGAATGGCTCTATAAATCAAATAAACTACTCGAGTCTATCGTGGAAGATGCTGTTAATCAACTGGCGTCTATGGAAGAAGATCCTAATATTGCTTATCTTAAAAAACAAGGCATCATCGTCGAGATCGGTGAATGCTAATCACAATCCTCTACCTGGGAGACTGGGTAGGGGATTTTTTTATACCCGGAGCATGGCGACTGGTGGCGACGGCTATGCTTGCTTCTTCTGAATATTAATACAACGCTCTTCTATATGATACAAAATTAGCCTCGGGATAAATTATATTAGGCTAATATCAAAACTCGCTCACAGCTCAAATTTCGAAGTTTTATGGCTATTGTAGAACCTGTACAACACGATAAGCGCGGGCCGAAGCTTTCAGCTGAGTACAATTCAGAAATAAGCTCTGTACGGTGAATAGCATTACCCGATGATTAATCATATTAGTGACATAGTAAACGGCCCTTAGAAGCTAAATTTCGAAGTTTTAGAAGCATTAGAGGAATCCGGTATATGGTGCATCCTAATAAAGATATCTTAGCTTACAGGATGTTATCAATCGCTCAAGGAGCGCTTGGGATGTTTCCGGCCCGAGGTGTACATGGTAGGCTCCCCTCAGAGGGAGCTTCGTATCAATAACTCATTTAAAGGCTCTGTATGCTTCGTAAGGATGTTCTGGGTAAGTTTGTATGACCTCGACCTAAAACGCTCTCAGAAGTCGAATATCGAAGTTTTATGAGTATTGTAGGAGAGTAGGATATCTTTGTTCTGTATTCAAACTTAGAGGGAAGCTTGGTTAAGAGGGTTAGATAACAATTGCTATTTAATGCGCCATCTTGTATAACGAAGAACGCTTAATATCGTTTGTAGGAGATATGGTGTTTCCGTGGCTATAATTTTTTCGCTGGGGCCGAGGCGCTAGCCGAGTATGATGTAAGTTGTGTTCTTAATCTGCTGTTGATAACATAGAACATACGTTCTTAGTATCGAACACTTGAGGGATGTGTTCGGGTTTAGAATATCCTGGCCCGCGAAAACCTTGTTTGATGCCCGCGTAGGATATCTTATTAAAAGCTTAAATTAGCCGCGCATGCTATTGCATTTATTATTTAAACCCGGGAGCGGCATAGGATACAAGAGCTTTAAGATCGAGAACATCTTGTGTCATTAAATAAGCTTAATCTGGCAGCTAGGTTTGTTAGATAAATGATTAAAGTATAGGCCCCGGGATTTCGTTCCTTAACAGCAAAAATATCCTTACAGATAACGTTTGATACAGAACAGAATAATCCGCCGCCATGATTAAATCATTTATTATCTAACCTAACCTACGAAGCAAAAACATCTATATTAAATTATTAAAGCTATTAACACTAAATATCCTTCCTTAACCTTCGAAGCTAAAACATCCTATTTAAATAATTAGAGCTACCGGGCTGGAAATATCCCAAGCGCTCCCGGAGCGATTGCTGCTAACGTTACATCTCCTTTAAACACCATCCTACCCGGTAGCGTTTTCTACGAAGAACACCTTATAAAAAAGAATATTAGATTCTCCATCTTACCAGTACAATATAAGCTACCCTGTACGTAATATATATTTCGAAGAGACGCAAACCTTATAGGCTCCGCATCTTAACAGCGGAAACCAGCTTAACTTAATCCGCCACGAAACGTTTCCTATTAAAGGTCGCTAGCGCTCCCCCTAATGAAACTATCTCGGTCGCTAGCGCTCCCTTCGTCAGTTTCATTCAATTTAAAACTTCATCAAAACTTCATGGTTAGATTAACCCAAGTTACTAATGTCGTTTGTAATATATGTTTCGTAGAACGTTTTCAATAAGAGATATCGTTCGCTAAACGCTCACTCATCTCTTATCTCAAGTTCTACTTCACATAGCCCTCGTCGACGGTATAACCCAGGCATCCGATCTTAATCGGTATTTGTTATTTCTAAAATTTAATTCGTTATAAACTTGTCGACGACGGCAACCTATAGTATAATATAAGTATAGTAGATGGTTATAATAAAAAAATAAAACTTTAATTTGTAAAATGTTATATGCTTACTTTAAGAAAAAAAACACTTTTTAAGTTAAAAAATAGCTTTTAAGTTAGTAATTATCTATATAGTTAGCAAAAATGAGCGTGCACAAAATCGTGCACGTAGAGAATGGTAGAGCACAAAATTGTGCACGGATTTTTACATGGAAATGGATAATCAAAATGAAAGATATAAAGAATGCATTAAACGATTTTAATAATAATTATAGCGATATCGAAATCAATGAAATTAAAGATGATACTGATTATTCTAGTGCTAATGGTGGAAGAAAGACAGCATCTCGAAAAAATAATAATTATGATATTAAACTTTTCTCTAATAATTTCGAGTTTGCTTATTTGAATAATTCTAGAGTATCAAAGGCTATAGCAAATAGCGAACAAGAATTTAATAAAAAGATTGACGACTATCGACATATTGCATGTCTTCGTTTCTTAGTTTCTTTTGGAAATCAGCATAACGTTATTTGCCGTAAAACAGCAAGAGAAAACATGCCGTTATCTCGTAAAGAAATTGAAGAAATTTTTGAAAAAAGCGATTTTAATATGAAAAAAAGAGCCGTATCTGATTTTTTAAATAAAATGCTTAATTTAAATATCTTAGCACATGTTAAGGCTACAAAAAATATAAAAGAACAGTTTATCATCAACCCAGCTTACTGTAATATGGGGCCGGCGGGTAAAGTTAGTGTTTCATTATTTAAATACTTTCATGAATACATGAAAATCTTATTTAAGCCGGCTCAGTATTTAGAAATTATAACTGAATTATTTAAAGATGAATTTAGATACTACAGCAAGCAAGGGTTCGATATCGTAGAAGAAGATACTACTGAAAGCAACGTTCAAAAGATTAAAGACGGTGAAGTATTTGTTGTCGAAGAAGAACATAGAGAAATGACAGCAAAAGAATTTAACGTATTTGCCAAACGATACGATATGTCTAAGGTCTTAAACGTTAAGCCAAATAAACGTATTAAAAGCTTATTCTATAACGATGGCTATGCTGGTCTAGTTGGTGAACATAAGAATAAAGAATATGTATATTGCGATCTCGATGATGAATTAGATACAAAATACGATATTTTTAGTGTTCTAGCTAGAATTAACGGCGATACAGATATGCATAACTACAAATATTATGTAGAATACTTAGCTCAAATTTTAAATGTAACAATTAAGGAATAAGACAATAATGAACACTACTAAACTTGAAATTTTTAGAAATGACTTAGTTAAAATTTTAGACTTCGACAATATTAGACATTATATTGACGATGAAGCATATAGCGTCGATAAACAAATCGAAGCATATTTTAAACTTTATCATCCAGAATACAAAATTGTCTTTTGTGCAGCATCCGGTGATCCTTTAAGTGGTGAATTCTCGTTCGCTTATAGCATCGTAGCTAAAAGAGAAGATACATTAATTCATGTAATGGTACACAATGACTGGGAAGACGGTTTAAATATAGTATCTGAAAGTAAGCTACTTAAAACTCAAAACAAACCTCAAACAAACTATGTGCATTGAAAGGTATAACGATGAAAACAACATACGATAACTTAACAGTAGATGATTATTGGAGTGTATTTAATGCGTGTAAGAAACACAAATATACTCTGATTCAAGCAATCGACAAACTACTTGATCTTAAAGGTATTTATCATAAAAATCTCGACGTAAAAGTACTACATGTTCAAAGACTGAAAAACGTAGACGAAGTTAGATATCAATTTTTCTTCGTCAATGAAGATAATCAAGAAGTTAATATTGTAGCCGACAAAAGAGGCTTCAAAGGAACAACTAATTTTTACTTGATGGGCTAAAATTAATTAAAAGGTGCAATCATGAAACCCGATAAAATGATATTCACAGAAAAAGCTTTGTTTTGTTTTTATCGCGATATGAAAACAGTAACGTCCTTATTTGCAGATAGCGATCATGTTTACTATTTATTAGAGAAAGATAAAAGATATAGCATTAAAGCTAAGTTAAAACAAATCCTAAAAAATACACGTTTAAATATTAACTTACTGGGATTTAATACAAAAAAAAGAAGAAATTTAGTGTTTGATGAAATGGAAATAGAGACCATAAACATCTTTTTAAATCTTCACGGAATCGATTATACTGTAACAATTACAGTGGAATCGGTAGGAGAGATTACAGTAACAACAAAATTTCAATTTGCAGATAATGAAGCTTGTTAAAAACTTCATCGAAATTTCATTAATAAATTAACCCGGGATGCGTATCCCGTTTGTAATATATCTTGCGAAGGCAACAGCGATAAAACTTAATATTAATTCAAGCTAAAGCACTGTTTCCTATGCAGTGCTTTTTGCTTACCCAGATCGCGATCGGCGCCTTAAACACATCTCATTATTTAACCTTTAATCTTACATACTAATAATATGAAAACTAATAATATATATCCTAATACTACTCCTTATACTAAAGAACAAGAGACTGCATTATTCAATGAATATTTTAGTACTCCGTCCTCCAGAATAAAGAAATCGATCAAAGATAAGATCGTACTTAACCAGGTATCCCAAGTTATGAGTATTGCTAAAACCTTCCGTGATTCAGACGATATTGACGACTTAATCCAGGAGGGTATGGTAGCCGTGCTAATAGCTTTTAATAAATACAACCCAGATCACGACACTAAGTTTTCGACTTATGTTCGTCCAGCAATTAACGGCCATTTAATCCGGTATTTGCAAAAGAATAAGATGCTACGACTTCCGGACCGTACACCTAAGATTCTTAAGCAGATAAATAAGGCCAAAGAACTACTGAGCAGAATTGAAAAACGCATAACTACTACTAACATTGCTGAGTTAACTGGGCTCGATGAACAACAAATCATCGACATCCTTAACGGTATTCAATTAGTCGAACTTAATAAGTTGAACGATGAAGGTGAAGAATTAATCAATACAATCGAGGATCCGACCACGATAGAGGCCTTTAATGGCGTTGAATCTCTCGACTTAAGCTCTTTAACCGATGTTCAACAACAAATTATTATGCGCGACTTCTACGATGGATACACCGACGAAGAAATAGCTGAACAACTTAACATCCAGATCTCCGATGTAAAACAAGAAAAGCTAAAAGCACTCGATACTTTGAGATACACACTAGAAAGGAACTAACTATGGAAACACTAAAAGTAAGAAGACCTCTTCCTGGCGAGGAGGAGGGTGTATTGCGCAGCGATAAAGAAGTAACGATTGTATCCGATGCTCTTGTAACGTTCATTAGCACATGGTCGATTATAACGATTATCCTGGCCATATACTCGTTGTATTCGTTTTTCTTTAAATAATAGGTACCTAATCATGAAATACACTCCGACGCAAAAACAACAAATAAAGGACTTACTTGATAATTCCGTAGATTATGTAGTGGAACCATTATTCGGTGAATCAAAGCCATACTACAATACGGCCTTAGCTAGACAGTACATGGAACGTTACCGTGATCTAGCACTCGAGATTAAACGATCGAATTCTCTTACACGATTATATGATCAAGATATTTCGAAACTCGATGATAAGCAGTTAAAAGAAACTCTTAGAGAGTATAAGGCTGACGAGTTAAGGCTCCAAAAACAATACATCGACACGCAACAAGAAATAGCTAATACGATTAAACGTGTACCAGATGCACGGTATCGATTATTACTCACGAACTACTACCTTAACAACGTACCCTTAACGGTACTAGCTACTACGTTTGAGACATCGCGATTCAATAAGGGCTGCTCATTTAGAGCTATATCCAAAGCTATTATTGAAGCTCTTAAATTAGTATGTGAAGTGTTACAGGAGAGCAATAATGGATAACGAATTAATTATTATTGTAGCGTTTGTATTATCGGGAATATTTGTTCCACTGTTCCTAATCAGTTTTCTTTAAAAGAAGCGGTCGCATATTAGAGTGCGGCCGCCTTTTTAATTTCATTAGCTTTATTATTTAACACTATATATATAACACTAATAACATCATATTTTAAAAAAAAATTTTCTATTTTAGTTCCTACAAGTTCCTATAAGTTCCTATGCCATGCGTAATAATATAGGTGTAAGGATAATAACTTAATTCACTCCTCTGTTTTTCATTCCATTTCTTTTTATCATCTACTATATAATTCCTACCTTACACAAGAAAACCATATTTAAGCTTCCTATTATTTTTGCAACAAGATTTTTTTCATGATTCCTCCTTTCTAGAAAAGCGCCCTCTCTAAACAAGAGGGTTCTTTTTTTTAGCTTACTAACCAAACATACATTCGTAGTTATAACTTACTTACAACTACTATATATATACATTAAACAACAACGAAAGAGGTGAGACTCATCGCAATATCAGAAGATCCCAGAGGCAAGCTAGTTGTCGATGGGTATACACTCACTCACAAGCAAGCCAGGTTTTGCGAGGAATACGTTTCTAATGGTTACAATGCCTCTGAAGCCATACGACAAGCTGGTTATTCAAAATCTAGTCCTTCGGTTATTAAAAACATGGGGCTGGAGAACCTGACCAAGCCTGCTGTGAAGGCTTACATAGCTGAATTAGAGCGTAGAATAGCACAACGACACGACCAACGAGTAGCAACCATTGAAGATCGTCGTAACCTATTAACTCAATGGATATACGACCAAGAAATTAAGCATACAGATCGATTAAAAGCACTCGATATCTTAAACAAGATGGATGCTGCTTATGAACAACGTATAAAAATGGATACGACGATCAATAATCCGGTTCAATCTCTTACGACAGAAGAGCTTAGAGCCCTAATTGAGAAAGAACACGATTAACTTATCCTATGTATTTTCGATTACATACGAACACATGCGAACACTAAAAGGAGGTGAGACGAATTTCCACTACAAGCCAAATGAGAATGACACCAGAGCTAAAACAACGTCTTCAATACGAGGCACGTTTAGAATTAGCCAGGCGTGACTTCTTCGACTATTGCGAATTAATGGCTCCCGACTTTTATAAGCGATCGCGCCAGTATCTCATTTATTTAACCTCCGTACTTCAGAATTTCGTAACACACTCCTCTAAGAAAGTATTAGTAGTATCTATGCCACCACGTTCTGGTAAATCTAGAACAGCTACTAAATTCGTAGAATGGTATCTCGGTAAAGATCCGACACAAAAGATTATGACGGGATCCTATAACGAAACCTTATCGACACAATTCGCTAAATCGGTACGTAATGCTATACAGACTAATAAAGCTGATCCATACGTTCCGGTTTATTCCGACGTATTTCCCGATATCAAAATTAAACAGGGCGATGCGGCTATGAATATGTGGTCCTTAGAAGGTCAGTATTCGTCTTATCTTGCCACATCACCTTCGGGTACGGCAACCGGTTTCGGGTGTTCCTTAATGATCATCGACGACGTTATTAAGAATGCACTTGAAGCAAATAACCAATTAACGAAACAAGCTCATTTTGAATGGTTCACGAATACGATGTTATCTCGTCTCGAGGAAGGCGGCAAAATCATTATTATTATGACACGCTGGGCCTCCGACGATTTAGCTGGACGTATTATTAATCACTTTAAGGACGATGCCGAAGTCGTATCGCTTAAAGCACTTCAAGACGATGGCACTATGTTATGTGACGAGGTATTATCCCGTGAGTCATACGAAGAGAAGAAAAAGCTAATATCTCCTGATATCTTCTATGCTAACTACCAGCAAGAGCCTATCGACCTTAAAGGACAACTCTACTCTTCATTAAAGACATACGATACGCCACCTCAATTCGAGCGTATCGAAGCATACACCGATACAGCAGACACGGGTACCGATTATTTATGTTCTATTATATACGGTGTTTATCAGAAAGAAGCCTACATCCTGGACGTCATTTACACGAATGATCCGATGGAGATAACAGAACCACTCGTAGCGAAACATCTATACGAATACAAAGCGAATATTGCTCACATCGAATCAAACAATGGCGGGCGCGGATTCGCTAGACAAATTATTCATTATCTAACTAATACCTATAACACAAACTACACTACAATAAAAGCTTTTCATCAGTCTAAAAATAAACAATCCCGTATCTTATCTAATGCTACATGGGTAATGGAACATATATACTTCCCGATAAACTGGCACAATAAATTCCCAGAGTTCTATAAAGCCATTACATCTTATCAGCGTGAAGGTAAAAACCTACACGACGATGCTCCCGATGCTTTAACGGGTGTAGCAGAAAAGATTAATACACAAACACCGACATTCGAATTTATGTAAGAAAGGAACCTAATGCTAAACGAAGAATGGAACGATATCATCCGTAAGCATGCCGGTATGTCCGAGTCCCAATTCGTGCAAGCCGAACTCGAAGCATTTCTTTTCTCTAAGAAACGACAAGAGATACTCCAGGCACGTAACTATTATCAAGGTAAACACAAACTACCAGAACATGTAGTTATGGACTCTAACGGCAATCCGACCGATGCAAAAGGTACGATTCCTAATAACAAGATTATTAATAACCTATTCGATGATTTAGTCGATCAAAAGACTAATTATTTACTCTCAAAGCCTATCGACGTTAAATCCTCGACAGATCTTTCCGATTTCTTTAATAAAAACTTCCAGCGTACATTAAAGAACCTCGGTAAAGATGCTTATATCGGTACGATAGCGTATCTACATCCTTATATCGATAATCAAGGCAACTTCAAACTAAAACGAATGAAGCCCGAATTTGTTATCCCGCTCTGGCACGACGAAGAACACGATTCACTCGATGCTTTTATTTATTTTTATGAATTTGAAGTATACATGACACCTAAGACTAAGACTTCCTTCTATAAAGTCGAATACTACAAACCAGAAGGTGTTACTTACTACGACTACATCAATGGATCTCTTCAGCCAGATCTTACTAAACAATCTAAGCCTTACATTCAAAGCAGCGGACTTTCTTATAACTGGCAATCGGTTCCCTTAATATGGTTCCGATCTAACTCAGAAGAAGTATCATTACTCTCCAAAGTAAAACCGTTACAAGATGCATTAAATCAGATGCTTTCAAATTTTGCTAACGTAATGTCTCAAGACGTGCATAATACGATCCTAGTCATTAAAGGATATGACGGTGAGAACTTAGCTAACTTCCGAGAACAATTAGCACGTTATGGAGCAATTAAGATTACGTCTTCTCCAGAATTTGAATCTGGTGTCGAAACTCTTAATATCGAAGTCAATGCTTCTAATTACGAAACGATTATTAAGCTACTCGAAAGAGCGATTATCACGAATGGTCGAGGCTTCGACGCTAAAGATGATCGAATGCGTAATAACCCGAATCAGATGAACATTAATTCAATGTATTCCGATATTGATCTCGATGCAAACGAAATGGAAACCGAATTCCAGGCATCACTCGAGCGCCTATTAACATTTATTAATGCATACCTTTCATTATCTAACAAGCCCGTATCTAATGATACGGTATTTATATTTAACCGAGATCTTCCTTTAAACCAATCTGAATTAATAGATGCATGTCGTAACTCTACTGGTATTATCTCTGAAGAAACGATAGTCGCTAACCATCCGTGGACTCTCGATACTAAAGAAGAGCTTGAACGTATTAAGAAAGAACGCAACGAGGTACTAAACAATGATGTACTGGGAACAACGCTTTCTTAATTTAAAAGAAGATGGCTTACATACAGCACAATCATCTTACGAAGATCTAGCTTCGATCTATGCGTATTCCTTAAACAAATACGAAAACCAGATAGCTGGTTTCATTCAAAAATACGCTAATTCTAATAATCTCTCACTTGCCGATGCTAAGAGACAGTTATCGGCACGAGAATTAAAAGATTTTAAGATAACGCTTAATCAATATATTAAGCTAGCACAACAAAAGAATTTATCCCCGAAACAAATTAAGCTTCTCGATAATGCTTCCTTACGAGCACGTCTATCACGCCTAGAAGAATTATGGATTCATACTTCACAGTTTGTCGAAATCTTAGCACAAGAACAGCATACCAATATACAAGATGCATTAAATAAAGTTTATAACTCGACCTACTACGAAGCCGCATATCTTACACAATCACTACAAGGCAAATATCAGACATTCAGACAGATACCTAAGAAAGCAATCCAAGAAGCTATTAATACACCGTGGGGCAACGCCGACTTCTCACAACGGATCTGGGATCAACGAGATAAGCTAATCACGAAGCTACAACAAGAGATAACACGTTCCTTTATTGCTCAAGAACCTACCGAACGCATTACGGAACGCATATCTCAAGCCTGTGACGTACAGATGTCGAATGCACGACGTCTTGTCGAGACAGAAGTAGCTTACGTACAAGAATTAGCACTTAATAATACGTTTAAAGAATTAAACGTTAAACAATATCAGATACTAGCAACCCTCGATAAGCACACATCGTCCGTATGCCGTCATTTAGATAAAAGAGTAATCGATCGTACCGACTTTAAGCCTGGTATTACGGCTCCACCGTTCCATCCTTATTGTCGTTCTACGATGATTCCGTATGTACCGCTTACTCAACGGGCATCACGACCAGATGCTAAGACGGAATATGTACCCGATATATCGTACAAAGAATGGGAAGCTACATATCTAAAGTAGCGCCGCTAGACACATATCATTCATTTATTTAACCCTTGTCTTTTTAAGTGTATTAAAGACGATAAAGAATAATACGCAAAATCCTTTAAATAAAGTGAGAGATGTGACTCTCGTAAATAAAACGAATTCATTATAGGAGAAACAAACAATGACTAAAGAAGAATTATTTGCACTTAATCTTACAGAAGAACAAGCAACAGCAATTATCGAGGATTATGGCAAAAACTATGTAACAAAGTCTCAATTTAATGAGAAAAACGAAAAATATAAGCAATTAAAATCCGAGATCGAAACCACACGAAGCGAAATCAATAAACTAACCGAATCTGAAACAGCTAATGAAACATTGAAAGCGCAGATTAAAGAATTACAAGAAAAAGCCGCTGAACGTGATAGTCAATATGCGCAACAAATTAAAGATATGCAAGTCGATAACGGTATCAATACCGCAATTCTTCAATGCGGCGTCAAGAATCCGAAAATCTTAACTTCTCTCTTAAACAAACAAGCTATCGAATTAAAAGAAGACGGCACTCTAGAAGGCCTTACCGAACAAATCGAAGCTTTAAAACAATCGGATCCTTATTTATTCGCCGAATCTAAACCAGTCGGTGTCGTACCTGGTGAATCTAACGCTAATCCTAATCCTGGTATTACGAAGGAACAATTTAACAAAATGTCTTACAAGGATAGGGTAGCATTACAGGAAAGTGACCCGGCCCTTTACACTGAATTATCTAACTAATTATTTAACAAGGAGACCATCTAAACATGGCTAACGAAACAAAACTCGCTAATATTATTAACCCTCAAGTTATGCAAGATATGGTATCTGCTGGCTTGCCTAAAGCATTAAAATTCACACAATTTGCAGCAGTAAACGAAGATCTTAAAGGTGTTCCTGGTGACACTATCACTATTCCAGTATGGGCTTATATCGGTGCAGCTGAAGACGTTGCAGAAGGTGCAGAAGTATCTACTACTGTTATGACTGCTTCTACTAAACCTGTACAAATTAAAACAGCTGGTAAAGCAATCACATTGACAGATAAAGCAGTTAACTCTGGTTTAGGTGACCCAGTAGGTCAAGCTACTCATCAATTATCCCTATCTATGGCCGACAAAATCGATAACGATGTATTGGCAGCATTAGGTACTACTACTTTGGTAGCTACTTCCGCCAAGGCGATCTCTTATGAAGGCGTTGTAGCAGCAGTCGATAAATTGAACGAAGAAGGTAACACAGATAAAGTTCTTTTTGTAGCTCCTAGCCAAGTAACTACTCTTCGTTTGGACCCTAACTTCATTGACCGCAATAAATATAATGCCGACGTAATGATTAACGGTGAAATCGGTATGATCGCTGGCTGTCGTGTCGTAGCTTCTCGTCGTATCGATGATTCTAAAGCAACTATCGATAACTTCATCGTATGCTTATCTCCAGAAGTAGAAGACGGTACTCCAGCTCTTCCAGCGGTTACTATCTACACTAAAGCTGAAGCTATGCTCGAAACAGAACGCCATGCAAAAGCATTGTCTACTGACGTAGTAGTATCTGCACACTATGCTGTAGGTTTGACTAACGAATCTAAAGTAGTAAAAGCAACATTCAAAAAATAATAAGGGTTAAATAATCATGGATTCTATAAAAGAACTTATTCGCTTCACGACTCATTTTAACGTGACTCCAGAATATGACAATGTTCTTCAGTACATCTATGATACGGAACGGCAATATCTTCTTAATATCTTAAACGAAGAAGAGTTGCCGTCCGAACTCTCTGGACTGCTCGACAAAAGAGTGGCCGCAAGGTTTATCGATCATCATAAGGATATCATTCTTAAAGAAGCCGACCTTCAACCAATCAAACGATTAAAAGAGGGCGACACCGAGATTGAATTCGACGGTGACAATACCTTACATTATTTAACTTCTCTCATTACTAAATGGACTTCCTTAGAAGGTACAGACATACAATGTTATCGAAAATTAAAATGGTAGCTCGTCAACATTTCGAGCGTTTATACCAAGATACATGTATCCTTACTGAACAAAGGAAAGCCATACAAGATCCTATCACTGGCATAATTAAGAACGGCGAACTCGAAGCAATTAGTTACCCTTGTCGAGTTTCATTCAAGACTCTTCAGACTAACGACATCGTTAATAAGCTACCATCGTCTTCTCAGACCGTAGTCTTATTCATTTCGCCCGATCTCGAAATTAAGCCAGGTACCGATATCGAGATAATCCGTAATAACCGACATTTTGCTTATACAGCTTCCTCACAAGTAGCGTTATACGACACTCACCAAGAGATCCAGTTAACGCTTAAGAGTAAACATAATGGCTAACGTTACAGTCGATCTTTCGGGATTCGAAGAATTATTAAAGAAGACTCAAGAGCTTCAGAATAATATATCTTCCCTTAACGAAGAAATCACCGACAATTTAGCACAACATTATTTAGCCGAGGCTATAGCGAATACTCCGGTCGGAGCGCTAGCGATATCGCCGGACGGTAAATACCGTTCAGAATCGGAACATATGAGACGATCGTGGGAAGCAGAACGTATTAACGATACTACCGTTAAAGTACAGAATTCAGCTTCCTATGCTTCGTATGTAAACGACGGCCACAGACAACGACCAGGACGTTTTGTTCCCGTACTCGGTAAACGTCTTACTAAGTCGTTTGTTAAGGGCTTACATATGCAAGAGAAGGCAGAAGCGGCTACACGAAAAGCTTCAGATACGATTATGAAGAACGCGCTCGACGACTACTTATCAACGTGGAGCAAATAATGAACTATATCAACGAAATTATCGACGGCATAGCTAAATCATTATTTAACTCTTTTAAATATCCTATATATATTGACGAGATAAAATCAGATGCACAATTCCCATGTTTCGTAATCGAGACTCTTAATACAGAACAGACACATATCATGGACGTACGTTATAACAGGCGTAATGACTTTGATATTATGTTCTTTATTTCAGACGACGACTATATCGAAGAACAGAAGGTACAGATTAACCCCGTTACCGAGAGCTTATATTTCGACTTAGAATATATAACTCTATCCGACGGGTCACTACTCAACGGTATCGATATGAGTCACCGGGTTACGGACGGCATCTTACATTTTAAAGTCTCTTACGAATATCACATCTTAAAAGTGTTAAATAAAGATCCTATGCTTACATTAAATCAAAATCAAGAGGTAACAGATAATGCCAAGAACAAAAAAGACTGACGAAGTGAGTGAAGTAGTAGATACTAATATTGCAGTAGATGAAAACGCTGCTCCAGTTGCTACTTTCGCTCCAGAAGTAATTATTGCTTCTGATCGTTTTAAACAATACGCTGACTTAATTGCCGCTGTAATCGAAGATCGTGAATACAGCATCGAGGAAGTTGAAGCTTTACTACAAGACACTCTTAATAAACCGGTCATTGAAGTTTTCAATGACGAAATCTTTAACGATTAATTATTTTACATAAAGGAGAACTACCCTATGGCATTAGGTGGCGGTTACTGGCTTTTCCAAAATAAAACATTGCCAGGCGCATACATTAACTTCGTTTCCAAGAACAAAGCATTTGCCGAAATCGTAGATCGTGGTTACGCGACTATGGCACTTTCTTTAGACTGGGGCGAAACAGGCAAAATCGTGCGTATCGAACAAGAAGAGTTCCAAAAGGATTCCGTTAAAATCTTCGGTTACGACTACGCTCATGAAAAAATGAAAGGTCTTCGTGATCTTTTCATTAATACTAAAACATTATATTTGTATCGCTTAAACTCCGATGCAGTTAAAGCACAATCTACGATCGCTACAGCTAAATGTGGTGGTGTACGTGGTAACGATATTGCTGTCGCTATTTCTGCCGACATTAACGATGCATCTAAATTCGTAGTAACGACTTACCTTAAAACAGACGATGTCGTTAAAAAAGTCGACGAACAAACTGGTCTTTCTACACCTAAAGAACTCGTTAATAATGCATATGTAACATTTAACGAAATGTCCGCATTTACAGCACAAGCAGCTACTTACCTTACTGGCGGTACTAACGGTACAGCTGTACAAGCATCTGACTATCAAAAGTATATTGAATTGATCGAACCATTCTATTTCAATGTATTAGGTTATACTGGCTCCGATCAAACAATTCAAAACTTGTTTATCGCATTCGCTAAACGTACTCGTGAAACTACTGGTCAAAAATTCCAGGTAGCACTTTACAATAACACTAAAGCTAACTACGAAGGCGTTATTTCCTTAGCTAATAAAGTAACAGATAGCGGTGCTGAACCTGGTGCTGGTGTCTACTGGTTAACTGGTGCAGAAGCATCTTGCCCTATTAATAAATCTTTGACTAATAAAATTTATGACGGCGAATATAACTTCAACGTTCAATATAAACAATACGAATTAGAACAATTCATTAAAGGTGGTCAAATCGTATTCCATAACGTAGCCGATTCCGCATCTGGCAACGTTAAAGGTAACACTCGTTTGTTGTCCGACGTTAATACGTTTACTGAGTTCTCTAAGGAACGCACTAAAGACTTCGCATTAAACCAAGTTATTCGCGTGTTGGATAATTCCGCATACGATGTAGCTCGATTATTTAACAATTATTATCTAGGTAAAACACCTAACGACAAAGATGGTCGTATTGCATTATGGAACGATATCGTTAAACTTTTCGAAGACTATGCTAAAGTACGTGCAATTAAAGAATTTGAATCCAAAGATGTTCAAATCCCTCAAGAAGGCGACGAAAAAGGTTCTGTAGTCGTTAACTACGAAATTAATCCGACAGTCGCTATGGATAAATTGTATGCTACATGCTACGTTAAATAAGGAGTTAAATAATGGCAGATAAAGCTCAAACTATGTTAGCAAAAGACGTTATTCGTGCAGTCGAAGCTCGTGCTTATATGACTATTAACGGTAAACGTCGTTTGTTATTGAACGCTAAAAAAGTCACTATTAAAGTTGATAAAACTAAAGAAGAAGTGGCTATTTTAGGTCGTATCACTAAAGGCAATAAATCTACTGGTGCTAAAGGTACTGGTTCTATGACAGTATACGACAATACACCGATCTTCACCGAGCTCATGATCGATTTCATGAATCACGGTAAAGACGTATACTTCGATCTTCAAGTGACTAACGAAGATTCTGATAGTGCAGCTGGCTCTCGTACAATCGTTATCAAAGGTGTTAACATCGACAACTTTGATTTAACGTTAGCCGATGCTGACGGCAAATATTTGGAACAAGACGTAGACTTCACATTCGAAGGTCTCGAAATTCCAGAAAACTTTAAAGAATTAGACGGTATGCAAGCCTAATTCCGCGTAAATCTTAGATAAGGGGCCTTATGGCTCCTTATTATTCTATACAAGGAGATTAACCCTCTATGGCAGATATCAAAAATATGTCCTTAAATGGATTCTTTAAATCTAATGCTAAATCTTTACCCGATGTAAAGGTAGTCGTATCTGAACGCTTCACCGATCAAGACGGTAATCCGATCGAATGGGTACTACATCCTATTAGTACAAAAAAAGTCGAAGAAATTACGAAACGCAATACTAAAACTACTATTAAAAACGGCAAGAAAGAGTCCACTGTTAACGAAGAAAATCTTAATGCAGAACTTCTCGAAGCTGTCGTATTGTATCCTTCTTTGAACGATGCAGAACTACAAGATTCTTATGGTGTATCCTCCGCTAATGAATTGTTAGGCGCTATGTTATATCCTGGCGAAACACAAGTATTAACAGCTGCGCTACAAGAAGTTATGGCTGGTACTAAAGCTAACGATATCGACGAATTAAAAAACTAATAGAGGAGAACCCAGAGGCATATCTCTACCATAGAGCCCTCCAAGATTTACATATACGCCCGCTTGAATTGAACTCTATGGATGAACAGGAACGCAATTTTATTTTTGCTTCCCTCGCTATAAGAGAAAAAGAGCGGGCCCACATTTCCAAAGAATTAAAACGAAATAAATCAGGAGTAGAATATGTCTATATTATCTAACACGATTAAGTTAAATAACGGTGTTTCTCCTGTTCTTAACAATATTAGTCAAACGGCTGGTAGTGCTTCGTCTAGTATGTCCAACTTCGTACAACAAGTTACGAATACTGGTAATGCGGCCAATAAAGCAAATGGTTCATTATCTAACCTTAAAGCTATCTTCTTAGGTTCTCTAGGAGCTAATATAGCAGCTGCCGCTATTCAAAAAGTCGGTGATGCTATCGGTCATGTATTCGATATGGCACAAGAATTTTCATCGATACAAGCCAGACTCGGTTTAATAGTCGGTGAACAAGGGAACGTAGCAGCGTTAAATAAAGAGATTTATGAATCTGCCCGACGTTCTCGTACTGAATATGCTTCTATGGCTGAAACAGTAGCTACATTATCACAATCAGCACATGATGCCTTCCCAGACCCTAAAGAAGCTGTCGATTTTGCTGAAAAAATTAACAAAGTCATGGCTATCGGTGGTACGACTGGCGAGAATAAAAAGAATGCCATGATTCAGTTGACACAAGGTTTAGCTTCTGGTCAGTTACAAGGCGATGAATTCCGTAGTATAGCCGAAAATGCTCCGATGATCGAAAATATCATAGCTAAAACTATGGGCGTTTCTCGTGGCGAGCTAAAGAAACTAGCTTCTGAAGGTAAAGTTACGGCCGAAGTTATTAAGAAGGCTATGACCGATAATGCCGACGAAATTGAAGCAGCATATCGTAAATTGCCTCATACATTCGCTGACTGGGCAACCGATATTAAGTCAGTAGCTCAATATGCATTTGCACCATTATTCGATGCTGTTAATGAATTAGCTAATTCTCCAGAATTTAGACAATTTGTCGATAGCATAGAAAATAATATTCAGTATATAGCGCCTATTATTAAAAATGTGTTTAACGAAATATCGTATGCATTTAAGCAAGTATTAACGACAGGTCAACAAGTATTTGGCTGGTTACAAGAAAATGCATGGTTCGTACACGGTGCTTTATTTGCATTAGCTACCGTAGCTCTTATATATGCTGCTAACTGGTTAGTGGCTACAGCTTCTACCGTAGCTGCTACTATAGCTCAGTGGAGTTTAAATGAATCTATGTTAGCTTGTCCAGCAACCTGGGTAGCACTCGCTATTATGGCTATTATCGGTGCATTATATCTCGTTATCGATATGTATAACGAATGGGCTGGTACTACGTATACAGTAGTCGGTGTTATTGCCGGTGTATTCGGTGCATTATGGGCTGTTATCTACAATCAAATTGCTTATATCTGGAATGTCTTTATTATCTTCGCTAACTTCATTTCCGATGTATTTAATAATCCGGCTAAAGCTATACAAAATTTATTTAAACGTTTATGGAATAACTTAGTCGAATTTGCCGTACAAGGTATTAATGCAATGCTCGGCGTTATGAAACAAGTACCGTTCCTTAAAAATTTATTAGATGGTGTTGGTGATGTCGTAGCTTCTAGATTCCAAGTACAAGTCGATGCTGGTGCATTCGACGACTATAAATTAGATTCTAAGAATATTTTAGGTACTGCAAGTGACTGGCAAAATGCTGGCGATAATTTCTCTCATGGTATCTCTAATATCTTTAGTGGTAATGATAGTTGGACATTGGGTGGCGATAATAGCGATGATAAATCTAACGACGATAAACGCAATGCGGTATCTGATGCTGCTAAAGACACAGCTAAGAATACTAAAAAAACTGCCAAGAATACCGAGAAGACAGCTAAAGCATTACAATTAACGGCCGACGAAATTAATACGTTAAATAAAGGCATTATGAACGATGCTATTAAGTCCTGGTCTCAACGTACTATTCACTTAAACGTAACGAATAATAACCAAATCGATTCTTCTGTCGATTATAACGACTTTAATACTAACTTTGCTAACGGCTTAGTAAACGCATTCCAACGTAATACTGGGGAGGCTTTAACATAATGTATTATTTCTACTTAGATAACCTCCAAATACCGATTCCGCCTAAATCTCTCGAGATTTCTTATAGCAACAAGAACGAAACAATTGATCTCTTACAGACTGGTGAAGTTACGATACCGAAACCTATGGGCTTGACTGAATACTCCTTCGAGATTCTATTGCCTAATAGTAAATATCCGTTTAATCAGTCTTTATTGGAGAAGGGCAAGAAAGCCGAGTATTATGCTAATAAAATTCACGGTATGAAAACAGCCGGTAATCCGGTTAAATTCACTGTAGTCCGTATGAAACCGAACGGCGAAATGCTTAGTATGATAACAGAGCGTGTCACTATCGAAAGTCTTACGAATAAAGAAGACCATGATTATGGCTTCGATATGTATTTAAGTATCACGTTAAAACAATGGAGAGATTACGGTACTAAGAAACTAGTGATCGAAGAGAATAAAGACGGTAGTGCTAGTGCAGCCGTTAAGACAGAACGTCCGACCGATAAAGTACCGGCTAAGGAAGTTAAATCTCCTAACGGTTTTAACAAAGCGACATTACAGCGTGTCGTTAAACAACAATTTGGCAATACGAATAATTTATTTAAAATTGCCGCGTTAAATAAAATTGGAGTACCTTGCTATTTAGGTGCTACACAAGCACTCAGTATGTACGAAGAAGGAAAGGGGACTGACGCATGGAAGAATTTAATTCTCAAAAAATAACACATGCTCCTCTTCGTGTACGATACGAATTAATCGTAATGCATAACCAAAAAGATATGTATTTACTAGATCCACAAGACGGGGTTACGTTAGATCGTAGCCCTGACCTTGCTCCGGCTAAATTATCTTTTAAAGTATTTAAAGATAAACTATTGGATATTCAAGAAGGCGACCTCGTTAATCTTAAAGTTAACGGTGAATTAGTATTTGTCGGCTATATCTTCGAGAAGAAACGCTCTAAAGATAACTTTATCGAAGTAACGGCATACGATCAATGTCGATATTTATAGTCTGAAGGTTATTACGTATTCGACGGCAAAACGGCTTCCGAATTAATTAAAGCCTTAGCCGCAGACTTAGCTATCAAATTAGGCGATATTAGTCAGACCGTATATAAGATTAAATACATCTATGACGGTAAAACGTATCAAGATATCTTCCTCGATATGTTAAAACAGACTAATATTTACTCGCCTAAGATACCGGTTATGAAGCCTTTAAAGAAATCGACCGATAGTAATTTCACGGCGCCGAACGGTACCTACTACGAACAAAACGACATTAAATATCTTACCGACCACGGCTACAAACAAGAAGACGCGTTAGCCGAACTAGCTAAGTCTCCTAAATATAAAGTTAAAACATGGGATGCTACTCAAAATGCTAAAATGGCTCCCCCTAAACGAGCTACAGATTCAGATAAGCTAGCTCCGAATGGTACTTATTACGAGAAAAACGATATTAAATATCTGACCGATCATGGTTATACCGAAGAGGCAGCCATAACCGAATTATCTAAATCTGATAAGTATAAGGCTAAAGAATCCGAAATGAAGGAACGTAAGCCTGTATTCTTAGCATACGACGATAAAGGTCTACTCGTCGTTAAAGAACTTAACGATATGATAACCGATGTTCTTATCGATGCAACTCAAGTCGGCGATTATGAATATACATCTTCGATCGAGAATACCTTTACGCAAGTCTTAGTAGTCCGTGAAGCTAAAGCTACCGAGAACGGTCAAGAAACTAAGAAATTCTGGCGTACTGGGGCAGCCTATGCTAAGAACGAAACTCAAAAGTGGGGCGTACTTCAGAAGGTATTTAAGCCAGACGATAAAAAGACTAACGCTATCGAATATGCTAAGAATTTACTCGATACGTTAGCAAGAAAAACTCATAGTTTACGCTTAAAAGACTGTTTAGGACATACAGAAATACGACCTGGTTCCGGTATCTGGTTAAACTTTAATATCGGTGATCAGATCATTAATGAATTGGTATACGTACAAGCCGTTACTCATAAATTTAATAATAATAAGCACTTAATGGATATGGATATTATTTACTTCGACAAACAACAACCCGAGATTACGGTCGAAGATAGAGGCGACGAAGAAATCCGTAAACGTATCCAAGCTATGAATAAGAAATCTGGCGGCACTTCTAAAGGTACCGGTAAAGCTGGTAACGCTACGAATGCCGGTGTACAAGCTGGCTTTGATTCTATTGTCGGTACTACTTCTGCTTATGGCGATGTAGGCTGCGTCGATCGAGCAACAGCTGGCGGTTCTTACTATAATAGCGATTTAGCCGATGCGTATAATGCCGGTATTAAAGACGTACCTGGGTTAAAAACGTTTATGAATGGTCGTGGTTATGCGATCGAATCGTATACTGGTGCTGCTAACCCTGGCGATATTTTAATCTATGACGGCGATGAACATGTCGTTATAGCCGACGGTGCTGGTGGCTGTGTCGGTAACAGTACTAAAGCTGGTTCAGTTATTAAATATAGCGACGTTAACTATGCTTACCATAATGGTACTCCGCCTACTCATATTATTAGAACAGGTGTTAAATAATGGAAAATGATTTTAATAAGATATTAAGCGTCATTAAGTCGGCGGCCGTTACAGCTGTCGAAAATACGAAACCGGCTACGATGTTAATCGGTGTCGTCGTTTCCGAAGCTCCACTTCAAATTGCACTCGATTCTACCTTAATTATCCCAGAAGACCATATCATGCTAACTAAAAATACGTGTGAATGGACGATGGAAATGAGTGTCGATCATATCACCGAGAATAGAAGTGGTGGTGGCGGTTATGCTGAATTTGCTAGCCATAATCATGAGTACAAAGGCCGTAAAAAGTACTTAGTACATAACCAATTAAAAGTCGGTGATAAGGTATGGCTATTTCAAGAAACTGGTGGTCAGCGCTATATAGCGATTGATCGTGTATATAATCCGAATACGGGGTGTACGACTAAATAATGGCACTAACTCCTATGTCTAGTTATAACCAACTCGATAGCAGTTTGGTTACGAAAAAACAGACTTCTAATACCTTCAGAGTCAGATATGAAGACGATTATAAGTTAATCGGTATGTGTGATGACTATGAAGCAATGAAACAAGCTATTTTTAAAATTATTAATACGGAACGCTACAAATATTTAATATACGACTGGAATTATGGCATCGAATTAAACGATTTAATCGGTGAAGCTATTCCTTATGTATATGCCGAGATTCAAAGACGTATCACGGAAGCATTATTAGCTGACGATAGAATCGATAAGGTATACGACTTTAATTTCTCGAATAATGGTGGCGACGTATTATGTGTATTCTCGTGCGACACTATTTATGGCACGATTAATAATATATATAAAGAGGTAACAGACTATGTACGAAAATAAAACTTATGAGAATATATTAGCTGATGCCTTATTCCGAACTGAAACTAAATACGATAAACGACAAGGATCCATGATATATGACTCATTGGCTCCTTTTTCTTTTGAGTTAGCTGAAGCCTATATTATGGCTCAAGTTATTATGAGACAAACGTATGCTAAGACAGCCGACCGAGCTTTCTTAGAATTAAGAGCACTTGAATTTAATATTATCCCTCGTGAAGCTACGGCAGCCGAAGTGAAAGGTGTCTTTGACCGAGCTGTCGATATCGGTACTCGGTTTAACTTCGAAGATCTTAACTTTCGAGTCATAGATGTAATCGATTTATCTAAAAACGAATTTAAGTTAATCTGTGAAACTCCAGGCGCTAAAGGTAACTACTGCATAGGCCGTATCACGCCAATTAATACGATCCCGGGGTTACAGAATGCCGAAATAAAAGAAGTGTTAGTACCCGGTCAAGACGAAGAAGACACAGAAGCCTTCAGAGAACGCTATATCCGGGCCTTAAAGTCTAAAGCCTACGGCGGTAATGGTGCTGACTATAAAGAGAAAGTACTCTCGGTTAACGGTACTGGTGGTTCTAAAATCTATCGATGCTGGAACGGTGGCGGTACAGTTAAGGTCGTTATTATTAATAACGAATTTAATAAGCCGTCAGCGGAGCTCGTTAAAGAAGTACAAAATGTCTTCGATCCGACACCTAATCAAGGTAAAGGCTACGGCTTAGCTCCGATCGGTCATACGGTAACAGTCGAAGCAGCCGAAGAAGTCGTTATTAACTACGAAATCCCGGTCGTAATGGCTGCCGGTCATGAACCTTCCGAGATTCAAACCGAGCTTACTAAGAAGATCGAAGAACGTTTGAAGGTACGACGTAAAGAATGGACGACGCAAGACGAGACTCAATTCTTAACTGTACGTACTTCTATCGTTACCTCATTAGCTGTCGATTTAGATAAAGTAATCGATGTCGGCGATATTAAAATTAACGGTCAAAAGGTTAAGCGCCTCGATTTACGTCCTAATCAAATCCCGAAATTGGGTACTGTTACGTTGGTTAAAGGTTAATCATTATGACTATATTCGATAATTATAAACGCATCATCGACTTATCCGAATTCGCAGTTCCGGTATCGGGTAACGTCGCCGAGATGCAAGAAATATATAGAGTCGAAAGTATCGAAATGCAAGCTTTATGGGATACGATGGTCGAGATCTTTAGAGAACAGTTTATTATGACGGCAGAATCTCATGGGTTAACTCAATGGGAAACCATTCTCGATATTGTACCGGCTAGTGACGACACTATCGACGACCGACGATTTAATATTTTATTAGCGTTAGCCGGTCAACGTCCTTATACCGAAATTAAGCTACGAGAACTTCTTAATAATATTTGCGGTGAAGGCAACTATCGTATCGTCGAGGATTATAAGAATTATAACGTTCACTTTAAGGTATCCCTCGGCGTTAAAAAACAACGTGATGCTGTTAATAAATTGCTACGAGACTTAATTCCGATGAACCTTATCTACGACGTCGATTTATTGTATAACCGTCATATCGATCTAGCTCGGTATACACATAAAGAACTCGCTCAATTTACTCATTATGCACTTAACCAGGAGGTTTTACCTAAATAATGGCTACTTATACAAAGAATATTAATTTACTTAAACCGGCCGAACAAGAAAAATACGATATAAACCTTAGAAATAATAACTGGGATAAAATCGATAAAGCTATCGGTGATGCTAGCGATGCTATTAAAAAGCATAAAGAAGCCAACCCTATCGACCATCCAGATGGTTCTGTTACGACTCCTAAACTACGCGATAAGAACGTTACGACTGAGAAATTAGCCGATAAATCTGTTACAGCTGCTAAACTAGCCGACGATATTAACATGAAGTTAGATAATAGCTATGTTAAAAAGTCTGGCGATACTATGACTGGTCCTCTTGCTATCGATAAAAATACTTACATTAGAATCAATAGAAAAAACGGTGCAGGATACCATACTATTTCTGACGGTGGTCTCGATAGTGACGGTGGCGGGACTAACTTAGATCTAGGTAGTTATACTGCAACTCGTGAAAGTAACCTCTGTTGTAGAAATAGACCTGGCTGGTTCGGTAAAGACGGGCAAGCTGTATTCAAGCCTTTTATGACCTTACAAGATATTAGTGTTACATACGGCAATATCAGAGACGGCGGAACTCTACCTATCCCGGATGGTTTTAGCGAAGATGAATGTACATGGCTATTAAGCATCGACCAATCTAACGTAGATAAATGGTATATCGACTTTAGAGAAAGTAACTCCTCTAACATGATTAACTTTGAATGCTGGCGTGAAGGACGTAAAGTCCATGTCGGTACTCGTTTGAAAGGTCAAGACGGCATCAGTAAAACTTACAATGACTCTACTAAGAATAATGGTGCAGAAGTATTTTTACCTGGTACTGCTAACTATATCTGTATCGCTGTTAAACGAGGTTAGATAATGGAACAAGTAAAGCGTAAAGATGAGACATTATATATTGGCTCCGACTGGTCTCGAGTATACGAAATTAAAGGAGGCTTCGACTTAACCGATGCGACAGCCGTATGTAAATTCCGTGATACGAGCGATAACCTACTGATCGAGGCCGAATGTACTGTACAAGATAATCGCATTTATTTAACCGTTAAATCTGCCCTTAGCCTTAAGATACCTAGAGGAGTCAAGCAAGGCCGCTACGATATCTTCCTTCTAGGTAAGACTTACACCTATAAGATTATGATGGGTTCTATTACGTTCGTTCCCGACGTTAGTATGCACTAGGAGACTCATATGGATAAACTAGAAGTTATTACGATCGAACCTAGCACACCGAAGGTGTTGGATGTTACGATTCAGCCTTCTAACGTAATCGGTGCTGGTTATATAGCGGGCCCGCAAGGTCCAGCTGGTGCTAAAGGTGATCCTGGCCCTCAAGGGGAGCCTGGTCCACGTGGACCTAAAGGAGATCCAGGTCCCAAAGGCGATCCGTTTACATTTAACGATTTTACTAAAGAACAGCTCGATTCTCTTAAAGTAACCACTAAAGGTACAGCTGTAGCTGGTCCTCCAGGTCCTATGGGCCCTCGTGGTGAAGACGGGAAGCCATTTACTTATGACATGTTTACGCCAGAGCAATTAGAAGCGTTACGTGGTCCGCGTGGTTTTAAAGGTGAAGACGGTCTTCCTGGTACGGTCGGCCCTATGGGTCCACAAGGATTAAAAGGTGATACTGGCTTAACTGGTCCTCAAGGTATTCCTGGACCTAAAGGTGAAAGAGGCCCGATCGGTCCAGTAGGTCCTCAAGGAGAACGTGGTTTACAGGGTCCGCAAGGTCCGACCGGTGCTCCTGGCACTAGAGGCGAACAAGGTCCGCGTGGCGAAGCCGGTCCTAAAGGTGACAAAGGTGATCCATTTAAATTTAGTGACTTTACAGCTGAACAGTTAAATGCTTTAAAAGGACCTAAAGGTGACCCAGGTCCGGCTGGTCCACAAGGTCCTCCCGGTACTGGTGGCAGCGGTACTGGCGGAAACGTCGACCTTAGTGCTTATACGACTAAAAAGGATGCCGATAATCTTTATTTAAAGAAGGTAGATTTAAGAAACTATCTTACTATGATAGGTGATCCTAAATATGCCTTAAAAACAGAGTTAAATAATTATTTATCTAGAAATGATGCCAATAACCATTATGCACAAAAGGGCTGGGCGTCTCAAACGTTTGCCTATAAAGGCGATTTAGGTAGTTTTATTAAAAAATCAGAGATTGCTCAGTATGCATTAACACCTGGCGATGCATCGACTCGATACGTTAATAATATTCAAGCTCAGAATTTCGCTAAGAATGCAGATTTAGCTAATTACGTTTCTAAAGCACAATACGATAAAGATATTGAGGCTCTTAAGAAACGTATAGCTGATTTAGAACACTTATAGGAGTTAAATAATGAATAATATTAGATTCGGCGGCATCCCTTATCTACATCTCGATGTGTATCAAGGACACGATCATGTGTTTAATATTCAAGTCGAAGATGATAGTACTAAGGAGATTATCCGCTATCAAGAAGGAACGTTGACTTGTAAGGTACGTCGCAATAGTCCTCAAGGCGGCGTCGTACTTACCTTAACTCCAGTATTTAATAACGATACAAACTGTGTCGATCTTTTATTTAACAGTGAAGATACAACTGGCGTTATTTTCTCCTACGATAACATCATGGAGGAAACATTCTACTACGACATTCGTCTCGATCATAACGAGAAAGATGAAGTCGTTTGTTACGGTGATATCACTATGAAAGCTGGGTGCAGTCAATGATCAAATTAAATCGTGGCCACGATAAGAATATCGTATTATCTAAAGAAGCCCTTAAAGAGATTCGTGGCTTATCGGCATACGAAATAGCTAAACAAGAAGGCTTTACTGGCACCGTCGATGAATGGTTAGCATCTCTTAAAGGTGCTAAAGGCGATAAAGGTGATACCTTTAAATTATCTGATTTAACACAAGAAGAATTAGCCAAAATTAAAGGACCTCGTGGTGAGACCGGTTATACTGGTCCACAAGGTCCACAAGGCTTACAAGGTATTAAAGGTGATAAAGGCGATATTGGTCCGAAAGGAGACGTCGGTCCACAAGGCCCGAAGGGCGAACAAGGTATTCAAGGTGTACAAGGCCCTCGTGGTGAACAAGGACCTCGTGGTATTCAAGGTAAAGACGGTAAATCTTTCACATTAAGTCATACCTATTCTACGATCGAAAAAATGAATGCCGATGCCGATAATATCCTCGAAGATGAGTTTGTCGCTATTACAGACGGTCATATCTTCATGAAGGATAATGGCGTACTTATCGAGGTATTAAATATCCGTGGTCCACAAGGTATTCAAGGCGAACAAGGTATTCGTGGTGAAGTTGGCCCGAAAGGTGAAACTGGTCCTCGTGGTGAACAAGGCCCGAAGGGTGATCCACTTAAATTTACCGATTTAACCGAAGAACAGATTAATGCTCTTAAAGGCCCTAAAGGTGATAAGGGCGAAGCCGGTCCAGAAGGTCCTCGCGGCTTACAAGGTCCAGAAGGTCAACGTGGTCCTCAAGGTGAACGTGGTCCAGCCGGTCCTCAAGGTATTCCAGGTTTAACTGGTCCAGAAGGCCAAAAGGGCGATAAAGGCGAAGCCGGTCCTATCGGTCGTGCTTTCACATATGCCGATTTTACTCCAGAACAATTAAAAGGCCTAACCGGACCGAAAGGTGATCGTGGTGAGAAGGGTGATCGTGGTGAAGGTTTCGATATCTTTAAAACGTATCCTTCTTTAAGCGCTATGAATAACGATTTAAATAATATTCCGTTAAATAAATTAGTTATAATTAGTAGCACAGTTAACGACGAAGATAATGCTAAAGTTTATTTAAAAGAGGCGACCGGCCTCAAATTCTTTATCGACCTAAGTGGTGCTCGAGGTATCCAAGGTCCTGTCGGTCCGAAGGGCGATAAAGGCGATGCTTTCAAATATACCGATTTCACAGCTGCTCAATTAAACACTTTAAAAGGCCCTAAAGGTGATACTGGTTTAACCGGTCCTCAAGGTCCTCGTGGTGAACAAGGCTTAACTGGTCCGACTGGTCCACAAGGTCCTATTGGTCGAGCATTTACTTATAGCGATTTTACTCAAACGCAGCTGGAAGCATTAAGAGGCCCTCAAGGTATTCAAGGTGCTCAAGGTATTCAAGGTCAGAAGGGCGAGAAGGGTGAACGCGGCGATCAAGGTCTATCTCCTAACTTTGCTTTCACTCTCGAAGAAAATGGCGATTTATTTGTCGACATTAACTACGGAACTTCACCAGCTACTCCGACCACTACATCTGCTACTAAGACATACGATGTCGTATGGGGAATAGCTCAACCTGGTGCTCCTGGTCCTATTCGTGGTTATCTCGAATATAGTGCATTAAGTGGCTTCGGTAAGCTACATCTCGATATGAAAGTAACCGGGGCTGGATCTGGTAACGGTGGAATTTTATGTACTCTACCTAATGACGCTCCTGTTCCGACTCGTTTATTAGAAACTTCTGTCGATGCTAGTAACAATAGTGTCTATGTTGAACCTAATACACGGAATATTAAAGGCTGGGGTGTTGCCGGTAACAATAAACGTTACATTTTGGATATCGTAGGCTTCTGGAAGGAGATTTAAATAATGGCAAGAATTAGATTAGGCAATCTTAAAGGTCCTAAAGGTGACAAAGGCGATCCGGGTCCTCGTGGTCCACAAGGTATTCAAGGACCTCCAGGCACGGCTGAAAATATCGATTTAACTCCTTTCGTTAAAAAAACCGAAAATTCGACATTAACAGGCCAATATACATTTACTAATAATACGCCGATTAAATTAAATGGTTACAACGTTGTATCTGAAAATAATCGTATTTTATTTAAAAATAACGATAATAATAACGTATTTGCTTTCGATGCTAATACGATTACACACAACGATAAGTCTTTATTGACACAAGATAAAGCTAATACGTTATATGCTCCCGTAGGCGACTATGCATTACGAACAGCACTTAATTCGTATGCTACTAAAACAGATTTAAATAACTATGTAACGACAGCAAATGCTAATACTACGTATCTAAGTAAATCTGATGCTGCTAATACTTACGCCAAAAAAACAGATTTAAATAGTTATGCGACTACCGCTAACTTAAATAATTATCTAACGACAGCTAATGCTTCTAGTACGTATTTATCTAAAACAGATGCAGCTAATACGTATGCTAAGAAAACCGATATCGGCAATTCTTTAACGCTTACCCAAGCTAACGATGCTTATGTATCTAAAGCTGGCGATAATAACGTAACCGGTACGATTAATATTAATAAGGCTGCCGGGCTTACCTTAGCTAATCATATCTTTGAATCTAACCCGACAAACCTCGTTATTAAGAATAAATCTAACCAACCTATTCTTACTATATATCCTTCCGTAGCCTATCTTAATGGTCGTGAAGTACTTAATCAATTTAAAGCCGATCAGCTGTACGCTTCTAAGAATGCATTAAGCAATTATGTAACAACTACTCAATATAATAACGACATGAATTCTTTATTAACAGCATTAAGAAACGTTAATAACTAAGGAGAATACTATGGCAATACAAGATTTAATTAACGAAGTAAATAGTATTCAAACTAAAAAACAAGCTATTAAAGATGCTATTACAGCTAAAGGTGTTACCTCGGAAGGTAAATTAAGTAAATTCGCCGACGAAATTAAGCAAATTACGACCAGAGAACCAGACTGGTATATCGTTAATAAGTTCCGATACGATAACGGCAACGAAGCTTTATACGTTAGGACTAGCGATAAAACTGCCGCTAATGCTGAAAAGTATCAGATGGTCGAGATCGGTGGTGGCGTTACTAGAAGTAATAGTATTGGCAATAGTTTTAATAGTTATTATAATCCCGAATTCGGTATCACTAACGGAACCTACTTCCCTCGAGAAACAGCTTATCGTAGTTTTTCAACAATTGCTGGCGCTAATACAGTATTTGACGGCCATAACGATAATCTTAAATTAAGGTTTCAAGACAACAAAGATGTTGTATTTAGAGACGTTAATGCTTATAACTGGCTAAAGGGCTACAGAAATCAACCTCTAGCTGATTTTAATACTCTTTATCTAAAATCTAATGGTATTTCTGGTAGCACAGCAAAGAGTCTAAGCGACTTTTTAGCTCCGTCATTAGAAACTAAAACAATTACGTTAGGCTCATATGGACCAAATCCGCTGTTGCTAATAGATTCATCTATTATGATTCAAGCGATGAATTTTAAAGCAGTGTCTAAAACAGGCTTTATTTATTACTCCGACAAGACAGTCGAGACTATTTCCTTAAGCCCAGTATCTTATGCAAATATTAACAGTAATGTTCCATTTTATGAGAACAAGGAACAATTGTATGGCAACTTGTCTCCAGGAAACTATATCCACTTATTTAAAAACGATAAGTTAATGATCATATTTGTTAGTGTAAACTTCGTTATTGATAGTAATGGTCAGAAGCATAAAAATATTGAAGTGTATATCTACAAAATCACTAGAGTAAATGGTTCTGATATAGATATTAGTAGAGTCGCCGATAAACCATTTGAACTGTATTTAACCTTCTCTAGTCGAGCACAACAACAATTACAATTTTCTTCTAGCGTTAAAATTTTTAGAAGACAAGTATTAGCAGCTAACGGTACTCCAGAACCTAAACCTATGTATTTAAATGGTTTAGATATGTTAGGCCGATTCACCGGTGTTCGTGGAAAATATGCTAATAATAGATACATGGATAGTTTATTCTCCGAAAACCATAGCTTTAACGGAGTAAGCCATAAAAATATTCGTTATGGCGATAGCCCATTCAGAAGCATGTATTTAGCTAAGCAATTAGGTGATGCTATTAAAGCTAATTCACCTATTAAGGCTTTTATTAGATTAAATAACGATACTAATAATATGGCCTTTGTTGAACTTGAAGAGATACCAAATGATGATAATTTTACATTCGATGTTGGTTATGGATACAGTTTAGCTATTTTCCAAAAAGGCATTAATAACGATAATCGTGTTATCGCTGTATTCCTTGATGAATCTGATAAAAATAAATGTAAGATTTATAGACTTAAAAAATCTGGTACAAATCAATATATAACAAATGACATGTTTAGTACTACTGAAACAGATAACCAACTCTTTATAACAGCTAATCAACCTACGATTGATTATTTAAATAAAACTCCATTAAGTAAAGTATGGACAGAGATTCAAGATGTGTTAGCTCATAAAGAAGACTATGAAGTCTATGAAGAAAGGTAAGGAGACCATATGACAACATCAGAAATTATTATGTCCGTTATCGGGATCATAACATTAGTCGGTGGCTTCCTTAAAGCCATCCACAGCATCGAAGAGAATCAAGCTGATCGTAAGGCCTTCGAAAAGAAGACGTTAGCGATTCTCGAGAATATCAACATTCAATATCAAGAATTGCAAAAACAGATCGAGGCTTCGAGAGAGGATAGACGTGCTCTTGATCGCAGAATCTCGATAGTAGAGGAATCTGCTAAATTGAGTCATTCTAGAATCGATAGCTTATCCGATAAACTCGAAGCCCTTCGAGACAAAATTAAATAGTTTAAATAAAGGAGCTCTTAACGGGGCTCCTTTTATAATACGAGGTTTACATGATTAATAACGATAAACTTCAAGCTATCGTCCAAATTCTGGCTGTCGGCGGTCTCGTAGTAGCGCTAATTATGTCGATACTATATGATAGAACGGAATTATCGACGAATATAGCAAGTGGTCTAGTCGGCTTCATCGGTGGAGCCGCAGTTATACGTAAAGGAGAAGACAAATGGCATTAGGCGATTTAAGTGCATCTTACGAATCTAACGGTAACCCTGGATGTGTATCCTCGGGTTATGGCGATTTAGGCGGTATTAGTTATGGTGCGTATCAGTTAGCCAGCGCAGCGGGTAGTGTCGATGCATTCCTAGAATGGGGCATCAATCAAGGCGGCTTTTATGCTGATTATGCGAATAGCCTTAATCAGTACGACGTGAATAGCGATGCTTTTATTAATCAATGGAAGTCTTTGGCAGAAGCCGATTCTCAAGGCTTCTTACAAATGCAGCACGATTATATCAAGTCCGAATACTACGATAAAGCATGTCGATATTTAGCTAATGAAGGTTTTCATGCCGATAATCATTCCGAGGCGTTACAAAACGTAATCTGGTCAAGAGCCGTACAGTATGGCCCGGGTAACGTCGTCGACTTATTTAACGAGGCTCTGGCTTACGTACCTGGTTATACTTCTGAATGGAACTTATCCTGGGTAGATGCTTTACGTTTCGATTATGACTTAATCGTCGGTATCTATGAGTCTAATAAAAGCGATGAATGGATTAGTCCACGATTAAGCTACGATGTAAGACAAGGTGTTTACGATCGTATGGATGCTGAAAAACAAGAAGCTTTAGCTATGTTTATGAAGGAGATTTAAATAATGAATGATTTAAGTAAAAAGATTGTTAACGATGCTGTCGAACTCGCTAAAGTAAATGCTGTAAACGTATTAAAAAGTCTTAAATTTGACGATATCCAATCTTTGGTCGAAGCAGAAATAGCTAGTATTATTAAGCCTTTGGAAGACGAAATTAAAACCTCGAACTCTTACTGGGTTAAGATCCGTAACCGTATCTATATCACTGTATTAAATAATAGTATTAATAGTATCGTTAATAGTATTCAAAAGAAAATTAGAGAACTATAATTAAATTCAGCCCTGGCTCAATAGCCGGGGCTTTTCTTTTTGTCTTCATTATGCTATCATGAAGTTAATATGAAATTGCGTTGTACGGGAGGAAATAAATATGCTCTACGCAAGTGCTGCAGAATTGGTTAAATACTTTGCAAAAAAACACAATAGAAGAACTTCTGGTATTGACTCAAGATATTATGACGTTACACCATATAGCTATTCTAATTCATTAGCTAAAGGTGGACAACTTGTTTGTATTTTCGGTAGGACTGATGATAGACCTGTTTTCGATAATAATTTAACAGATGATTATATGCGCGCAGTAATTGCTCGTCCAGCCGGAGAATACTTTGAGCAAGTGTCAATCTTTGGTATTATTACTCCTAAAGCACAATTATCTGAACATGAACTTGAAGAATATTGTGAATATATCAATAATATAAATTCTGACAAAACTGTTTCCTTATTCCCTGAAAATAACCTTGTAAATGAAGCTTATAAACGTGATATGCTGTGTGAGTATGTTCCTGAATTCGCTCTTAATGGTGGCATGCCTACCATTGTTAACTCACTATATCTTGCCTTTAAACGCGATAGCGTTATATTTAATGTTCCAGAGACTGAGGAAGAAAATAAATTACATCTGATGAATTTTAATGTTATGTGTGATTACTTTGATAAATTTATATTAGAGATCTCAGATTATCTTATATATAAAGCTTGTATTGAATATGATGCTTATATAAACCAACCAGGAGATTCTTTTTATGCAGGAATTTAGTTTCACCACGCGTTTCACCATGAGTAGTACACATCCTATATATATAGATATATACTATATTTATAAGGCGTAGTACCCTCATCTCCACCAATATTAAAGCTAAAGCTAGAAGAGGCGTGATTACTGTACAAACGCAGTAGTTACCTAATCTTCTAGCTTTTTTTAGTTTTCCTATATGTTTGCTAAAATACGTATTTATTCGCTTGAAAGTTCCCCTTTATTTCCCCATGATTTCACCACGAAGCACAGAGATTTAATTAGAAAATGTGTACACAAAGAATCTAAAATGTCAATAATTTTTATCGCTTTGATTGTACACAATGAATATGAATTTATATAGATTTTATCTATGTTTTATAAAGGTGGAAGGGTATCGAAAAAATTGACTTTGTCTATAGAATCCTGTAAAATATATAAAGATATTTATGTAATTATGACACATAGATGAATAGTTTCGTGTAAAGGAGTACAGATAATGAAGTTCCGTTATTCCCGTATGTTAGCGGCTCTCGTTGTATCCGCTGTAATGGTTGCTGGATGTGGCAGCAATCAACAGCAAGCAGGCGATGTGAGTGTCAATGCATACAAAATTACTGCAAGTGATGCACAGGTAAACCAAACCTATGCTGGTACAGTAGTTGCAGAAAACTCTGTAGCTGTACATGCTCGTGTAACTGGTTACGTAGTTGAAAAATTTGTTAAAGGCGGGGAGCAAGTTGTAGCTGGCCAGCCATTATATCGTATCGATTCTCGTCAATACGAAGCTACTCTTGCTAATGCAGAAGCACAAGCTGCTCAAGCTAATGCAAACTATAAAAATGCTGAAGTAGACCTTAATCGTTATGAAACATTAGCTCAACAAGATGCTATTGCGCAACAACGTGTAGATACACAACGCAGTACTGTAGAACAAGCTAAGGCAGCTTATGAAGCATACCAAGCATCCGTAAAAATTGCTCAAGATAACTATGGCGATACAATGGTATATGCACCGTATTCTGGTACATTACGTATGGATGATATCGATATGGGTACATTTGTACAAGCAGGTTCTACAACATTAGTAACTATTGATTCTATCGATCCTATCTTTGTTGAATTTAGTATGACAGAGCAAGAATATCTTGACTTCATGAAAAATCCAACTGGCGATGATTCCAATGGTCCAA
>ERZ773214.196-NODE-196-length-42082-cov-74.596045_pt1 | contig 42082 bp, 29 predicted proteins | sample MGYA00511238_ERZ773214 | MGnify/ENA primary metagenome ERZ773214 (study PRJEB29015, sample SAMEA2738157) | human oral metagenome | biome: human oral; feature: human-associated habitat; material: saliva | place: China | collected 2259 ... | reverse complement strand
ACAGCTCACGCGGCAGGTAAATCTTACGAATCAGCGCGCTGTTAACCACCATGGCACGAGCACCATTACCAAAACCCTCCGAGAAGAAGTTAATGGCAATCATGCCCGAGAACAGGTACACCGCATAGTTGTGCATACCGCGTTCCAAGCCAAGGAACATACCCATGGCAATGTAGAACACCAGGAACTGCACACCCGGCTTAATGTACGACCACAAAATGCCCAGCACCGAGCCGCGGTAGCGGACCTGGATTTCCTTATCGACCAGCAGTCGAAGCAGGTAGCGGTTCTTCACCGCATCCAGGATGCCGCGTCCACGGCCGGGCGCCTTCAGGGGAACAGACTTCAGATCGTTCATCGGGTCAGCTCAGAATCCGTATGCTCAGCGAAGGTCTTAGCCCACGCATCGTAGGAGGCAACCTCAGCTGCCTTCGCACGGTACTGCTCACGCAACTTATCCCAACCGGTCACCAGCTGAACGTGCAGCTTAGCAGCCTGAGCCAGCTTCGACTTGAGCTGCTCGGGGTCGCGGCGGTACCAGAACAGGCCGGTACCCTCAGCGTTAGTCGCCAGAGCCGAATCGAACTTCGACAGGGTCCACCAGTTCGTCTCACCGTAGTTCAGCTGAATCTGCGGGTGAGCCTTCGCCTCTTCGCTCACCGGCTTGAACAGCTGACGAGCAACAGTCTTCGCGGTCCACGAAGCGAGCTTCTTGTAGCCCGGGGATGCGAAGGAACGGCGACCACGGAACGGAGGCTTCTTCGTCTGAATAGCCGGGAAGTCATCCACGTTCGGCTTCACCTGAGACTCCGGGTACTCCTTAGCCATCGCACGAATCACCGGCAGACGCTGCGAGAGCGAGGGGTGCAGGTGATCGGGGCCGGAGAGCAGATCCTCAAGCGCCATCAGGCGGCCAGCCTCGGTGTAGTACTGCATGGACAGGGTGTGCTTGACGTCCAAGAACAGGGACTCCAGCAACACGCGGCCACCCTTATCGAAGGGCGAGTGCAGCAGCGCCGTAATGAGGCGGTTGCGCTCGTGGTAGTACGCCTGCCAGCCGACGGAGTCATCCTTATCGGTCCAGGACACGTGCCACACGCCCGCACCGGGGAAGGACACGGTAGCGAAGCCCGCGGCCTTAGCGCGCAGACCGTACTCAGCGTCATCCCACTTCAGGAACAGGGGCAGAGACAGACCGATTTCCTTAATGACGGTGGTCGGGATGAGGCACATCCACCAGCCGTTGTAGTCCACGTCCACGCGGCGGTGCAGCCACGGGGTGTTACGCAGGTTGTGGTGGCCCAGGTTGTGCCCCATCGCCATGTCTTCGTGCGGCTTAGCGTAGAAGTTACGCCACGGGTCAACAACCTCACCGAACGCGTGCAGGACCGAACGGTCAAACATGTCGAACATGTGCGCACCCACGATGGTGGGTTCCTTGCAGTAGTTCGCGAAGGTCACCATACGCAGGATCGACTCGGGCTCAACGATGACGTCGTCATCGAGCAGAAGCACGTAATCGGAGCCGTTGTTGACAGCCTCGAACATGCCGCGCGAGAAGCCGCCGGAACCACCCAGGTTGCCCTGGTTGATAATGCGGAACTTACCGGAGAGGGGCTTGACGACCTCTTCGAAGTCCTCGTGGTCCTGCACCTTCTGGGTGCCCTGATCCACAATCAGGAACTCGTGCACAGCATCAAAAATCTCGGGGCTCTCGCCCAGAGCACGAATGTTGTTGATGCAGTACTCCACCTTGTTCATGGTGGTAATCTGCACGGTCGCCTGACCAGTCTTCACGTCTGCGCGGGGCTCAATGTCGCCCAGCCAGTTCGCTTCAACCAGCTCAAGGTCGCCGGTGCCAGCCAGGTCGAACCAGTACCAGCCGCCGTCACCGAACGGTGCCAGGGGCAGGGTGAAGGTGTTGGTCTCCTCGCCGGAGAGCAGCTTCGCATCCACGCGCTGGATCACGCCACGGCCATTGGACTTGTACACAATGACCATGCCCTCGCCGCGAGTCTGAACGCTCAGCACGACCTTCTGCAGATTGGTCCAGCGGCGCCAGTACGAAGCGGGGAACGCGTTGAAGTACGTACCGAAAGACAGGCTCTGGCCCGCGTTCACGGTGATGGAGCGGCGGCTGTTCAGGCTGTTCGCGGCATCACGGTTCGCGCTGGCGCTCGACACAGACTGACCGGAGGTGTTCATCGCCTCCGCAATGGAGGTGGAAGCGTCACCGTCAATACGGGTGGGCAGCTGAACGCCGGTTGCAACACTCGCATCCACGTACAGGGGAACAACGTCAGTCTCAACTGCGCTCGGGAAAATAACCCGCTGCAGGTTCTTCAAAGTCTTATCAGCCATGGTTATGCGTCAACACCACCGGACTCGAGCTTCGCACCGTTAGCGAAGTGCGGGCGGATCTTGTTGTCGAACATGGACAGTGCAGCACCGATAGCCATGTGCATATCCAAGTACTTGTAGGTACCCAGGCGGCCACCGAACAGCACGTTGTTCTCGCCCTTAGCCAGGTCGCGGTACGCCAGCAGCTTCTCACGGTCCACGGAGGTGTTGACCGGGTAGTACGGCTCGTCGCCCTTGTTAGCGAAGCGAGAGTACTCGCGCATAATGACGGTTGCGTCCTTGGTGTAGTCACGCTCGGGGTGGAAGTGACGGAACTCGTGGATGCGGGTGAAGGGAACATCAGCATCGGGGTAGTTCATCACGGAGCAACCCTGGAAGTCCTCAATCGGCAGGACTTCCTCTTCCAGGTCGATGGTACGCCAGGACAGGTCGCCCTCAGCGTAGTCGAAGTAGCGGTCAACCGGGCCGGTGTAGACCACGGGAATCTGACCCAGGACGTTCTCGCGAGAGTACTGGTGACCGGGCTCGAAGAAGTCAGTGTTCAGGTGCACCTCAATGTTCGGGTGCGCCGCCATACGCTCCAGCCATGCAGCGTAGCCGTCGACGGGCAGACCCTCGTACTTGTCGTTGAAGTAACGGTTGTCGTAGGTGTAGCGAACCGGCAGGCGGGAAATGATGGACGCGGGCAGCTCTTCCGGCGGGGTCTGCCACTGCTTAGCGGTGTAGTGCTTGATGAACGCCTCGTACAGGGGGCGACCAATCAGGGAGATACCCTTATCGTTCAGGTTCTGCGGGTCGGTACCAGCCAGCTCGCCAGCCTGCTCAGCGATGAGCGCCTTTGCCTCTGCGGGAGAGTAAGCGGCGTTGAAGAACTGGTTGATGGTACCCAGGTTAATGGGCATGGGGTACACGACGCCGTTGTGGCGGGTGTACACGCGGTGCACGTAGTTGGTGAACTCCGTGAAACGGTTCACGTACTCCCAGACACGCTCGTTGGAGGTGTGGAACAGGTGCGCACCGTAGCGGTGCACCTCAATACCGGTCTGCTTCTCCTTCTCGCTGTATGCGTTACCACCGATGTGGGAACGGCGGTCCAGCAGGGCAACCTTCAGGCCCAGCTCAGTGGCAGCCTGTTCTGCGATGGTCAGACCAAAGAGGCCCGAACCGACTACTACGAGGTCAGCGGTCAATGTTTTCTCCTGTATTATCACGGCGCACCGCCGCTTCTGCGAGGGCGGTATTCACCTACCAGATTGGACACATCCGAGGGTTCTCAGTCGCGCCGCAATCCGCACGGTTGGGTACAAAAAGCCCCTCCCGTGATGGATATAGTCATAATCTAAGATACCTGTTTATCAAGCACTACGCATACTTATGACGTGCTTTTAGGGGCTTTTGGACTATAGTTCGCACACTCTTTCCCCGAGTGAATATTCTTCACGAACCCCGAGGTCAAGCGGGTTCAAGAAAGCTCTTTCTTCTGCGTATTTTTGCGGTCCGTTTACGGTGAAGGAATTTTATTTACGGGTAAATATTCACCCCGTTCTACTTACTGCGGTGATTAGCCGCCGCGTAGAGCCACAGATACAGGGGTGGGTCGGGGCGAGTTTTTCAAGGCCCTCATTCACTGCAAGAAGGCACCCCTGTCAGCACTTTTTGGGGATGCACACTGGTACAGGCAAGCGGTGGTTGGGGCGGTTTATCCACAGCTTTTTGAACAGATTTTTGCGAAATGGGGCGAAAAATTCAAAAAATACGAACATTTTAGTTTATGTACAGACAATTTATTGAGTTTTAATGTTTTTTAATGTTTTCTGAGGGTATGACTCTCTTCTTTCTCGACCACCACAACACCACCGACGCGCTCCCCTACCCCCGCGTACTCCGACTCGACGGCGAGGCGGCACCCAACGGAATACAGCTCAACCCCGGTAGCGCAGACAGCGCAAACCAGCAGGCTCTAGAGCAGGCGCTCAACCACGCCCTGCAACACTCTGCACCCGGCGCGCACTCTAAGGCACGGGAGACGACGTTCCAGCTACGCCCGGCACACGATCAGAACCCCCTCAACGCCTCGGATGCGCTAAATATCCACATTCCGAACGAATCTCAGCCCCTAAATTCTCAGCCGCAGAATTCTCAGCCACTGAACGCGCCCGCCGTCAGCCTCCTGCACATTCTGCGCGGACCCGATGCGGGCGCAACCTTCCCCATCAGCCGCGGCCGCACCAGCCTCGGCAGGGCGGCACTAGCAACCCGCGGAGGAGAACAGCCGCACCATATTCACCTGCAGGACCCCTTCCTCAAGCCGGCGCACGGCAGCTTCTACGCCGACAGCTCCGGCATCCGCTGGATCGAGAAGCACCCCGCCGCGAGCGAAGGTAGCGAGAAGGCACAGGGCGGCAAGAGGGCGCAGGGAGGCAAGGTTCAGGGCAGTAAGAGGGCACAGGGCACTGAGCCGCGCATCCTGCGCTGGAACGAGCCTTTCCGCCTGGGCTCTTCACTTTGCATTCTCACCTCCCCCAGTGCTGACGACGAACGCACCGCCGAGAATGCGAACGCCACCGCCACTTCCCCCGATTCTTTCTCTGGCGAGCCCGCGCAGACGCTCGCTCCCCTGGGCGATGCCGGCAACCCCTTCGAGCCGGTGGTGGTGAACCCTCCGGCGCCGCGTAAGCTCAAGCAGATTCTGTTGAGCGTGTGCCTGCCCATTGTGGTGGGTCTGATCATTGCGCTGGTGACCGGCATGTGGTTCCTTCTGCTGATGTCTGCGGCGTCTTCGCTGCTGATGCTTCTGCATTTCTTTGGCGGTCGGGCGGAGAACCGTGCCGCATCGCAGCAGACTCATCAGGCGGCACTGCAGGAGAAGGAACGTGCCCTCGCCCTGCCGTCCGCGGGCGACCTGGCGATTTCGGGCCCCTCTGCCCTGCATGATGCCGCCTACCCGGCTATTGTGCTCGGGTGCGGTCCTCGCCAGCCCTACCTGCGCGGCCGCAACCTCCCGCTGGGCGCTCTGGAGAAGCAGGATGCACCCCACTATCTACCGCTCCCCACCCCGTCTCTCGGTCACTACCTGCTGCTGGAAGAGGCGCATCTGCGCGCCTACCTGGTGCAGCTGGTGGCTGGCTATCCGGGTTCGGTGCACGTTCTGCTGGCCGAAGCTCACAATAGTGCGCAGAAACGTATGAACGCCCTGCTGCAAACTCTGGCTGTGGTGCCGGGCGTGAGCGTGCATTGTCTGCCGGGGGTGCAGCAGGAGAAGTATCTGCAGGCTCTGCAGAGCAGCTTGCAGTCGGAGCTTTCTTCCTCGGTTCCGCCGCTGATTCTCATGCCCCTGCAGGCGAGCGCTATCTACGCTCCTCTGCTGACCGCGCTGACCTCTGGGGCGGTCGCGGAGGCTTCGCAGTCCCGTGCGTTCGCCTCCCCGCGTGAGCAGAAGATGAACGCCCCGGCGCTCTGCGTGCTGGGTAGTGCTGAGGGTGATAGTTCCGCGCATGCACCCGCTGCGCTTTTTGGTGCCGCCTGGGTTGAGTGCGCGAGTGAGGGTAGCCACCGTCAGAGCATCCGTTACCGCGCGCAGGGTTATGCGTCGCCTCCGGTGCAGCCCACCGAGGGTGTCTACCAGGTGCATCCTCTGGCGTGTGAGGGTCTGTGCCAGCACGCCGATGGGCTCAGCGTTGAGGCGTTCTGTGCCGCTCTTGAGAACCTGTACCGCGCCGGGTGCGAACAGGAGCAGGGCGCGCTCAGTGAGGCGCAGGTGCACCAGTCGGCGCATCTCTTCTCGTCCCTCCAGATCTCTTCCCTCCAAGCGCAGAGCGCGCGGCAGAAGAACCGCACCGATGACATGGCGGTGGAGTCCGTTCTGCAACGCTGGTCCGCTCAGCGTTACGCCTCCGATATTCGCTGCTACCTGGGTGTTTCTTCGGGCGGCTCGCTGAATATTGGTCTGTCTGAGCACGGCCCGCACTGGCTACTCGGCGGCACAACCGGTGCCGGCAAATCGCAGCTGCTGCGTTCGCTGGTGCTTAGCGCTGCGCTGCGTTACCCGCCCGAGCGCCTCGGCCTGATTCTGGTGGATTTCAAGGGCTCGGCTGGTTTGGGTCCTCTTGCTCAACTGCCGCATGCGCTCAGCGTGTTGAGCAATTTTGATGTGTCCGCGGTGGAGCGTGCGCTCGAATTTTTGCGCGCCGATATTCACCGCCGCGAGGTGGATCTGCAGGCGCTCGGTGTGAACTCCTACCGCGACTACTTGGCGTCATGCCAGGCGGCGGGCACGACTCCGCGCTACCCCGAGCTGCTGATTGTGGTGGATGAGTTCCGCATGCTCATCGATTCCATGCCGGATGCTATGGCTGAGCTGATGCGCATCGCCACGATTGGTCGCTCGCTGGGTCTGCATCTGGTGTTGGCGACTCAGCGTCCGCAGGGTGCTATTTCGCAGGATATTCGTGCCAATATTGCCACGAGCATTTGCCTGCGCGTGGCGAGCGCGCAGGATTCCTATAACCTGCTGGAGCATGAGTCTGCGGCGTATATTTCGGCGGCTCATCCGGGTGCCGGGTATGTGCGCCTGCCGGATGGCCGTTCTCTGCCGTTCCGCGCCCCGCTGGTGGATACGGTCCCTTCGAGCAGCGATGCTCGTCCGGTGCAGGTGTTGGGTCTTGAGGAGGGCGGCTGGCGTGAGCTGACTGCCGCTTCTGCCGTTCAGAAGGGCGGCGGTAATGAGGATGAGCTGCTGATTCGTTCGGCGCAGCAGATTCGTGCGCTTTATGAACGCGAGTACGCTCCGAAGAATCTTCAGAAGAATGCGGAGGTTCAGGATGAATACTGCCCGATTCCGCCGGAGCTTCCCGAGAGCACCCCGCTGCCAGTGGTGCAGGCGCCGGTGAGCGAACCTGTAGCGTACGGTATTGACCCGGCGGCTACCTCTCAGGTTGTAGATTCTCAGGAACCCGCAGACTCTGGCGCGGCTTCCGAGGGGTATCTGCTGGGCGAGCTGGAGATTGCCCGCTACGGTGTGCGCCGCCCGATCAGCTGGTCGGGTCAGCAGGCGCTGGCATTGCTGGCGCAGAGCGCCGAACGAGCCCCGATGCTTTACGGGCTTTTAGCTCAGGCGTTCGCCGCCCGCACGCCGGTTGTTCTACTGACCTCTGACGGTGCGCTCTACCGCGACCTGGAACCCTACGCCGGTGCCTTTGAGGCGCTCGTGGGTGCGCAGGAGCTTTCGCATCTGCGGTTCTGTCTGGAGGAGCTACGCACCCCGAACCTGTGGGGTACTGAGGCTTCCACCCGCCCGCTCATTGTCGTGGACGGTCTGGACAGTTGGCTGGAGGCGCTAGTTCGCCAACCCGATACGGAGAACCTGCTCTACGACCTGCTTTCGCAGGGGTGCCGTCGCGGCTATTCGGTGGTGTTCACCTCCGCGTTGAACCCGCGCGGCCGTTTCGCCGCTGCGGCGCATTCCACGCTGTTGAGCCGCCGCTTCCTGGACGCCGACCTGATGCGTTCGACGAGCAAGGACTACCCCACTCCGGCGCAGAGCCACTACTGCGTGGAGGGTGCCATCAATGAGGAGCTGATTGGGGATCAGCCGCTGAGCGCTTCGATTCTTTCGCCCTGCGTCGCGGGTTTCCAGGTGCTGGTTCAGGTTCTGCGGGGTAACGCCGCGAGCGCTTCTAACGGGTCAAACACTCGCCCCGGCACGCTTCTGCGGCAGTTCCCCGAGTACTATCGCATGCCCTCGACCGAGTACGTGACCGCCGCCCACGCCGCCTGCAACCCCCAGGGCGCCAAGCTGTTGGTTGCGTTTGACCGCCAGCAGATGCCGGTGTGGTTGAGCGCCCCAGCTGGCGCGGTAGTTCCGGTTCAGGGCTCCCGGGCGGCGGGTAAAAGCACCCTGCTGGAGAGCATTGCTCAGCTCAACCCGCAACTGAGCGCCCTCGTCCTTGAGGGTGCTGGCGGCGCTACGGGTGCTGGCGGCGCCTCGGGTGAGCCGCCGAGCGTGGAGCGTACCCGTGCGCTCCTGGACTCGGTGAAGAACCCCGCGCGCACGCTCGTATTCGTCGATGACCTGCAGTATCTCTCCCCCGCCGTTCAGCAGCTACTTCTGGAGCGTCGCGGTGAGTTCCGCGCCATGCTAGTCGCCTACACGCCCTGGCCGAGGCGCGCCTCCTCACCCCTGCTGGCTGCGCTCATGGGATGCTCGCGTGCGCTTCTGCTCGCGCCCGCGTCCTTGGCGGATGCCGACATGTGCACGGTGACCGCGCTGCCGCTGGATCGATTCACACAGGGCGAGCAGCCCGCCGGTCGCCTCGTGGTGGTGGATGGCGCCTCCGTGTGCGCGGCGCAGGTTCCCCTGGCTCTGACCACGGTAGCGCAGGCTGTAACAGCTACGCAGAAGGTGCCTGCAGGGGTCTAAAGTTGAGCGGTCTAGAGCTGAGCGCTCTAGAACCGAGCCAGCTAGGGTTTTACGCGCTAGAGGTTTAGCGGCGTCGGCGACTGTACTTCTCCGCCTCTTCGCCCGACGCCTCGGTGACCGCCTCAATATAGCGGCGGCTGCTGGGCATGAGCACGAAGATGAAGGCAGCCGCCGCGCCAATAACACCCGCAATCGTGATGGACTGGCCAATATTCAGGCCGTAAGCGCTCACGTTCAAGACGAGGGTGCTTGCGGTGACCCACAGAGCGCAGAGGGTAATCAGGATCATGGGCAGGCGCGAACCGAAGCGGCCGCGGTAGAAACGCAGGCCGAAGTAGGTCATGCCCGCGGCGATGAGCACCTGGAGTACGCCACCCACAATCGCCTGGGCGGTAGACATACCGCTGACGATAAAGGGGTAGAGGATACCGCGAATCAGAATGTATGCCGCGAAGGTTTCGGTCAGAACGAATGCGTAGATGACGTTGAACGGGCGTGACGGCACGGTGGGCTCCTCAGGGATAGTGTTGGCGGCAGACCGGGGTGTATTCGATCCGATGTGCTGGTATGTTTCCGCTGCGCTAGTGCATTAGCGGGTGGGCACTCCCCCGTCTCGGGTGCACCGCCTCGTCATCGGTGCGGTATTTCGGGGGTAGGTACCGCTTTATATTATGCCTGAGGCGCCGCTCACCCAGCCGCCCACGCTTCACCTATGAGACGCGGCGCAGAATATGCGTGTCAGCATGCGATTCCCCACCCCCTCAATTAGACAAAGGTTTGCCTAAGTGATAGATGCCTCAGTGTAATACTGAAGTTTTTAGAGAAAAGTACTTGTCACATCCGCTCCAACATGCGAAAGTTGATAAGTCAATTTTCACCCTAACGCTGGGTGAGCATCCCATCAGCGGATGTGGTTGACACGCACACAGGAAATATAGATGTGTCTTGCCACCGCGTGAGACCGTAAATCATGAAGGAGGTCCACCGTGGATTGGCGTAGTCGTGCAGCTTGTTTGGACAAGGATCCGGAGCTGTTCTTCCCCGTAGGAAACACCGGACCTGCCCTGTTGCAAATTGAAGAGGCCAAGACTGTCTGCCGCTCTTGCGAGGTTGTAGACGTCTGCCTGAAGTGGGCCATCGAGACCGGCCAGGACTCCGGCGTATGGGGTGGCACCAGTGAAGACGAGCGTCGTGCGATGAAGCGTCGCGCAGCTCGTGCCCGCCGTGCATCCTAACTTCCGGAGTATTCAATAGGGCATCAAAAGCGTGGTGCAGTGATTCAATGTCACTGCACCACGCTTTTGCCATATACAGAACCTATCTAGACAGCAAACTGCCGCCACCCCGTGCACGGGGCGGCGGCAGTTCTACACGCCACACGAGAAGGGGCTTAGACGAGCACCGCGGTAATCACCACGCGGGTACCGGTCGGCTTGTTAGCCTCCCAGCGGATCGAGCCGTTCAGCTCGCTCGCCACCAGGGTACGTACAATCTGCATGCCCAGACCTTCCTTGCCGGTCACCGGGCGGTAGGCGTCCGGGCCGGACTCTTCAATCTTCTTATCGCCCATGCCCTTACCGTCATCGGTAATCACGACGGTGAGGATATTCTCGCCCTCATCATTGGTGCCGCGAATACCCTCGAGGGTCACGGTGCCGGTCTCGCCGTCCAGGCCGTGCTCCACGGCGTTCGCGACAACCTCATTAATGACCAGAGCCAGAGGGGTAGCGAACTGGCTCGGCAACGCGCCGAAGGAGCCAATCAGCTTGGTGGACACGTGCTGGCCGGGGGAAGCAAGCTCAGCGGCAAGGTGGAACTGACGCTCAATCAGCTCGTCAAAGTCAACGTTCTGAGTCAGACCCTGCGAGAGCGCCTCGTGCACGGTAGCAATCGTTGCCACGCGGCGCATCGCCTGCTCCAGGCCCTGACGCGCCTCCTCCGTGGTCATGCGGCGCGACTGCAGGCGCAACAGAGCGGACACGGTCTGCAGGTTGTTCTTCACGCGGTGGTGAATTTCGCGGATGGTCGCGTCCTTCGTCATGAGCTCCAGCTCGCGGCGGCGCAGCTCGGTCACGTCACGGCAGAGAATCACGGCGCCCTCACTCTCAATGCGGGCGCGCCGCTGCACCAGTAGCGGGATAGAGCGCATGGTCACGCGAGCGCGGGCAATGACCAGTTCGGTGCGCAGGTCACTACGACCGGCAAGGACCAGCTGCAGGGTTTCATCCGCCTGCTCACCGGCAGGAAGCATCGCTCGGGTGACATCGGCAAGGTTTCGCTTTTCGAGGTAGCCGGTCATGCCCATGCGGTTGTACATGGAGTTCGCGTTCGGGGAAGCGACGACCACACGGCCGGAGCGGTCGAGCACAATAATGCCGTCAATCACGCGGGGGTTGCCCTGGGTGTTGTTGCCCTGAGCGAGAGGGTCGGGCCACAGGCCGGAGTGCACCATGGAGAGCATGGTGTCAGCAGCGAATTCGTAGACCTCGTCGCTGATGGAAGGGTAACCATTAGGGGTAGCGATCTTGTGGCTGGTCAGCAACGCAATGGTGCGGTTGTTACGCACGATGGGCACGAAGGTCACGTTCACGCGCGGGCGGGCGCCAACGCCTTCACCGCTTCCTTCGTCGGTGTAGGTGCTGATGTTCTGGTCGATCCAGACGCGGTATGCTTCGTCACGGATGCCGTCTTCCATGTCATGGTCGATGATGTCGTGGTGGAAGAGGGTACGTACGTTGGAGGGGCGCACGTGCGCGAAGGCACGGAAAGTACTAGTTTCACTGGGGCCGGAGACGGCATCCGGAGAACTGCCGTCGGCAACGATGTAATCGGTGGGGAACCATAGAACCAGATCGCTCTGAGCGATATCAGAGATGACCTGCCATTCACCCATGATGAGGTGAACGCGTTCAGTGTCGCCGGGACCGAAGTCGCAGGCGCTCATAATTCCTTCTGCAAAAGACATATGTTTGTGTGCTTCCCATGAGTTCGGGTAGGTTCAACTATTTTACGGTTTGCTCGCCGCAATTCCCATTCAAACGGCAATACCTGGAATAGTTTACAGAGCATTTCTTGAAGCAGGCTTTTATTCCCAAATATGACGCTGTGAGGTGAGATAAACCCCTCAATTTTGAAGTGAAATATTCGCACTACTCCCCTACCCTCACTATGCTTGAGACGCAGAAAACCCGACCTGCCGGCGCTCCCAATGTCGGGACCGTATACCGACAGGTCGGGTCTTCTGGTACCCGTTTCTATCGGGCGATAATTTTAGGGCTCTGGCCTCAGGCTAGGCCTCACCCTACGCGCCGGGTTTGAGGCTATGTACCCGGCTTGACGCCAGACACTGAGGTTGATGCTATGCGCTCGGGCGCACCGCGTACATGCCTTCAAGCATCGCCTCCAGGGACTGCACGACCGCGTGGCGGGGCGCCACCTCCAGCAGCGCTTCACCGTTGCGGCGCAAACGGTCCATGACCTTACGCTCGTACGGGATCACGCCGGTGAGCGGAACCGACAGGTAGCGCGCCCAGTTATCGCGCATTTTTGCCTCGGGGTTGAACCCGGCGGCTTCGCGGCGGCTGCGGTTGAGCCAGTACTGCACATCCGTTTCGGGGGCGAAAAGATCCGGGCGCGACTGCACCTCGCGGGCGAGGTTGATCAGACGCGGCAGACCGATGACGTCCGCTTCGCCAAGCGCAATCACGCGGTCGGCGCAGGCGAGCGCGGTGAGGGTCGCGGCGTTACGGCGCGGTGCTGGGCCGTCAAAGGTCAGCTCCTCGTCGACCTCAATGGGGGCGGCAACATCGCAAATGACCAGGTCGTAGCGGTGTTTGAGCCATTCGAGCACTTCGGAGAAGGCCCGGGCGCGAACCTCGGGCCACCGCGAGGAGGAAGTGATGCCGCTCAAGAAGTCGAAGGTGCCGTTTTTGAGGGGCACGCGCTCCATGATGGCGCCGGCTTTTTTCTCGTCGAGCTGGGCGCGGTCGGCGTCCGAGCAGAGAATTGCCAGGCCGGAGCCGGTATCCTCGAGCGCCATGAGCGCATCCAGGCTGGGCGCGTAGGTGTCTGCGTCGATGAGGCAGACCTGCTGGCCCTGCTGCGCGGCAAGGGCGGCGAGGTTGAAGGCAATGGTGCTTCGCCCGGGCGCACCGTGGGTGCCCCAGACGGTCACGATCTTGCCGAGGCGGTGGCCGGGCTGGTAGCGGGAGGGCGCCTCAGGGTCCTGGTTGATGTCCGGGTGCTGAGGTAGGGTGCCGTCGTTGTTCTCGTTCTGCACGTGCAGGGTGTAGTCGCTACCGGGTGCGAAAGAGTCAACGATGGCGGCGGCCTGGCTGAGCACGGATTCCTCGTCGCTGGGCGCAACGGAGGAGGCTTCTGCCGGGTCGTGTACGCCGGGTGCGCCGGGTGCGTTTCCAGCGGGTGCCGCGGGGTCGATTCCGTAGCTTCCGTAGTCGGCGCCGTAGGGCGCGGCGGTGTTTGAGGCGGCGCCCGCGGCGGGGTCGTAGCCGTAGCCGCCCGCCCCGTAGCCAGCAGCGCCGTAATCCTGACCGTAGCCGCTGTGTCCGCTGTCGTAGCCGTAGCCTGCATCGTAGCCGTAACCGGCGTCCTGACCGTAGGCAGCCTCGGGGCGGTGGATAACAGGCTGAACGGGCGGCTGAGCCGGGATCTGCGCGGGCATGCCGTAGCCTGCGGCGGGTCGGGCGAGTGCCGCATCCACAGCCTGTTCGAGCGAACCCAGGATCTCATCGAGGGCCGCTTCGGGGCGGATGCGGTGCGCCTGCGTAGGCAGCGGCAGAGTATCCGGGGTGATAACCGCCAAGAGCACTTCGGAGGCGGCGAGCGCATCCACGGTGGAGGCGCTTATTTCGGCAGGCACGTGGACGCAGAGCAGCACGCGGGCAATGCCGGTGTGCGCCATGCCGACGGCTTCGCTGAAGTCCTGCACGGTGCGCGCTACGGAAACGCGGCCGCGCTGGGATTCGATGCGGGTCAAGAGCGAGCCGTCATCGCCGTAGAGGATGACGGGGATGTTCACTGACCCTCCCCGTAGGTGCCGGGGATGAGGCTGATCTTGGAGTCGCTATTGCTTTCCTTGACGAGGGCGGCGAGGGCTTCTTCCTTGACCCACAGCTGCACGGTTGCCTTGCCGTTGGCGCCAAGCACGCCTTCATCGACCGTTACGGCAACGATTTCGGCATTGGTGACGATGGCGCGGGCACCGTTTTCGGTGCGGTTATCGCTCTTGGTGTCGGGGTTGCGCGGGCCGGAGGTCCACACGTCCACGCGCTCGCCTGCCTTCAGTGCGGAGGCGGCGGTGCGGTCAATGCTGACGGTGGCGAGGCGGCGCCCCGGGGAGGTTTCAGTACCTACCGATTCTTTGCTGATGAAGTTGCCGGCGGGGATGCGCTGGGTAGCGATTTTGCCGTTCATCTGTGCGGCTTCAGCGCGGGTGAAGTACTTGTCTTTGGCGGAGTCTATGTTCGCTTCGACTCGGGCGAGTTTGTCTTCGGTAATCTTCTCGCCGAGGCGAATTTCGCTTTTGGCGGTGTAGTACTCGGTTTTGCTGTTGTTGGCTTGCACGTAGAGCTGCACGCCGGTGATGGAGACGAGCACGAGAAGTACACCGAGGATGAATCGCCAGTCTTTGATGGTGGGCCTTTTGAGACGTTTGGCGTGGGTTTCGGTGAGGGTGGAACGCTTCGTCGCGTTCTGTCGTATGCGCATGATGTGGTTGTGCCTTTCGGTGCGGAAGCCGGCGGTGATTCCGGTTTTGTTCAACTGACCGATGAGCGAGTGGTGTGTTTTCGATAGTGCTTTGGTTGAGTCTGACACTAACCCTAACAGCATATTTCATTTAGTACTCTCTCTCAACAAGAGTCGTGTTTATGAAATATTTTTGAGTCTTGCCCCTTTTGAAAGGGTAATTAGATAACTTTTCGGCTCATATAAGGCTTTTTGTGAGCAAATTTCACGGTGATGGCATATACTGAAAGTACTCAATAGATGTTCTGTATGGACTCTATGTAAAAGGTCACTAACAGTGGCTAAGGGGCCCAGGATTTCACTCACGGAAAGGAACAATTCGATGACTGCACCTCGTTTCCTCACTCTGAGCGACGTTGCCGAGGAGCTGCAGGTTTCGCTTTCGCAGGTGCGCGCTCTGGTGCGTAGCGGCGAACTTCCCGCCATTCAGATTGGTGGACGTAACCAGTGGCGTATTGAACGCTCTCGCTTTGAAGAGTACATTACCGAGCGCCACGAGCAGACTCTGGAGGCGATTGCTTCCGGCAAGCTCACCGCAAAGGCTAAGGTCGATTAGTATTTCGACGTGCACCTCGCGGGCGTAATGCTCGAGTGTTTTAGAAAGGTCCGCTCCTCTCGTTGAGATTTCAATGAAGAGGGGCGGACCTTTTTGTGTTCATTGTTGCTTTTATAAGGGCATTTATACCTGTCGAGGCGTTTTTTGCGGGCGTGCCCACGGAGGGCACTGCCCGCTATTTGCCCTGTATTTTTAGCGTGAAATACGGGCGATGACTGCGCTAATACGAGCCAGCGGAATGGTGCGCACGCCAGCACCGCCAGGTGCACGGGAGTAGCCGGCGGCGGCGCCCTGCCCGTAACCACCTTGCCCGTAACCAGCCTGGCCGTAACCACCCTGCCCATAGGTTCCCTGACCGTAACCACCCTGCGCACCGTAGACTGCACGCGCGTGCAGGTCGCGTTCGTAGATGCGCGGGTACTGTCCACCGTTGAGCAGGCGCAATTCGAGGAAGTCAGCGCCGACCCGCTCGATCACACCGTCGTAGCTGACGGTGCCGCCTTCGAGGGAGAGGCGGACGGGCTCGCGTGCCATGGCGAGGGAGCGCAGGGCGAGCTGGATTTTCATGCGGTAGCGTTCGGGGCGAACATCAGCGCGTCCGGGAGCGATGCCACCCTCCCACCAGAGCATTCCACGCAGGGGGATGATGATATTTTCGCCGCGCGCTTCGATACTGACCCATTCTTCGCCGACCATTTCGAGCTTACCTTCGTAGGTTTGCATGTCGGTGGCGCAGATACGGATGGGGCCGCCAACTTGTGCGAGGAGGCGGTCGTCGAGGGTAATGGTTGAATAGTGGACGCGGGCGACCTGGCGGGCGTCTTGTTCCATATCCCAGGCGCGTTCGGAGGCGAGGCGCGCCTCAATGTCTCGTAGGAACTTTTCCATGCTCATACTATGACCCTACCCGAGGAGGGGTGCGGATACGAACCGGGACGTTTTCTGGTCGGATGATGATTCTCGAACCTGATTCTTGAGCCTGATTTTTGAAGCAAATTCCACCAAATTACATGTTTTTCATACATTTTGATGCTTTTTGCTTCATTTTTGGCGCGACTTCCTGTATAAATGAAGCAATACCAAAAGCTATCAAACACACCGTTTGGAGGTCATCGTGGACCATCTTTCCACTCCGGGCTCAGCCCCCGCAGCCTTCGCTTCACGCCGAGCCACATTGGCTTCACACCCTGCCACCTTCGCTTCAGCCCCCGCGGCCGCGCCTCGTACTGTCGGTGCCGGGATAGCCAGCACCGGGGTAGCCGCCGCAGCCGGCTCTGCCACCGAGTCCGACGCTAGGGCAAATTACCAGGACGCTCTGCTCTTCATCGCCCCTCCCCTGCTTTCCGCGGCGGTCTTGGGCGCGTTGAGCGTGAACCTGCACCGCATCCCCTCGGCACACCCGCTGGCAGATGCTTCGCTACTCTGCGCTGGCGCGGTAGCAGTCCTCATTACCGCCTGGTGGTTCATCAGTTTTATCTACGCGCTCTTCTACGCTTGGTCTTTGCGCGTTTCGAGCCACAACGCTGACCGCGCGGTGCTGAAGGTTCCGGCGTTTTTCCGTCCGCGCTTTATGCGCCGCATCGTTCTGACGCTCGGCGGCACGGCTCTTGGAGTGGGGGCGATCTTGGCTCCCGCGCAGGCTACGGTGGTTACGCCCAGCAACGCCGGGGCAAACGGCACGGAGGGTCTGCCGCAGACGACTATTTCGGCGGTCATGACCACAGATTCAATGGGCGCTGTACCTTCAACGAGCACCGTAGCTTCAACGAGCACCGCGGCGGCAGATACCAGTCCAGCCACCGTCTCAGATGCGGATCCCGCCAGTACCACCACGGACAGCACCACCCCGGAAGAACCCTCCGCTCCCCCGACGCTCTCTGCTGAGATTCCCGATATTCCGTTGGCTCCTCAACCCACGGAGGCGGCGGGCTCTCTGCAGGATCGCAGCCCGTTCTTCTCCCCTCCCCGCACTGAGGCGGGCACCTACTCCTACACGGTCCAGGCGGGCGATACGCTCTGGTCCATTGCCGCCGAGCAGCTGGGTGAAGGCACCGACGCCTCCACCATTTACAACTACACTCTCGATATTTACGAGGCGAATAAGGACGCTCTGGGTCAGAATGCCGAGCTGCTCTACGCGGGGCAGGTTCTGCAGATTCCCGAACAGCCCGTTCATTAGCCTTCTCTCACCCGATAGTTTTTCAGTCAGTCAATCTCATTCGCTCAACCCACCTCACATTCCCTGCCCTGAAAGGAGCCGTCATGAGCTTCGCCCACCTTCTCCCCCGCGCCCCGTGGACGCCGCCGCATTCCCCGACTGCGCAGTATTCTCAGCCTGCGCAGCCTGCCTCCCGTAACGCTCAGCCTGCCCGCCCGTATTCAAAGCGTCAGGCGGCACGCACCTCCCAGCCGGTGGCTCAGTCTGCGATTGTCGAGCAGGTCGCTCCGCTACCGGAGCAGGGGCAGGGCACGATGGCGCTGGTGCAGAGGAGGAACAGCTCATCGGTCTATTCGCTGTTGCCGCTGCCGCGTTATGAGCAGCATTCGGCGCAGCGCCCGCCGGTGGCAAAGAAGGGCCGCCCGTTGCGTCCTGCGGATGCGTTGGCTCGCCAGCTGGAGGGCCGTTGCGCGGGTGTGGCAATTGCTTACCTGGAGATCATGTCGGCTCGTCGTTCGCGTCAGCAGCTGGCGCAGTGGGTGTCAGCGGATTGTTTCCACCGTCTTCTGCCGCACTTCCCGAAGAACCCGCGCCAGGTGCGCAAGGAGATGCTGTTGACTCTTCCGCCGGTTCTGTTGCGGGTGCGAGCGCAGAAGGTGCACGAGGAGCTCTACGAGGCGGTGGCGCTACTGCGCTGTGCAGATAAGGTTCGTGTGGTGACTATGCAGATGCGCCTGATTCACGGTATGTGGCTGATTACTGCAATCGAGCAGCCGCAGAGCCGCACGGACGAAGACTAAGGTTTCCCGTACACAACGCGCCCAGGAACGCACAGACATGCACAGACATACAGAGAGGGTGCGAATCCGGTATTGGATTCGCACCCTCTCTGTTGCGTCTATAGCGTTTTCGGGTTTACGCCGAGGCTAGCTTTCCTTGGTGCGCTCAACGTGAACCTGCTCGTGGCCGTCCTCATCGGGGGCGGAGTACTGCAGGAACTTCGGGCGCGAAGGCTCAGCCAGGCGCACGGCAGAAGCCTGAGTACGCTGCTTGGACAGGTCCAGGTTGAACAGGTAGGTCACGGTCTCTTCACGGACCGCGCCGAGCATCGCCTGGTACATGTCGTAGCCTTCACGCTGGTATTCGACCAGCGGGTCACGCTGAGCCATCGCACGCAGGCCGATACCTTCCTTGAGGTATTCCATCTCGTACAGGTGCTCGGGCCAGCGCTCACCGATGACGGACAGCATGACGCGGCGTTCAATTTCGCGCATGCTCTCTTCGCCGACGCTCTTTTCACGCTCATCGTAGATGAGGTGTGCGTCCGCCAAAACTTCCTTCACGATCTGGTCGCGAGTAATCTTGGTGCGGTCGCCGGCGTCTTCTGCCAGGTCGTCCACGGTGATGGAGATGGGGTACACCTGCTTGAGTGCGTCCCAGAGCTCGTCGAAGTCCCAGTCCTCGGCGTGGCCTTCAGAGACGCGGGCGTCAATGATGGTGGTCAGCACCTCGTCCACGAAGCCGGAAATCTGTTCCTTCAGGTCGTCACCGTGCAGGATGCGGCCGCGGTCCTTGTAGATCGCTTCGCGCTGGCGGTTGAGCACGTCGTCATACTTGAGCACGTTCTTACGCTGCTCAGCGTTACGGCCCTCAACGTTTGCCTGTGCGGTGGCGATAGCGCGGCTAACGATCTTGGAGTCCAGTGCGGAGTCCTCGGGGGCTGCCGCCATGAGGCGGGTTGCCATGCCGGTGTTGAACAGGCGCATCAGTTCGTCGGTCAGAGACAGGTAGAAGCGGGACTCACCCGGGTCGCCCTGACGGCCGGAACGACCGCGCAGCTGGTTGTCGATACGGCGGGACTCGTGACGCTCAGTGCCGAGCACGTACAGGCCACCGAGCTTGGTGACTTCCTCGTGCTCTTCCTTAGCGGCGTCTTCGCAGGCCTTCAGGACCTCGGGCCAGCGTGCCTCGTACTCTTCGGAGTTGGTGTTCGGGTCCAGGCCGAGCTCACGCATCTTTTCGACGGCCTCAAATTCGGGGTTACCGCCGAGCATAATGTCGGTACCACGACCAGCCATGTTGGTTGCCACGGTGACGGCGCCCTTACGGCCCGCCTGCGCAACAATAGCTGCTTCACGCTCGTTGTTCTTTGCGTTCAGCACCTCGTGGCGCACGCCTTCCTTCGCCAGCTGGCGGGAAAGGTATTCGGAGTTCTCCACGCTTGCGGTACCCACCAGGACGGGCTGGCCCTTTTCGTGGCGTTCCTTAATGTCCTTGACGACCGCTTTGAACTTGGCGATTTCGTCGCGGTACACCTTATCGGGGTTGTCGATGCGCTGCACACCCTTGTTGGTGGGGATGGGCACCACGCCGAGCTCGTAGGTGTTCATGAACTCTGCCGCTTCGGTTTCCGCGGTACCGGTCATGCCAGCCAGCTTGTCGTACATGCGGAAGTAGTTCTGCAGGGTCACGGTCGCCATGGTCTGGTTCTCAGGCTTGATTTCGACACCTTCCTTCGCCTCAATCGCCTGGTGGATGCCGTCGTTGTAGCGGCGGCCCGGCAGAATACGACCGGTGTGCTCGTCAACAATCAGGACTTCGCCGTCAATGACCACGTAGTCCTTGTTGTTGGTGAACAGCTCCTTCGCCTTAATGGAGTTGTTCAGGAAGCCAATGAGCGGGGTGTTCTTGGATTCGTAGAGGTTCTTCACGCCCAGGTGGTCTTCCACCTTGTCAATGCCGGATTCGAGGATGCCGACGGTGCGCTTCTTCTCGTCTACTTCGTAGTCTTCACCGCGCTTGAGCAGGGTCGCGGCGATGCGCGCGAACTCTGCGTACCAGCGGTTTGCCTCACCGGCTGCGGGGCCGGAAATAATCAGAGGGGTACGCGCCTCATCAATCAGGATGGAGTCCACCTCATCGATAATGGCGAAGTTGTGGCCGCGCTGAACCTGCTCCTCCACGGTCCATGCCATGTTGTCGCGCAGGTAGTCGAAGCCGAACTCGTTGTTCGTACCGTAGGTGATGTCTGCGGCGTACTGCTTACGACGCTCATCCGGCTCCATGGAGGAGAGAATCACGCCGCACTCCATGCCGAGGAAACGGAACACACGACCCATGAGGTTCGCCTGGTACTCAGCCAGGTAGTCGTTCACAGTCACAATGTGAACGCCCTTGCCGCTCAGCGCGTTCAGGTATGCGGGCAGGGTCGCGACGAGGGTCTTACCCTCACCGGTCTTCATTTCGGCAATGTTGCCCAGGTGCAGCGCTGCACCACCCATAAGCTGCACGTCGTAGTGGCGCTTGCCCAGGGTGCGCTTGGATGCTTCACGGACTACCGCGAAGGCCTCCGGCAGCATAATGTCGAGGGATTCGCCGTCCTTGACGCGCTCGCGGAACTTGTCGGTCTCTGCTCGCAGTTCCTCATCGGTCATCGATGCGAAGCTGTCCTCGAGCGAGTTCACCGCCTTAGTGTACGCTTCGAGCTGTCGCAGAACCCTCTTATCGCCGGTTCGGAGGATTTTCTCCAAGAAAGATGCCACTGAGCTTCTACTCCTTGCTTGTTTCGGTACCCTCACCAAGGGCGCGCGAAAGTGCGCGCGGTGAGGCCTTCCTACATATTGTATGGCAGAGCCGCCTAATTCGCCCGTCCGAGCTATTTTTTACGCTGTGCGCCCACGAGGTGACATTTGGTGACGCTCGAATCTTTCACCTTCCGCTTGAGGCAGAGCCGCCCCATCCAGCTGAAGGAACGAACATGTAGGCTACAGGAACGGGCACGTAGAAGGCACGGTAGAAGGCACAGAAAACCCGGGTACCTCAACAGTACACAGAGTACTGTCGGAGGCACCCGGGCCCTGAGCCTGCTTACTGAGCACGCCGCCTGAGATAGTCATGCACCTCAGCAATCAGCAGGTACGTTGGTTTTACTCGTTGTCCAGAGTGATGATGCCGTAGCTCCAGCCCTTACGACGGTATGCCGCAGCCGGTGCGCCAGTCTCGCTGTCAATGTACAGGTAGAAGTCGTGGCCGACCAGTTCCATACGGTCAACAGCTTCTGCGGGAGTCAAACGCTCGCCCTTGAAGCTCTTGTGGCGAATCTCGATGGGAGATGCTGCCTCATCGGCAAGGGTGACCTCGCTGTTATCGAATGCTGCTTCTTCCACCGGAACATCCGGCAACAGAATCTCGGTAATTGCTTCGGTGACCACGGGAATCGAGCCGGTAGCGTCCGCCACGGAAACGGGGTGCTTGCCACCGCGCTTGTACAGCTTGCGGCGGTCACGTGCACGGCGCAGACGCTCCAGGAGCTTGCCGTAGGTTTCATCGAAGACCGCGAACTTGTCGTGACCCTGGGCTTCGGAGCGGAGGACAGGGCCAGTACCAACAACGGTAATCTCAACGCGGATGGACTCGCCACCCAGGTGACCGTCCTTGCTGAACTTGACGTCGATGTCCTTCACGTTATCGCCGAGCTGAGCGAACTTCTGAACCTTGTCGCTCACGTATTCTTCCAGGCGTTCGGTGACCTTGATATTGCGGCCGTAGATGTTGACTTCCACGATCATTCCCTCCAGGTTGGGGGCTTATACCGCGTCCGGTTGGACCCGGTACGGGGGTTCGACTTCAATGCCGTTCCCTTGTATATATTCTAGTACGGAACATGGTTTATATCACTAGATATGACAAATATTTAGCCCAAATAATAGCTATTTATTCGTCTGCGAACTTTAAAAGCTAAAAATCGTGTATCTCTTGCAACTAACTACAAGAAACGCTATGTCTGAGCTTTTTTCGGTACCGCCGCCACGGCGCACACGCCCAGCACCCGCGAACCCGCATCCTGCAGCACGCGCACCATCTCAGAGGCGGTCGCGCCGGTGGTCACCACATCATCACAAATAATGCTCACCCGCCCCGCGCACAGGGCAGGTTCCATGACCCGCAAAGCACCGTGCATCCGCTCGGCACGGCCCACAGCCCCCAGGCTCTTCTGCTCGTTCTTTGCCTCAGAAGCACCTAGAAGAGAAGACACACGAGAAGATAAGGAGGCGCCGCTGCCCCGCCGATTACGAGGCGCATAACCGATAACATCCACAGCGCGCACCCGCACCGAGGCGGGCAGCCGTTGATTGAGCTGACGCACCGCCTCCTGCACCAGAAGATTCGCCGGCGCATAACCGCGGTGGCGCACACTCTGCGCCGAGGACGGTGCCGGGACCAGCAGGACCTCAACCGGTGCGGCGGAGGTACCTACAGAAGAGATAGAAGATCCCGGCGCGTTCTGAAGCTCCTCCCGGTGCGCCCGAAGAAGCTCATACACGCTACGCGCCAACCCCTCACCCAGCAGGGGCAGCAAGTCAGTGCGTCCCGCGTTCTTCAACGCCAATAAGGCACGCGGCACCAGTCCCACGTAACGGGACGCCGCACGCACCTCAGGAGCAGCCGCGCCCTCAAGAGGCTGCAGAACCTGCACTCGCTCCACACGCGCCAACGCCAAACGCAGCTGCGGCAGGCATTGTTCACACAGCGGCGAGCCGGAACCGTAGGCGACCGGCACCGCACAGCACGGGCAGGTACGCGGCATCAGCACCTCGCCCAAAGCCCCGCTGGCGCTCTTGAAAGCACCGGCGAGGCGGGTCAAAGGCTCGTTCAAAGATTCGTTCAAGGGCACGTTATTAGAGAGCGCATTGTTTGAGGGCGCGCCCAAGGAATCGTTCAAGCCACGCTGTTCTGAACTCACCGAAAGTAACCTTTCCGCGCGCTATACCCGGTGCCCGAGGCTAACCGGCGTAACTAATCTCGTGCAGAGTCGTATCCAGACGGATCCAGCCGCGCTCCTCCATCAGGTAGCACGAACCGTCAGAACGATGAGCAATAATATTCGACGTATTATCCGCCGTCGAAATGGTCATCACACCATCCAAACGGTCCAGCTTCGTCTCTTCACCGCTGAGGGAAATCACCTCAGACTCACCATTCTTCACGTTCACCACCACGACGCTCTGGTCGCCAGCCCAACGGGCATTACGCGGAGTCACAGAAGAGCTCAGACGCACCATCTCCGTCAGACGCAGAGGCTTACCGGCATCATCACGCACAATGCCGGAAATAATCACAGCCGACGCACCCTCAGTAGAGGCCACAATCGCCATGCGCGCACCATCGTGCGAAACGTTCACGCTCGTAAAGCTCAAATTACGCTGCCAGGACAGGCCAATATCCACGCCGCGCTCACGCTCGGTTGCATCCTCAGAATCCGGCTTGAAGGCACGAACAATACCCTCACCATCAGCAGCCCACACCCAGCCATACGCATCAAAACTGGGGGCAGTCAGAGCGGTACTCTGCCACACGCGGCGGGCAGTACCTTGATACACCGTGTACAGGCTCGCGGCATCATTCGCCAAGCAGGCGTAGACATCCGCCGAGTAACCCATCGCCGGGGAGCTCAACTGGCTCACGCCGCGCAGAAGCAACTGTTCACCCGCACTGCTCATATAGTCATCACGCGCCACCATCTGGCCGTTCGAATTAATAGCAACCGTGCGGGCAGGAACACCCGGGTTCAGCTTCACCGCAGAAAAGCCGCTCGGCGCATTCTCAGGAATCAGAGTGCCGTTATAAAACACCTCGGTTTTACCCAGACCGGAGAAGTTCTCCAAACCGTGCATAATCTGCTCACGTACACGCGCCAAACGATTATCGTCCAGGCGCTCGCCCGAGAGTCGAACCAGCACATCCTGGTTATCGCTCATGTTAGCGGTCTCAAGACTCATCGACTCATTCAACGCCGAGAACGCAACATCCTTCAGATAGGACGCCGGACCAGCCATGAGGGTACGCACCAGCAACTCAAAATAGCGGTCCGTATGCGGGAACCAGCGGATATCCGGCACAGCATAACGGAACGCACGATCATAGAAGTACAGGCGGCACGGGCTAAACACGCGCTCAAACTCGGTACCGTCCAGCCACAGACCATCCGGGCACGAGTTAATGCGCCACTGGTTATCCTCCATGACCATCGTGAAATTATGGGTCTCAATCTGAGCCTCGGGGAAGGTGCTCGTAATACCCTGGCTGTTCACCGTAGCAGTCTGTTGGAAACGCACATGATACGTACCCTCAGCATTGCCGCTATCGTCACTACGCGCCTGTACCGTATTACGGTACACGCGGGTGGTACCAATCGGGTTCCAGCGGCCCGCAAAAGAAGAGCTCAAATACTGGCGCGCCACCGCATAGTTCTCGATGCTGTCCACACCGGCACGCACGAAGCCCTCAATAATCGCCTCGGGGGTAGCACCAGCCAGCGGGCCGGGAGCACGTGCCGGAGAAGTGTTAACGCTCTTCACATCCAGACCGCTACTGTGCTGAGTCACCCGGTCGTTCGTGGGAAGACCCGCGCAAGAGCTCACGAGCGTCGCCAAAGACACCGCGCCTAAAGACAGCGCGGCGCGTCGAGAAACAATAGCCCTGTGAGACATGGAGGTCTTAACCTTCCTCTACGAACATTGACAAGAATCCACTATCTAACGTTGCAGGCCATCGCAACGGAGTGAAAACATATCTGCCTTGATTGTACTGGTTTGACAGTGCAAATACACAAGGATGAGCGCAAATGCTCATGGCATAGCATCAGCACCCTAACCTGGACAGAGCCGAAAACCCTTATACCCGGCAGGAAAACCCACACTCATTCGTGGAGCTTCCCGTCGATTTCAAACTCTGCCGCTACCGCTGTGCATAACGCCTGTCGGTGCGCGCCGCTAAGCGTCATCCTCCACATTCGCACGAGGAGAGATAGCCGGCAGCGTATCCTTAGCCGTTGCCGAACGATGCGCACTCACCTCAGGCTCACCCGTCACCAGGACCGGCGACTCACCCAAAGGCGCACCGTGCACCAGCGGCAGGTTTATCGTGAAGCAGGCACCGCGGCCCTTCTCGCCCCACGCCTCAATCGTGCCGCCGTGCAGACGCACATCCTCAGCAGCGATCGACAGGCCCAGACCGGTACCGCCCAGGGTGCGCTTACGCGAAGTATCAGCACGCCAGAAACGGTTGAACACCTGAACGGCCTCATCCTCAGACAGACCGATACCGTGGTCACGCACCGCAACGCCCAGGTTCGTGGCGTTCGCACCCACGTACACGTCAATCGGTCGGGATTCGCCGTGCTCAATCGCGTTGTACAGCAGGTTACGGAGCACACGCTCAATACGTACGCGGTCCATATCCACCATGATGCTCTCATGGCTCGTATGCACGTTCAGCTTCGTGTTCGTACGCTCCAGGTGCGGCAAAGCCTCCTGCAGAATATTCGACAGCACACGCATAAAGTCTTCAGTGTCGATGGTCAGCATTGCACTACCGGCATCGAAGCGAGAGATCTCCAGCAGGTCAGAAAGCATCGACTGGAAACGATCCACCTGATCGTGCAGAAGCTCCACAGTGCGGCTCAGCGGCCGGTCCATATCCTCACGCGAATCGTACAGAAGCTCCGTACCCAAACGCACCGTCGCCAGCGGGGTACGCAACTCGTGCGAAACGTCAGAAACGAATCGCTGCTGCAGAGTCGACAGGCGCTCCAGCTGAACAATCTTCTCCTGTAGCGAGTCAGCCATCAGGTTGAAGGAATAACCCAGACGCGCCGCCTGATGCTCACCGTGTACAGACACACGCTGATCCAGGTCACCGGCAGCCAGCTTCTCCGCCGTAATAGCGGTCTGAGTAATCGGTCGGACCACAAAACGAGTCACAATCCACACCACAGAAAGCACCACAGCAAGCAGTGCACAGAAACCACCAAAAAGAACAAAGTTAATATGCGCAATCGTGGCGGAAGAATCCGTCATATCGTACACAAGGAACAAACCATAATTAGGGTTCTGCGCAATAGAAATATGGGTGCCAACAATAAGCACCGGATAGGTACGCTCACGGTTATTTTCAACAGTAGTCACCGTAGACGTCTGCCAGAAAATACCTTCTTTACCACGAACAGTTTCTTTAAAATCATTCGGAATGCTCGAAGAGTTCAAAGAATTATTACTACTCTGCTCAGGAATAAAGCCCTGTTTACCTTGGCCTTCCAAAGGCACAAGAATCCAATTTCGCTTACCCGAGCTACCCGCGTCCAAGATGGTCAGGGTACGGCTCACGTTACGGCGGATCTCGCTGTCACTACGGGCTTCAGAGGAGTCCAGCACGCTCTGAACGTTGCGGAAACCACTCTCCGATTCCGCCAGCGCCTGAGCTTTCTGGTTTTCAAAAAGACTCGTCGCAATCTGGCTCGACAAGGACCAACCCACCATCAAGAAGCTCAGGAACATCATGATGCCCGCAGTACCCAAAGCGCGGAACTGCAGGGATTCCTTCCACAGACGCTGAACACGCTGCATCAGGTTCCTACTACGCTGCTCTTTCGCCTTACGCGGCTTGGAAGTGCGGGTACGCGAAGAGGCGGAGGCTACCGCCTCCGCCGTCAAAGCGCCGTGCTCATGGCTCGACTTCGCAACAGACAATCAGGTTATCCCTTCGCCTATGAATAGCTTCCGCTTAGCTACCGGAAGATCCCACCAGCTCGGCCGGAATCTTGTAGCCAACCCCGCGAACAGTCTGAATAAAACGATCCGCACCCAGCTCATCAAACTTAGCGCGCAGGCGCTGGACATGCACGTTTACCAGCGAATCGCTCACATCAGTGTAGCCCCAAACCATGTCCAACAGTTCCTGACGGCTCAACGCCTGACCGGGGTGACGCACCAGCGCAGCCAGCAGGTCAAACTCCAGAGGAGTCATGGGAACCTCAGTGCTGTGGTACTTGACGGTACGACCGTCCATATCCATGACAATATCGCCAATAGACACGACCAGCTGGCGGCTCTCACGCGGACGCAAACGAGTGCGAATACGCGCCAAAAGCTCAGCGTGCTTAAAAGGCTTAGCAATGTAATCATCAGCGCCAGCCTCAAGACCCTTCACAACATCTTCAGTGTCGCTTTTAGCGGTCAACATAATAATCGGCACATTAGAAGAGCGGCGAATTTGCTGGCAGACTTCAATACCGTTCATGCCAGGAAGCATCAAATCCAAAAGCACCAAATCGGGAGTGGAGCGCATAAAAGTTTCAAAAGCGCGGCCGCCATTTTCGCAGAAAACAGCGTTAAAGCCCTCTTGTGCGAGCACGAGGCCAATCATTTCCGCCAGAGCATCATCGTCATCAACCACCAAAATGGTGTGTGCGTCGCTTGCGCTCACAGTACCTCCCTAAAGAAAAGTCGTAAATACTTACATAAAAATGCTGATTCTCCAATCATACCGCGCACTCAGCCAATGCACGGGCACAATCTGTCACCCGAGCCAACGAAGCCGTGGCGTCCAGCACACTCACCGTACCCGGGGTGGGTGCAGAAGGCACCGAACCCGTTTGCGGGTGCTCATCAGCCATCAAACCCAACGCATTCAACTGCGTCGGTTCAAGACCAACCTCACGCCACAGGCTGTACAGGCGGCGCACCTGATCAGGAACCCGTGCAGAAGTCACCACCGGCAGCCACAGCTGAGCCTGAGCCTCCAAAAGCTGCGCCACAGGTTCCCAGGAACGAGGATCGCTCAGCGGAGGAACCTTCAGCATGCCCGGACCCTTCAACCGGGCACGGTCAGGATGCAACAGCAAAGCACAGGGAGTGGCACCCTCGACCTGCATAGCTTTCAACAGCGCCAAAGCGTCAAGGGCGGGACGGGGCTGAGTCAGAAGCTTCAGCTCCTGCACCGGTTTGAGCGCGGTGCCGTCCACATCCAGGATGAGCTGCAGATTGAGTTCGGCAAAACGCTCCGCCACCCGACGGTACACCTGCTGATAGTAGTGAGGCTGCAACGCCGACAGGGAGCGAAAACCACTCACAGTAGGAATGGAACCCTCCATCAGACGCTGAAGCTCCGACTCATCCAGCTGCACGGCAATCAGCGCCCGGGGAGCCTGCAGAGCCTCACGTAGAGACTCCACCCAACGCTCCAGGCCTTCCAAGAACGATTCCAGCAGGTCACGGCTCGCCCCTGCATCACTGATGGCACGCTCGCCACCGGGTAGGTAGATGCTGGCTGCGAGGGTCAGCGGACCAACCAGCTGAATCTTATACACCGCAGCGGAGCCCTGTCCTGAGCCAAAACGTTTCTTCTGTGCACCCACACGGTCAGCTAGAAGATTGATATCGGAGAGCAGACGGTCCTGTGCCAGGGCAGACTCGCGCGCTCCCCTGCCGCCGCTATGCACCATGCGCCAGCCAAATGAGGCACCGTCAAAGGCAAGTCCCTCGCACACAGCCAGGGTGCGTGCCAGCGGGGTACTCCGCCAGCCCAGCGCCGGCAGATGCGGCAGGAACGGCAAGTGCGGGGAACCCAGTTCACCTTCTACACGGGACATCGCCTCAGCCAGGTCATCGCCGGGAAAATCACCCCGACCGCTAGCGCGCACCAGCGGACGCTCGGTAGCGAGCGCGGCAAGGTCCTGCTCGGTCAGTTCGTCCCCTTCGGGGGCGCGGTACTCACCGGGCAGCAGTAGGCGCTCAGGCACCGGCTCGGTGCGGGCATTCTGGCGGGAGGAAGATTGAGGGAGCATAAACGGGTGAGGTTAAGACGGGTTAGGGAAAAGTGCGGGCAAGTCAAAGCTCTGCTGATGGAAGCTCAGCGCAGCTAAGAGCGGGGCTTTGGGAGAGGCTGAAGCTTTCAGGCTCTTAGCTTTCAGACTTTTCAGTCTCTTCGTCATGGTCAGCGTGCTCGTTCGCGATGCGCACGTGGTGGCGAATCACCTCAGAGATGATGAAGTTCAGGAACTTCTCCGCGAATTCCGGGTCCAGGCTGGATTCCTTCGCCATGGCACGCAGGCGAGCGATCTGCGCCTCTTCACGGCCGGGGTCGCCAGCGGGCAGGTTATGCTCAGCCTTCAGGATGCCCACGCGCTTAGTTGCCTGAAAACGCTCCGCGAGGATGTGCACCAGCGCTGCATCGAAGTTGTCGATGGAGCGGCGCATGGCGAAGAGCTCCTCGTAAACCTCCGGCGCGACTTCATCGCCCATGGAGGTGGCGTGGGGGTCAAATTCGCAGGAAGTGTGTTCGGCAGTCATCGGTCTCTCCTCAGTCCGGTTGTGGTCTTCTGTGCGTTGCGCTCGAGCAGGCTGTTGCGGCAACAGCTGCGAATAGCGGGGTACGCGGCTATTCTGTGCGGCTAGTCGGCGCTGGTGGAGGCGCCAGCAGACAGGGTTTCTTGAATGTCTTCGCGGTCCAGCGAGTAGGCGCGGGCGATGGTGGACTGGCCCAGTACGCGAGTGCCTTGGTAGAGCACCATGGTCTGTCCCGGTGCCACGCCGGAGAGCGGGTCCAGGAGGCGCACTACGGTTTCCAGGCGCAGCGTGCCTTCTTCTTCAGCTTCGGGGTCGGGTGCCCAGGTCATGTACGCCTTGGCGCGGACTGGGTCAGCGTGCGCGCGCACCTGTGCGGTCACCTCGAACTCTTCGCTACGAGCGCCCAGCTGTGCGGGCTCTTCCAGGAAGCGTGCCGCCTGTTCTACGGGTACGCCCGCCCAGGTGGCGCGGATACCGCGGATTTCGTGCACGGCAAGCAGCTCGCGGGAGCCGACGATAACTTCGTTTTCCTTGGGGCGCACCTCCAGCACGAAGCGGGGCTTGCCGTCGGCGGCGGGGCGGCCCAGTGCCAGGCCCTTGCGCTGGCCTACGGTGTATGCCTGCGCGCCGGGGTGCTCGCCGAGCACCTCGCCGTGGGTGTCCTTGATGAGGCCGGGGCGCATTGTGATGTGGTCGCCCAGCCAGGCGCGGGTATCACCTTCGGGGATGAAGCAGATGTCGTAGGAGTCCGGCTTCTTCGCCACGGAGAAGCCGCGCTCTGCCGCCTCCGCGCGTACCTGTGCCTTGGAGGGGGTGTCCGCCAGGGGGAACCAGGCGTGCTTGAGCTGTTCGTGGGTGAGCACACCGAGCACGTAGGACTGGTCCTTGGCCCAGTCGGCGGCGCGGTGCAGTTCGCGGTTGCCGTCTTCGGTGGTGATGACGCGGGCGTAGTGGCCGGTCACCACGGCGTCGAAGCCGAGTGCGAGGGCGCGTTCGAGGAGCGCGGCGAACTTGATCTTTTCGTTGCAGCGCATGCAGGGGTTGGGGGTTCGTCCGGCTTCGTATTCGGAGATGAAGTCGTCGACGACGTCTTCCTTGAAGCGTTCGGAGAAGTCCCAGACGAAGAAGGGGATGCCCAGCTGGGAGCAGACGCGGCGGGCGTCCATGGAGTCTTCGAGGGTGCAGCAGCCGCGGGAGCCGGTGCGCAGGGTGCCGGGCATGCGGGATAGGGCGAGGTGAACGCCGACTACTTCGTGTCCTGCTTCTACGGCGCGGGCTGCGGCGACTGCGGAGTCAACGCCGCCACTCATAGCTGCAAGAATTTTCACTGCCTATCCTTCTGTTGTGTTGAGCCTTTAGAAAGGTACGCCTTATTTGTGTGGGCGGACTTTCCGTTACTGTAGCTACCCATTGTACGCAGGGGCTCGGCGGGATATTGGGCAGTGCACCCTCAGCCCGCCCTCAGCGAACGCTGATATTGCAAGCTGAGGGCGGTTCGGTACCTTTTTTCTGTCTTTTAGTACCAGCGGGAGGCGTCCGGCAGCTGCGAGGACAGTCCCGCCTTTGCTGCCTGTTCGTAGGCGGCGGGTAGTGCCGCGATGAGGCGTGCAATATCGGCTCCGGTGGTGGAGTGGCCGAGGGTGAATCGCTGGGCGCTGCGAGCTGTATCTTCGTCCATGCCCATTGCCATGAGCACGTGGGAGGGGCGGGTCACCCCGGCGTTGCAGGCGGAGCCGGTGGAGCTGCTGATGCCCTGCATGTCCAGAAGGAAAAGCAGGGTATCGCCTTCGGCGTTTTCGAAGGTGAAGTGGGCGTTGCCGGGCAGTCGCTTCTGGCCGGGGTATTCTTCGGTGAGCGGGTTTTCGCCGCTCAGGTGTGCCTGCGGGATGAGCGCGCTAATTGCTGCAACGAGTTCGTTGCGTAGCGCGGCGATGCGGGCGGATTCCTCTGGAAGGTTCTCGACCGAGTGCACGGCGGCCTCTGCGAAACCTGCGATGGCGGGTGCGTCGATGGTGCCGGAGCGTACGGAGCGTTCCTGGCCGCCTCCGTGAAGCACGGGGGTCATCTGCACGGCGCGGGTTGCAACGAGCGCACCGATGCCCATGGGACCACCGATTTTGTGGCCTGAGATTGCGAGGGTCGCCACCCCGCTGGCGTGGAAGTCGATAGGCACCGCGCCGAATGCCTGCACCGCGTCCGAGTGCACGGGAATACCGTATTCTGCGGCGATAGCGGCGATCTCGGGGATGGGCTGTACGGTACCGACCTCGTTGTTCGCCCACATGACGGTCACGAGCGCGACGTCTTCGGGGTTCTTTTCGATGAGTTCGCGGACGGTCTGCGGGTTGACGCTACCGTGCTCGTCTACGGGGATCCATTCGAGCTGCGCGCCTTCTGCCTTTTCGAGCCATTCGCAGGTTTCTTCCACGGCGTGGTGCTCAATGGAGGAGACGAGAATTCGGGTGCGCTGCGGATCTTCTTCGCGGCGCTTCCAGTAGATGCCCTTGACGGCGAGGTTGTCCGCTTCGGTGCCGCCGGAGGTGAAAATAACCTCGGCGGGGTCGGCTCCGATGGCGCGGGCGATGCGTTCGCGGGCGTATTCGACGGTGGCGCGGGCGTCGCGGCCTACGGCGTGCAGGGAGGAGGGGTTGCCACCGTTGCGCATCTGTTCGACCATAGCGTCGATGGCGGCGGGCAGTACGTCGGTGGTGGCGGCATGGTCGAGGTAGACGCGGCCGTTCTGACGGTTGGTTTCTGCGCTCATGGTTCCTCCTGCTGGGTTGTCGGCAATTTTTCGCCTCACTTATTTTATCGCGCTCTATCCGCACTCTTCTAGGTGTGTTCATCTGCGGCTGGGTCGGCGAGCGCTACTCCCCCGGGACGCTCAATGCTGGTCGGGGGCTGCGCGGTACACTTAGGAACGTGTTCAAGATTCTTTTCTATACCCCTGAGATTCCCGGCAATACCGGCAACGCTATCCGTTTGGCGGCGATTACTGGCGCTGAGTTGCACCTGGTGAAACCGCTGGGCTTTAACTTTGATGATGCGCATCTGCGCCGCGCGGGTCTGGACTATCACGACCTGGCGGTGGTGACGGTGCATGAGACCCTTGAGGATGCGTGGGAGGCTCTCGCTCCGGAGCGTGTTTTTGCGTTCACGACGACTGCTTCGACTTCGTATGCGGATATTGAGTACCGTCCCGGTGATGTGTTCATGTTTGGTCCGGAGTCGGTGGGTCTGCCCGCTGAGGTTCAGCAGGACCCGCACGTGAGCGAGCGGGTGAAGATTCCGATGAAGCCGGGCCGCCGTTCGCTGAACCTGGCTAATTCTGCGTCCATTGCGATTTTTGAGGCGTGGCGCCAGAACGGTTTTGAGGGAGGCGCCATCTAGCATGGCTGCAACACACCATAATCTGCCGGAGCATCTGGTTCAGCAGATTCTGGAGACAGCCCCTCCCCTGGCTGAGCAGATTCGTTTGGATCCGCAGAATAGGGAGTTCACGGAGCGGGGCTGGGAGCCGGTCTATTCGGCGTCCTCTCATGCTCGTATTGTGGTGATTGGTCAGGCGCCTGGACGCGCCGCTCAGGAGAGCCGCATCCCGTGGAATGACCCGAGCGGCGTGAAGCTGCGCGAGTGGATGGGCGTGACGGATGAGCAGTTCTACAATCCCGAGCTGATTTCGCTGCTACCGATGGATTTCTACTATCCCGGTAAGGGCGCGCACGGCGATAACCCGCCGCGTAAGGATTTCGCACCCAAGTGGCATCCGCAGCTGCTGGAGCTCATGCCGAATGTTCAGCTGATTCTGCTGGTGGGCGCATACTCGCAGAAGCACTATCTGGATGGTGTGCATGCCCCGAAGGCGCAGAAGAATCTGACGGAGACGGTTCGTGCGTGGGAGTCTTATCTTCCGAAGTTCCTGCCGCTGGTGCATCCTTCACCGCTGAATTTTAGGTGGCGGGCAAAGAACCCGTGGTTCGAGCAGGAGGTCATCCCGGCTTTGCAGAAGCGTGTGGGAGAGGTTCTCAAGGACGCTTAGCCCGCCCGTTCTGCAGTATCGCTATAGTTTTGCCTCGCTCATGCAAGATGCTCCCACCCCGCGCATGGGGTGGGAGCTTTGTTTGGTGCACGCCATGTTGCGCTTTTGCTGAACGTTATAGGCAACTGAGCGGATGTTTCTTAGCCGTATCCCTCAACGTTCGATGGCACAACGCGTTTTACTTCTGGCTGTCGGCGTTGCCCAGGGTCACGGTGATGTCCAGGGTAGAGGATCCGCGCTTGACCTTCAGCTTCAGGTCGGAACCTGCCGCTGCGGCACGTACGGTACCGTTGAGCTCTTCGCTCTTGTTCACGGCGTGGCCGTCGGCTTCAATCACTACGTCGCCGACGCGCAGGCCAGCCTTGGCGGCGGGGCTGTTGGATTCTACCGAGACAATTTCAACGCCACCGGGGATGAGCTTGGACGATCCCGAACCGGTGTCCGCGGGGCTGTTCTTTACGCTCGCGCCCAGGTAGCCGTGGGTTGCCTTACCCTTGGCAATGATCTCGGAGGAGATGCGCTTGGCGTAGTTGGAGGTAATGGAGAACGCCATACCGTCGGCGGTGCCGCCGTCCTGGCTTGCCTGGCCCTGCGCGTTAATGCCGACCAGTTCGCCCTTGAGGTTCACCAGCGGGCCACCGGAGTTACCGTGGTTGATGGGCACATCAACCTGAATCATGGGGATGTAGTTCTGGCCCTTCGCGTCAGCGGGCTGCACGCGGTTGACGTTCGAGACTACGCCGGCGGTCACCGATTCGCTACGACGATACGGTGCGCCGAGGGCAACCACAGCTTCGCCGGAGACTAGCTTGGAGGAGTCGCCCCAGGTGATGGGCTGTAGGTCCAGACCGGAGGGGTTAATCTTCAGAACCGCCAGGTCAGCGGCAGAGTCCAGGCCCACCACGGTTGCGGTGCGCACGGTGCCGTCGCTCAGGCGAACCTCAATAGTGGATGCTTCTCTGGAAGATTCGAGGGTGACCACGTGGTGGTTGGTGAGGATGTGGCCGTCCTTATCGAGGATAACGCCGCTACCGCCGCCGGAGGTGGAGCCGCTTGACGCCATGATGGTCACGGTGGAGGGCAGGACCTTCTTCGCGGTTTCTGCTACGCCTGCCACGGTGGAGGAGTTACTGATGTTGGAGCTGACGGAACCGCGGGAGGAGGTGCTGGAGGAGCTGTTGTTCGATGCTGCGATACCGCCTCCGACGCCCGCGCCGACGCCGCCACCGACGAGGGCTGCGAGCAGGGCTGCGGTGAGCACAACACCGGCACCGTAACGCTTGTTGTTATCGGTGGCCTGGGGTGCAGGCTGTGCCGAAGTAGCCTGGGCGGTAGCCGCCTGGGGGTAGGTGTATCCGGGCGAGGCGTATGCCTGCGGGTATGCGTTCTGACCCTGCTGGTAGCTTGCCTGTCCGTTCACGTTCTGCAGGGGACGGGTTGCATCCGTGACGCCGTCGTTGCCGCCGTAAGACCATCCGTTATTCTGAGTCATGAGTTCTCCTAGAGTCGCGCGTGTGCGTCGCCCTGGGCGCACGCTATCTTTCTACTGTAGAGGGTGTTTTATGGAGTTCTATATCTTTTCGCTGTTGGTTATCGGGGAGTTCCCTGGGAATTTCTCCCAATTTTTTCATTCAGTGCAGATTAGTTAGTGTGGGGCGCTCTACCATTCCGCGAAAGTTAGCTTTATTTCCTGGGCTTTGTCCGCTACTCGCTCTCAGGCTTCTCTTTCAAAGCACTCGGTTTTTCTCCACGGTTTACACAGCATGACGCCTCCGCATACACAGCTTCAACACAGAGTCAGTCCGTAATGTTGAAGGCGCATAGAGCCGAGAACAAAGGCAAAGGACAAAGGTAAAGGAGAAACCCATGATGATCGGAACCCTAATTTTCTGTGCGATCTTGGCAAGCTCCATCGGCATCGGTGCGGGTATTGTGGCGTGTTGCTCGGGAATGGTGTACCGCCGTCATCGTGCGGAGAAAGCCGCCGAGTTGGCGCAACCGCTGACTACCCAGGCGTTGACTGGCGGTAGGTAGCGCATAGAGTTTGATAGTTTTCGAGTTTGATAGTTTTCCGGGGCGGGAGATGAGAGCCCCGCACCGGAAGGGGCGAGAATCCCCAGTATGTCCCGAAGGGTCGGTGTGAGGACCGGCCCGGGTGTGATAGTGAGTGAATGATGATTGATGCGGCGTGAGCCCCTGCATAAGGGTTTGCGCCGCATCGTCTTTTAACCGTGATGCGGGCGCGGGAGGCGCTGGTGGAAAGCCCCAGTGGAAAGCACCGGCGGAAAGCACCCGGTACCCCGGCTACTTCCCTTTTAGTATGCGGTAAGGCGACGGCGTTGCGAGCACCCGGGATTTAGCTGGGTTATGGTGAAGCTATGAGGATTATTTCTGCTGCTTTCGCTCATCTTGGCGTGCTACCGACCCTACCTGCAGCGGTGGCGTCTTCTTTGGACGGCGCAACCCGCCTGTACGCACTGCTTATATTTGTTCTGATCTGCGCGGCGGTAGCATTTTTTGCGTCGTTGAGCCCCTCACGCCGTCGTGCGCGTGAGATTAGGCGGCAGGTGTTGCAACAGCAGCAGAACCAGGCGATGAATCAGCAGGTACCCCCTCAGCAGGTACAGGGCGCGGTGAGCTACCCGATGCACTACCAACCGAAGCAGGCGCAGCCGGGTCATAGTGCTCAGCAGTCGGTGCAGAGCCCTGCTCAGAGCCAGGTGCCGAACCCCGCGCAGAACCCAGTGCACTCTCCGCCGCCTGAGCAGGGTCAGGCTGTCAATGCTCAGCAGGCTCAGCAGGGTCAGGCACCCTCGCCTCAGCCTCCTCAGCCGGTGGCGGCGCCTTCCCCGTTGGAGCCGATGCAGGTAGGTGACGGGTCTAGTTCTTCTACGGCGCAGAACCATTCAGCAGAAAGCCCTTCAGCAGAGAACCAGGAGCAGCAGAGTATGCCCCAGAACATCTCGGTACAGGGTGAGGAGCAAGCGCAGCCTGAAGAGCGCCCGCAGCAGCAGGCTCCCCAGCAGGCTCCTGAGAGTAAGCCCTCCGATCGTTTCTCTTTGAGTACCAACCACAAGCTCATTTTCCCGCTCGAGAACGCCCAGCGCAGCCGCTACCCCATGGTGCTTTCTGTCAGTAGATCTGAGGATGAAGTTTTTGCGCTGCCGTCGATTAGCGGTGTGCCGCAGCATCTGTTGGTGGGCACGCAAGAGAGTCATGTTCCTCTGAATCAGCGTCAGCGCTGGCAGCAGATCGAAATTCTAGAGAACTACCTCATGCGTGCGGTCATGAACCTGCAGACGCTGGAGCGTGCGCAGGTTTCACCGCTACACAGTTTCAAGGAGACTGCCCAGGCTGACCGCGCGGTGCTTGCCGCCGAGCTGGAAGAAACCATCCGGGTATCTCGGCTGAAGCTGAGTGGGGCGTTGGAGTTCTATGTATCGTTGCCGCGTTTGGCGGAGGCGCCGGGCTCTTTCGCTTTTGCTCGTGATCGTGCGCTCTCCCTGAGCGCCACCGTCATTAGCCTGACGGAGCAGTGCTTTGAGCGTACCTTCCGTTGGCGTCTGCTGGAGGATACTCTCCCGGATTCTTTGAACGACCGCCTCTACGCGGTGCGTTATCTGCGTGAGAGCGCGCAGAAGCTGGCGGCTTTTGTGGAGCTGAGCGATTTTGACCGCGCCATGCAGCTTGCCGAGACCTGGAAGAAGACTGCTCGTAAGGACTCGAAGATTGATGCGGCCAAGGTCTGGAATGAGATGACGGAAGTTGCCTTTGACGTTCTGCCCCAGTTGCGAGAGCGGGCGTTGAAGGGCGTTCAGTCTACGCTGGAGTTTAGCGAGCTTTTCTACCGTGCCGGCGAGGATGGTACGCACCGTATGCTCAACCCGGAGCAGCTGAGCGAGTTTGAGCTCAAGGGCGTGCAGTCTACGCTCGAAGAGCGCCTGGAAAAGGTGCGTCTTGAGCTTCAAGATGCGGAGTTCTGCGCCGCTGTTTTGAGCCTGCAGGCGCGCTCTGTCATTGAGCTTCTCCAGGAACTTCTGCAGGTCGAGCAGGACGGCATTCTGGCGGAGATTGTGACCGATTTGCGGGCGCTTGCTCATAACTCGCCGCACCTTGCCGAGTTGCCCATCCAGACGTTGATGTTCAGCCGCGAACAGTACGCCCCCGATGGGGAGGATCTGCCGACCATTGGCGAGCGCATCCGTGCCCTCTCGAGCGTGCCCGAGGTTCTGGCGTTCGTTCACTACGAGGGAACGGCGCTTCTGACGGGCGTCGCAGATCCGTATAAGGCGTTTTCCGGGGAGGGCCTCTCCGAGGGTCTGCTCTCGGAAGAGAAGAAGTTGTCTTCCATGCCGCTGTCGGTGTTGCGCACCCATTCGCGGCTTCTGCAGCAGGTGCTTCGCCTGCAGAATCTGCGGTTGAAGCTGGCGTGGGTCAGTAGCTGTAGCGGCTATATGCCTTGGTCCCTGGTTGATCGTCATTTCGTTGGTCCCTGTGCCGCTGACGAGGATTTGAAGGAGCTGACCGAAAATATTGAGGCGCTCGCTGATCTTCTGGACGCCCGATCTAGCTCCCAGGTGTATAAGGGTCGCGGCGTGCCGACTACGCCCTTCCTGTGGTCGCAGATGCGTAAGCAGGCAGATCGCAGTTCTAGGTTGCTGAATCATGTGCAGTTCTTGGGCTGGATGTACGCCTCGTCTTCACGGGTTCAGGTGGTGGACGGCATGGTACAGAGTATCCACGATGTTGATGCCGCGGAGGTAGTGGAGCATCTGATGAGCAATCTGGAGATTGCGCGTCGGCGCTAACTGAGTATCCGGTGAGCCGGGGTCTAGCATGAGGCTAGACTCCGGTTTTCCTGTATACCGGCTTTCCTGTATACCGGTTTTCCGGTACACCGGCTCTCCTGTATATCGGCTTTCCTGTATAAAGCCTGGGAAGTCGGTAAACGGGTGGCAAACAGCGGCGCAATATTCTCGTATCTGTGCGTCTGTGTGGCTATGCCACCGCTACACTAATAATGTGACCAGCACTAAGGTGTGCGATGTTCAAGCACGCCGTGAAGTGCAGGTCCGTTCATACTTCACGACAACGGAGGAAAGACCATGACCGAGCACGCCTTTGCGCGTCAGATTCGTCCCGCACGCCCTCGCCTGCGCACTATCTTGGGTGCCACAGTGCTGGCGGCAGGTCTTTCTTGTGCCCCGGCGGTTTTGCCGGCTGGTTCTGCATTTTTGAGCACGTCGGCGCAGGCTGCTGCCCCGATGCAGATTACGGGCACCACCGTGTACGATTCCACGAACTCTTTGGGTGATACCTCTACCCTGAAGTCTAAGATTTCGGCTCTGTCGAAGAAGCACAACGTGGATTTGCACGTGGTGGTTATCGATAAGTTTGAGAACCCGTCTACTTCTTCGAGCTGGACGAAGGCGCTTGCCACGAAGAACAATTGGGGTTCTGCCGATGTGGTGCTGGTGATTGCTACCGAGTCCCGCCAGGCGTATTTCTTGGCGGGTAGCACCAAGACCCTGTCGAGCGATCAGCAGACGAAGGTGTACCAGAACTACATCAAGCCGAAGTTGCAGAACAGCGACTATTCGGGTGCGGCGCTGGCTGCGGTTGAGGGTATCGAGGCTCAGAAGGGCGGTAGCTCTTCTGGCGTGGTGACCGGTGTGCTCGGTGTGGGCGCGGCGGCGACCGTGGGTGCTGGTGGTTACGCGATGTACCGCCGCCGCAAGAAGAAGAACGCTCAGCAGCAGCCTCAGCGTTCCTACGGTGCGCCTCGTAACTACTCTCCCATCCCGGAGATTCCGCTGGAGGAGCTGCGCACTCGCGCCGGTAGCGCCCTGCTTCAGGCTGATACGACGATGAGCCACGCGAAGCAGGAACTGGATTTTGCGCGTGCACAGTACAGCGACCAGCAGGTGGCGGAGTTCGCTCAGGAGATTGCGCGCGCTGAGGACCTGATGCGTAAGTCCTTCCAACGTCAGCAGCTCCTGACCGATAGCATCCCGGATACTGAGGCTGAGCAGCGTGCCTGGTTGACTGAGATTATTGATAACTCTCAGGAAGTTACCCGTATTGCTCAGGAGCAGGACGCTAAGCTGGCTCAGCTGCGCAACCTGGAACAGGAGGCACCCCAAGCCATTGAGGCGCTGGCTCAGCGTCTGCCGCAGCTGCGTGCCTCGGTGGAAGAGATTGCCGCCCAGTACCGCGCGTTGAAGGAACGTTACCTGCCCAGCGCTCTGGAGCCCATTTCCAAGACTCCTACCCTGTTGGAGTCGAACATGGTGCTGTGCGCCGCTGAGGTTGAGAAGGCTCAAGCGACCGTTGCTACGGCACGTTCGGAGGCGGTCGCTCATCTGCGCACCGCTGAGGAAGCCGCCTCGCAGATTCAGGCGCTGGGTGCGGCTGTGCATGCCCGTTCGCAGGAGCTGGAGCAGGCTCAGCTGGGTCTGAGCACCGATCTGCTGAGCATTCAGCGTGACGTGGCGGAGGCGAAGAGCCTCGCTGCTTCTCAGCGTCGCGATGATTTGGGCGCGGTCGCCGCCGGTATGGAGGCGGTACTCAACCAGGTCAACCAGAGCGCTTCGGCTCGCCCGAATGACCCGCTGACTCTGGCGAACCAGCTGCGTCAGCTCTCCGCTGAGCTGGATAAGGCCATGACGAATATGCGTGCTACCCGCGAGCGTTCTCGTGCGGCTTCGCAGAACCTGGATCGTACGATGCGTTCTGCCTACGCCGCGGTGAACGGTGCGCGTAGCTACATCAATAACCGCCGCGCTGCGGTGGGCCCGATGACCCTGACCGCTGTTTCTGAGGCGGAGCGTCACCTGGGTCAGGCTCAGCGCCTGGCTTCTTCGGATCCGCTGAACGCCATGAAGGAAGCCAATATGGCTATCCAGAAGGCAACCGACGCACAGAACCGTGCTCAGAGCGAGGTCGGCAACTACTACAACAACCAGAACGACCGCGGCGGCGGTAGCTTCGGCGGTGACCTGGCGAAGGGTCTGCTACTGGGCGCTCTGATGACCGCAATGAACTCCGGCACCAGTAGCTGGGGTAGCAGCGGCGGCCACAGCAGTGGCGGTAGTAGCGGCGGCAGCTGGGGCGGCGGCTTCAGCGGAGGCGGCGATTGGGGCAGCGGCGGCGGTGACGGCGGCAGCTTCTAACCACCTCCACACTGGCTGTCCTGCCGGTGCTGGCGATCCTGCCGGTCGGTTTCTGCAGATTTTTCTACAGTCTGACCGGCGGGGCACGTAGCTTACCTCACCGGTTTTTTCCCCAGTCGGAAAACACCCGAGGCAATTTACCAAAAGTTTAGGTAACAGAAATCAGGCGTGCATCATTTTCACAGCATGCACCCAGAAATCTGCCACATAATTAGTTATACGGGCACGGCTCACGAGGAGCGTAGTGCTCCCCCGCAGCCCGTGAACAGAAAGTAGGAGATTATGGCTAAGCAGACCATCTTCGGCCGTATTGCACAGCTCACTAAGGCAAACATCAACGCTCTGATTGATGCAGCTGAGGACCCGGAGAAGATGCTGGACCAGATGGTTCGTGACTACACCAACAACATCCGCGAGGCGGAGGCTGCAGTAGCACAGACCATCGGCAACCTGCGTCTGCTCGAGAAGGACCACGCAGAGGACGTCCAGACCGCTCAGGAATGGGGCACCAAGGCTCTGGCAGCTTCTAACAAGGCTGATGAATTCCGCGCAGCTGGCGACGTTGCCAACGCTGACAAGTTCGATAACCTCGCGAAGATTGCTCTGAACAAGCAGCTGCTGGCTGAGAAGGCTGCGCAGGCTGTTGAGCCTCAGCTGACTTCTCAGACTCAGGTTGTCAACCAGCTCAAGGACGGCCTGGAGAAGATGCGCTCCAAGCTTGAAGAGGTCAAGTACAAGCGCGATGAGCTGACCGCACGTCAGAAGACTGCAGCAGCTCAGACCCAGGTGAACGACGCTCTGAAGGCGTTCGACGTTCTGGACCCGACCAGCGAGATGAGCCGCTTCGAAGAGAAGGTTCGCCGCGAAGAGGCACGCGTCATCGGTCAGCAGGAGCTGGCAGCTTCCTCCCTGGACGCTCAGTTCAACACCCTGGACCAGATGGAGCGCGAGACCGAGCTGGACGCTCGTCTGGCCGCTCTGAAGGCAAAGAACGCTCCGGCTGCTCCGGCTCCCCTGGCTGTGGAAGCTCCCACCCAGACTCTCTAAGCCTGGGATTCTCAAGCCTGGTCTAGCGCCTAGCTTCTTGAGCTAAACCTCAAAAGATCCGCCCCGTTCCTGAACTCATCAGGAACGGGGCGGATCTTTATGTGTTAAGGGGTGCGAGCTTTAGTTCGCGTAGATGTACAGGTAGCCTGCCATAGCGGAGCGGGTAACCGCATCCGACGAGGTGGAACCGGTACCGATACCGTTGGAGGCTGCCCACGCCAGAGCCTGGGACGCGTAGCCGCCCTGAGCCTGTGCCGGGGAGCCAGCTGCACGGTACATGAACTCAGCCATGGTGGACTCGGTGACGGCCTCCAGGGGGCGGAAGTCGCTACCGCTGATGCCCTGCTGGCTCAGCCAGAAAATCTCCTTGTACGCGGGGTGGTTGACCGGAACGTCGCTGAACGGCGAAACAGCCGGTGCGTTCACGGCGGGGCGACCAG
>ERZ773214.195-NODE-195-length-42460-cov-22.012027_pt1 | contig 42460 bp, 41 predicted proteins | sample MGYA00511238_ERZ773214 | MGnify/ENA primary metagenome ERZ773214 (study PRJEB29015, sample SAMEA2738157) | human oral metagenome | biome: human oral; feature: human-associated habitat; material: saliva | place: China | collected 2259 ... | reverse complement strand
CAGCAAACCCTACCGCAAACGCTACGGCAGCACATGGACCAGAGGCAAAGTGCCCAACCGCGTCGGCATAGAAAACCGACCCGCCGTCGTCGACCAAAAATCCCGCATCGGCGATTGGGAGGCCGACACCATCATCGGCAAAGATCAGAAAAGCGCATTACTGACCTTGGTCGAACGCGTTACCCGCTACACCATCATCTGCAAATTGGACAGCCTCAAAGCCGAAGACACTGCCCTAGCGGCCATTAGGGTATTAAAGGCACATAAAGCCGGAGTGCACACCATCACCATGGACAATGGCAAAGAGTTCTACCAACACACCAAAATAGCCAAAGCATTGAAAGCGGAGACTTATTTTTGCCGCCCCTACCATTCTTGGGAGAAAGGGCTGAATGAAAACACCAACGGACTCATCCGGCAATATTTCCCCAAACAAACCGATTTTCGGAACATCAGTGATCGGGAGATACGCAGAGTTCAAGATGAGTTGAACCACCGGCCAAGAAAAACACTTGGCTACGAAACGCCAAGTGTTTTATTCTTGAATCTGTTCAAACCACTGATACACTAGTGTTGCACTTGAAATCCGAATCCAAGGTCGTCTGAAAAGGTTTTCAGACGACGTTTTGTGTTTTTAAGGAAGGGCGGATTGATGGATGGCGGCTGGGTTTTATCTGGTATCCGAACCTGCGATAAACCACTTGCCGCCGTTTCAGACGACCTTGTGTATGGGTTAAGAAATATCAAAGAAACAGCGTTTCTTGTTAGCAATCTGAGTGTAAATTGCGTGTTCAGGATTGAGGTTTGTACAGACAGTCGGTACAATTCCATTTCATTTTGCCACATCAAAAGAGATTTCTATGAGCCTTATCGGCGAAATTTTGCCTTTGTCCCATATCGTTTTGGACTTGGAAGTCGGCAGCAAAAAACGCTTATTTGAAGAAGTGGGCCTGCTGCTTGAACATGAAGCAGAATTACCTCACGGCGATGTCTTCGACTGCCTGTTTGCCCGCGAAAAGCTGGGTTCGACCGGCTTGGGGCAGGGCGTCGCCATTCCGCACGGCCGTCATGCCTGCGTGAAAAAAGCCACCGGTGCGTTTATCCGCACGAAAGAACCGGTTGCTTTCGATGCGCCCGACGGCAAACCCGTATCCCTGATTTTTACCCTGCTTGTGCCGGAAAATGCGACCGGCGAGCATTTGGAAGTCTTGTCCAAACTGGCGGGCAGGTTCTCGCAAAAAGCCGTCCGTGAAGCCTTGATGTCCGCGACCTCTGCCGAGGAGGTGCGCAAACTTCTGGCAGAAGAGTAAACAATGCCCAGTATATCCGTCCGCCGCCTGTTTTCCGATAATCAGCACAAACTCCAACTTGCTTGGGCGGCAGGCAATTCGGGTGCGGACAACCGCATCGGAGTAGAGGCCGACAAACCCGTTTTGGCGTTGGTCGGCCATTTGAATTTTATCCATCCCAATCAAATCCAAGTCGTCGGCGTTGCCGAAGCCGAATATCTCAAACGCCTCGAATCGGGCGAGTTGAATTACGACTTCGGCGAACTCTTCGATATTCCCATGTCGCTGGTCATTGTTGCCAACGGTCTGGCGGTTTCGCCCAAATTGCGCGACTACTGCCATAAAAACGACATCCCGCTGCTGACTTCCAAGCTCGAAAGCCCATATTTGATGGACGTGTTGCGGATTTATCTGCAACGCACGCTGGCGACTTCCATCGTCAAACACGGCGTATTCCTCGATGTATTTGAAGTCGGCGTGTTGATTACCGGTCATTCCGGCTTGGGTAAAAGCGAGCTGGCGTTGGAATTGATTTCGCGCGGACACAGCCTGATCGCCGATGACGCAGTCGAGCTTTTCCGCACCGGCCCCGAAACGCTCGAAGGCCGCTGCCCGCCGATGTTGCGTGATTTCCTTGAAGTGCGCGGGTTGGGCATACTCAACATCCGCCACATTTTCGGCGAAACCTCCATCCGTCCGAAAAAAATCCTCCAGCTGATCATCAACCTTGCCGCTGCCGACGACGATTACATGAAGCAGCTCGACCGCTTGAGCATACGCACGGAAACCGAGTCCATCCTCAATGTGAACGTCCGTTCTGTCACACTGCCAGTCGCCGTCGGTCGAAACCTTGCGGTATTGGTGGAAGCGGCGGTGCGCAACTACATCCTCCAGTTGCGCGGCAAAGACAGCACCAAAGAATTCCTCGAACGCCATCAAACACAACTCAAAGAAAACGAACAAAACCATGAAAATCGTCCTGATTAGCGGATTGTCCGGCTCGGGTAAGTCCGTTGCCCTCAAGCAGCTCGAAGACCTCGGCTATTTCTGCGTGGACAACCTGCCGCTGGAAATGCTGCCTTCGCTGGTGCTGCACCACATCGAACGCGCCGATGAAACCAAACTCGGCGTGAGCGTCGATGTTCGTTCCGGCATCAACATTCAGGAAGCGCAAGAGCAAATCCAATACCTGCGTGATGAAGGTCATCAGGTCGAAGTATTGTTTGTTGAAGCAGAGGAAAGCGTGCTGGTGCGCCGTTTTTCCGAAACGCGGCGCGGCCATCCGTTGTCCGGATTGAGCCTTACCTTGCTGGAAAGCCTGCAAAAAGAGCGCGAATGGCTGTTTCCGCTCAAAGACATCGCCTACTGCATCGATACATCCAAAATGAACGCGCAGCAACTGCGTTACGCCGTCCAACAATGGCTCAACATCGAGCGCAGAGGGCTTTTGGTTATCCTCGAGTCTTTCGGTTTCAAATACGGCGTGCCGAACAACGCCGATTTTATGTTCGATATGCGCAGCCTGCCCAATCCCTATTACGATCCCGAGCTGCGCCCCTACACCGGCATGGACGCTCCCATTCAAGAGTATCTCGACCAACAGCCCCTGGTGCAGGAAATGGTGGACGACATCGACCACTTTATGAACCACTGGCTCCCTCGCCTGCAAAAAGAAAGCCGCAGCTACGTGACCATCGCCATCGGCTGTACCGGCGGGCAGCACCGTTCCGTCTATGTCGTCGAAAAACTCGCCCAACGCCTGCAAGGGCATTACGAATTGCTGGTCCGCCACAGACAGGCACACAACCTGTCCGGACGTTGATTCCCCTTTTCAGACGACCTTTTCGATATATAGTGGATTAAATTTAAATCAGGACAAGGCGACGAAGCCGCAGACAGTACAGATAGTACGGAACCGATTCACTTGGTGCTTCAGCACCTTAGAGAATCGTTCTCTTTGAGCTAAGGCGAGGCAACGCCGTACTGGTTTAAAGTTAATCCACTATATTTTTCGCAGGGAAAGCCCACGCTACTTTTATACTCATTACTGAGGTCGTCTGAAACACGGATTACAGCTAGGCAAGCCTGCTATACCCGTTTTCAGACGACCTTTTTCCTTATACAATAGCCGCTTGAATTTTATATATTCTGATATAAAGGATACGGATTATGTTCGGCAAACAACTCTTTGAAGAAGTCAGCGCCAAAATCAGCGAAACCATCGCCAACAGCCCCGCCAAAGATATGGAGAAAAACGTCAAAGCCATGCTCGGCAGTGCGTTCAACCGTATGGATTTGGTTACGCGCGAAGAATTCGACATCCAGCAGCAGGTTTTGATTAAAACCCGCACCAAGCTGGTCGAGCTGGAAGAACGTCTGGCAAAACTTGAAGCCGCGCAAGAGCCGGAGCAGACCGCATTGGAAGCCGCGCAAGCCGCAGCCCAAGAAGCCGTCGATGAAATCAAACAGCAAACCGAAGCCGGCGAATAAGGTCGTCTGAAACATGTCGCTTGCCTTGGTTTACAGCCGCGCCTTGAGCGGCATGAATGCGCCGTTGGTCGAAGTGGAAGCCCACCTTGCCAACGGCCTGCCTCATTTCAATATCGTCGGATTGCCCGACACCGAAGTCAAAGAAAGCCGCGACCGCGTGCGCGCCGCCATCATCCAAAGCGGTTTCGACTTCCCTGCCAAAAAAATCACTGTCAACCTCGCCCCCGCCGACCTGCCCAAAGAATCGGGACGTTTCGACCTGCCGATTGCGTTGGGCATTCTTGCCGCATCCGGACAAATCGCACCCGAAAAGCTCGCGCAATACGAGTTTGCCGGCGAATTGGCGCTTTCCGGCATGTTGCGCCCTGTGCGCGGCGCGTTGGCGATGGCGTGGCAGGGGATGCAGGCAGGGCGTTCTTTCGTCTTGCCGCAGGAAAACGCAGAACAAGCCGCCGTGATGCGCGGCATTACCGTTTACGGCGCGCGTTCGTTGGGTGAAGTCGCTGCTCATTTGAACGGCATCGAACCCTTGGCGCAAACCGATTGCCAAATCCCGCAGAGGTCGTCTGAAAACGCCAAACTGCCCGACCTCATCGATGTCAAAGGTCAACACACCGCCCGCCTTGCTTTGGAAATCGCTGCTGCGGGCGGACACAGCCTCTTGATGATGGGCCCGCCGGGAACGGGCAAGTCTATGCTTTCCCAGCGGCTGCCCGGCATTCTGCCACCTTTGACCGAAGACGAATTGGTCGAAGTATGGGCGTTGCGTTCGCTCCTGCCCAACCACCAGCAACAACTCGACAGCCACCGTCCTTTCCGCAGCCCGCACCATAGTGCCAGCTCGGCAGCCATGGTCGGCGGTGGTTCCGATCCGCGTCCGGGCGAGATTTCATTGGCGCATCACGGCGTTTTGTTTTTGGACGAGCTGCCCGAGTTTGACCGCAAAGTTTTGGAAGTTTTGCGCGAACCTTTGGAAAACGGCGAAATCCACATTTCTCGCGCGGCGCGTCAAGCCGTCTATCCCGCCAAATTCCAGCTTGTCGCCGCCATGAACCCTTGTCCGTGCGGCTATCTCGGACATCCCGTCAAACCCTGCCGCTGCACGCCCGAGAGCGTCGCGCGTTACCGCAGCAAAATTTCCGGCCCGCTGCTCGACCGCATCGATTTGACCATTGAAGTCCCCAGCCTGTCCGCTGCCGAACTGATGCAGCAGGAAGCAGGGGAAAGCAGCGCCCGTGTGTTGGAGCGCGTGATCGCCGCCCGCGACAAACAATACGCGCGGCAAGGCAAAGTGAATGCCGCCTTGAGCGTCAGCGAACTCGACGCGTCCGCACGCATCCAAAAAGAAGCGCAGGAAGCCTTGGGCAACCTGTTGGAAAAACTTTCCCTCTCCGCACGCAGCTTCCACCGCATCATGCGCGTGGCGCGTACGCTGGCGGATTTGGCGGGCGATGAAGAAGTCGGCAGAAGCCACGTTTTGAAAGCTGTCAGCTTCCGCCGCGCGTTGTAAGATTTTTCAGACGACCTGATATGGTAAATCAACTCTGTCTTCAGAGATTGTAGAATATGCAAATGGTAAGCCTACAAAAGTTATTAATGTTTATCGGAAAGACAATGGGGTTATTTATGCGATGCCAGAAAACTAGTGTTTTTTACGATTTGACACAGGATTTTTTATGGGGTATGAAGCGTAGGTATGATGCAATCTCTTTAAAAAAATCTATTTTTTTAATATCAAATTATTTTTCATTCGAGACGGATTGGGATAAAGGAATTGAAAATTGGGTTGCTTTTCATGGGGAGAAAAAAACTGATTTTATATTATTAAACTGTATGATTCCTTTTGTTTTTGCCCATAATAGCTTATTTGAAAAATTTAAAAAGTTTTCAGAAATTAAAATTCTGTTTTTTAATAATTATCATGAGGATAAAGTTTTTTTGGAAAAATGGGTCATGGATAATTTATTTCAGATACCAGAGGGTTACTATGATTTTACAAAAGCACACACCATATCAGATTTTATATATGTAACATATACATGAATTGAAAGTAGGTTAGCAAATTTCTGTTTTAAATTAAAGAAAGGTTAGCTTAAAACACAGTCTGATTATAGACTAAATTTGAGTATTGATTTATCAATAAAATATATTTTTTAATTAACAAATATAACCTTTTAAGATCATTAATATAATTAAGTGGAAACAGTACATTCAAGTAAATCAGCAACATCGTTATGGCTAATAAAAATGGAGAAGCAAATTTGCATTTGTAGGAACAAATAATCAAAATGTTAGGGGCTGACGTAGATTGGCCCTAAATTCCACACCAATCCCGCAGAATTTTAAGCTGTTGAGACGGTGTGCCGAAGTTAAACCGGAATTCGCATTCTTTCAAGAATAGTGGAAAAGATTTTCGGTCAATTCCGTTGTATTTGCGTAAAACCCGCTTTGCCTGATTCCAAAAGTTCCCGATACCGTTGATGTAGTTCTGACGGTCTGCAAACTCCTTGGAATAGTTGATACGGTAATGGATAAAACCGCTCACGCCCAACTTGTCGTAACTGCTTGAGACCGGTCACCCTTGAATACTGAAAACGGAAGATTCAAGATAAAAGCTGAGACAGGTTGGGTATCTTGCTGGTGTTTTAAGCGAGGAATGTACTGTTTTATCAGGGAAATTCTGTTTTTGATAAATTGTCAGCGCGTCCTAACATCACGGCGGTTTTCGTAAAAACCATGTAAACAAACGGCGCATTTTTGCCCAATATAAAGGATATTGATAAAATGACCCGTCCCTGCCGATGGCAGCAGCAGATTCATCTGCCGCTAAAAGGTCGTCTGAACGGCATCATCAATATAGGTATCTCATGAATAAGAACACTCAATACGGCAAAGGCCTTTTCGGCTTTTTCTTCGGCCTCCTCCTCGCTACCGGCGTGATCGGGGGCATCCTGTATTTTCTGAATCAAGACACGCCGAACGCCTTCAAAGGCGCGACCGAGCCGCAAAAACAGCAAACCGAGCCTGAAATCCTCAAGCCTCAGGAAAAATCCAAACCTGAGGCTAAGCCTGAAGCCAAGCCTGAAGCGGAAGAACCGCCTGTCGTTGTTCCCGTAGAGAAAGAACGTCCGACCGAAGAGGTTAAGCCTGAGGCAAAACGCAGCGAGACTGACGACGATGCGGCAGCCAAAGAAAAAGAACGCGCTGAGAAAGAAGCGCAAGAAAAGGCAGATAAAGCCAAAGCCGAAAAAGAGCGCGCAGACAAAGAAAAAGCGGAAAAAGAACGTGCCGTCCGCGAAGCGGAAGACGAAGCCCGTGAAACAGAAAAAGCCCTGCGCGAAGCTGAAAGAGAAGACAAAGATGCTGCCGAACGCGAGTTGAAACAAAAACTTGCCGAGAAAAAAGCAGAACTTGCGAAAAAACGCGCAGAAAAAGCCAAAGCCGACAAAGAAGCTGCCGATAAAGCCAAAAAGGCAGCCGAGTTGACCGACAAACAAAAAGCGCGCGCCGAGCGCAAACTTGCCGAGAAAAAAGCGGCAGAGAAGAAAGCCGCCGAAGCCAAGAAAACCGAAACGGCCAAAACCAACAAACCGACCCCCGAGCAAATCCTGAACAGCGGCAGCATCGAAAAAGCCCGTCAGGAAGCGAATAAAGGCGCGCTGAAAGAAGCGAAGAAAGCCGAAGCGGACAAATCATCCGCCAAAGCCGACAACGCTAAAGCAGAAGCCAAAACTGCGGAAGGCGGTAAAAAAGTCATCCTGCAAATGGGTTCGTACGCCGACCGCAACAGCGCCGACGCGCAACGTGCCAAACTTGCCATGCTGGGCATTTCGTCCAAAGTGGTCGAGCGCACCAACGGCGACAAAACCGTTTACCGCGTACAAAGCAACAGCATGTCGTCTGAAGCCGCGAAAAACGTTCAGAAAGACTTGCAAAAACACAATATCAACAGCCTGATGCGTTCGGCTCAATAAGGAGGCGGCAATGAAACGGACAACCAAACCGGCAGCCGTCCTTCTCAGCCTCGCGCTTGCCTTTTCCGCAAGCGCGCAGGCTGCGGTCGAAGGCGTGGATTACACGGTTTTGAAAAAACCGATTCCGCAACAAGACGCATCCAAAATCGAAGTTTTGGAATTTTTCGGCTATTTCTGCGTACATTGCCAAAACTTTGATCCCGTCTTGCTGTCATACAGCAAAACTTTCCCGAAAGACGTTTACCTACGCACCGAACACGTCGTCTGGATGCCCGAAATGCTGGGCTTGGCGCGGGTTGCCGCGGCGGTTAACGCTTCGGGTTTGAAATATCAGGCAAACCCCGCTATTTTCAAAGCCGTACACGAACAGAAAATCAATTTGGCGGATACCGCCACTTTCAAAAGCTGGGCGGTGGCACAAAAAAGCTTTGACAGCAAAAAACTGATTGCCGCATACGATGCGCCTGCCAGCCTCGCAGCCGCTAAAAAAATGCAAAGCCTGACCGAGACTTACCGTATCGAAGGTACGCCGGACGTCATCGTCGGCGGCAAATATCGGGTCATATTCAGCAGCGATTGGGCGAATGGGCAGAAAACCATAGGCGAGCTGATTAACAAAGTCCGCCAAGAGCGTTCCGGCAAAGCCGATTCAAAAGCCGCGCGCTGACGGAATTTAGCCAGACAGTTTCGGAATGACCGCAAAAAATAGGGCGGTTTCCGAACTGTCTGTTTGTTTTAGGCGACGTATAGTGGATTAACAAAAATCAGGACAAGGCGACGAAGCCGAAGACAGTACAAATAGTACGGAACCGATTCACTTGGTGCTTCAGCACCTTAGAGAATCGTTCTCTTTGAGCTAATGCGAGGCAACGCCGTACTGGTTTAAATTTAATCCACTATAAAATCCATAAAAACGATACTGCTGAGGGATAGGGCAAACACCGCCATGCCGCAGCAATTTTCCGATTCTGATACCTCTTCATCCTGAAATCCAGACGGACAAACGTCGTCTGAAAACCAAAAAAGAAAGCAATATGGACATTTTGACTTTATTAAAAGCCCTGATTATGGGCATTGTGGAAGGCTTGACGGAATTTCTGCCGATTTCAAGTACCGGCCACTTGATTGTATTGGGCGATTTGCTTAATTTTCACAGCAACGGCAAAGTCTTTGAGATCGCCATCCAACTGGGCGCGGTGCTTGCCGTGATTTTTGAGTATCGTCAGCGTTTTACCTCCGTTTTGTCCGGACTGGGTAAAGACCGTGCCGCCAACCGCTTCGTGCTGAACCTTGCCATCGCGTTCGTGCCTGCGGCAGTCGTAGGTTTGCTGTTCAGCAAACAAATTAAATTATATCTATTTAAACCGATTACCGTCGCCACCATGTTGGTATTGGGCGGATTTTTTATTTTATGGATCGAAAAACGTCAAAGCAAAATCAAGCCGAAAGTCAAAAGTGTGGACGAAATGCTCCCGATTGACGCGCTTGTGGTCGGCTGCGCCCAAATCTGCGCGCTGGTGCCGGGGACTTCGCGTTCGGGCAGTACAATTATGGGCGGTATGCTGTGGGGCATCGAGCGCAAAGCTGCGACCGAATTTTCTTTCTTCCTCGCCGTGCCGATGATGATTGCCGCTACCGGCTATGACGTATTGAAACACTACAAACTCTTTACTTTGCAAGATGTCGGTCTGATTGCCGTCGGTTTCATCGCTGCCTTCTTGGCAGGTCTCTTGGCGATTAAATCGCTGCTGAAATTCGTGTCCAGCAAAAACTACGTTCCGTTTGCCTATTACCGCATCGTCTTCGGCGGATTGATTCTGCTGACTTGGGCGATGGGCTGGGTCAAATGGACAGCATGATGTTGAAGCAGGGATAAGCTTTAGATAAAGCAAAGGTCGTCTGAAAACCTTATCTGGAAGGTTTTCAGACGACCTTTTTCAGTATGGCGGGCGAATCCGTCAAACCGCCCCCTACTTTCCTAGCTCGCGTGCAACACAAATATCGTCGGGCGTTTTTTCAAATTCGGCAGCGTTTTCAGTTTCCGCCAAGCGGCAACGGTTTGGCTGATGATTTCCTGTGTCGGCAAAGTCAGGTCGGTTGCGGTGCAGAGACGGGTTTCAGGGTGCAGGGTTTCCAGCGCATCGGCAAGCAGCGCGTCGTTGCGGTAAGGCGTTTCGATGAAAAGCTGGGTTTCGTTTTGCTGACGGGAACGCTGTTCCAAGCTCTTTAAAGCGGCAATACGCTCGCTTTTCTCCGACGGCAGATAGCCTTTGAACGCGAAATTCTGCCCGTTCGCTCCCGAAGCCATCAACGCGAGCAACAGGCTGGACGGACCGACCAGCGGACGGACCTCATAGCCGTGCCGGTGCGCCAATGCCACCAGATTCGCTCCGGGATCGGCAACAGCGGGACAACCGGCTTCGCTGAGAATGCCCATGCTGCGCCCTTCTTGCAAAGGTTTCAAAAGCTCGGGCAGGGTTTTCAGGTCGGTGTGTTCGTTTAAAGTTTGCAGGTTCAGCTCGCGGATGGGCGTCGTGACGCCCAAATGTTTCAAATGGGCGCGGGCGGTTTTTTCAGCTTCGACAACGAAATCGGTCAAACCGGTAATCTGCGTCTGTTCGTGCGGGAGCAGGCAGGGCGTGTCGGGCGCGCCCAAAGGGGTGGGAATCAGATAAAGAATCGGGGACATGATGGGTTTCCTATACGGAAGGTCGTCTGAAACCTTCAAACGGCTGTTTTCAGACGACCTAAATGATTTCTACGCCTTCGTTTTTTAAAAACTCAACCAATTTGAAGATGGGCAAACCGATAAGCGCGTTCGGGTCGCTGCTGTCTATGCGCTCCAGCATCGCCGCGCCCAAGCCCTCGCTCTTCGCCGCACCCGCGCAGTAAACCGCATCCGGCTCGCGCGCCAGATAACGCTCAATCTGCCCGTCTGTCAGCATGCGCATCACGACCGACGTGTTATCGACATGACGCTGAATGCGGCCGGAAGCAGTATTCAAAAGCACGATTGCGCTGTAAAATTCAATCTTTCTGCCGCTCAAATCCCTGAGCATTTGTTGTGCATTTGCCACGTTCATCGGTTTGCCCAACTGGCGGTCATTGCACCACGCCACTTGGTCCGCGCCGATCACCAGCGCGGCAGGAAATCGAGCCGCCAGCGAACGCGCCTTCCCTTCCGCCAAACGCAAGGCAGTATCCGCCGCGTTTTCACCCGCAGCAGGCGTTTCATCGAAATTAGGTGCGACAGTTTGGAAATCAATACCCAAACGCTCAAGCTGCGCGCGGCGGAACACCGAACCCGAACCCAATACCAAAGGCAGTTTTGCACTCATATTTTGCTTAAAAATATTGACGTTAGACTGTCGAAATTATATCATACCCCGTTTATGTCAGACCCTAATTTGATTGACCCAGAAGTTTTCGCCTCCGAAAAGCAGAGCCTGCAAGGCAGCTTCCTGCTTGAGGAATTGGACGAACGAGTCCGTTCGCACGATTATCCGGCCGACAAACAGACCAAAGTGTCGTTTACGCTTAGCGGCGGACGCGACCGACTGCAGCGTTTGTTTCTCGATTTAAACGTCAAAGCCGATATGCCGCTGATTTGCCAACGATGTATCCGCCCCATGCCGTTTACGCTCGACGAAACCAGCCGCATTGTTTTGTTCGCCAATGAAGAGGACTTGGATGAAGCGATGCTGACCGACGAAGAGTTGGAAGGTATGCCGATTGAGAAAGAACTCGACGTACGCGGGTTGGTGGAAGACCAAATCCTAATGTCGCTCCCCTTCTCCCCGCGCCACGAAAACTGCGACAATGCCGCGCTGGAACAAGTCAATCAGGACAAACCCAACCCTTTTGCTGTTTTAGCAGGTTTGAAAAGCAGTTAACCAGGACACAGTTTTATTTATCTAGGAGCTTGAAATGGCCGTTCAACAAAACAAAAAATCCCCTTCTAAACGCGGTATGCACCGCTCTCACGACGCTTTGACCGCGCCTTCTCTGTCTGTTGACAGCGTAACCGGCGAAGTACACCGCCCGCACCACATTTCCCCCAACGGTATGTACCGCGGCCGTAAAGTAGTGAAAGCCAAAGGCGAATAATATTATTCGACTGACTGAAAAAGCCAGAATATTGCAATGCAATGCTGGCTTTTTTACATTACATCCGAACTGCCCGACTTCATGCCTGAATCTATCTCAACACACGGCACAAAATCCTTGCAGTTCAAACTGATACACCCCATTGAATCGGGAATCGCCATGAAACAGAAAATCTGGTACACCTACGACGACATCCACCGCGTGATCAAAGCGTTGGCGGAAAAAATCCAAAACTCCGGCGTCAAATACGATGCCATGATCGCCATCGGCGGCGGCGGCTTCATCCCCGCCCGTATGCTGCGCTGCTTTCTGGAAATCCCGATTTACGCCGTAACCACCGCCTATTACGACAGCGACAACGAAGGACAGGTAACGGAAGAAGTTAAAAAAGTCCAATGGCTCGATCCTGTCCCCGACGCGCTGAAAGGCAAAAACGTACTCGTAGTCGATGAAGTCGACGACAGCCGCGTGACCATGGAATTCTGCCTGACCGAGTTGCAAAAAGAAGATTTCGGCACCGTCGGCGTTGCCGTATTACACGAAAAAATTAAAGCCAAAGTCGGCAAAATCCCCGAAGGCATCCCCTACTTCAGCGGTCTGACCGTAGAAGACTGGTGGATCAACTACCCTTGGGACGCGCTCGACATCGACGAGCACAACCGGCTTGCCGCCGAAGGTAAAAAATAAGCCCGCAACGGAGAAGCCCGCCTTCTCCCGAAACGGCAACGGCGAAATCCGTACCATACCGATAAAACGAGATTTCGCCTCTTGTCAACGCATCTTCATAAAACGTATTAGAATGTGGAACGCAACACTTCAATCCGAAGCACCCGACCACACATACACCCCATTTTCAGACGACCTCCATACCGCAATCGTCCAAAGGTCGTCTGAAACCGATTGTGAAGCCGAATAAACCCACAGAGGCAGCCGATACTGCCCCTATTCACCTTCACCACACAAACCGGAGAACAACATGATTACATTGGCCGTAGATGCCATGGGCGGCGACTCAGGTCTCGCAGTTACCGTCCCCGGTGCCCTTGCCTTTTTGAAACAGCAGCAAGACGTACACCTCATTATGGTCGGCGACGAATCCGCCGTCCGCCAAGCCCTCTCCGCAGCCAACGCGCCGATGGATCGCATTACCGTACTCCACGCCTCCGAAGTCGTCGGCATGGACGAAGCCCCACAGCTTGCCCTAAAAAATAAAAAAGACTCCTCCATGCGCATTGCCATCAACCAAGTCAAAGAAGGCAACGCGCAGGCTGCCGTATCCGCTGGCAATACCGGCGCCCTTATGGCGACCGCCCGCTTCGTCCTCAAAACCATTCCCGGCATCGACCGCCCCGCCATCGCCAAATTCCTGCCCTCCGACAGCAAACACCTGACCCTCGCCCTCGATTTGGGCGCAAACGTCGATTGCACGCCTGAACAGCTCGTACAGTTCGCCATCATCGGCAACGAACTCTTCCAAGCCCTCTACCCGCAAAAAGGCAGCCCGCGCGTTGGACTGCTTAACGTCGGCACGGAAGACATCAAAGGCACGGATACCGTCAAACAAACCTTCAAACTGCTCAAAAGCAGCAAACTGAATTTCATCGGCAACATCGAAAGCAACGGCGTCCTGTACGGCGAAGCCGACGTGATTGTCGCAGACGGCTTTGTCGGCAACATCATGCTCAAAACCATCGAAGGCGCGGTCAAATTTATGAGCGGAGCCATCCGTCAGGAATTCCAACGCAACCTGTTCAACAAAATGGCAGCCGTCGCCGCCCTCCCCGCCCTGAAAGGTCTGAAAGGCAAGCTGGATCCGCGCAAATTCAACGGCGCGATTCTGCTCGGTCTGCGCGGCATCGTCATCAAAAGCCACGGCGGCACAGACGATATCGGCTTCAGCTATGCTTTAGAAGAAGCCTACCACGAAGCGAAATCCGCCAGCCTGTCCAAAATTGAACAAGGCGTCGCCGAACAACTTGCCGCATTGGAGACAATCAAGGAACAAAAAGAGGCTGCTTCTGATACGGCAGAATAACGCCATTGAACGACGAAATATAAAAACGTCGTCTGAAAAATTTTCAGACGACGTTTTTTTGAAAAAAGTAGCAGGTATTGGGTTGATGATTTTTAGAACAAACTTGCCAAACTATATACTATCCAGCAAACCAAAACTTCTGGCACAAGCTTTATCGGCAAATTATGCCGAAACTTTAAAAGCTTTTTTCCATCATATTTGCAAGTAAAGTCCATACTACATCACCATCGTCATCCTTTGTGCAAGCGAAAATCTATATTTCAGTTGTTCAAGAATATTTAAATATTTCCAAGATTTCTAATTCTTAGGTTTTCACTTGCACGAAAATAGTAGAGCCAATCTCAAAAATGAAATAAGTTTGCTATATATAGTGGATTAAATTTAAATCAGGACAAGGCGACGAAGCCGCAGACAGTACAGATAGTACGGCAAGGCGAGGCAACGCCGTACTGGTTTAAAGTTAATCCACTATAAATCCGTTACCTGTCTCCCTACCCCACAACCGCGAACCTGAAACAATCAAAAAGGTCGTCTGAAAACGTCGGGCAAAGCTGCTTTCCCGTTTTCAGACGACCTTTTGTTTACGGCTATATATTATTCGCCCAAGAGCGCAATATCGGCTACCGCGTTCATCTGTTCTGCCAAGCGGTTCAGCAGGTTCAGGCGGTTTTGTTTTACGGCGGGGTCTTCCGCCATCACCATCACGCCGTCGAAGAAGGCATCGACTTGCGGTTTGACGGAAGCCAGTTCGGACAAGGCGGTTTGGAAATTGCCTTCGGCAACGGCGGCGGCGATTTTCGGCTGCAAGCCTTGCGCGGCGGCGTATAGGGCTTTTTCTTCATCCTGTTGCAGCAGGCTTTCATTGACTTCGCCCAGCGCGGCATCGGCTTTTTTCAGCAGGTTTTGCACGCGTTTGTTGGCGGCGGCGAGCGCGGCGGCTTCGGGCAGTTGTTTGAACGCGGCAACGGCTTGCAGTTTGGCATGGAGATTATATAGCTTATGAAACCAACGACTTACTCCCTGTTTACTTTCTTCAGGAGTTTGTTTCGGACCTTTCAAAACTGCTGAGATTACGTCTTGCGAATATTCATTTTGTAAAAGAATTGCTAAACGGGTCTCTATGAAAGAGGCTATGTTGGACACAAAATGTTGCTGTTCCAAGGAATTTGCCATATCTTTCCAACCACGAGGAAAGGTTTCATATGTTTTATCAATTAACTTACCTAATCCTAATTCATCTCCTTTACACTCAGGTAACATTAGTATCCGCAAAATACCCAATGTGGCACGACGCAAGGCGTAAGGATCTTTATCACCGGTAGGAATTTGTCCGATACCCCAAATGCCAACTAAGGTTTCTAGTTTGTCGGCCAGCGCAACAGCGATAGCGATTTTGCTTTGAGGAAGATTGTCGCCTGCAAAACGTGGCCAATAATGTTGCTCAATACCTTCGGCGATGTCTTCGGTTTCGCCGTCCAAGCGGGCATAGTATTTGCCCATCGTGCCTTGCAGTTCGGGGAACTCGCCGACCATTTCGGTAACCAAGTCGGCTTTCGCCAAACGCGCGGCGCGTTCGGCTGCGGCAGCGTCCGCACCCAAAGCTTTGGCGATGTGGGCGGCAATGCTTTGAAGGCGTTCGATACGCTCGGCTTGCGAGCCGATTTTGTTGTGGTACACCACGTTCGCCAACTTGGGCAGGCGGCTTTCTAAAGTCGCTTTTTGGTCTTGTTTGTAGAAGAACTCGGCATCAGACAAGCGCGCGCGCAAGACGCGTTCGTTGCCTTGGATGATATGCGACGGGTCTTCGGTTTGCAGGTTGGAGACCAGCAGGAAGCGGTTCATCAGCTTGCCGTTTTGGTCGAGCAGCGGGAAGTATTTTTGGTTTTGCTGCATGGTCAGAATCAGGCATTCCTGCGGCACGGCGAGGAAATGTTCTTCAAAACCGGCTTCCAATACCACAGGCCATTCAACCAGCGCGGTAACTTCGTCCAACAGCGCTTCATCGGCGGCAACGGTCGCTTTCAGACGGCCTGCCTGCTCGTTCAAGGCAGTCTGAATCGCAGCTTTGCGCTCGGCAAACGAAGCAACAACTTTGCCTTGCTCGAGCATTTGTGTGGCGTAGCTGTCGGCGTTTTCAATGGTGATTTCGCCGCTGGACAGGAAGCGGTGTCCCAATGTTTTGTTGCCGCTTTGCAGGCCCAAAACGCTGACGTTCACGATGTTGTCGCCGTGCAGCACAATCAGCCCGTGGACGGGACGCACGAAGGTAAACGTGCTGCTGCCCCAACGCATTACTTTTGGAATCGGCAGTTTCTTAACGGCTTGATTGATAATGTCTTCCAAAAGTTCGCCCAACGGTTTGCCGGTTTGGACGTATTCGTAGGCGTACACATCCTGTTTGCCGTCGTGGACGATGGTCAAGTCTTCGATTTTTGCCCCTGCACCGCGCGCAAAACCTTCCAAAGCCTTGGTCGGCGCACCGTCTTTCATGGCATTCGCTACGGCAGGGCCTTTTTTCACGATTTTCTGATCGGCTTGAACGGATTTGACGTTTTTAACTTGAACGGCCAAACGGCGCGGCGAGGCGTAGGCGGTAAATTCGGCTGCGCCGTCAATCAGTTGCGCTTTTTCCAAGCCTTCGGCAACAGAAGCAGCGAAGTGGTTGCCTAAATTATTCAGGGCTTTGGGGGGGAGTTCTTCGGTAAGGAGTTCGATTAAAAGGGTTTGGGTTGTCATGTGAGACTTTCTGCTCTTTACATTTGTCGTTTTTAATTTCGTTGAAGCGGATACTTTCAGACGACCTTTGGCTGGAAACACCGTCTTGGTTGGATTTGTCTGGAAGTTTGGTGATAAAGCCATCGGATTCACGCGCCGGTATGGTGTGCAGTGCCGATGTCTGTTTGATTTGGTGCAGATTATGCCACAATTGCGCCTTCTCTGCGGCGTGATTATTAGAGAAGTTTGTAATAGAAGCGGGCAGAGGGTGATGAAGATAGGGGACAAAGCTGCCGGATAAAGATAACTTCCTTGTTTTGCCCTGATTTCAAATCAATCTGTCGTTGCATTAGGTGATCATGTTATGCGCTTTCATATTGGTGCGGGTGTGTGTTTGGCAGGTTAAAAGAAAAAGGTCGTCTGAAACTGTAAACAGTCTTTCAGACGACCTTTTTAAAGGAGACGGTCATTAGGATTATTGACGTTTCGCGCCGTAACCACCGATGAGGTGTTCGCTGCCGTCTTGGTTTTTCAGACCGTAAGTACCGCCGATTTCAGCAGCTTTTGCACCGTAGAATTTACCGCTCAAATTACCTTTCAAGCCTGCTGCGGCTGCTTCAACCGAAGCTAGGAAGAGGTTGCCGTTTTCCCATTTTGCCGTACCTTTCATGTCGTAGTCAGTACCTTTTACAGTTACACGGCGACCGTTGTCATCAAGAGAATGGAATTGGGAATTGGAAGTCTCAAAGCGTACGCCTTTCAAGCCGAAATCGACAATAGCTTTAACGTCTGCAGTCAGCTGACGACCTTGGTCACCTTTCACAACATAGGCAGTAGTCAAGCCGTTGTAAGTTGCCGTACCTTTTTCAGGCAAGTCGGTGAACTTGGTTTCATCGCCCAGGCTTTGGTAGCCGAATGCAACGTCGTTTTTTGGATCAAAATAGTATGCAAAGGTTTGGTAAGCCCAGCCTGCCGCGGCAGGGTCGTGCATGACGATTTGTGTGCCATCAGTAAATTGGATGATATACACACCGTCGAAGCGTTTGTCAAAAACGAGATGTTTGCCATCTCCAGCAACCAAGTTACCTTTTCTAAAGTATGCCAATTTATCTGCCAAGTTTTTGGCTCCGGCAGCTATAACAGGGCGTATATCACGAAGACGACCATCTAAATCGTTCAATTCGTCAAGCTTTGCCTGAGCTTTTGCGATAGCATCAACATCGCCTTGCTCCTTAGCTTGTTTCAAAGTCTCTTTGGCTGTTTCAATTTGAGTGTACAGTTCGGTAATCTTCTCGTCGATTGAGGCGCGACCATTAATAAAGTTTTTGCTGTCACCATCTATCTTACCGTTTTGTGGACCACCGTCACTTTTCGTATTACCACCTGAAAATACTTTCATAATCAGAGAATATGGTGTGGTCCAATTGACTTGAGCGGCATTTTTGTTGGCAATTACTACGCCGTCCAATTTTACTTCGTCATTGTTTTTGAAGTCTAATGAGCTAATTAAACCGTTTTGATTGTTTTCTTTGCTGTCGGTAAGGTAGAAATCACCTGTATATTCTTTTCCGTCTGCTGTTCTGGTAAGACGTAACTGGGCATTTGGATTACCTTGTTGTGCAGTGGCGGAGGAGATAAAGCTGGTGTGCAGTGGTGTAGTGCCATTTACTGCTTCAATAGGTGCTTCATCAATCAAGTCCGCGAGATTGTCAGCGCGGTTATGACTAGGGGTTGCTGCTGCTACGGTATTGCCATTATTTTTGTTGGCTGCGCTGGGGGTAGCATTGTTTGGACTGCCGTTTTTAGCAGGGCTGCCGTTGCCGCCTGTGCTGGTTGATCCGGTGGAAAGTGCGGCGGTATCGCCGCCGCCGCCACCGCCGCAGGCTGAAAGGATTGCCGCGCTGATGGCGGTGAGGATGATGGTTTTGATTTTGGTGTTGATTGCAGACATATTGTCCCCCTTTTTTGGTTGAAATAGTGCGTTTTTATCAAACGGCATAAATCCAATATCATAGATACAATCATGACAAAACAAAATGTTATTTGTGTTTTGCAGGGAGATGGGTGATTTGGCAGCGGTTTGTGTTTGATTTTTACGACAAAAAGTTGTTTAAGAATGTTGAGCGGTTGATTGTGCCATGTAGGGAAGGGTAATGGGGTGAAAATGGCGGCAGGGGGTAAATGTCTACCCTTAACCTAATACATTAAAAAAGGTCGTCTGAAAACCTTGAAACTCGGTTTTCAGACGACTTTTTATCAACACTTTTATCAGAAGCGGTAATTCACGCCCAAGGCAAACTCGCGGCCGCGTTCGTAGAAGGGCACGCGTCCGTTGCCGTCGGGGAAGCGTTGGCTGTGCGAACGGTATTGTTTGTTGCCGATGTTGTTGACGGCGAAGTTGACGTTCAGGTTGTCTTTTTTCAGCGGCTGCCAGTTGGCGTAGATGTCGTGTACGCCGTAACCGGCTTTCTTGCCGTGTATCGTGCCTTGTCCGCGGGCGACGTCGGTGTATTTCACGCTTTGGGCGTAGCGGCCGCGCCAGCCGATTTCGAGTTTGGGGTTCTCAAACTGATAAGACAGGCCGGTCAGCCATTGGCGGCCGGTGTTCCAGAAGGTGAACGAGCTTTCGTGGTCTTCCGCTTGAATCGGGCTTTCGCCGTAGTACATTTCGCCGTTCAGTCGAGGTTTGACGTAGGACACGCCGGCGCGCGCGGTCAGGCCGCCCCAGCGGTAGGATGCGTCAAGTTCGTAGCCGTAGGTTTTGAGCGTGCCGCCGTTGTAAATCTTGCCGCGTTCGGTAATGGAGGCGGTGTTGTTGTTGATTTTTGCCCAACGATAGACGATGAGGTCTTTGATGCGTTGGTGGAACACGCTGCCGCTGACGTTGAAATTGTCGTTGCGCCATTTGAAGCCCAATTCGGCACGGCGGGCGGTTTCGGCTTTGAGGTTGCTGTCCAAATCGGCGGCGGCGCCTGCGCGTTCGTTAGCCAACAGGGCTTCGTTCAGGCGGGGCGCGCGGCTTGCCTGATTGAGGTTTGCCAAGAGCGAGAAGTTGTCGTTGATGTCCCAAATCGCGCCGATGCTGGGGTTGAGCTGTCCGTGCGACGCGCTTTGTTTGCTGGCGGCGTTGTATTTGAAATGGTCGTAACGCAGGCCGGTGGTCAGGGTAACGGGGTGCAGGTTCCAAATGCCTTCCGCGTACACGCCGTATTCGGCTTTTTTCTCTTTGTCGCGGTCATACAGGCCGAGAATCTTCAGCCATGCGCCTTTGTCGGACGGCTCGGAGGTTTCGTGGCGGTAGTTGACGCCGTATTTCACCATGTGTCCGTCGCCGAAGGAGCTGGCAAGGTTCAGATTTGCGCCGGTCGCTTTGATTTTGCTTAACTCAAGCTTGCCGATGGGAACGCCGCCTTGCGCCGTGCCGGAGGCTTGGGCTTTCGGGGAAGGCGCGCCTTTTGGCGGCTTGGTGTCGTCGGTGTTGATTTGGAAGACATTGGCGTCGATTTTGTCGAGGAAGCCGACGTTGCGGCCGCGGTATTCCAGATTGTAGGTCTGCTCTTTTTGATAAGTGCCGTCCACGCCGATGTAGCTGTCAACGTTTTGGAACTCGGCTTTGTCAGTGCGGTTGCCTCTTTGGTATTCCTGACGGTAGGTCAGGCGGATGCCGTGGTCGTCGTTGAAATCGTAGCCGAGTTTGGCGAGGTAGCTGTGCTGTTTCAGACGACTGCCGCGGTTGACATTGCCGTTGCCGTCTTTGTAGTCGCGGTTGTTGAGGAAGTTGCCTGCAAACAGGGCATCGAAGCCGTTTTGATAGCCGTAAACCGCCGCGTTGCCGGTTGAGCCTTTATTGCTGCTCAAGCCCGCGCCGAGTTTGAAACCGAAAGGTTTGCCGTCGGTCAGCAGGTCTTTCGCGTCAACCGTCGTTACGCGGATGGTACCGCCGACCGAACCCAAGCCCGCGCTCGCCGCGCCCGTGCCTTTTTCGACGTTGATGCTCTTCACCAAAGCAGGGTCAAGCTGGAAGCGGCTTTGGTGGTGGAAAATTTTGGTGGATTGGCTGGTGCCGTCCACTTCCAAATTAATTTTGTCTTCGCCGACGCCGCGGATGCTGTAAAACTGTGCCACGCCGTTGCCGCCGCCGACATCCATGCCGATTTGGTCTTTCATGACTTGTTTCAAATCGGTCGAAATCTCGCGGTCAAGCTGGTTGCGGGTAACGCGGGTCGGTACGGCAGTACCCGTAACGACAACTTCTTTCAATTCGGCTGTTGCTTCGGGTTTGATATTTTCAGCATGGGCAAAGCCTGAAGACAGTGCCAGCACCATGATGCTGAAGCAGAAGGCGGGGGAATGGGGAGTTTTCATGTTCTTCCTCTAGACGGGTTGTTCATGGGTTACGTTAATTTGAGAGTGCGTATTCTAATATTAATTGATAATGATTTGCAAGGAATATCATTTATTAAGAGAACGTTAATCATATAATCATAATTTCAGAGATTGGGATTTGCTGATGTGTTTTAGCCAAACTTGATGGCAGGCGGATTTTGGGAAGGGTAGGGGAAACCTGTGTATTAGGAAGAGTGGGCTTGTTGTGATGCGGATATTTTGATGGAGGGATGGCGCATAGAGAAAGGTCGTCTGAAAACGGATTTCAGACGACCTTTGGTGAAATAAAAGAAAAAGGATAGCAAGAGAAAATATAGTGGATTAACTTTAAACCAGTACGGCGTTGCCTCGCCTTGCCGTACTATCTGTACTGTCTGCGGCTTCGTCGCCTTGTCCTGATTTAAATTTAATCCACTATAAATCTTTCTCCAAAAAGTTTTCTTGCAGAATACGAGTAGAACGCTTACTGGGCGGTAAAGGTCGTCTGAAAAGTCTGTCCGCCTATGGTGATGTCGGCGATGTAGTCGCGTCTGCCTTCGACGCAGACGGGCAGGCGGATTTGGTGCGCTTGCCAAGTGCGCGGGGATTGTTGTTGGAGCATGTAGCGGTTGAAGCCCATGTCCATATCTTTCATACTGAAGCTGATGCTGACTTGTTGTGTTTCGGCAGGGGTGTTTTCGACGGTGATGTCGAAGGCGGAACGGGTGCTGATGGGAGTGGAGCGGACGTGTGAGCCGTCGGGCAGGGTGCAGCCTTTGATGAGGTCGCACTCGGCAGCGCGGGCTTGGGGTTGTTGTTTTTGCCACCAGTCCAGCAGCAGGAGTTTGGCGGCGGCGAAGAGGATGAGGAGGACGCCTGCGATGAGGAGTTTGCGGTTTTTGTCCATTTCAGACGACCTCGGTGTCGTTGTCGGTCAGAACGGCGTGTGCGCCTGTTGAGAGCCAGCGGTCGCGATAGTTTGAAACCAGTGTTTCGGGCGCGGCGACAACCAGTGGAACGGATACGCCTTGTCCTAATATTTCAAGCACTTGTTGTGCGCTTGCGTCGTCGTTGACTTGCCAAACGACGACGTCGGAATCGGGTATGCGCTGCCATTGTTCGCGGGTGTGTACCGATACCCAAACGCTTTGGGCTTTGGGGAGTTTGCCGAGTTTGCGCAGCTCGGTTTCTGAGATGAGGATGTTGGCGTGCTGCGGCTCGGCTAGGGAGTAAGGCGCGACGCGGTATTCGCCGCTGCGGTTTTGTCCGTGCAAACCGGTTTTCAGACGACCTTGAAGCTGGCGTGGGACGGAGAGGGCGCGCAGCAGCGGACCGTTGGCGGGCAGCATGGGGGCGACGTTGAAATCGCCCGCTTTTTGCCACGACCAAGCTTGCCCTTCGCGGGATTGCGGTTCGCCCGTCCATTGATCGGGGTTTACCCATAGGAATTTCAGGCAGACGCGGGCGTGTTCGTAGGAATGGATTTTGGTCAGCCAAGGCGTGGCGGCGAGGATGCGGATGCCGAGTTCTTCTTCAAACTCGCGTTCTAGGGCTTGGAAGTCGGTTTCGCCCGCTTCGACTTTGCCGCCGGCAAATTCCCAATATCCGGCATAGGGCTTGCCTTCGGGGCGGGAGCTGAGCAGGTAGTCGCCGTCTTGGTTGAGCAGGATGCCGGCAACAACGCGGATAAGGGGGCGGGTGTCTTGAGTCATGGGGTAGGGGAGAAAGGTCGTCTGAAAATTCGGAAAGGTCGGATTCGGGCATCCGACCTGCCGATGGGTATTGTCTTATTTTTCGGCAATGACGAATGCCAACACGGTGTCTTCTTCGTCGCTCATGCTGAGACTGACGTGGCTGATGCCTTGTTCTTCCAGCCATTTGGACAGGGCGGGGGCGTAGAAGAATTCGGGTTTGCCCAATGCGTCATGCCCGATGCCGATGTTGCGGAAGGAAACCGCGCCGCGTATGCCCGTGCCGACGGCTTTGGCGAAGGCTTCTTTGGCGGCAAAGCGTTTGGCGAGGTAGTTGACGGGTTTGCCTGCTTGCGGAAATTCGAGCAGCTCTTCGGGCGTAAGGATGCGCTCGGCAAACGCTTGTCCGAACTTTTTGCTCAGGCGGATGATGCGTTTGAGGGAAACGATGTCTGTGCCTATGCCGTAAATCATGCGGTGGTCTCCTTGTTGAGAGAAGGTCGTCTGAAAAAGTGGGTGTTGCCGTATCAAGGCAGCAGTCTTGCCCTGAACATGGTTTCCTTCATCTGACGGACGGCTTCGGGCAGGCCGAGGAAGAGGGCTTGGGCAATCAGCGAATGCCCGATGTTCAGCTCGCGGATGGCGAGGATTTGGGCGATGGGGGTAACGTTGTGTATGGTCAGGCCGTGTCCGGCGTTGACGACCAAACCCAAATCGCTGGCAAAATGCGCGCCGTTTTGCAGACGCTCGAATTGTTTGATTTGTTCGGCATGGCTGTGTGCGTCGGCGTATGCGCCGGTGTGCAGTTCGATAACGGGCGCGCCGACATCATGGGCGGCTTGGATTTGATCGTTGTCTGCATCGATGAAGAGCGAAACGCGGATGCCTGCGTCGGTCAGAATTTTGGTGAATTCGGCAATTTTTTCTTGTTGCGCCAATACGTCCAAACCGCCTTCAGTCGTGATTTCCTGACGTTTTTCAGGCACGATGCACACGTCTTGCGGCATGACTTTGAGCGCGTTTTCCAGCATTTCTTCAGTCAACGCCATTTCAAGGTTCAGGCGCGTGCGGATGGCGTTTTTGACGGCGAACACATCCGCATCTTTGATGTGGCGGCGATCTTCGCGCAGGTGCATGGTAATCAAATCCGCACCGTGTGTTTCCGCGACCAATGCCGCTTCCACAGGGCTGGGATAGGTCGTGCCGCGGGCGTTGCGGACGGTGGCGATGTGGTCGATGTTTACACCTAAGAGCATGATGTGTCCTTTCTTTGGATTTTCAGACGACCCGCTAATTGTAATCTTTCTGGTCGAAAAAGGCAGCATACCGACGCATGCTGCCTTGCTGATTGGGAAAAATTGCAGTTGCCATAAGGATGGAAAGTCGTCTGAAACTCCCTTTCAGACGACCTTTAGTACCTTTTTATACGCCTGCGGCTGCTTTCAATGCGGCTGCTTTGTCGGTGCGCTCCCAAGTAAATTCGGGCTCTTCGCGGCCGAAATGGCCGTATGCGGCGGATTTGCTGTAAATCGGGCGCAAGAGGTCGAGCATTTGAACGATGCCTTTGGGGCGCAGGTCGAAATGTTCGCGAACTAAGGCAATCAGTTTTTCTTCGCTGATTTTGCCTGTGCCGAAGGTATCGATGGAAATCGAAGTCGGTTCGGCAACGCCGATGGCGTAGGAAACCTGAATCTGACATTGGGTTGCCAAGCCTGCGGCAACGATGTTTTTCGCAACATAACGGCAGGCGTAAGCGGCGGAACGGTCCACTTTGGACGGGTCTTTACCGGAGAACGCGCCGCCGCCGTGCGGAGCCGCGCCGCCGTAGGTATCGACGATGATTTTGCGTCCGGTCAGACCGCAGTCGCCTTGCGGGCCGCCGATGACGAAGCGGCCGGTCGGGTTGATCAGATATTTGGTTTCGGCAGTCAGCATTTCGGGCGGCAGAACGGGCTTGATAATCTGCTCGATCACGGCTTTGCTCAGTTCTTCATGGCTGATTGCAGGGTCGTGCTGGGTGGACAGGACGACGGTGTCGATGCGTTTTACTTTGCCGGTTTCGCTGTCGTAAACCACGGTCAGCTGCGCTTTGGCATCAGGACGCATCCAAGGCAGGCGGCCGTCTTTGCGCAATTCGCTTTGGCGTTGCATCAGGCGGTGGCTGTAATAGATGGCAAACGGCATCAGGGTCGGGGTTTCGTCGCAGGCGTAGCCGAACATCAAACCTTGGTCGCCTGCGCCTTGGTTCAGGTCGATGCCTTCGCCTTCGTTCACGCCTTGGGCGATGTCGGGGGATTGCTGGTCGTAGTACACGCCGACCGCGCAGCCGTTGGCATCAAAGCCCAGCTCGGACGAGTTGTAGCCGATGCGTTTGATGGTTTCGCGTGCGACTTTGATGTAGTCCACATGGGCGGTGGTGGTGATTTCGCCCGCCAACACGCACAAACCGGTGTTTACCAGAGTTTCCGCCGCGACACGCGCTTTGGGGTCTTGCGCCAAAACCGCATCCAAAATCGCATCGGACACTTGGTCGGCTACTTTGTCCGGATGGCCTTCGGAAACCGATTCGGAAGTAAACAGATATTCGCTCATTTCAATATTTTCCTTCAAAAACAAGCCGTCTGCTTTCAGACGACCTGTTGTTTCATCATACGTCCCACAACGGAAATCATAACAAAATTTCCACCTGTACTCCATCCAAATGATAAATATTCCTACTTGGATAAAGCGGTTCGGAATCCTGCCCGTACAGAACATACGGACAAAAAAATTCCCGCATCAAGCGGGGGGATTTGAATTGCCCTCTCGGACCACATCGGCTTTACAGCCGTCCACCTTACCTTTCCGTCTGAAAAGCAGGTTGGCATGGAATTCCCAACTCTTAATGCAGCGCGGATGTTAACAGAAAAGCCCCTCTCCCGCAAGCCGCGCGCCCTTGCGTTTTACGTTACAATACGTCGTCTGAAAACACCGAATATCCCTATCATGCACCTGCCCTCCGCCATTCCCGCCCTTGCCGCCGCCCTCGTCCTTACCCTTCCGTTGGGCGCGTGCGGCAAGAAAACATCCGAACAAACCGTGCTTCAGGGCGAAACGATGGGGACAACCTATACCGTCAAATACCTTTCAGACGACCTACCCAATCCGCCCGCACCCGAAGCCGTGAAAAAACAGATTGACGGCGCGCTCGAAGAAGTCAACCGCCAAATGTCCACCTACCGCGAAGACTCCGAAATCAGCCGCTTCAACCAAATGCGCGAAACCCGCAAACCCATGCCCGTTTCCGCCGATTTCGCCGCCGTTACCGCCGAAGCCTTACGCCTCAACCGCCTTACACAAGGCGCGCTCGACGTAACCGTCGGCCCGCTCGTCAACCTTTGGGGCTTCGGACCAAACAAAGAAATCACCCGCGAACCCACCCAAGCCGAAATCGACAAAGCCGCCGCCCAAACCGGCACGGACAAAATCATCCTGACGCAAAACGACAAACAAGCCACGCTCGCCAAAACCCAGCCCGAAACCTACCTCGACCTCTCCTCCATCGCCAAAGGATTCGGCGTGGACAAAGTGGCAGGCGAACTTGAAAAACTCGGCATCAACAACTACCTTGTCGAAATAGGCGGCGAGTTGCACGGCAAAGGCCGCAATGCCCAAGGCGAACCTTGGCGCATCGGCATCGAACAGCCCAACATCGTCCAAGGCGGCAACACCCAAATCGTCGTCCCCCTCGACAACCGTTCCCTCGCTACCTCCGGCGACTACCGCATTTTCCATGTTGACCCGCAAGGCAGGCGGCTGTCCCACATCATCGACCCCAAAACCCACCGTCCGCTGTCGCACCGTCTCGCCTCCATCAGCGTCGTCGCCGATAACGCCACCACCGCCGACGGTCTGTCCACTGGACTTTTCGTACTCGGCGAAACCGAAGCCCTCAAACTCGCCGAACAGCAAAACCTCGCCGTTTTCCTGATTATCCGCGAACAAAACGGCTACCGCACCGAAATGTCCGGCGCGTTTAAAAAACTACTCCATTAATATCCACGCACTCATATCCATCCCACAGGAACACCATCATGAAAACCCTACTCCTCACCTTCGGCCTTTTCCTCCTTGTCATCCTCGGCATGGCGGTCGGCTATATTTTCTCCAAGCGCACCATCAAAGGCAGTTGCGGCGGCATTTCCTCGCTGGGCATGAAAAAAGTCTGCGACTGCGACACCCCGTGCGACACCCTGCAAAAGAAACTGGACGAACAGAAACAGCAGGAAAACAAAGGCATCACCGTCGATCACTGAACCTTGCCCGAATCAAGTTCAGCCTTGCTTTGAGCTTGGCAACACAAAAGGTCGTCTGAAAACCGCATATTGCAGTTTTCAGACGACCTTTGATTTGAAGATGTGGCTGTTTTTAAAAGGCAGATAGCGATTTATCGAAGCTGCCTAAATCGCCGTCATTCCCGCGCAGGCGGGAATTCAGCCTTCGGTTTTTTTAGAGGTGCTTAAAGATTGCCGCAAGCCCGAACCTCCAGATTTACCGTCTCCACGCAGGCAGGAATGACTGAACAGATACTTCCGATGTGGATTTACGATATCGAACTTGTCAAAAGGTCGTCTGAAAAACCATCGTTTACGTTTTTTCAGACGACCTTTTGATAAGAACTTCAGGCAGTATTATTCAATGATTTCGGTGAATACGACGGTTTTGCCGCCGCGGGTAAGCGTGGCGAAACCGTCTTGAAGCTGCCATCTTGTGCTTGCGTTACGGTATTCCGTGGTTTTGGTCATCGAATGGGTTTGCGTCAGTTTTTCAACCGTACTTCCCTGATGCAGTTCGACCGTCATCGGGCTGTTGCTGTTGACGTAGATGGCGGAGATGCGGCTGCCGTCGGCGGCCTGGTAGCGGATGGCGTTGTTTTGCGCTTCGACAACGACGGCACGCGGGGCATCGGGGCGGACGGCTTTATACGAACCGCAGGCGGTACACAGTCCGAGCAACAGCAGGAGGGCGTATCTCTTCATAGCATCTCAATAATGGTGGTGGGGAATGTGGCCTTCGAGATGGTAACGCGTTCCGCAGTAGGGGCATTCAATGTCGCTGTCGGACTGAATTGGAAGGAAGACGCGCGGATGACCGTTCCAAGTTTCGTGATTGGGGCCGGAGCAGTGCAGCGGCAGGTCTTTGGGCTGGATAACGACGGTTTCGGTGTTTGCGTTCATGATTTTTCCTTGGTAAGTCTGACCTTATTGTACGATATAGTGGATTAACTTTAAACCAGTACGGCGTTGCCTCGCCTTAGCTCAAAGAGAACGATTCTCTAAGGTGCTGAAGCACCAAGTGAATCGGTTCCGTACTATCTTGTACTGTCTGCGGCTTCGTTGCCTTGTCCTGATTTAAATTTAATCCACTATATATCGCCTGCTTGTGCAGCGCAAAAGGTCGTCTGAAAAGAAGTTTTGATTTGATAATGCTTTGGTTATAATGCAGTTTTTATAAATCAGCTTTAAATCCACTTTATTTCAGACGGGCTTTAACATGACGACACTTTTCCGGCAGGATGATTTGAACCCTCAAGATGCGGCAGAATTCCTCTACACATTGAGCGCGGCGTATTTGGATTATACGGATGCGGCAGGCGATGAGGAAATGCGGTGTTTGAACGACGAGCAGCACACGCTGACGGCTTACTGCTATTTGGACAGCCAAGTGCAGGAGGGCGGCTTTGTGCAGCTGATCGCGGCAGGTTATGGCGAATATGTGTTCCATAATCCCGTTGCCGACAGCCTGCGCCGCTGGCGGATTAAACCGACGCCCAAGATTTTGGATAAGGCAAAGGCTTTATACGAGCGGGACGGCGCAAAAATCGAGGAAATGGCGGATGGCGGGGCATCTTTGGACGAGATTCGTGCTAAGTTTCCTGATTTTGAGGAATTGGACGGCGAATATTACGAAATCGCGGACGACGATATGGCAGCGGCTGTGGCGTATGTATTGGCAAATTGGGAGAAGTTTGCAGAGATTGCGGATTGATGTGCACGGTATGCTTTTGATTTTCCGCATCAGAATGAAACTAAGAGAAAAATTCGAAATGAAAAGGTCGTCTGAAAAGGATTAAACGCCGAAACTGAATTGCTGGAGCTGTTGCAAAACCTGTCTGGATTTAATGCCTTCGGGTAGGAGGTTGTCAATCAGCAGGCGCGTGATTTTTAGCGACTGTCCGAGACTTTCGGGGTGGGTAAAATCGCCTTCGCGCAGATGAATCAAGATGTTGCCACCGACTGCAACACCATGGTTGCGCGGATTGAAGCGTTCGGCTTCTTCGATGGGGACGACCGCGTTTTCAGGCGTCAGCCAGTAGGTTTCTTCGGCGCGGATTGCTTCGCCGTTGCCATCGTGGAACAAATCGGGCGCGAATCCCAAGCGGGTAAGTAAAGCCCATTCGAAACGGCGCAGCGCGGCGGTATGGCTGCTTTCGACGCATACCGCCCGCATCACTGCTTCCAGCGCGTCGTAAAGCTCGGGTATCGGGTCTTCGCGAGCCGTCAGCTTGAGCATCAATTCGTTGATATATAAACCGCTGAACAAAGCCCTGCCTTGCGGTTGCGGCCAGCCGCCTATCCACTCCGCACGATGCAGCGTTTTCAATTCTTGCGAGCCGTACCAAGATGCGCTGACTGGTACAAACGGAACCAACACGCCGCGCAGCTCGCTCTGCCGCTTGCGCGCACTTCTCGCCAATAACGCCACGCGCCCGTAACGGCGACTGAACACTTCCACCCATAAACTGCTCTCGCGCCAAGGGGCAGAAGCAAGCAGGAAGATGGGTTCGTGGTTGATGCGCTGGTTGGTCATGGGCGGTTGGCGTTGCTGGGGAATGGTGGAAGAGGGCGGTTGATTGTATGGTGTATTTTACCAAAGCGAGCAGGGGTCGTCTGAAAATATTGGACGGGTGTCTATTTGTCAAACAGATAATCCGAAGGTCGTCTGAAAACTGCTTTTTGGCGTTTCAGACGACCTTTATTTGCTTTGCGGCGCGGGTTTAACGGAAGAAGTCGCCCATGCCTGCGGGCAGGCCTTGGGTGAATGCACCCATGGTTTTGTTGGTGGTTTCTTCGGCTTTTTCAGAAGCGGCGTTGATGGCGGCGAGCACCAAATCTTCGAGCATTTCTTTGTCGTCTGCGGCTTCTTGAATCAGGTCGGGGCTGATTTCGAGTTTGCGCACGACGTGGGCGCAGGTCATCACGACCTTAACCAAGCCGTTGCCTGCTTCGCCTTCTACTTCGGTCTCGGCAAGTTTCGCTTGCGCTTTTTTCATGTTTTCCTGCATTTGCTGCGCCTGTTTCATCAGGCCGCCTAATCCGGCTTTTCCGAACATATTTAAAACTCCTGTGGTTGAATCGTTAAGGTTATGGGGTCATACCGTTTGGTGTGAAGGGTCGTCTGAATATGATTTATCCGATATTTCAGTTGACCTATTAATCCAATTCTTCTCGTAAACTTAATTCTCGATTATCGACTTTTACCAATAATCGTTTAGTGCCTTTAGGTAAATTTTCTTGCATAAACTGCCAACGCGGATAGGCTTCTTGAAAGATTTTATATAAAGCTATATTTTTACCGTCAAACGAACTTTCCTGTTTCAAACTGGAAAGAATAAGGGGGTGTTCTTTCTGCATCTCTTGAATAATACTCGTCCACAAAGCCCAGCCATCCTTACGTTTGTGTTTTTGATAAATTTCGTCTAATACATCACAAGCACTTAACCTGCCATAATTAGATATCATGATTAGACCTTGTTTAACTATTTCTGGTAGTAAATTATCTATCCTCTTTCTTAGTGTATTTAAGCAAGGTCTTAAGTGATTTTCTTGAAATCTATCGGCTCGGTTATATTCCTCTTTCAACTTGCATAAGACATCCTTTGGATGCATCTCATTTGGAAAATTGTGAATAAATTTATTTCTATCTTGGACAACTTGCTTAAAATCTAAATAAAAAGTTTCCTTATCAATAAAGCATACTGTCGGAATATGATAGCTAAAACTAATTCGGGTTAATTCCGGATTATCTATGAAATTATCTTTGTAGTTTGGCTCATGTTCCGTTTTTTCTAATTGAGCAAACAAACTTCCTAAAGTCGCTTTGGTAATATCTTCCTGATCTGACCAGATATTTAATTCAGGATTTAAATTATTAGGAGATTTTGTAGGATGAGTAATATGGACAGTTACACTTGAGAAGGAAATAATATGCTTTAAAATTCGTTCAATCTCTTGATATTTTTGCAAATTCAAGCCCATTTGAAACGTTATTTTATTTTTTAAATCATCTTGTATTGTATCCATTTTCAGTAATTCTTTCTCAACTAGATAAACCTTAATCCTCCTGCTCCGCCAGTTCCAAAGAATCGGGCTGCCATTGGGCTTCGAAAACTTTTAAAACCTGACGCGCGGTTTCGTCGGCTTCGAGCAAATCCTGTGCCTGCTGCCTGCCTTCTAGTTGGAGACGTTGGCGGCGCATGGTCGGGGTTTCCCAGCCGGTATCGTCGCGCCACGGTTCGGTTTGCAATTTCAACGGCAGGCCGTAGGCTTCGGCAAGCGTGTTTTTGATTTTGTCGAGCCGCTCTTTGTTGGCGGTGGCGCGGGCTTCGTCGGTCAGCGACAGCATCATCAGATGGCTGCCTGCGTCGTAGTGCGTCCATGCGGCGTGTTGCGCCAGCATTTGCGCGGCGCCGAGCTTGCGGGCGAAGTGTCGGACGATTGCCGCCCAATTTTCGGTGGAAAACTCGGGCAGCGGGGCGAACTGCGTGTCTTCGTCGTCGCCGTTTTCTTCGGCTTCAGATTCTGCTTCTGGCGTATCGGCAGGGACGGCGTGTTCCCAATCCGGCGGCGGAGGCATTTCCGCGCTTTCTGCTACGGGGTAGTCATGCTCGGGCGAACCGTAATCGTAGAAAGGCTCTGCGGAGGCTTCATGCGCAAACGCTTCTGCTTCCACGGCTTCTTCAATCGGGGTCGTCTGAATGGGGTTTTCAGACGACGTCTCAGGCAAGGAAACCTCGGTTTCGTTGTTTGCTGCCCCGTTATCGGAAACTTGATTTTCAGACGGCGTTTCTGCTTCGTTTGCGGACTGAGTGTTTGTCTCTGCTGCGTCAGAGGTCGTCTGAACGCTCGTATCCGCCTTTTGCGCAGGCGTTTCTGTTACGGTTTCTGCCTCGCTCGGCGCGTCTTCCCAAGGTGGAACGTCGTTGTTTCCTTGAGTCAAAACCGGTTCGGCAATCTTGTTTTCAGACGACGTTGCAGGCGTGGAGGTCGTCTGAACGGGCGGTTTGGCGGCTTCAGACTGGGGAAGCTGCAAAGGCTTTTTTGCGGTATGGACACCCGTTTCGGCAGAATGCAGCTCGGTATTTTCAATATGTCCGCCAACGTCATGCGCATCCGCCGCCAGCGGCGCAAACGCAAGCATACGCAGCAGGGTCATGACGAAGCCGGCGTATTCGTCGGGTGCAAGGCTCAAATCCTGTTTGCCGTGGATAGCGCATTGATAATAAAGCTGGATTTGTTCGCCGCTGAGTGCTTGGCTCAGTTGCAACAAGGTTTCGCGCTCAGGGTCGTCATGCGCTAAAGCGGAGGGAACCGCCTGTATCAAGGCAAGGCGTTGCAACAGCATGGCAAGTTCGCTCAACGCGCTGTCAAAGCCGATGGCGCGCACCGCCATTTCCTGCGCTTTCGCCAGCAGTGCTTCGCCGTCTTGGTTGACGATACCCGCCAGCAGTTCGTACAGATATTGCTTGTCCACCGCACCAATCATTTGGCGGACGTCTTGTTCGGCAACGCTGCCTGAACCCATGGCGATGGCTTGGTCGAGCAGGCTCAAAGCATCGCGCATCGAGCCTGCGGCGGCACGGCCCAAGAGTTGCAGGGCGGCAGGTTCGTAGGCGATGTTTTCGTTGTTTAAAACATGGGCAAGGTGGTCGGCAACCTGTTGCGAAGTCATGTTGCGCAAGACAAATTGCAGGCAGCGGCTCAAAACGGTAATGGGGACTTTGTGCGGATCGGTGGTGGCAAGGATGAATTTGACGTGTTCGGGCGGCTCTTCCAGCGTTTTCAGCATGGCGTTGAACGCGCTTTTGGAGAGCATATGCACTTCGTCGATGATATAGACTTTGTATTTGCCGGCGGTCGGCGCGTATTGGGCGTTTTCCAATACTTCGCGGATGTTGTCGATGCCGGTGTTGGAGGCGGCGTCGATTTCCAGCAGGTCAACGTAGCGTCCGGTGTCGATTTGCGTACAGCTTTGGCACACGCCGCAAGGCTCGCCGTGTTGCGCGTTTTCGCAGTTCAGGCTTTTCGCCAAAATACGGGCAATGGTGGTTTTCCCCACCCCGCGCGTACCGGTCAGCAGGTAGGCATGGTGCAGGCGGCCTTCGTCCAGCGCGTTGCGCAAGGCTTTGACGACGTGTTCCTGACCGACTAAATCGGCAAAGGTTTTCGGACGCCATTTACGGGCAAGAACTTGATAAGCCATAAGGTTTTCTCTGCTGGAAATAAATCGGAAGGTCGTCTGAAAAGTGGTTGAACGCCTTTCAGACGACCTTGGAAAATGATGGGTATTTTAGCATTTTTTTGATTTTTATTAAGGATTTTCTGTCTGCATATCGGGAAAGGCGCGTGTATAATCGTTAGAATATTACAAAATCTAAAATATCTTGAAGAACAAATCACTATGTCTGAAATCATCTTACGCAATCATTCCGCATCCATGCAGATAAACACCATGGGCGCATATGTAGATAACTTGGTTTTACAGGGTCGGGAAGTATTATTTCCTAAAACCAGCGTCCAAGTCGGTACTGATACAAAATTACGCGGCGGGATGCACGTCTGCCTGCCGCAGTTCGGACCGGACAGTAAAAACCATTTGGCGCAACACGGCTTCGGCAGAACCTCTACTTGGCAAATCCGTTATCAAAACGAATCGAACGTCGGCTTGAGATTAATCAGCACGGCAAAAGACTACGAAAAAATCGAATGGCTGCTGGATTACAGTCTGCCGAACGAAAATGAAGCAGTCGCCACACTGACCGTCTGCAATTACGGCGATGCGTCCGTGCGCACTTCACCCGGTTTCCATCCCTATTTTCCCGCCGTCGGCACCCAATTCGATTTCAACGGCGCGCCCTACGATGCCGACTATATCGCACACACGGAATTTGTCGCCTCGCCGTCGGATACACATGTTGCTTTTGACGGACTGAAACTCGATATCCGAACACAAAACCTGCCCGTTTACGCGCTTTGGAGCGACCGCAACGGACAATACACCTGCGCCGAACCTACCGCCGAAGGTAACGCATTTTTATCGCCTGCGCGCGGCGGACAGTTTGTGTCGGCACACGGTAAAAAACATTACGGCATGAAAATCCGTTTGATCGTTTGAGTGTCGAGTGGATTTATAGCGAATCTATCAAATCAACAGGCGATTTGATCAGTTCTGTGTTTTAGTATCGTGCATTCGAGTTCTCAAATAAAAAACCACCTTGAAAAAGGTGGTTTTTGAACATTACAAACCGTTGTTGTTGATTGCATTGGCAATGTCGCGCACGGCGGTAACATACATTCGGCTGTTGTTATACTGCCAAACTGTATAGAAATTATTCAGACCGAGATAATATTCAAATACGCCCGGACTGGTTTCTAAACTGAATAAAACGGCTTTCTCATTGTCAGCAACCGCTTTTTGCGGAACTACGCCCATCGCTTTGAAATCGGCAACGGTGCGGTTCAATGCGGTTTTTTCATCAATGATGGCTTTCAAGTTAGGCGTAATCGTCAGATTGACGGGAACAATCATTTTACCGCCTGTTTTCCAACCGTGCTGCTTCATATAATTGGCAACAGAGGCGGCAATGTCGCCGATATTGTTCCAAATATCGCGATGTCCGTCGCCATCATAATCGACCGCCCATTTGCGATAGCTCGAAGGCATGAATTGCGGCATACCCATTGCGCCTGCATAGCTTCCTTTGAAATCAAAAACGTTCTCTTTTTCTTCTTTCGCCATCAGCAAAAGCTCAATCAGCTCGTTTTGGAAAAACTCGGCGCGGCGCGGATAATCAAAACCCAAAGTACTCAAGGCATCGGCAACGCGGAAGCTGCCGGTATTTTTGCCGTAGTTGGTTTCAATCCCGATAATCGCCACAATCAGCTCGGCAGGTACGCCATATTTGCGTGCCACATCATCGATAACGGCACGGTTGGCAGCGTAAAACTGTTTGCCGCCGTTAAATTTCGTTGCGCCGGAGTTGCCTGTACGGAATTCATACCAAGGGCGCGAAGTTGACGGGCGGTACATGATATTGATGATATTACCCTTGTAAACCACGCCATTAAAAAAGTTTTGCAACTCAGCTTCCGTAAACTGCTTTTTCGCCGCTTCATAACGGATAAACTGGCGGACATTGGTATTGGCATTAAAGCCGCTGCTGGCAACCGATTCCGCAGCAGAATCAAAAGCAGGACGCTGATTTTTGCTTTGATTAATCGGCTCAACCGTTTTAGCAGATTCAACGTTTGTTTTGGTTGTACTACAAGCGGAAAGCAGCAACGCGGTTGATATTCCGATGAAAGGGATAAGTTTTTTCATATCTGAATTTATAATCACTAAGGAAGTAGTCTTAATTATGCAAAAAGGTCGTCTGAAAGACGGCAGGAATATACATTCCATTTCCTTTCAGACGACCTTTTAAGACTGTCTATTACTCGGCAGCTGCAACAACAGCAACGGTAATCGCAGCAACGGCGTCAGTGTGCAGAGCCACTTCAACTTCGTACTCGCCTACGGCTTTCAGAGGACCGTTAGGCAGGCGGATGTTGGATTTTGCAGCTTCAACGCCTGATGCAACAATCGCAGCAGCGATGTCAGCATTGGTAACGGAACCGAACAGACGACCGTCCACACCAGCTTTTTGAGCAATAGTGATGGTTTGACCGTCCAGTTTTTCTTGACGTGCTTTAGCATCAGCCAAGATTTCGGCTTGTTTGGCTTCCAATTCGGCACGACGTGCTTCGAATTCTTTCATGTTGGCTTCAGTAGCGCGTTTGGCTTTGCCGGCAGGAATCAGGAAGTTACGGGCATAACCGTTTTTCACGGTAACGATGTCGCCCAAGTTGCCCAAACCGCCGATTTTCTCTAACAGAATAATTTGCATGATTTAAACTCCAAAATTATTTGTGTTGATCGGTGTAAGGCAACAAAGCCAGGAAACGGGCACGTTTCACAGCAGTAGCCAACTGACGTTGGTAGTGTGCTTTAGTACCAGTAATACGGGCAGGGATGATTTTGCCGTTTTCAGAGATGAAGTCTTTCAACAAATCAACTTGTTTGTAATCAACTTCTTGGATTTTTTCAGCCGTAAAGCGGCAGAATTTTCTACGTTTGAATGATTGACGAGCCATTGTCGTTTAACCTTTATATTCTTTAATGTTCTGTATGCGGAGTATCGGTCTTGGGAAGCGTTTGCTGCGCTGTGCGAGAAAGCCTTCTGCTTCTACCATCGTATCTTGCCGATACTGCCATTCTTCAGCCTGCTTACCTAAAATACGCGCGGGAATTTCAAAACTGACCAGGCATTTTTGCCCGTTTTCTTCCTGCCAAGATTCATGTTTTAACATAATATCCAAAACAGGGATTCCTGCCGGCGTATATCTCAAGGGTTCAACCTTGTAAATCAGGGCGGTAAGCTTTGTAAGATTATCCAATCTTATTCGGCTGCTGCAACTTCTTCAGCTGCACCGTTTAGCAAGTTTTTTGCTTTTTCGCCGCCCAACATAGGAGAAGCTTCGGTTACAGCATGTTTTGTTTTGATGGTCAGATGGCGCAGTACGGCATCGTTAAAGCGGAAAGCTGTTTCCAGCTCTTCAACTACTTCAGGAGTAGTTTCGATGTTCATCAAAACATAGTGTGCTTTGTGGATTTTGTTAATCGGGTAAGCCAGTTGACGGCGACCCCAGTCTTCCAAGCGGTGGATTTTGCCGCTTGCTTCAGCAATCATGGCTTTGTAACGTTCAACCATAGCAGGCACTTGCTCGCTTTGATCAGGATGAACGATAAACACGATCTCATAATGACGCATGTTATCTCCTTATGGATGATTAAATACAGCCTTTTGCCATGCGAAAGCAAAAGGCAAGGTTTGACAAAACGATGGATTCTATCCCATTCTTACTTTTTCTGCAATGCATGATATGTAAGAAAGGGTTTTTTGAATAAAAGTGTTGTCATGAAAAGATTGGCGATTTGGTTTACAATAATGCCATTTCTGAATTCTATCGAGAGAATAACAAAATGTTAGACATCCAACAGCTCCGCAGCCACACCGCAGCCGTCGCCGAACGTTTGGCGCAGCGCGGTTACGAGTTTGATACCGCACGTTTCAATGCCTTGGAAGAGCAGCGCAAAGCCGTCCAAGTAAAAACCGAAGAACTGCAAGCCTCGCGCAACAGCATTTCCAAACAAATCGGCGCATTGAAAGGACAGGGCAAACACGAAGAGGCGCAGGTAGCGATGGATCAAGTCGCCCAAATCAAAAACGATTTGGAACAGGCTGCCGCCGATTTGGATGCTGTTCAAAAAGAATTGGACGCATGGTTGTTGAGCATTCCCAACCTGCCGCACGAAAGCGTACCCGCCGGTAAAGACGAAACCGAAAACGTCGAAGTCCGTAAAGTCGGCACGCCGCGCGAATTTGACTTTGAAATCAAAGACCATGTCGATTTGGGCGAACCTTTGGGCTTGGATTTCGAAGGCGGTGCGAAACTGTCCGGCGCGCGCTTTACCGTCATGAAAGGTCAAATCGCCCGCTTGCACCGCGCGCTGGCGCAGTTTATGCTCGATACGCACACGCTGAAACACGGCTATACCGAGCATTACACGCCCTACATCGTGGACGACACGACCCTGCAAGGTACAGGCCAACTGCCTAAATTCGCAGAAGATTTGTTTCACGTTACCCGCGGCGGCGACGAGAGCAAAAAAACACAATATCTGATTCCGACCGCCGAAGTGACGCTGACCAATACCGTTGCCGACAGCATCGTGGCAGGCAGCGATTTGCCGCTGAAGCTGACCGCCCATTCCCCATGTTTCCGCTCCGAAGCGGGCGCATACGGCAAAGACGTGCGCGGTCTGATTCGCCAACACCAGTTCGACAAAGTGGAAATGGTGCAAATCGTTCATCCCGAAAAATCATACGAAGCGCTGGAAGAAATGGTCGGTCACGCCGAAAACATCCTGAAGGCTTTGGAACTGCCCTACCGCGTGATTACCCTGTGTACCGGCGACATGGGCTTCGGCGCGACCAAAACGTATGACTTGGAAGTTTGGGTTCCCGCGCAAAATACCTACCGCGAAATCTCAAGCTGCTCCAACTGCGAAGATTTCCAAGCCCGCCGCATGAAAGCACGTTTCAAAGACGAAAACGGCAAAAACAGCTTGGTACACACTTTGAACGGCTCCGGCTTGGCAGTCGGACGCACTTTGGTCGCGGTTTTGGAAAACCATCAAAATGCCGACGGCAGCATCAATATTCCTGCTGCCTTGCAGCCTTATATGGGCGGAGTAGAGAAGATAGAGATTAAGTAATTTTACTTGATGATATGAGGCTTGAAGAGGGTATCCTGAATAATCTTAGGATGCCTTTTTTGTATCCGATTTTCATTAAGGTTTGCTTATTGATTTTTGATTATTATGGGGGTAAGAGTGAGAGGGGATAATAAGAAAACCCCGCAGATGCGGGGTTTTGAATTAAAACTGAATTTAGTTAAGGTTTGGCGTAACCGTGTACACCGTTGTAGGGAGAAGGAATCCAACCTTCATCTACTGCAGGACGTTCACCTTGACCTTCAATTGTTTGACCCGGGGTAACTTGTTTGGTAACAGTGCTGCGGATTTTCACGTCAACACGACGATCAGGTTCGATACATGCAATCAGAGCAGCACGTTTTTTGGCTTTGGATACCTTTTTGCCCAGTTTTGCTACTTCTGCTTCACAAGTAGCAGTCATTTGAGCTTGAGATTCGCCAAGACCTACGGCGGAAACTTTGCTGGAAGGAACACCACGGCCAACCAAGTAGTTGGCAACTACGTTTGCACGGCGTTCGGACAGAGCTTGGTTGTACTCTTCTGAACCCATAAAGTCGGTGTGGCCTTCGACACGCACAGTTTGAACGTTTTCATTGCTCAGGCGTTGGGCTAATGCGTCCAAGTTCTCTTGAGCTTCAGGGCGGAGGTTGTCTTTATCGAAGCCGAACAGTGTTTTAGAAGACAGAGATACGGTTTCGTCAACATATTCGGGAGCTTGTTGGACTGCGGCTACTGCTTCGCGGTCACCACATTCGACACGACCTTGGGTCTCTTTGTCGAAATAGCTGTTTCTCCAGCATTCGCCATAGTTGTTACGGACAACTTCTTGAGATTGGCTGCTTACGACGTAGCCGTGTTTGGTATGCGGTTCGCTTGCCATTGCGGTGCCGGAAGCAACCAATGCAACGAACAATGCGCTTAATTTCAGCTGTTTGGTCATTTTATTCCCTCATCTAAATTGTTATGCGGCGGGTGTTTAAGAACCGCTGCAAATTACCAATATACAGGCCGCAGCATACTAAGCAGCGGCAAATCGGATATATCAGTTTGCACTATAAAGAAGCATGGTGCCTACTGTCAATACTCAATGCCTCATACAATCATGAAACTGCCTGCTTCCTAGCTTCGAATCATGCCTAAAAATCAAGTTTGTGTCATTTATTTAGGACGAAATTAGAGCTTGTTGCTTTTTGTTGTTGTATGGAGGCAACAAATTATTTGGTTTGAAAAGACAGTTTTAATAATTGATTTGTATAGTGTGAGTTAAAACAAAAGTTTCTATTTGAGGTCAGAGGGCTGCCGACAATTTAGGAAAAATATGTTAAATTGTCCGTCGTTTGTAGTGCAAATCATACAAGTAAACATTGAACACGAGCCGTTTATGAAATTACAGCAATTGAGGTATGCATTGGAGGTATACCGGCATAATTTGAATGTATCTGAAGCTGCTGAAGCACTATTTACTTCCCAGCCAGGGATTTCTAAACAAATCCGGCTTCTTGAGGAGGAGTTGGGGGTGCAGATTTTTATCCGAAGCGGCAAGCGTGTGGTATCTGTGTCCCAACCGGGAAAGGCTGTTTTGGAAATTGCGGATCGGATTTTGCGTGATGTTCAGAATATTAAAAATATAGGGAGTGAGTTTACCGAACACGACAGTGGTTCTCTGGTCGTTGCGACAACGCATACGCAGGCACGTTATGCTCTTCCTTTAATTGTAGCAGAGTTTGTCAAACGTTATCCTAAAGTAACGCTGACCATCAAGCAGGGTAGTCCTGCGGCGATTGCCCAGATGGTCAGCAATGGGGAGGCAGATATTGCGATCGTAACTGAGCGTATCGATGAGCATCCGGAGTTGGGTAAATTAACTTGTTATGAATGGAATCATGCGGTTATTGTGCCGCATGAACATCCTTTGTTGGATTGTAAAAATCCCTTAAGTATTGAGGATTTGGCTTCTTTCCCTTTGATTACGTATGAATTTGCATTCAATCAGGGGAGTAGTATTGCCCGGGCTTTTAATAAAGCCAGGTTAGAGCAGCCTGATGTCGTGTTGTCAGCAGCAGACACTGATGTTTTAAAGACGTATGTCCGTTTGGGTCTTGGTGTTGGGTTGATGGCGAAGATGGCTTACGATCCTGAGAATGACACGGATCTGGAATTAGTGGATGCCTCGCATTTGTTTGAGTCGTCTCCAACTTGGATTGCCGTTAGGAAAGATACCTATCTTAGGGGTTATGCATATGATTTTATAGAATTGTTCGCGCCTAAGCTGACACGTGAAGTGGTCGATAGAACGCTTTATGCTCCAGTTGTCGAGGACTTTTCTATTTGATCGTTGGTAATGTAAATCTATTTGATATGAAATAAAAAGGTCGTCTGAAACCCTGTCTACAAGATTTCAGACGACCTTCTTTAATCTATTCGTACGTTTGGGGTAACGCGAGCTAGATCTGTTGATCTTGGAAAATTGTAGGCTATCATAGCGCGTAAGTTTTGGATTGTGCCGAGTTTTATTTCGAATATATTGTGGTAATAATAAGAATCAACAGAAAAATCTGCAAAAAACACCCTGAGTTTTACCAAATAGATTTAAAATTCTCGTTTTTTGACGGCAGAGGTCGTCTGAAAACTGTTTCAATGAATTATCAGGAGTAAGATATGCAAGTAAATACTTTTTTTAAAACCCTTTCTGCTGCTACGCTTGCTGTAGTGCTTGCAGCTTGTGGTGGGCAGAAAGATAGCGCACCTGCCGCATCCTCCGCATCACCGGCTGCCGACAACGGCGCGGCGAAAAAGGAAATCGTCTTCGGAACAACCGTCGGCGACTTTGGCGACATGGTCAAAGATCAAATCCAACCTGCGTTGGAGAAAAAAGGCTATACCGTCAAACTGGTTGAGTTTACCGATTACGTCCGTCCTAACCTCGCTTTGGCTGAAGGTGAACTGGATATCAACATTTTTCAACACAAGCCTTATTTGGACGACTTCAAAAAAGAACACAAATTAGATATTACTGAAACTTTCCAAGTGCCGACTGCGCCTTTGGGTCTGTATCCGGGCAAACTGAAATCTCTGGATGAAGTTAAAGACGGCAGCAGCGTTTCTGCGCCTAACGACCCGTCCAACTTTGCCCGTGCATTGGTAATGTTGAACGAATTAGGTTGGGTCAAATTGAAAGACGGCGTTAATCCGCTGACTGCTTCTAAAGCCGATATTGCTGAAAATCCGAAAAACATCAAAATCGTAGAACTGGAAGCCGCACAACTGCCACGCAGTCGAGCCGACGTCGATTTTGCCATCGTTAACGGCAACTATGCCATGAGTAGTGGTATGAAACTGACCGAAGCCCTGTTCCAAGAGCCGAGCTTTGCCTATGTCAACTGGGCAGCAGTCAAAACCTCCGACAAGGACAGCCAATGGCTCAAAGATGTAACCGAAGCCTATAACTCCGATGAGTTCAAAGCCTATGCTCACAAACGCTTCGAAGGTTATAAATATCCTGCTGCATGGGGCGAAAATGCAGCCATCAGTGCAAAAGCCGAAGCAGCGTCTACTGCTTCAGCGGCAAAATAAGCTATAAGCTAAAAAACAAAAAAGGTCGTCTGAAAACCAACATTGGTTTTCAGACGACCTTTTTAATTGGAATTCTTGCCGCAAATCGGTATGAATTGAAATTCAAGCCTGCCCCCTATCTTGTAAGTGGAGGAGTGGTGAAATAGGGAATGATGATGAAGGTGTTGTTTGCGGCAATTTTGTCATTTTGGAGATCAGGCTTCAACACTGATTTTTAAGTATCTGCACAATGCGGGCTATAGAGCAGCTTGGATTTCGAATAACTTTGTTGCTGTAACGGTAATCTGAGACCTTTGCAAAAAAGCCCTTCCCCCGACAGCCGAAACCCAAACACAGGTTTTCGGCTGTTTTCGCCCCTAATTACGCCTGATTTTACCCAAATCCCCCCTTAATCCTGCCCGGATACCTGATTATCAGGCATCCGGGCCGCCTTTTAGGCGCAAACAGGCACACTTAGCCTGTTAGCCGCTTTCAACAGGTTCAAACACATCGCCTTCAGATGGCTTTGCGCACTCACTTTAACCAGACCAAAATAGGCTGCCCGGGCGTAGCGGAATTTACGGTGCAGCGTACCGAAGCTTTGTT
>ERZ773214.194-NODE-194-length-42733-cov-4.641244_pt1 | contig 42733 bp, 33 predicted proteins | sample MGYA00511238_ERZ773214 | MGnify/ENA primary metagenome ERZ773214 (study PRJEB29015, sample SAMEA2738157) | human oral metagenome | biome: human oral; feature: human-associated habitat; material: saliva | place: China | collected 2259 ... | reverse complement strand
AGCTAATCTCTTAAATTTAGAAAATATTACCAATAAAAAAGGTAGAAACGAGTTATTTTTTCAACTCATTCCTACCCCATAAAGTAAGTTGTTTTTATTCAAATTATGGCTCTGCTTCTACAAGTTTACAAACATAAACATTACATACTCGCTAACCTTCATAACAACCCATATTAACAATACATTCACTTACACGCTTTGTAGAAGCTCGCCACATTTATTTTATAAACACCTTCTTACCTTTATGTATGTAGATTCCTTTACCAGGACGTTCCACTTTCACACCATCGATAGTATAATAGCTTTCGTCTTCGCTTATTGTTTCCACTTTTTCGACAGCCGATAGCAATGTTTCGTTATTGCTATTGATAAGCGACATAGTGCGTGTTTGGTACTTATTGCCAAACAATGGCACTTTGATGTATGTTTCATTGCTATTGATTGTGCCTACAGTTAGTCGTTCCCAAGCATTGTTTTTGTTAACATAAACCACCTCATCACTATTATTCAAGCCATTAGAAGCACCTTTTTCTACCACCAACATCGTCCAATATTTCAAGCTAGGAACTTCGATATACAATTTATTTCCTTTTTTCTTAAAAGGTATATCTTGTGGAGTTCCGCCATAAACATCAGGAGTTGCCGCCCAAACACGAGCCACATCTTCGTTGATATCGATATCTACTGTAAAGTGATATTTGGTCTTTGGTTCTGTTGTAGTGCGATATTTATCTATCCAAGAAGTATCTTTTACTGTTTCGAGATTCAACAAATGAATCATCAATTTATTGTCTTTCTCTGCACAATAGTAGTTCACCTCTTTTTCTTTTCCTGCAAAAGGAAGCACTTTGTTGTTCATTCTCACACTCATATACTTTCTCGTGCAACTATCTCTCAATAGATTTTCATAACCAACTAAGAAGTTATAATAAGGCACTAACTTCGTTCTTAGTTCGTCAGTCATATAACAATCAGTGTTAGGGAAATAAGGATTGTTCAACATATCATTACCACTTAGCTCTATTCGGCTACCTCCAATAGCAAAAATAAATGCGTCTGACACTAACACTGAAGGTATATTGAATGCGCCTTTAGCACCTTCACAATGTGTATAAGCAGCAAAAACAACAGGCTTATTAGGTGCAACCTCTTGGTTTTCGTTCATATAGTGGCTAAAAGCCGCAAACTCTTTCCACCACACTTCTACATATACTGTGTTAATGTTAGGATTAGTTGCCACAACAGTATGTCCCCAATTGCTCACTTGGTTCATCACCAATTCTTTGTCCTTTTGATCATTGTGCAATTTAGTTAATAAAGGAGAATATCCATCCCACAATAAAACTTCTTTGCCATCTTTAGTTGATAGCCTTGAGGCTTTTCCCACTTTATTGCCATTTTCCATAACATGATATCCTGGAGCAGAGCCTAATTGGTCTACATGAAAGCCATCAAACTTAAAGTCTTGATACACTTCTCTTGTTCTCTTCACTAGATAATCTTGCCATTCTTCATTGGCTGGATTTTGTATAAAGATATCACTTTTGCCATGTTCCAATACATGTCTATAAGGAGAAACATCGGTAGAATCTATATAAACCTGCCATTCTGGTTTCACTCCTTCCTCTTTTCCGTCCTTAAGAGCACCATAAGCAAGGTTATAGAACATTGCTTTTGAGCCAATGCCCTGCACTTCTCTAATATAATCTTTAACCACTTGTGCACTAATTGTCTCGTTAAATATTCCATGATAGGTAGCATTAGGACAATAAGGGCGATGATGTTTCCATTGCCAGTCGTAGAACTGCATCGCATTGATATGATATTTACGGAAAGTTTCCATTTCCTTTTTCATATCACGTGTTTTGCTGTCTGGATCATAATTAGCAATATAACCATATCGAGGGAACTTTGTCCACTTTGTAGAGACATCTACTCCAACAGTAGAAACAACATTATAGCCTGTTGCACTGGGCTCTGTCACCACCGCAAGATAACCTTTAAAGTCCTCTTGAGGAGTCTTCCACGTCCACGAATTACCCCCTACTACCGACACGTCCACTACATCTGCGCCATGATAATAATATACTTTTGAACCATAAGCCAATGATCTTGAAGAAGTGAAATGCACCGTTTCGCCTGGATTATATATGGTTTTGTCGGTTAAAAGCTCGCTATTATCCATATAACCTTCGATTGGTGCGGTCTTAGAATAATAGAAACTCATGGGTTGTTGTGCCACTTTGCGAATAGCAGAGTGGTCGTTTTGTTGGTCATCGGCAATGCGTGGGAAATACCATCTGTTGCTACCTGCCTGAATGTTCACAGCTTCGTTTGCCACAGCAACATACACTCTTTCTTTATTTTCCCTTCTATTTTGAGCCGAGAAGCCTGTTGTTACCATTGCTTGAACAGCAGGAGCACTCGAAAAGTCTATTGCAAAATTCTTTGATACCAACTCATTATACGATGAATATTCAAGTGGGAACTCTACTCTCACCTTGTTCTTTAGAGCAGGAACTCTATTCATTCTATCATAAAGTACAGGCTTTACATAAACTGCTAAATTGCCATCTGCACCGCTAAAGGTGTCGCTATGCACCTCGGGAACATTGTTTCCTAAATAATAAACTGAGCGAAGTGCTTTACATTCCAAAAAAGCTTCGGCACTCCATCGATGCAAATTCTCGGGAAGAGTGATATACTCAAGGCTCGAACAGGCATTAAACGCATAAGAATCGATGCTTTCGCACGAGCGAGGAATATCGATATTCTTTAGCGAAGTGCAATATCCAAAGGCATTACGACCAATGTTTGTGATGCCTTGTGGCAACGAAATAGAAACAAGTTGTTCGCAATGTGCAAACACAAAGTCTTCTATTCGGTCGGCTGTTGAGTGCATCTCCACCTTAGAAAGCCCCTTACAATCGTAAAAAGCGCACGCTCCTATTCTTTGAACTGTTGCGGGAATGGTGATGGATCTGATGTCGATGTTACCTTGAAAAGCATTGGCCTTGATTTCGGTTACTTTGTGTCCTCTAACATATTGAGGAATCACTACGGTTCCAAGAGCCGCTTTTCCGCTGGTTAACACGGCCTTACCATCGGGTGTAAGACTAAATTTTAAACCGCCAAAATCTACTGTTTCGGCAAAAACGCTAGCACAGGTAAGTGCTAAACTCATTGTGAGTAGATGTCTTTTGTTCATAGTAATTGTTGTTTTGGTTAAACATTGCAACTCTGTTCAAAGGTTGTTAAAAGACAGAGTCAAAGGCTGTTGAATAAGTTTTCTTGCTCCTTTTGATACGAAAGAAACGTTTTCAGGTAAGTAGTTCGATAGATATTCATCGGATTCAAACAGAACCACGATTTAGTTTAATTATACCTCCCTTTTGATCTTTTGTTTTACTTTTTTGATACGGGTATCATGTGATCATCAAGTTGTTGCAAATCTAACGCTTTATTCTGCTGGTTGTGTCGCTGTATCACAAAAATATAAAATCAACAAAACCATATTTCATTTATAATCAGCACATTAAAGAAAACTCAAAACATAAAACATACAAATAAAGAATTGTACAATATTTCTTCAAAATGACTATAAACGATGAAAAATAGACAACTTTTTAAAGTAGAAAAAGCAGTTTTGATCCTCAACATAAATAAATGTGAGAAAGAAATACATTTTATTGCATTTTCTTTCTCACAACAACTACTTTTTATATCTCTTCGTCTTGCTATTTAAAAGCTATGCTATTGGGCTTCAATAGCATTGTTATTTGCATAAAAAAGCATTGCTTTTAAAAGGTAAAAGCAATGCTATTCTATATGGAGTGATAAACTTATAGGTTCATAAGTTGTTCTTCAAACAAGTCGGGTTGTAACGATTTCAATCGTGTTCGTGAGCGATATGAGTAGATAGTTGCCTTCGAACATCTTAGGAAAGCAGCCAAACGTTCGTTGTCACTGATGCCTAATCGAATTAAAGCGCATATTCTTAACTCTGTATTCAAACGCTTATCCTTTTTATTTACCACTTGAGATTCGGGCAATAAAAGCTGATTAAAGTCGTGAACAAAGTTGGGAAACAGACTCAAGAAGGTTGCATCAAAGGTCGCAAAGAAGGCATCTACCTCCTTTTCTATAAAGGTTGGCGACTTCAATATATCTAATAATTCGGCCTTAGAGCCTGTAGTTGCCACCTTACGAAGCTGCTTTCTGTAGAGTTCCATCTTATCAATATAAGTAGAACACTCTGTCATAAACTGGGCAATGTACATGTCTTTGATTCTACTTGCCTCTGAAAGTGAGTCGTTACTCTCACTCAAAGCGTCGTTAGTTTTCGACAATACATCATTCAATTTGTACAGTTCTGCATTCTTATCTCGTAGCGCACGTTGTGTAACCGATAGTTTCTTCATTTGTCTACGCAACAAGAACACCAAGCCAATAAGCATCAACGACAACACACTTATGCTCACAAGAGCCAACAATGTAATGTGTTTTTCACGCTGAGTTTTATCTTCATACGCCTTATTAATAATGGGCATGATGTCTGAAACCTCGATAACTCGCAAACGAGCGTTGCAATATATCGCATCTTCGAGGGCACGTTTCATATATAAATAAGAACGTTCTATGTCTCCATCTTCATACAATAAGGTAGCTAATCGACGCAAAGAGATATACTCTTTCACTGCACTTTTGATGTCTGCAATAGCTGAAACAATGAGATATTGCTTCTCTTTCTCTCTATTTCCCATCAATCTATAGATGTCAGAGATAGAATATGCCACATAAGCCATGCGTCTATCATCAACGTTTAGCGTTGGATATTCTTTCAATAATATCTGCAAAGCGTCTTTATAACGATGCTTATCCATCATTCTATCGGTAACAACCCAAACCGAAGGATCGAGCTTTAGCGATAGAATTGAATCTTTATAAAGAGACGATTTCTCGTTATATAGTTTGCGTTCGTTAGCTGTTAAGCTCACAGTTTGCAAGGTGGTATAAAGATCTTGATTAACTGTATAATAATAATTGCGAAGGTTCGACGATGCGTTACGCATGTTGAGGCGTTGCAACATCTCGTTAGCTTCTTTATAATTTCCACCCTTTATCAACATAGATGCAACATCGAGATAAGAGTAACTCAATTCTTCTGCATCGTTTAAGCGTTGTGCAAGGCTTAGTTTTTTTTGTGCATAAAGGAGTGCCGAGTCGACAACAAACGACTGATAGCCTGCAAATAGTTCCTTTTCGATTGCGTATTTTTTATGCAATTCATCAGCCTTTCTTAAATCACTCTTTAACGAATCGAGCATTCTAAGACGAGCATTGGTATATATTTGCTGATTGGCTACTACCTTATCTAAATCTTCTAACGTCGGAAATGTTGTATTCTTGGCATTTAGATAATGGCATACAAATAGCAAAATAAAGATATTTACAAGTCTAATCATATAATAAAATCACAACTTTAAATAGTTTCTTCTCCTATAAAGTGTTAGGTTTATACGTCCATATATATTCGTATGGCTCCCATTTGTATTATTCTTTCATCTGCAAATATAGCAGTTATTTTTTTATTACTTGCCTTTTTAAAGCATTTAATTACTTTCTTTGGCCATAAAATGATAAAGCATAACAGATTGAAAGCTTTTACATATAATTATAAAGAAAAGTATTTTACGACTCCTTTCTATTGTTTCATTTTATTACATTACCTTTTCTTTTTGCCTGAAAGTCTTTGTTTTACATCTTTTTCTTGTCTTTTTGCATACCAATAAAGGGCAATTGCGACACCAATTGTTACAAAAAAATCTTTCATTAGCATTGCTTTTAGAAGACGAGAAGCCCTAAAAATAGGGATAACAAGGCGTTACACCACCTAAAAATGAGAAAAGATTGACTTTCAATTCGACAATAAAAGAGAAAATATGGAATAGAAAATGCGAAAAACAAGGTATTATTTTAAAATACTACAGACGATTTAAAATGGTATTAAATTACGCCTATTTCGAACGCAATTATTGTAAATTATGACAAAAGATTGGGCAAATTCATTGGCAAAACAACTACCTTCATTAAATTTGTAAACGTTAATTCAATCGATTGTAAAAATAAAACAGAACATTCTTTAATGCATTTGGGAGATAAAAAAGAAAGATGATGCAAGCTAAGATGTTTATTTTAAGAGAGAAAACCAGAACACTTCAAGGGTAACAGTTTTGCATGTACAACTTAGTTTTTTAAGAGATGTTGCGCAAAGCCACTACTATTGGGTTTCTGAATGTTTAACCCTAAAAACTAACACACACAATGAAGAAGAACATTTTTATAACTATTGCGTTTGCTGCGATAGCATTTTTCAGTAGTTGCAGTAAGGAAAGTGCCGAGGAAAGCACAACACACGAGGACGTAAAGCCCGTAGTTACTCAACCAATTAAGAGCAACAAAGCCAATCTTTTTGTTCATTATATGCCGTGGTTTGTAGCTCCTAAGAATGGACAAGGGGTGTGGGGCTGGCATTGGACGATGGCTAATAGAAACCCAGACCGCATCGATTTGAGTGGAAAACGTGAGATTGCATCACATTATTATCCTCTAACTGGTCCGTATGATTCAGGAGATCAGACCATACTCGATTATCAATGTCTATTGATGAAGTACTCAGGTGTAGACGGAGTGATGGTAGATTGGTATGGAACACAAGACAAAGACGACTATTCTATCTTACTAAAAAACACCGAAGCCATTGCTAATGCGGCTGCAAAAGCAGGTTTGAAGTTTGCCGTTGTGTATGAAGATGCAACCCTAAGACACACTTCCGACCCCGTTGGTCAATTGAAAAGAGATCTCGAATACTTAAAGAATAACCTCTTTAATAAAGCCAATTATGTTCAAGTAGATGGTAAACCGCTCTTCATGGTCTTTGGTCCTCGCCAGTATAAGTCGGGAAAAGGCTGGAATGAAGCACTTGAATCGATCAACAAAAATGTGTTCTTCGTATCGCTAAACTATCATACTCAGAACATAAATAACGAGGGATACAATAACTCGAGAGGTGAGTTTATGTGGGTAGAGAAGTATCCTAACTATGACAGAGCACGTCAATTTGAATTCTTTATTGGTGGTGCAATGCCTGGATTCCACGACTTCTACACTGCAGGTAATGCCGAAAACAGTTACGCAACACACGACTCTGAGAACGGAGCGTTATTTGCTCGTCAGTTAGAAGCATTTAAAAACTCGGGCTTTTACTGGTTACAAATTAGCACATGGAACGACTATGGCGAGGGAACAACCATCGAACCAACTCGTGAATATGGCTATAAATATTTAACAATGCTACAACAATTTAGCGGAATGCCATACGAAGAGGGCGATTTAAAACGAATTTATCGCTGGTATGAACTAAGCGTTCAGCACCCAGGAAACTGCAAATTGCAGTCGGCTTACTATCTTTTAAGCAGTTATCAAATCGACAAAGCCGACCAACTGCTTAACGAAGTAGCTGAAAACAAATAAGCCATGAAAGAAAACTACCTTAAAGAAAATACACAAATGATGAACCACAAGCAACCATAAGGTTAGCTTTCACTATGCGAAAAACATGCAAAACGGTTGTTCTTCCCAACCTTGAACAACCAAAAAGAAAGCAAGTTAGAACCAAACGGAACTAACTTGCTTTCAATATTTTATGAGGCGAGGTGCTAAAAGCTATCGAATTAGATTGTAAAAGCTATGCTATTGATGTGTAAAAGCAATGACTTTATGCCCTAAAAGCTACCTTATTATATTATAGAAAAATAGCTGTTCGAAAGCCAACCTCGTGCCTTACTATCTTAAACAGATGGTTTATTTGCTCACTAAGCGCATTGTGTCTCTTGCGATAACAAGCTCTTCGTCTGTTGGAATAACGCAAACTGTAACCTTAGAGTCGTCTGTAGAGATGATAGTTTCTTGTCCTCTCGTCTTGTTTTTCTCTGCATCAATCTTGATTCCGAGGAACTCTAAGTCGCTACAAGCATCGATACGAGTACCTGTTTGGTTCTCTCCTACACCCGCAGTCCATACAATTATGTCTACACCTCCCATCGCTGCAGCATACGCACCGATGTATTTTTTAATGCGATAGTTATACATGTTCAATGCAAGTTGCGCTCTTTCGTTTCCTTCTAAGGCTGCATTCTCGATCTCACGCATATCTGATGAGATACCGGTTATACCCAAAACGCCACTCTTTTTGTTGAGGAAATCAGACATTTCTTGAGGCTTCTTGTCTAGCTTTTCCATTAGATATGTAACCGCAGCAGCATCAATATCACCTGAACGACTACCCATCATTAAACCTTCAAGTGGTGTCATTCCCATTGAAGTATCGATACATTCGCCATATTTTACAGCAGCAATACTTGCTCCATTGCCTATATGACAAGTGATGATGCGTTGAGTTTTGATGTCTTTTCCTAAGAATTCGCAAACTCGTTTTGATACATATCTGTGTGAAGTTCCATGGAATCCATAACGACGAACATGGTATTTCTCATATAAGTCGTAAGGAATTGCATATAGATAAGCATAATCTGGCATTGTACTATGGAAGGCATTGTCGAACACGCACACTTGAGGTACGTTTGGCATAAGCTCATCTACAGCCTTAATACCACGCAAGTGACCTGGATTGTGCACTGGAGCTAGCTCGCAAAGGTCTTCGATGTCTTTTTCAACTTGTGGTGTAACAAGTACGCTTTCGGTGTAAATATCACCTCCTTGAACAACACGATGACCCACAGCATCAATCTCATTAACACTTTGTAGAGCACCTATTTCTTTGTCTAAAAGCATTTGGAACACGAAATTAACGCCCTCTTTGTGATCTGGCATATCGTGCATTATCTGCTTTTTCTCACCATTAGGCAACGCAACTTTAATGAAAGCGTTATCTAAACCAATTCGTTCTACACCACCAGAAGCTAAAACCTGGTCGTTAGTCATGTCGTATAGCTTGTATTTAATAGACGAGCTACCACAATTGAGCACTAGTATTTTCATGTTGTTTTTGCTTATTTATGTTCTAGTTATTAATTTAATGGTTCACTTTTCTGTTCCTTATATAGCACAAAGTTTTGCTTGATATGCTTGACATGCAGTGATGGCGATCATGTAATAGATATCATCTATTGAACAACCACGGCTCAAGTCGTTTACAGGACGTGCGATACCCTGAAGAATTGGACCTATTGCTACAGCGTCTCCAAGGCGTTGTACGAGTTTATAACCAATGTTTCCCACTTCTAAGTTAGGCACAACTAGTACGTTTGCTTTACCTGCTATTGGACTATCTGGTGCCTTTGTTGCTGCTACATCGGGTACAAGTGCAGCATCAGCTTGTAGTTCTCCGTCTACATTTAGTTGTGGATAATATTCGTGAGCCAATCGAGTTGCCTCTATAACTCTGTTCACTAATTCGTGGTTGGCACTGCCTTTAGTAGAGAAACTCAACATTGCTACACGTGGATCTTCAATTCCTGCCACTGCTTTTGCGGTCTCTGCAGTACAATAAGCTATCTGAGCCAATTGATCTGGTGTTGGACTTGGAGTCACAGCAACGTCTCCCATCACTAAAAGTCCATTGTCTCCGTATTGTTTTGCCTTTGTGATAAGTACCATAGCACCGCTCACTACTGACACTTGAGGACAACATTTGATGATTTGAAGGGCTGGACGAAGGGTGTCACCAGTGGTACTTTCTGCTCCACTTATTTGTCCATCTGCTCCTTCTGTCTTGATAATTAAGCAACCAAGGTATAGTGGATTCTTCACTAACTCACGTGCTTTTTCAATGGTCATACCTTTTCTTTTACGCAAATCTGTTAGCAATTCTGCGTATTCTTCTGCTTTTGGGTGATTCAATGGGTCGATAATGGTTGCCTTATCGATGTTTTTCAATCCCCATTTATTGGCAAGTTCACGGATAACGTCAGGGTTTCCGATAAGTATAATCTCTGCAAGTTCGTCGCCAATAGCACGATCTGCAGCTCTAAGTGTTCTTTCTTCTGTTGCTTCGGGTAGAACGATTCGTTGCTTATAGCTTTTTGCACGCTCTACAATATCTTGTAAAAAATCCATAATTTGTTTGTTTATATATTTGTTCGTTTGTGCCTTTTAAGAGCTAAAAGGCTACTATGCAAAAGTAAGAAAAATAATTGTATTAAACTTGTTAGAATGATAAAAAAATACCAAAAATGTAATGTTGACTTTACATTTTTGGTATTTTGCCTTGTAAAAGCTATGCTATTACCCTTTAAAAGCAATGCTTTTGCACCCTAAAAGGACTGCTTTTACATGCTAATTGCTATCCTTTTGCTGAACAGCTTGTTGTATCTCTTCTTCCGTTTTGTCTCTACCTGCTCTGAAGATGAGTCGCAACGACTGATTATAGTTGACATAATTCCATAGCCAGTTGAGCAGAACTACGATTCTATTGCGTATTCCTAAGATTGAACGAAGGTGCACAACCAACCACAATACCCATGCTATGAAACCCTGAGTTTTGAACAATGAGAATTCGGCAACAGCCTTGTTGCGACCAATGGTGGCCATAGAACCCAAGTTTTTATATTGGAATGTCTTTAACTTCTTGCCCTTTTGCTCTCGAATAAGATTCTTTGCCAACAACTTTCCTTGCTGAATTGCTACCTGTGCAAGCTGTGGATGTCCGCCAGGATATGCCTTATCTACGTTCGGCATGATGCATTGATCGCCTATTGCATATACATCTTCAAGACCAAGTACACGGTTATAGCCATCTACAAGCAAACGACGTCCACGGCCATAGTGTTCTTTTTCGAGTCCATCAAACGCCACTCCGATAATTCCACTCACCCATATTAAAGAGCGGGTTGCGATGCTACTGCCGTCGTTTAGCATCACTTTATGGTTCTTATAGTCGTTAACAAACTTGCTTAGAATGACGTTTACACCCATAGAACGCAAGAAGTCGATGGCTTTTTGAGATGACTCGGGGGCCATTGCGGGCAACAATCGGTTATCGCCTTGTATGAGATAGACATTCATTAGCGAAGCATCTAACTCTGGATAGTCACGAGGTAGAATGGTTTTCTTCATCTCTGACATCACACCTGCAAGCTCAACGCCAGTGGCTCCACCACCAACTACAACAATGTTCAATAACTCTTGTCTGAAAACGGGGTCTTCTGTGGTAATCGCTCTCTCTATGTTTGCTAACACAGTGTTACGTATTCGGGCTGCTTCCGATAGGCTTTTCATTGCCATAGAGCCTTTTTCTATCTCTTTATTGCCAAAGAAATTACTTGTAGCTCCTGCTGCTAACACTACATAATCATAGCTTACATCACCGATACTTGTGATAACTTTTTTGTTCTTAACGTCTATCTGCTTTACTTCGGCTAAGCGAAAGTAAAGGTTTTTGTATTTTTGAAAGATGCGACGGTATGGGAATGAGATGGAACTTGGCTCCATTCCTGCTGATGCAACCTGATATATTAGGGGTTGAAACTGATGATAATTGTGTTTATCTATCAACACTATTTGCATGCCAGTTTTGCGTAAATTCTTTGCAAGTTCAAGACCTCCAAAGCCTCCACCCACAATAACTATACGTTTTTGATCGCCTTTCTCTATATTAAAATCCATAACTTTAGATTTGATTTGTATTGCTCCTGAATGATGTTATTATGCTACTCTATAGCTATCCTATAAAAAATTTGAGTTATGTTCTCTCTCCTCTTCAATCTTACATCTATAGATGTATCTTCTATTTGCGTACAAAGTTAAATATTATTTTCAATAAAAATACACATAAAAGTACTCTTTTTCTCAATTAATTGCTACCTTTGTGTGCGCAAACAAGATTTTGTTCTTTTTGCAACATATTTTGTTCTGCACGCTAATGTTTATTCAATTCTATAACATCTAAACCAAAATCAAAATGAAAAGAATGCTATTTGTTATGCTTATCACCATTTTATTTGGCAGCATAACAGCAGTTGCACAACGTCCCAAAACAGTTAAATGCACCATGAACTCAGTAAAGAAAGCGATGAATGTAAAGAGCTCTGTTGCTAATTCATCACAAAACACAACATTAGTTGTGGTTGATTGCCAATATGATTTTTGCAATCCACAAGGTAGTTTGTATGTTCCAGGAGCCGAAAAGGCAGTAGATAATGTTTTAGCTTATTTACAATCGCACCCCAATATCAACGAAGTGATCTTCACAGTAGACTGGCATAACGCTAAAGATGGCTCATTTAAGGCACAAGGAGGACCATGGCCTCCACACTGTATACGCTTTTCTAAGGGCTCACAAATAGACGAACGCCTTATACAAGCATGTCTTGATAAAAACATTCCTTATCAAGTTATTCGCAAAGGTGAGGTGATTGAGACTGAAGAATATGGTGCTTTCCAAAAGATTACACCTGCTGTTAAAGGCAAAAGAACACTTTGCACCATGACAGACAAAGTGACTTCGGCTAACACTAACTTTGTGATCTGCGGTGTTGCAGGCGATTATTGCGTTTTAGAAACTCTTAAAAACCTTCTAAAAGGTGGCTTACACGTTGACGTTTACACTAATGGTGTAGCTTCAATTGATAAAGGTGAGAAGCTATCTTCATTTATAAAGGAAAAGAACTTGAAGGTGGCTAACGACTAATAGCCTTGCCACTCAAAAATAAGCGGTTATCACTTTCATCACGATAACGGCTTAACGGCAATTCAAGAATATAAAAAGAAAGATGAGAAGTTGATGCCTCTATATATAATAAGGTGTAACTTCTCATCTTTTTGTTATGATGTTCTATTCTACTTACATTGCTTTTTAATGTCCACTCATCTCATAAGCGAGTACTCTTTCAAGCTCTTCGGCAGACAATCGCAATTTAAATTCGCCCTTTATAGCCACTGATATGTTTCCAGTTTCTTCTGAAACGACTATCGCAATGGCGTCACTACTCTGTGAAATACCAAGTGCGGAGCGGTGACGAAGGCCTAAAGACTTGGGAATATCTTTGTTATGAGATACGGGAAGGATACAACCTGCAGCCTTAACTCGTTTCTTTGAGATGAGCATTGCACCGTCATGAAGAGGTGAATTCTTAAAGAATATATTCTCAATGAGTCGCTGACTGATTCTTGCATCAATCCTTTCTCCTGTATCGGCAATATCGTTTAGGGGCGCACCACGCTCTATTACGATCAAAGCTCCAACCTTTCCACGAGCCATATTCATGCAAGCCATCACCAAAGGCAATATTGTTTCTTTGTCTTCTTCATTTTTATCAGGTGGCATAAAGTAGCGAGTGAGTCGCTTTATACGTCCATGTCCACCTAAAGAATATAAGAATTTGCGTATTTCTTCTTGAAAAAGAATAATCAATGCCAACACTCCTACACTCACAAGTTTATCTAATATAGAGCCAAGTAGGCGCATTGAGAGTATCTTACTCACGAAAAGCCAGATGACAATGAATACCATTATGCCGCTAAAGATGTTTAAAGAGCGACTTTCTTTCATCAATCTATAAACATAATATAGCATCAATGCCACCAAAAATATATCGATTATATCTTTTATTCCAAACTCAAAGGGCATAGTAATAATATCTTTTTATAGGGTTAATAACGATGAAGCCTGTTTGTATTGTTCCACAATTTGAATGGCTTCGACGGCCTCTTGCACATCATGTACACGCAGAATAGAGGCTCCTTTCATTAATGCAAGGGTGTGAACTACCGTTGTTCCATTTAAAGAATGGGCAGCATCAACATTCAAAAGCTGTTGAATCATGAGCTTACGAGATGCCCCAACCAACACAGGGGCATCTAAAACGGATAGCTTTTCTAAGTGATAAAGCACCTCATAGTTTTGCTTTAGGTCTTTACCAAAGCCGAATCCAGGATCTAATATCACATCTTTCACGCCCAAAGCATGCAACTCGTTCAACTCAGCAACAAAGGATTTAATCATCGAAACGATATCGCTTTTCACCGACATCAATATATATGGCACTTTAAGTTGTGCCACTGTTTTAAACATTTGTTGCTCTTCTTCGAGCAAAATATTGGTTCTTCCGGTGATACCTCCTTCAGAAACGTCGTTGATTATGTCTACTCCGAACTCTTCAACACACATCTTTGCCACATTACTTCGATAGGTATCGACAGACAACAACGCATTGGGCAGTTCCTTTTTCAATAGCAATAAGCCTGCTTTTAAACGCTGCATTTCTTCTTTTTCGCTCACTTCTTCGGCTCCAGGACGTGTTGAAAACGCCCCAATATCTAATATAGTGGCTCCTGCCTGCAACATTTCTTCGGCACGTTGAATAAGGTTTTTATTGGCTTCTACTCTACTATTGGCATAGAAAGAGTCGGGAGTTAGATTTAAAATCCCCATCACTACGGGAGTAGAGAAGTCGAAAAGCTGCCCTCGTATGTTTAGTATTTTCGTCATCAAGACCTTTCTTTTGAATATCATTGCAAAGATAATGTTTTTTAATGAAAATCTTTTTAGGTGATAAATGATTTTAGAAAACAATGCAATTGATGCATATCAAAAATTAAACTATTTATCTATTGACGTACATCATTTATGAAATAATCACCTCATGATATATCGTTTTATCATTATCTTTACATCAAAATGAAACTATATGGATGCATCAAATATCACTTTTAATATTCAATATAGCACTACTTACGGTGAAGAACTGCTTTTAAACCTTATTTATTTCGATAAAAAAGGAGCGCAACATACTTCTGTTTACAGAATGAATACATACGATGGACATAACTGGAGAGTTCATATTCAGCAACTTCCATCGAACGACATCAAAGTGTTTCACTACTATTACAGCGTTGAAAAGGACGCAAAGGTTATCAAATCAGAATGGCAAGTGCAAACACATTTATTCTATTTAAATACACTTTGCGGTAAGAGTTACGAGGTTTTTGATATTTGGACCGATGCTCCTCAAGACACATACCTATACAGTTCGGCTTTTACTAACTGCATTAATCAACGAGAAACAAAGGCTCTTGAACCCAATTCATACGACATCACGCTTCGATTGGTGGTGCATGCGCCTCAATTACGCTCGTTCGAACGCCTTGCAGTTGTAGGTAATTTAGATGCATTAGGGGCGTGGAACATCAATAAAGCCTTAGCTATGACCGAGCAACAGCACAACGAATGGGTTATAGATATCAACGCTTCGTCGTTTATTGGCGAGAAAATTGAATTTAAGTTCGTTGCCATTAATACGCAAAATCAAAGTCTTTCGCTCTGGGAAACAGAGAATAACCGCTCGCTTTCTATCCCAATCGTCAACAAAGGCAAAACACTTGTCTACTCATTGAATCAAGCTTTCTTTGATATTTGCGACATTCGACTGGCTGGAACCTTAATTCCTTTGTTCTCATTGCGCACCAATAACAGCTTTGGAATTGGCGACTTTGGCGACTTAAAGCGCATGATTGATTTCATGTCGTGCACCAATCAGCGTGTACTTCAATTGCTTCCCATCAACGACACCACTGCTTCTCACACCTGGAAAGACAGCTATCCATATAGTTGCGTAAGCGTTTTTGCACTTCATCCGCAATATATCAACCTCAAAGCGTTACCTTCTTTGAAAGATGAAAAGCTCTATCGACATTTCCAAAAGCTACAAAAGGAACTCAATGGCTTAGAAAGTCTCGACTATGAGAAGGTGAATAACGCTAAAAACGAATATCTATCGCTTCTTTATAAGCAAGAAGGAACCAAGATATTAGCATCGAAAGAGTTTGCAATTTTCTTTGAAAACAATCAAGAATGGCTTGTTCCTTATGCCCGTTTCTGCTCGTTACGAGATCAATATAAAACGCCTTTATTTAGCAATTGGGGTGAGCATAAACAATGGAAAGAAAGCTGGCGCAAGCCATTATCTAACCCCAAGAGCAAGGAATACAAAGAGGTTGCCTACTATTATTTCGTTCAATACCTCCTATTCTCACAAATGCAAGAGGCGCATGCCTATGCCCTTCACAAGCAAGTGATATTGAAAGGCGACATACCTATTGGTGTTGACCGACACAGTTGCGATATTTGGGTAGAGCCAAAGTATTTCAATCTCAACTCACAAGCAGGCGCACCGCCTGACGCTTTCTCTGCAAATGGACAGAATTGGGGCTTCCCTACCTACAATTGGAGCGAGATGTTGAAAGACAATTGTGCATGGTGGACGAAGCGTTTCCAACACATGTCGCAGTTTTTTGACGCCTATCGCATCGACCATGTCTTAGGTTTCTTCAGAATATGGAGCATTCCTTATCATTCAATTCACGGTCTTTTAGGTCAGTTCGAGCCTGCTTTAGGCTTGTCAAAAGACGAGATAGAGGCTTATGGTTTGCGCTTTCAAGAAAAGCTATTCACCACTCCTTTTATTGCAGAATGGGTGATTGAGCGTGTGTTTAAGGAACATTCTGAGGAAGTAAAAGAAAAGTATTTAGAATTAGATCACGACGATATCTACCGCATAAAGCCTGCTTTCGACACACAAAGAAAGATTGCTGAGGTCTTTGAAGGAAAGCATTCAGACAAAGATAACTGGTTGCGTGAAGGGCTATTTACATTGGTTAGCAATGTACTCTTTATTCGAGACAACCACAATCCCAATCTTTTCCACCCCCGAATAACGGCTCAACAGAACTACATGTATGAGGCTTTGTGGCAACACGACAAAGATTCTTTCAATCGTTTGTATGAAGATTATTATTATAAACGAAACAATCAATATTGGTATTGCGAAGCAATGAAGAAGCTTCCAACATTGGTTCAGGCTACAAAGATGTTGGTTTGTGCTGAAGATTTGGGCATGGTTCCCACCTCTGTGCAATGGGTTATGAACGAGTTGCGCATCTTTAGTCTTGAAATTCAATCGATGCCTAAAGACTTCAACGTACGATTTGGGCACCTCAACCGCAACCCTTATCGCAGTGTTGCAACCATAAGCACCCACGATATGCCTACTCTTCGCTTGTGGTGGGACGAAAATGAGGAACAAACGCAAGACTATTACAACAACATGCTTTATCATTCGGGTAAAGCACCGCACCCTCTTACAGGTCTATTGGCGCAAGAAATTATCGAAAAGCATTTGCAATCGCCTTCTGCTCTGTGCGTTATCAGCTTGCAAGACTGGCTTTCTATGAACGAAAAGATACGTTTGTCTGATCCTCAAAGCGAAAGAATCAACATTCCATCTAACCCCAATCACTATTGGAAATACCGCATGCACATCACCATCGAAGACCTTATGGCGAACCACGAACTGGTGAACAGCATTGCAGAAATGATTCGTTTAAGTGGAAGATAGAATGCAATTGGTTTGCGAAACATTATCGATAAAATAATAAGTGTAATATAAGTTTTTAGTACTTTTGCAGCTAAAACAAAGAAACAACAAAAGAATGACACTAATAGAAAAGCTTTATCAGCTATTTTTAGAATGCAAAGAAATAACCACCGACACACGAGATTGCCCCAAAGGCAGTATTTTCTTTGCTTTAAAGGGTGCAAACTTCAATGGCAATAGCTTTGCTCACAAAGCATTAGAGCAAGGTTGTGCTTATGCTGTTGTAGACGAATCGACTCCCGACATGATCGACAATGAGCAATATATCGTTGTAGATAATGTTCTAACCACATTGCAACAGCTTGCCAATCACCATCGAAAAGCACTCAACACCACCATTATCGGTATAACAGGAACCAACGGAAAAACCACAACAAAAGAGCTTTTGGCTACTGTTTTGGCACAAAAATACAACGTACTATACACTCTTGGCAACCTCAACAACGACATTGGCGTACCTAAAACATTGTTGCGCCTCAACAAAGAGCACAACATGGCGGTGATAGAGATGGGTGCAAGTCACCCAGGAGATATCAAAACGCTCGTGGATATCGTTGAACCTAACTACGCATTGATTACAAATGTGGGTAGAGCTCACCTGCAAGGGTTTGGCAGTTTCGATGGAGTTAAACGCACAAAGGCTGAGTTATACGACTTTATGGAGGCGCACAACCGCGCCAACAACATATTTATCAATGCCGAATCTACCGACCTTTTAGAGATGTTTAGCACGCATTGCAAGGGCGAAAGCTATATTGCTTACTCACCAACCAACAGCGTTAAGGCTCCATTTGTAGCTGAAATAACTGCCAACAACCCTTTTGTTAGTTTCAGATGGAAAGAAACTGATAACGAACCGAACGCTTGGCACAACGTAAGTACGCATCTCATCGGTGCTTATAACATTGCCAATATGTTGGCAGCTGTGAGCATTGGTAGAACGATGGGCGTGAAAAGCGAAGACATTTGCAAGGCTCTTGAGAACTACATACCCAGTAACAACCGCTCACAACTCATCAAAACGGCTCATAACACCATTATCATGGACGCCTATAATGCCAACCCTACAAGTATGAAAGCGGCGCTTGAGAATTTTATGAAGATGGACGTTGAGCACAAAATGGTGATTCTTGGCGACATGAGAGAATTGGGTGAGGTGAGCAATAGCGAGCATCAAAAGATATGCGATCTATTGAAATCGGCTCAATTCGACTGCGTTTGGCTTGTCGGTAAGGAGTTTATGGCTACTCAAAACGAATTTAAGTCGTTCGAGAATGTTGAGCAGGTCGTTGCCGAACTACAACAAACAGCTGTGCAAAATTTCTGTATCTTGGTAAAAGGTAGTAACGGAATTGGCTTGGCTTGCTTAAAAGATGTCTTATAATATCCCCCATACGATGGGGAGCGAAGTTCTTTTTAGGGCGCAAAGTCATTCTACTCAAAGCTATATAAATTCAATTTTACATATAAATAGCTTCCCCCGTACGACGGGAGCGACTTTTTTTAGGTTGCAAAGCCATTCTACTTAAAGCAAGATAAATTCAATTTTACATATAAATACCTTCCCCGTACAACGGGGAGCGAGGTTCTTTTAGGGTGCAAACTACCCCACTTAAAGCAAAATAGCTTCTCTCTGCAGAGGGAAGCTATTTTCTTTTGTATCACAACAAGATTTTATCCACTAAAAAGTATTTTTATTTTCATCAAACAAACTCAATGCTATTAGGGCGCAAAAGCATTGATTTTACAGGCTAAAAGCAATGCTTTTGAACAACAAAAACAATGCTTTTAGAACATAAAGAATAGAGGAAACTTTATAAATTTATTGCGTTTTATTTTGATTATATTATTTCTTTTTATAACTTTGCATCAGATTTTTATAATCTTTGGGATAATTTTTTATTAGAATTTTTCATTTTTCTATATAATAAATACAATTAAATTTTAGTTAAAATGGCAACCAATAAAGCTTACAACTCATTGATTAACAATGAGTTAAAGGCGCTTACCCCCCCCTATTTGGTAAGCGTTCTTACACAAGTCCTACTTCAAAAGTAATGCGTTTCGATGCCATAACAATGGCAAGTGCAACTGTTCAGGTTCAAACTAACACATCTTCGGAGGAAGATTGGAATACAGAAACTACCGTAACAGGTGGAGAGATGGAGCTATAATTAAGTTTAACTAATGGCTATCTCTCTACACCAAGCAGAAGAATAGCCTAAAAGAAAGCAACAAAATGAAACATTTATTTTTTTACATTGCCACATTCTTAGGCATACTTTCGTTGGGCTCATGTAGCAACAACAGCGACATTACCAACGACACAGCAACAAAAGGTGTTGATGTTACATTGAATTTTGAAGATTACAGCACCACCAACACAACAAGAAGTTTTATTAATAACGTTCAAAAAGAGGTGGTTGATCTTGGCGATGGTTTAACTGCTGAGGTGTCAATAAGCAACGATAACAAAGAAGTTAAGCCTGCAACACGTGCCACTTTACAAGGAGGAACCTATTATTTATATATCTTAGACAATGCAGGTGCATTGCTACACAAATACACAGGTACTCTTTCAGGAAACAAAATCACTTGGACCAGTCCTAAATCAAAGATATCTTTAACAAACGGAACTTATACTTTTGTTTGCACAAACGATGTTGTAACCAACGCAAACAATGCTCTTCAAGTTCTTGCACGCACCAATAATCCATTGATAGGTGTAACAACTAAGACCATAAGTGATGCCGATGCAAAAGTTGTTTTATCAATGAAACACCAAAGTGCACGTGTTCGTTACAACATTGTTTCATACACAAACGAAGGTAGTGGCATAACAGCTGATATCGTTGCAGATGCTTCTCAGCCTCAAACCAATGGTTTTTCTATCAACGGAACAGCTAATACTGCACAAGACATCAATGCTTCAACAACTGCAAGTGCAACTATTCCAACAAGTGGAACCGTTGTAGATTCACCATACAAGAAAGAATATAACAATGCAAGTGCATACGAATATTTCTTGCCAGGCACAGCAGGTAGTGGTGTAAAGCTTACCTTTACAGCAGGAACAATATATGGAAAGGCACTTACAGGCAAGTCTTTCACACTAACAAGCCTTGGTTCTTTGGTTAGAAATGGCTCGTACACAGTAGACATTAAGATTAAACCTTCTCTACTATATCTATATGATGACGGTACAATTGGTACATTAGCAGACAAAGGAAATCGTAAACCTATTGGAGCAGTTGTTGAAGAAAAGACTACAACTAAGCAAGGTCTTGCAATTGCTTTAAAGAACGCTCAGAACGGAACAACATACCAATGGAGCAATAGTGACGATCTAAATAACGATGCTTGGATAGATTGGGAGCATGCACAAGTAGACTATGACGGATATGAATACACATGGAATGCTAGCAGAACTAACGATGGAAGCATCAAAGGAAACGAACAAGTGAAGTTCCCAGCCTTCTATATTGCAGGTCATTATAATGAAGAGTTAACAGCAGCAGGTATCAATGTTACAGGGACAAACGTATCTAAATGGTTCCTACCAGCTGTTGGAAACTGGATTTCTGCACTTAAAGTTTTAGGAAAAGTTAATCCTCCTCAATGGGAGATGTATCACCATTTAATAACAGACGACCAACTTGTTGCATTTAATAAAATATTTACTGATGCAGGCGGAGATAATATTCCCGTTCAATTGAAGTTGAGTACAACAAGGTTAGAGAGAGGTTATGGCAAGCTATACTACATCCAATCTTGGGGTAGAACAATTCAAAGAGCACACTATTACTACCAAGATGCAGTACGTCCTTTCTGTCATTTCTAAAGAATTCTAATCATACTTCTACATAAAATTCCCACTCTCTTTTCCTCTGATGTTGTGAAACATTGGGGAAAGGAGAGTCTTTTTATTTATATCAAAGCCACTTTTGAAAGAAAAAGAAACTCATTATACAATCTAATTATTCAACAACTCACAATCAACAATATTTTTAGTATTAAACAAACTCAATGCAATTAGGGCGCAAAAGCAGTGAGTTTACAGGCTAAAAGCAATGCTATTACAAGCAAAAAGCAGTGCTTTTATAAAGTGCTTAACATAAGATAGTTATCGACAAGTAAAAAAATTATGCCATAAAAACATTAAAACAACCAATTGTTCACTAAAAAGTATTAACTTTGTAGCATATAAATATCTTGCAAAATATATCGCCTTGTTCAACAAGTTCGATCTAAACCAACTCATTGATATTCAAAAAGTTTCACAAAACATAAAAACATCATGAAGAAAAATTTACTTTTTGCATCAATCATCGCATTGTTATCGATGTGGAGCATTAACACTTTTGCTGCAGACCGAGCAACAATTGCGAAGTATTATTCATCGCTACAAGGCTTGAAAAAAGAAGAATTAAAGAAGGCTTTAGGCTCTCTTCTTCGCAAACACACCGTCTTAGGCTATGGAAAAGGAAAGGGACACACATGGGATGCCTTTTATTCTACCGACCGAATGGACAACAACGAGGTACTAAACAGATATAGTCCAGAGAAATTTACCTTCCCTTCACCCTATAACTATCACGCAATTGCAGGAATGAACATCGAACACTCGTTCCCAAAGAGCTGGTGAGGAGGTACACAGAACGATGCTTATAAAGACATTCACCACCTTTATCCAAGTTCTTCTAAAGACAATTCGCAAAAAGGAAACTTCCCTATGGCGACTGTAACTAACATGAAACACGATAGTGGTGCAGGCTATGACAAAGTGGGTTCTACCACTATTGAAGGACAAACACAAAACTGCTGGGAACCAGGAGATACATGGAAGGGCGATTTTTCACGTTCTTATATGTACATGGCAACCACCTATTCGAACCTAAAATGGGTGAATGTGGGACTTATTACCAACACCAATGGCGAATATCCAACATTAAAAGAATGGGCAAGCACATTGTATCGCCAATGGAGCAAGAACGACAAAGTGAGCGAAATCGAAACAAAACGCAACGATGCTGTATATGCCATTCAAGGCAATCGCAACCCATTTATCGACTATCCATTTATCTCTGAATACATTTGGGGCGATAGTGTGAACGTAGCATTCAATCCTTTAACAGCTATAACCACAGCAAGTGACGACTCAAGATATGGTAGTTACGCTGTAACTCCTACTCCATCTGAAGATGAAACCACTCCTACAACACCAGAGACAACACAAGATGAGAACGTTATTTATAACTTAGACATCGACAATGGTTGGAATACTTTAGAGAAAAACAACATCACTCTTCCTACAGGTTCAAAATATGTGTGGACTCACGACAAGAAATATAAAGTGTTTAAAGCATCTGCTTTCGTGAACAAAAAGAAGCTTGCGAGTGAAGCTTTGTTAATTACTCCAGAGATAGACTTAACAAATTATAAAGATATTACACTTGATTTAGAGCACGCTTTGAACTTTGGTAATCATGATAACCTAAGCGTTGAGGTAGTAGTTGACGGCACAACAGAAGTACTTAACATTCCTGTTTGGGGCGACGGAAAGAGCTATAAAGCCGTGAAAGCAACTGGTGTTTCACTTGAGAAATATGCAGGTAAGAAAGTTAAGTTGCAATTCCGCTACAAATCAACAACAACTAACTGCCCAACATGGCAAATAAAATCGATGAGTGTTAAAGGAACTAAAGTAACAACTGGTATCAATAGCACCACAAACGATGCTTTTGCACAACCAAACTTTGATGAACCTTACGAACTATTCACCATCGATGGTATGAAGTTAGATAGCAATAACAGCAACTACAGAGGTATTGTTATTCTAAAACAAGGCAACAAAACTTGGAAAATTTATAAGAGATAATCTCTTAATCAGTCCATAACCAGGGGGCGCATCTACACGATGCGCCCTTTTATTTTATCCCCTTTCAACAAATCTTTCTCTCCTATCAAAACACAGAGGCTTTGCAGTTATTTCATAAGTCATAATTAACCCGTTAAGAGTTGAAGCTACTTAAAAACATAAAAAACACCTACACAATACTTATTTTATCGCAAAATCTATCTAAAAAACATCCCTAAATACATTTTTTTTGATTATTTTTGCAAGGATATATCACATTATTAGAATGGAACGAAACTTGAGAATAATTATCAGTGGCGGCGGAACTGGTGGGCACATCTTCCCTGCTATCTCGATTGCTAACGCCATAAAGCAATTAGAACCCACAGCAAATATATTGTTTGTAGGTGCTTTAGGACGCATGGAAATGCAACGAGTGCCCGACGCTGGTTATGACATTAAAGGCCTACCTGTATGCGGTTTCGATAGAAAACACCTCTGGAAAAACATTAAAGTGCTTTATAAGCTTTGGCAAAGTCGCCGTTTAGCAAAAGCAATTATCAAAGAGTTTAAGCCCAATGCGGCTGTTGGTGTTGGCGGTTATGCCAGCGGTCCAACGCTCAATCAATGCGCTTCACTTGGCGTCCCCTATCTTATTCAAGAGCAAAACTCTTACGCTGGCGTAACAAACAAGCTGTTAGCAAAGCGTGCAAGCAAAATATGTGTAGCGTATGAAGGTATGGATCGTTTCTTTCCAAGCGAAAAAATAATACTTACAGGCAATCCTGTTCGTCAGAACATCTTACAAAACAATATCTCAAAGGCAGACGCTCGCAAGGCATTTCAGTTAGATCCTGAAAAGAAAACCATTCTTATTATCGGCGGAAGTCTTGGTGCTCGCACCATTAACGAGAGTATTTTACAACATCTTAGCGACATTAGAAACAGCGATGTGCAATTTATTTGGCAAACAGGAAAGGTGTATAAAGAAGCAATAGCAAAACGATTGGAAGGCGAAGAGCCTCTTGCTAATCTTCATGTCACCGACTTTATTAGCGATATGGCCTCTGCTTATGCCGCAGCCGACATGGTTATTAGTCGTGCAGGCGCAAGTTCTATCAGCGAATTCTGCCTTTTAGGTATGCCAGTGATATTGGTTCCAAGTCCTAATGTGGCTGAAGATCATCAAACAAAGAATGCTCTTGCCCTTGTAAACAAGCAGGCTGCAGTGTATGTTAAGGATGCAGAAGCACCCGAAAAGCTTATCAACACGGCACTATCAATAGTCAACGACGAGAGCAAACTAAACGAATTACATCAAAATATCTTAGGAATGGCACTCAAAAACTCGGCTGAACGCATTGCCGAAGAGGTGCTAAAAATAGCAAAACAATAATGGAATTAAACGAAATAAAAGCAGTATACTTCATCGGTGCGGGTGGAATTGGAATGAGTGCAATAGCTCGTTACTTCCTTGCAAAAGGGCTTGTTGTTGCAGGTTACGATAAAACTCCAACCGACCTAACACGCAACTTAGAGAAAGAGGGCATGCTTCTTCACTACGAAGAGAATGTAGACGAAATACCACATGCCTGCAAAAATCCTCTAAACACATTGGTAGTATACACTCCAGCCATTCCTTCTACACACAAAGAACTTGTCTTCTTCCGTGAAAACAACTTCGATATTCAAAAGAGAGCACAAGTGTTAGGAACCCTAACTCGCACTCATAAGGGAATTTGCGTTGCGGGAACACATGGCAAAACATCTACTTCTACGATGTGTGCACACATCCTTCACCAGAGTAATATCGACTGTAACGCCTTTCTTGGAGGCATTTCGAAAGACTATGGCACGAACTATATCTTATCAAAAGATAGCGAATACGTTGTAATCGAAGCCGATGAGTTCGACAGAAGCTTTCATTGGTTGCGTCCTTATGCCACTGTTATTACCTCAACAGACCCCGATCACTTAGATATTTACGGAACTAAAGAGGCTTACTTGGAAAGCTTTCAGCATTATACAACACTCATTCAACCAGGCGGTGCCTTAATTATTAAGAAGGGATTGGAGATGACTCCTGCCGTAGTTGATGGTGTTAAGGTGTATGAATACAGCGAGAATGAGGGTGATTTCCATGCTGAAAACATCAAAATAGAGAATGGAGAGATCACATTCGACTTCATTTCGCCCATCGAAAACGTACCCAATATAAGATTAGGACAACCTATTCCTATCAATATTGAGAACGGTGTGGCTGCAATGGCATTGGCTCAAATATGCGGTTGCACTGCAGATGAATTGCGATATGGTATGAGTTCGTATCACGGAGTGGTGAGACGATTCGACTTTAAGATAAAGAACGATAAGCATGTGCTGCTCTCTGACTACGCACATCACCCTAAAGAGATATACCAAAGCGCAAAAAGCTTAAAACAACTTTATAGTAATCGCAAGATAACTGCTATCTTCCAACCTCACCTTTACAGCAGAACTAAGGACTTTTATAAGGACTTTGCAGATGCTCTTAGCCAGTTGGACGAAGTGATTTTATGCGATATCTACCCTGCAAGAGAGCTTCCTATCGAAGGAGTTACAAGTAAGTTGATTTACGACTGCTTGAAAGATGGAGTTCAAAAGCAAATGATTCACAAAGAAGATCTGCTCGACTTGGCTCGTGAACGTGACTTCGATGTGCTCGTAATACTAGGTGCTGGCGACATAGAAAGCTACATGCCACAGCTCACTAAGATAATAGAATCAAAAGAATAAACCACATTATATAAATAAGGCATCAACCTCTTTTCGGTCAATATGCGAATAAATGTAAAGAAAATAGTAACCATTTTGCTCGATGTTGCATTGGCAGTGTATCTTGTTTTTGCGTTCACATCGTTCAATAAGCCCTACTCTACAACCACGACTTGCAGTAAAGTGCAGATCAATGTTGCAGATGGTGCTACCAATGGGTTTATAGATGCCAAGGAAATAAAAGCGAGATTGCAAAAGAAAAAGCTTTTTCCGCTTGAACAACCAATGCGTTATATCGATACAAGACGCATTGAAGAGATGCTTACAAAGAGCCCTTTCGTGAGTACAGCAGAATGCTATAAGACTCAAGAAGGACACGTAAACATCACCATTACACAACGAATGCCAGTGGTAAGAATAAAGGCTCAGAACGGAGATGACTATTATGTGGACGACAAAGACTGCATAATGCCCAACTCACATTACACCTCTGACCTGATCATTGCAACGGGACCAATCACCCGTTCGTTTGCTCAAAGATACATTTCGCCTATGAGTCGCACTATCATCAGTAACGAACTATGGCAGAATCTCGTTGAGCAAATCAATGTATTACCCAACAATGGCATCGAAATCATACCAAGAATAGGCGACCATATCATCTATCTTGGTCAGATTCCAGAAAGTAGAAGTCGTGAAAAACGAGAACTATTGATAAAGAATTTTATTGATAAAAAGCTGTCAAGATTAGAGAAATTCTATAAATATGGATTGTCTCAAGCAGGCTGGAACAAATATTCTTATATCAATTTAGAGTTTGACAACCAAATTATTTGTAAGAAACGAATTTAGAAAATACAACGAAATACAGTTATGGCAAAGGAATTTATTGTAGCAATAGAATTAGGGTCAACCAATATTATTGGTGTTGCTGGCAAGAAAAACATAGATGGAAGCATCTCAATTCTTTCAGTAATCAAAGAAGACTCCACCTCATGTATCAACAAAGGAGTGGTGTATAACATTGACAAAACCGTGCAATGTTTAACCAATATCATCAAGCGTTTAGAGACATCTTTAAAGGCTAAGGTGGCTCAAGTGTATGTTGGTGTAGGCGGACAGAGCATTAGAAGTGTCAAGAACACATTGATTAAAGAACTTCCTTTAGATACTGTTGTAACCTTAGACATGGTAAATGAGCTAATGGATGAAAACAGAAACATGACTTATCCCGCACAAGAAGTCCTCGATGCGATAACTCAAGAATATAAAGTTGATGCACAATATCAGCTCGACCCCGTTGGTATTCAGTGCACAAGACTCGAAGCAAACCTATTAAATATATTGTGGAAGAAATCTTTTTATCGCAATCTTAATAAGTGTTTCGATAATGCAGGCATCGCAATTGCAGAGATGTACCTTGCTCCTTTGGCTCTTGCCGACAGCGTTTTAACCGACGTTGAGAAGCGAGTAGGCTGTGTTTTAGTTGACTTAGGTGCTGAAACTACAACCGTTTCGGTGTACTATCGCAACATACTTCGCCATTTAGCTGTTATCCCATTGGGTGGAAATAACATCACAATAGACATCGCATCACTTCAAATGGACGATGAAAATGCAGAGAAGATGAAGCGCAAATACGCTTCGGCTTACACTGAAAGTAAAGACATAGACGAGAACTTAAAGTATCCAATTGACGAAGACAGACAAGTTGATAGCAAGACATTCATCGAGATTGTAGAAGCTCGTTTAGAAGAAATTATAAAGAATGTGTGGTACCAAGTGCCTAGCGAATACACCGATAAGCTATTAGGTGGATTCATAATTACAGGTGGAGTATCAAACATGAAGAACATAGAAAAGGCGTTTAAGCAACACACTGGAGTTGATAAGATAAGAATTGCCAACTTTGTTCAAGAGACAATTAACTCAAATATTCCTGAAATCACAGCACACGACGCAACAATGAACACCGTATTAGGATTGATTGCTAAAGGCGATATGAACTGTGCTGGCGACGAACTAACAAACGATTTATTCGCAAAAGAAAATAACACAGAAACCACTTCTACTGTTGTTGAGACACCAAAGGCACCTCGTTCAATAACTGAAACACAGGGAAGAGGTGTTGTTCCTACTGAAGCTGAAAAACAAAAGGCTGAAGAAGAGGCAAGAAGAAAGCGTGAAGAAGAAGAAGCTGAACAAAGAGCTAGAGAGGAAGAAGAACGCAGATTAGAAGAAGAAAAGCGTAAGAATAGTCCTTTAAACAAGCTATTCAGAAAGACAAAGAGTTTCTTCGATCAGATAATGAAAGAAGAAGGAGAGTAAGAAAACAAGCAGATTTAACGTTTTTAATGCACAAAGAATATGGCAGATAACGCATTTAACGACAGCGGAAGAGTAGAATTTATATCAGCTAAGAAGGCTAAAAGTATAATAAAAGTAATTGGTGTTGGAGGTGGAGGCGGTAACGCTGTAAACCACATGTATAGAGAAGGAATCCACGATGTAACCTTCTTGGTTTGCAACACCGACCGACAAGCACTCGAAGACTCACCCATTCCAGACAGACTTCAATTGGGAGACGAAGGTTTGGGAGCAGGAACTAATCCTATAAAGGGTCGTACCGAGGCTGAAAACAGCATCGAACAAATCCGTGCAAAGCTAAGCGATGGCACCAAGATGGTATTTATCACTGCCGGAATGGGTGGTGGAACAGGTACTGGTGCTGGTCCTATCGTAGCGAAGGTAAGTAAGGAAATGGACATTCTTACAGTGGGAATTGTCACCATTCCATTTATTTTCGAGGGCGCAAAGAAAATCGATCAAGCTTTAGATGGTGTGGAAGAGATGGCTAAAAATGTTGATGCTCTTTTGGTTATCAACAACGAACGCCTCAGAGAAATATACCCTTCGCTTGGTGTTTTAGATGCTTTTGGAAAGGCAGACGACACTCTTAGCATCGCAGCACGAAGCATTGCAGAGATAATCACAGAACATGGTATTATCAATGTCGACTTCCAAGACGTTAAAAACGTATTGAAAGAAGGCGGAGTAGCTATCATGAGTACAGGTTATGGCGAAGGTGAAGGCAGATTAAGAAAGGCAATTGAAGATGCACTTAACTCGCCTCTACTCAACGATAACGACATCTATAACTCAAAGAAAATCCTTTTAAGCATCAAAATTAGTGACGATAAGGACGAAAAGACTAAGTTCACTATGGAAGAGATGAACGAGGTTCACGAGTTTATGGGTAAGATTACAGGCGACTATGAGTCTAAGTTTGGATTGTCTGTAGATCCTGAATTGGGCGAAAAAGTAAAGGTTACCATTCTTGCAACGGGCTTCGGTATGAAAGATATCGATGTTGTTGAGAACCATATGAACAAGAAAGAAGCTCAAGAAGAGGCTATCAACAACGCCAAAAAGCAACAAGAAGTGGCTCAAAAGATGATGCTCAGGGGTAAGTATTACGGCGGAGATGTGGCGCACAGAAATGCAAAACGCAATTTCAACGTGTTCCTATTCGATTCTGAAGACTTATCAAATGAAGAGATTATCCTTGAAGTAGAGAAGATTCCAACCTACAAACGCAGTATCAAAGCACTCGAAGACATTCGTCGTAAGCTAAAGAAAGAGCCTACAAACGATAACAACGATGGCCAAGAACCTATACAAGGGCTCATCACATTTGCATAAATAAGAACATAAAATATCAATTATAGAGATATGGAACTATTCGAACAAATCAGCAATGACATTAAAGACGCAATGAAAGCACGTGACAAAGTGCGTTTAGAAACATTGCGTAATATTAAGAAAGTGTTCCTTGAAGCAAAGACAGCACCTGGCGCAAACGATCAATTAAGCGATGCAGATGCTCTTAAAATACTTCAGAAACTTGCAAAACAAGGTAAAGAATCTGCCGCAACTTTCACCCAATCGGGTCGTGAAGACTTAGCTGCTCACGAAATAGAACAGGTGAAAGTGATCGAAGCATACTTGCCTAAGCCTCTCTCTAACGAAGAGATTGAGAAGATAGTAGCTAACATTATCAGCGAAACAGGCGCACAAGGTATGAAAGATATGGGCAAAGTGATGGGACAAGCAAGCAAACAAATGGCTGGAAAAGCAGAGGGCGGAACCATCTCTACCATCGTTAAAAAGTTGCTTTCTTAATCGTTTCGAAACACAATAACGCCTCAGCAATAATATTTGCAGGCACACAATATCATTAAACTCCAATGCACTCGGTGTGTTGGAGTTTCTTTTTATCCCTCAAAAAGCAGTGCTTTTACAGTTCAATTGCATTGCTTTTTGCACCCAATATCAATGCTTTTACAAGCCAATAACATCGCTTTTACTTTCAATCTGCATAAGTCTTTGACTTACATAACAAGAAAATGAATTGCAAAGCGATGAGTTATGTAATGTTTTTTTTGTACTTTTGCAAAGAAGAGGCGCCACCTATTTATATAATAGCACGCACTCTTGCAGTTCACTCGTTATGAGATACACCACTATAAACAAAACCATCTGAAACGTGTGGACACCATTTTGCAAACGAAAAAGAAACAAATGAAATCGTCAGAATTTATAGGTAAGTTTAAAAGTAGATATCTTTGGCTCAACTTGCTCGGTATGATAGCCGTGGTGTTGATTTGCATTTTTGGCTTGAAATATGGCTTATCGGTCTACACCCATCATGGAGAAGCCATCACAGTGCCTCATCTTAAGTTTAAATCTTATCAAGAAGCAGAAGCTCAACTCAAGCGTTTAGGACTTGAAGTGCAGGTAATAGACACTGGTTATATCAAAACCTTGCCTGCTGATTGTATCCTCGAACAAACCCCAAAGGGTGGCGAAAGGGTCAAATCAGGTCGCGTCATCTACCTCACCATCAACTCTTCTAAATCACCAACTATCACTCTTCCCGACGTAATCGACAACAGTTCGCTCCGTGAAGCAATGGCCAAACTGCAGTCAATGGGCTTTAAGCTCACTGCACCTAAGCAGGTTCCCGGTGAGAAAGACTGGGTGTATGGCATCATGGTAGGCGACAAAAGCGTTGTAGCAGGCGAGAAAATTCCTGTGGATAAACCGCTAACTATTATGGTTGGAAATGGTATGCGCAGTGCAAGTGATAGTGTAAGCTATGTAGAACCCACATATCGTAACAACAATTCAAGCGGTAATGACGTCGATGATTTCGAAGAAGTGCCTGTTCCTGGCGAGTAATTTGCAAAAGAGAAGTTGCGATATCATCAAACAAAAACATTTTATTTGTGATTAAAGACGAAAATATTTCAATAGATAACGACGAGCTATTAGAAGACGAAGATCAACAACTTTACGAACATTTCCGCATCGTTGCCGACGAAGGTCAAAAGCCTTTGCGAGTGGATAAGTTTATGTTCGAAAAGCTTCAACATAGTAGTCGAAACAGAATTCAAAAGGCTGCAGAGGCTGGGTTCGTGCATGTGAACGACCAACCAGTGAAGAGTAACTATAAAATTCGTCCCAACGACGTGGTTACTTTGATGCTCGATCGCCCTCGACACGATAACACTATCGAGGCAGAAGATATTCCTTTGGATATTGTTTACGAAGATGCTGAATTGCTTGTGGTGAACAAACCTGCTGGACTTGTGGTGCACCCAGGAGTGGGAAACTTTCATGGTACACTGATAAATGCCGTTGCATGGCACATGAAAGACGATAAAAACTTCGACGCAAACAGTCCTGAAGTGGGCTTGGTGCATCGCATCGACAAGGATACAAGTGGTTTATTGGTGGTAGCAAAGACTCCTAATGCCAAAACAAAGTTAGGCGTTCAGTTCTTTAATAAAACCACTACACGAAGCTATAAGGCACTTGTTTGGGGACATATCGCTGAAGATGAGGGCAGAATTGAAGGCAACATCGGTCGTGATCCCAAAGATCGTCAACGCATGACTGTATTCTCTCCCGACTCAGGAATAGGCAAACCGGCCGTTACTCACTATAAAGTTCTCGAGCGTTTTGGCTACACTACGCTCATAGAATGTAGATTAGAGACTGGAAGAACGCACCAAATACGTGCTCACATGAAGCATATCGGTCACCCATTGTTTGGAGATGAACGCTATGGAGGTAAGGAAATACTTCGTGGAAACAGAAGTTCGAGCTACAAATCGTTTGTTCAAAACTGCTTTAATATATGCAATAGACAAGCACTTCACGCACAAACACTGGGTTTTGTGCACCCTTCTACTCAAAAAGAATGTTACTTTACATCTCCATTGCCTGAAGATTTAGAAACAATGTTAAACAAATGGCGTGTGTATATAGAAGGAACTAATAACGATACTTTCAATAATTGAAAAACAAAGAATAAGCAAAAATGACTCAAAAAAGAAATATTGCCATTGTATGTGGTGGCTACTCATCAGAACACGAGGTGTCTTTACGCTCGGCACAAGGTATCTATTCGTTCTTCGATAAAGAGCGTTACAACGTTTATATCGTTGAAATTAGTAAAGAAGCATGGTGGGTGAACGTTGAAGGAAACCAACAATTGCCAATTGATAAGAACGACTTCTCGTTTGAGTTAAATGGCAATAAGGTGGCATTCGATTATGCTTACATCACTATTCACGGCACTCCTGGTGAGAATGGACTACTTCAAGGCTACTTTGATATGATTCAATTGCCCTACTCTACCTCTGGTGTTTTGGTGGAAGCAATGACCTTTAACAAGTTTGTTTTGAACAATTACCTCCGTGGTTTTGGCTATAATGTGGCTAAAAGTATGGTGGTTTACAAAGACGAAGCACACAAAATAAGCGCAGAAAAGATTGAGAATGAACTCGGAATGCCTTGCTTTATTAAGCCAGCAGCCGACGGTTCGAGCTTTGGAGTATCGAAAGTGAAGACCAAAAGCGATATTCCTGCTGCCTTAGAGCTTGCCTTTAACGAAAGCAATGAGGTGATGATTGAAAGCTTTTTACAAGGAACTGAAATCTCAATAGGCTGCTATGCCACTAAAGAAGGATTGGTTTCGCTTCCTGCAACCGAAGTAGTTACAGAGAATGAGTTCTTCGATTACAACGCAAAATATAACGGACAAGTACAAGAAATCACCCCTGCTCGCCTTCAACCAGACACTGCAGAGCGTGTAGCTAACCAAGTAAAGGAAATTTATTCGCTATTACGTTGTAACGGAATTATACGTATCGACTACATCATTAGCAAGGATTCAGAAGGCAATGATGTTCTCAATCTATTGGAAATCAACACCACTCCTGGTATGACTGCAACAAGTTTCATTCCTCAACAGGTGCGTGCTGCAGGCTTAAACATGACTGATGTGCTTACAAACATCGTAGAACGTCAATTCTAAAACATAACATTTTCATCTTAAACATCAAATACTTTAAAGATATGATAATACCTGAAGAGTTTAAAGACATACGCCCTTTTGAGCCAGAAGAATTGCCCGAGGCGATTGATAGAATATTTAGTAGCGAGCAATTCCGCTCTGTTTTGCCTTATTTCTTCCCTGAAATACCCGTTGAAACGCTTCATCAAAAGATGAAAGAGGCAAAGAACAGCATGGAATTTCAACGTTCTTTTAGTTATCATTTCGTGTATAGAGTGCTCAATAATACATCTAAATCAGTTTCATTTAACAGCGATGCGATCGACAAAAGCAAGCATTTCACGTTCTTAAGTAACCACCGTGACATTGTATTAGACTCGGCAATTCTCGACGTATTACTAATAGATGCAGGCTTTGACACCTCTTGTGAGATTGCTATTGGCGACAACTTGCTATCTCTTCCATGGGTAAAAGACCTTGTAAGAGTGAACAAATCGTTCATTGTTGAACGTGGTTTGTCCCCTCGTCAGATGCTCATTGCTAGCAAACGCCTATCTAACTACATGCATTTTGTGATGACCAACAAAAGCGAAAATATTTGGATTGCGCAACGAGAAGGCAGAGCTAAGGATTCAAACGACCGCACTCAAGAGGCTCTTTTGAAGATGCTTACCATCGGAGGAGAAGGCTCTTTGGCCGATAAACTAAAGGAAATGCACATCGTTCCCTTAGCTATTTCGTACGAATACGACCCTTGCGACTATCTAAAGGCAATGGAGTTTCAACTAAAGAGAGACAATCCTGAGTATAAAAAGAGTGCTCAAGACGATATATTAAGTATGCAAACAGGCATCATGGGCTATAAAGGTCGCATTCATTATCATTGTGCAGAGTGCATAGACTCATTCCTTGAATCACTCGACAGCGAGCTTTCTAAAAACGATTTTTATACCATTGTGGCACAACACATCGACCAACAAATACATGCTAACTATCGTTTGTTTGCCAATAACTACATTGCTCTCGACCTACTAGAGAACAATAACCAATATAGTAACTATTACACACACGAAGAAAAACAAACTTTTGAAGGCTATCTCGCTGGTCAATTGAACAAAATTCAAATCGAAAACAAAGATGAAGCCTATCTTCGTGAGCGTATATTAACAATGTATGCCAACCCAGCAATTAATCATTTTAAAGCTATATGAAAATAAAATCTATTATTGGTGCAGCCCTAGTACTATTAACAGCCTGCACTTCTAACACCTTTGAAGGTGGAGATGGAAACAATTCTTACCTAAAAAGAGATGCCGCAGAGGTAACTATTAACAAGCAAGATCAAACTGCAAACATCGTATTTGACGATGATCAAAAAGCAAGTGTCAAGCTTCCTACAACACATCCATGGCTAACTGGCACAGAAACTTTCTATCGTGCAATAGTTACTTATCGTGAAAAAGATCAGGTAAAGTCTATCTTAGGCTTCATTCCTATGATGCTTCTTCAACCTGTTACACAAACAACTGAAGACGTAAAGAGCGACCCTGTGTTGTATGTTGCATCGAGCTTTGCTAAGAATAAGAAGTATTTGAACGTTCAACTAACTGTTCCAATGCGCTTAGAAAATGTAAAAGACAAGCCCATTAACATCTCTATTGCTGAAAAGAAACACGCAATGAGCACAGGAAACAACACACATTATATTTGGACGGTGGTGTTTAGCAACAAAGAAACCACCAACAATGTAACTGAACCAGCGTTGTTAAGCATTCCTACATCACAACTTGTTAAAGGCGATTCTTTAACGCTTAGAATACAAAACGGCATTAGATTAGAAGAACTAAAAGGTGTTATGCAATAAAAAGAAGCTACTGCTTAAAGGCAGTAGCTTTTATTTTATTCTAAAATGAGGGTGAATAAACGATTGGGATCGAATATTTCTCTCGATACATTCATAATCTCTTGAGGGGTAATAGCATCTATTTCGGCAAACAAATCATCGATAGACTTCATCTCATTAAAATACAAATAGGCTTTTGAAAAGTCGAGTGCAAAGCTCTCTCTACTATCACATGACACTGCAATTTGCCCCTTTAACTGTTGCTTTGCGCTTGCAATTTGCTTGGCTGTTAACATGGTGTCGCATAGGCGTTGCATTTCTTTTTTCACCAAGGTGATGCACTTTTTAAGGTCGTGAGGGTCGCAACCAAAGTACACACTCCACACTCCTACGTCGCTATAACACACCATCGAGCTATCAACACTATACACTAAGCCTCGTTTTTCACGCAAAGCAATAGACAAACGAGCGTTCATTCCTGGTCCACCTAATATGTTATTCAACAAATAAAGCACCACACGTTGCTTGTTATACACGCTAAATGACTTGGCACCTATCATGACATGACATTGATGGGTGTTGCGTTTTATGACCTTTTGAGTGCCTTCTACGCCCGTTGTTTTCGATATATCGGTAGGCAAAAGCACATCTTTTTGCAAATAAGGAGTAGCCTCTGGGAAAGCACTTGTTAGCTTATCGAGTTGCTGAACCAATCGTTTAAAGTCGATATCTCCATACACAAAAAACACCATATTACTGGGTTGATACATTCGTTGTGTAAATCTTTGAGCATCGGCAGTGGTGAATTGTCGCACATTTTCGGCCTTTCCCAAAATGTTATGACCCAAGGCTGCACTGCCAAAAAGCTCTTGTTCGAAATAATCGTAAATGAGTTCTGAGGGCGAATCGTTATAACTCTCTATCTCATCGCAAATCACTTCTACCTCTTTTGCAATCTCTTTTTGTGGATAAACGCTGTTAAATACCATGTCGGTAAGCACTTCTACAGCCTTATAAACATGCTTCGACAATATCGCTGCATGATAAACGGTTGTTTCTTTGGTTGTAAAAGCATTTAAATCGCCACCATATTGCTCCAAACTATTGATGATATTACGTGCCGAACGCTTTGCTGTGCCTTTGAAAGACATGTGCTCACAGAAATGCGCTAAGCCCTCTTCGTGGCTCAACTCATCTCTTGTTCCTGCCTTAATATAATATCCACAATACACCACTTGTGATGAATGAGGAACGCAAACCAGGCGTAATCCGTTGGAAAATGTATGCGTTTGATGTGTCATAGATGGGCAAAGGTAGTATATTTTTGCGAGAATTGAATGTAAAAGCACCACTATTAAAGTTTAAAAGCAATGATATTGCACCCTAAAAGCATTGTTATTACACTGCAAAAGCACTGCTATTACCGCCCCAAAAGAACAATGCCACACTGCAAATGCAATGTGGCAATAGCTAAAAGACGATTATAAAGGACGCTTTATCCTTTGACAATCTTCTTAATATCGTTCAATTTATTGAGTGCTTCAACGGGAGTTAAGTTGTTAATATCGAGGTGTAAGAACTCATCTCTTATCTGAATGAGTACTGGATCGTCTAACTTAAAGAAGCTAAGTTGTACATTTTCGTTAGGCTCATCGAGCTTATTTATAGCGTTCTTCGATACCTCTCCCACTTGATCGTTGTTCTTTTCGAGCTGCTTTAAAATAACATTTGCACGCTTAACGATGCTCTTTGGCATGCCAGCAATGTCGGCAACGTGGATACCAAACGAGTGTTCTGAACCACCTTCTACCAGCTTTCGCATAAACATCACTTTGCCATTGGCTTCTTTCACACTTACATTGAAGTTCTTAATGCGCTCGAATCGCTTCTCCATCTCGTTGAGTTCGTGGTAGTGAGTGGCAAAAAGTGTGCGTGCTCTTGCCTTTGGTTGCTCGTGAAGATACTCGACAATGGCCCACGCAATGCTTATTCCATCATAGGTAGATGTACCTCTTCCCAACTCATCGAACAAGATAAGAGAACGTGAAGACACGTTATTGAGGATATTTGCAGCCTCTGTCATCTCTACCATAAAGGTTGATTCACCCACCGATATGTTATCGCTTGCCCCTACACGGGTGAAGATTTTATCTACAACACCAATGCTTGCGCTATGTGCTGGTACGAAACTTCCGACCTGAGCCAATAGCACTATGAGGGCAGTTTGGCGCAAAAGAGCTGATTTACCCGCCATATTAGGACCTGTAATCATCATAATTTGCTGCTTTTCGCTATCGAGCAGAATGTCATTAGGCACATAACGCTCTCCAATAGGTAGCTGCATTTCGATAACTGGGTGTCTTCCTGCCTTGATATCGAGCACTTCTGTGGTGTTAATCTCTGGTCGAACATAATGGTTCGACTGTGCTACTGAAGCGAAAGAGTGCAAACAATCGATGCGAGCAATGATGTTAGCATTGATTTGTATTTGTGGAATAAACTCTTGAAGAGCCACTATCAGGTCGTTAAAGATTTGCGCTTCGAGTGCCAAAATCTTATCTTCTGCACCTAAAATCTTCTCTTCATACTCTTTCAACTCTTGTGTAATATAGCGTTCTGCCTGCGCAAGTGTTTGCTTACGAACCCACTCTTGGGGCACTTTATCTTTGTGCATGTTACGCACTTCGAGGTAATATCCAAACACATTGTTATAGCCTATCTTCAAAGAAGAAATGCCTGTTTGCTCTACTTCACGCTCTTGAATGTGCAAAAGATAGTCTTTTCCTGAGTGAGATATTGCTCTTAACTCGTCTAACTCGGCGTTTACTCCATCGGCAATAACGCCCCCTTTGTTCACAAGTTGTGGTGGGTCGGAGGTGATTTCTTTTGCTATTCGAGCACGAATAGACTCGCATAGGGTGATTTGTTCGCCCATTCGCACCAAAGACTCGTTCTTTGAAGCCACACAAGCCGCCTTAATTGGCTCGATTGCATCGAGTGCATAGCGCAATTGAACAACCTCTCTTGGAGACACTCTGCCCACTGCTACACGAGAAATGATGCGTTCTAAGTCGCCAATACGATGAAGTTGGTCGGACAACACCTGCTCAAAGTCTTCGCTATTATAGATGTGTTCTACCACATTAAGGCGTTGTTCTATTGCTTTTTGCTCTTTCAATGGGAACACCAACCAGCGTTTGAGCATGCGACTACCCATTGGTGTGATGGTGTTATCAATAACATTGAGCAATGAACTACCGCCTTCGTGCATCGAATTGATAAGCTCTAAGCTGCGAATGGTGAATTTATCGAGGCGCACATAACGGTCTTCTTCTATGCGAGAGATGGATGTTATGTGACTGATATTGGTGTGTTGGGTGATTTCAAGATACTGCATGATGGCCCCAGAAGCGATGATTCCATTGGTGAGATGGTCGATTCCGAAACCTTTAAGCGTTTGTGTTCCGAAGTGCTTCAATAGCTTTTGACGGGCTGTTGATTCGGTAAAAACCCAATCATCAAGCTCGAATGTGCAATATTTATCGCCAAAATATTGGTTGAACTGTTGCTTATTATCTCTATCGAACAACACTTCTTTGGGCGAGAAGTTCACCAACAACTTCTCTATTGTATCGTATGAGCCTTCGCCTGTTAAGAATTCGCCTGTTGAGATGTCGAGAAATGCAACACCACAAGAGGCTTTTCCGAAATGAATGGCAGCTAAAAAGTTGTTTTCTTTATAGTTCAACACATTGTCTGCCAATGCAACTCCGGGCGTAACCAGTTCGGTTATACCACGTTTAACAAGCTTTTTTGTTAGTTTGGGGTCTTCTAATTGGTCGCAAATAGCCACTCGTCGTCCCGCACGAACAAGCTTTGGAAGATAAGTATCCAAAGCATGGTGAGGGAAACCTGCCATCTCTGTAACCGCAGATGAGCCGCCATTGTTTCGTTTGGTGAGCGTTATCCCTAATATCTTCGATGCTTCTACAGCGTCTTGTGAATATGTTTCGTAGAAGTCTCCACAACGAAAAAGCAATATTGCATCTGGATGTTGATGCTTAAATGTGAAAAATTGCTTCATCATTGGGGTGAGTCCTTTATCTTTAACTGCCATAATAAATCGTTGTAAATGATGCCATCTGCCCACAAACAAGCAGGCATGGCGCTATTTATGCAAAGATAATAAATTTAATGCAGAATGAAGATGAAGACGAAACAAAAGAATAAAGCTCTAAATCTTATTCATTATTTTTTTGCTTCTTGCTCAAATGTGAGCCAAGAAAAAATATCTCCTGCTGTAATATTAAGTCTTGTTGTGCGCACCTTCGAGGTGGTATTAGGTTCAACTACAACGGTCATCACGTTCTTACTGATAATTGCCTTAAGCCAAGGAGTTGCTAAAACGGAGCCTAATGCTTTTAAATTGGGATCTTTAAATGGTTGCCCATCAACTGTAACCGCACCTGCGGGGAACCAGAAAGAGTCGTAGTTAGTACAGGTTACATGAATTGTTCCACCCTCTGCAGGGACTGAAATGGTGTTTTGACCTTTAAGATTGGTGTCTGAAACAAGCTTCATTGGTTCCCATTTGCCGACTAGTGTTGTCTTTTCGCAAGAAGAAATGATAGGAAGAAGCGAAAATACTGTAAGAAGGGCTACAAGTAGATTTTTCTTTAACATGATATTTTATGTTTAAATTATGATTAGTTATTGGTTTTAGATAATGTAGAAGGTTGCTCACTCGACAAGATATGCCAATACTGAAAACTCCCACTCTACTTCACAAAGATACAAATTAAGCTATAAAAAATAAGAAGATGTCGAGAAATGCAACACCACAAGAGGCTTTTCCGAAATGAATGGCAGCTAAAAAGTTGTTTTCTTTATAGTTCAACACATTGTCTGCCAATGCAACTCCGGGCGTAACCAGTTCGGTTATACCACGTTTAACAAGCTTTTTTGTTAGTTTGGGGTCTTCTAATTGGTCGCAAATAGCCACTCGTCGTCCCGCACGAACAAGCTTTGGAAGATAAGTATCCAAAGCATGGTGAGGGAAACCTGCCATCTCTGTAACCGCAGATGAGCCGCCATTGTTTCGTTTGGTGAGCGTTATCCCTAATATCTTCGATGCTTCTACAGCGTCTTGTGAATATGTTTCGTAGAAGTCTCCACAACGAAAAAGCAATATTGCATCTGGATGTTGATGCTTAAATGTGAAAAATTGCTTCATCATTGGGGTGAGTCCTTTATCTTTAACTGCCATAATAAATCGTTGTAAATGATGCCATCTGCCCACAAACAAGCAGGCATGGCGCTATTTATGCAAAGATAATAAATTTAATGCAGAATGAAGATGAAGACGAAACAAAAGAATAAAGCTCTAAATCTTATTCATTATTTTTTTGCTTCTTGCTCAAATCTAAGCCGAGTACGAACGTCTCCTGCTGTAAATTCAAATATTGTTATGCGCACCTCTGAGGTGGTATTTGGCTCAAACACAACAGTCAGCACGTTCTTATTGACAGCTGATTTAAGCCAAGGAGTTGATGAAAAGGGGGAAATAGCTGTTGAATTGGGATCTCTAAATGCCTGTTTTGTAAATGAATATTCAGAGATCGAGAATGACTCGTAGTTGGTGCAGGTTACGTGAATTGTTCCACCCTCTGCAGGCACAGAAATGGTGTTTTGACCTTTAAGATTGGTGTCTGAAACAAGATGCATTGGTTCAGTCTTTTCGCAAGAAGTGGTGATTGTGAAGAGCGAAAATACTGCAAGAAGTGCTAAAAGTAGATTTTTCTTTAACATGATATTTTACGTTTAAGTTATGATTAGTTATTGGTTTTAGATAACGTAGAAAGTTATTGGTTCTCTTTCAACAAGATGATCCACTGAAGAAACATACCTCTCTACTCCACAAAGATACAAGTTTATCTCTAAAAGTCAAACTTTTGAAGAAAATAATCTGTGTTGAGAGGCTTTATTATCGCTTTTTTATTCCTATACCTCTCTCCTCTTTGCTCAAAAGGAATAAGATAACAGGACATAAAAGTATAAAAGACGACTTTAATCCAAGCCTGAAATAAAGGAAAGGAAATAGGTATGTAAGGGATAAAAAATAAGAAAATGGCTCTTTTGCCATCTTCTTTGCCAACATGAATCAATCTAACAAAAGGACAAAAAGAAAGAGGGAAACAATATTTCATGTTTCCCTCTTATATCATTTTTGCATAACAAGCAATTATTCTGCTGTTGCTTCTTCAACCTTTTCAGCTGTTGCTTCAGGAGCTGCAGCTTCTTTTGTTGCAGTAGTCTTACGGCTACGACGTGTTTTCTTAGCAGCTTTAGGAGCTTTTGCCATGTTTTCATTGTAGTCAACAAGCTCGATAAATGCCATTTCAGCAGCGTCACCTTGACGTGTACCCAACTTGATTACACGAGTGTAACCACCTGGACGGTCAGCAACTTTTGTTGAAATTTCTTTGAAAAGCTCTGTTACTGCATATTTATTTTGCAAGTAACGGAAAACAACACGACGTGAGTTTGTTGTATCTTCCTTTGAACGTGTGATCAAAGGCTCTACATATTTCTTAAGAGCTTTTGCTTTTGCAAGAGTCGTAGTGATTCTTTTGTGCATAATCAACGAGATAGCCATGTTTGCAAGCATAGCACTACGGTGAGATGCAGTACGACCCAAATGGTTGAATTTTTTATTGTGTCTCATTATTTGTTTTAATTTTTAAGATGAGAAAAGATCTATATAAATAGCTTGCAATTGCTAGTCGGTTATGAAAAACAACTGCATGCTATCATAATTTCTTATTCTCTGTCTAATTTATACTTTGAAATATCTGTTCCAAAAGATAGATTCAGACTCTCGAGCAAATCATCAAGCTCAGAAAGCGATTTCTTACCAAAGTTGCGGAACTTAAGAAGATCTGTCTTATTGAATTGTACAAGGTCGCCTAATGTTTCAACATCTGCTGCCTTTAAGCAATTCAACGCACGAACAGAAAGATTCATATCAACCAACTTAGTCTTTAACAATTGGCGCATATGTAATACTTCTTCATCGAATTCATCATTGCTGTCTTGCTCTGGATTTTCAAGAGTAATCTTTTCATCAGAGAACAACATGAAGTGATAAATAAGTATTTTAGCTGCTTCTTTAAGTGCATCTTTAGGACTTATGGAACCATCCGTTGTAACTTCTAATACGAGTTTATCGTAGTCGGTCTTTTGTTCAACACGATAAGGCTCTACTGAATATTTTACATTACGAATTGGGGTGTAGATCGAATCGATTGGGAGAACATTGACATCGGTGCTGTATTGACGATTCTCATCAGCAGGAACATAACCACGTCCCTTGTTAATTGTAATGTCTATCTGCATCGATGCTTTGGCATCTAAATGACAAATCACCAAATCAGGGTTTAACACTTCAAATCCAGTCAGATACT
>ERZ773214.193-NODE-193-length-42752-cov-12.470806_pt1 | contig 42752 bp, 26 predicted proteins | sample MGYA00511238_ERZ773214 | MGnify/ENA primary metagenome ERZ773214 (study PRJEB29015, sample SAMEA2738157) | human oral metagenome | biome: human oral; feature: human-associated habitat; material: saliva | place: China | collected 2259 ... | reverse complement strand
CTGGTGTTTGAGACCAGCGCGTCTACCTATTCCGCCATCTGGGCATGGCTGTTGTCTGAACAACGAGTGCAAAGGTAGAGAGAAAATCTGAATGTGGCAAATTTTTGAGGGATTATTTAATGACAATACGGTGATTCGTTAGTATTTGCGGTATTTAACATCAAAAGATTTGGAGGTATGAGTTATATAAGGTACCTTTGAGGAAACAAATGTTAGTTAGCTTAAATAAATAATGACTACGAAACAAAACAACTATTGCGTGATTCTTGCCGGTGGCAAGGGACGAAGACTATGGCCGTGCAGTAGAGATAAACACCCGAAGCAATTTATAGATTTCTTTGGTGTGGGTCGTACTCAACTTCAACAAACCTTCGATCGATTCGCTCAAGTTCTTCCTAAAGAGAATATTTATATCAATACAAGTTGCGATTATCTCGACTTGATTAGAGAACAATTGCCAGAGGTATCATCTGACCGTATCATGGCAGAGCCGATACACCGTAACACTGCGCCAAGCGTTGCGTGGGCAGTACATCGTATCATGATGTTCGATCCCAAAGCTAACATCATTGTATCCCCCTCTGACCAGACGATTGTTAACGACAATGCTTTCTTTCGTAATATTACCGATGGACTACAGTTTGTTGAGAACAACGACGCTATATTAACCATGGGCGTTAGCCCTACCCGACCAGAGCCAGGTTATGGGTATATCCAAAAGGGTGTCTACACTGGCAATGGTGATATATATAAGGTGCAGGCTTTTACAGAGAAGCCCGACCGACAATTTGCACAGATGTTCATGGATAGTAAGGAATGGTGCTGGAACACAGGTCTGTTCCTTTCTAACACCAACTACTTACGCCAGTGCCTTTATGGTTTTCTTCCATCCGTCATTCGTGATGAGGAGAGCGGAGAGAAGATTACTACAATTGAAGAAGAGGAAGCTTTCATACGTGAGAACTTCCCACGCTATCCAAACATATCTTTAGATCATGGTATTCTTGAGAAGTCTGATAATGTTTATGTTATGAAATGCGATTTCGGATGGGCAGACCTTGGTACATGGCATGGCGTCTATGAGTCACTAAGCAAGCGAGAGGGAGATAATGTCATCATAGACTCTGATGTTATCCTTGAAGACGCTACCAATAATATCATAAAACTCTCCAAAGACAAATTAGGTGTCATCAACGGTCTTGATGGCTATATCATTGCAGAAAAAGACAACGTATTACTTATCTGCAAGAAAGAAGATTCCTCAGCATTGGTAAGGAAATATGTAAATGAAGTACAGATAAAAAAGGGGGATGAGTTTGTATAAATAAAAACCTCCCCCAACCCCTCCAAAGGAGGGGAGTAGCAAATTGGGTAAAAGTGGGATTACTTTGCTAAGCGAAGCTTCCTTATATTAAGGAAAATAATAAACGGGGATATGCAATGACTGTATATCCCCATCTTGATAATATCTTATTCCAGAAAAGCCAAGTGTTATTCCAATTCCTGAAAAGCTTTGAAAATCTTTTCAGCAATCTCTTTCTGCTCCTCTGCCTCAACTTGTACGTGATGCTTGAAATCAACATCAGCCTCACTGTTCATTGGCAAGAGATGAATATGTGCATGATTGACTTCCAGTCCCAACACGACCTGTGCAACCTTCTTACATGGAAAGACAGTCTTTATAGCGCATGCCACCTTCTTGGCAAACACTTCAAAGGCAGCAAGCTCGTCATCATCCATATCAAAGATATAATCAACCTCCTTACGAGGCACAACAAGTGTATGCCCCTTTGTTACTGGGTCAATATCAAGAAACGCATAAAACTGCTCATTCTCTGCACACTTATAACTGGGAATCTCCCCAGCAGCAATCTTACTAAATATTGTCATACTAACCTCCTCTTGTTTAGTTCTTAAGCATCAATTGATATCTTGTCTATGCGCAATACGATCGTACCACGAGGGATTGTGATTTCAACCTCGTCGCCCACTTTCTTATTCAACAGTCCTTGTGCAATAGGAGTCTTGATGGAAATCTTGTTCTGTTTCAGATTAGCTTCTGTCTCACTAACAATCGTGTACTTCATCTTAGCGTTTGTCTTCACGTTAGTCATCTCAACAGTAGACATAATCTGCACAGCGTCAGTACTCAAACGTGACAAATCCACAATCTTTGCTTGTGCCACGGTCATCTTCATCTCAGCAATACGTGCCTCAAGATGACGCTGCGCCTCTTTAGCAGCATCATACTCTGAATTCTCACTCAAATCGCCCTTATCGGCTGCTTCAGCAATAGCAGCTGATGCCTTGGGACGTTCAACAGATTCTAAATACTGCAACTCAGCTACGAGCTTATCGTAGCCTTCCTGTGACATATAAGCCATAATATCTTGTTTTAAATAATTAATTCGTTTTTCAAAAACATATAAAGAAACAGAATTCCAACACCAATTCAATGAATGTCGGAATTCTATAGCCTTAATGTTTAATTTACCTCAGTGCAAAGATAATGCTAAAAAATGATATATCAAAGTTTTATGGGATAAAAATCTATTAATGTTCAATAAAAACATTTTTCGACGAATAGAATATTGAATATTCTCATGAAAACAAGTAATACAGAAATCTTTTACGCGTTTCTGTCTTTATTTATTGACCTCTCAGATAACCATATCTAATACCAATAATTATCACTGCCCTCTCCTGCTTATTCCTCTTCCTTAGAAATGAATGTGGTAACACCTACAAAACAAGTAGTAATTATTACATAGAATTACCTGAATAAGTTTAAAATCAATTTGCTGTCATTTTTAACATTTCGTCTATCTTACTATAAATTAACAAGTTAATAGCCTCTATTGCATGACAGTAATGACAGCAAAATTTGTTTTTTAGAAATCGCTTTACGCCAAATACATAGCAAAAAGTCCATAGACACTACAGACACGACAGTATCTTTCGCCCCATAAACCTAAAGAGGCAAATAGTATGCAGACCGCAGATACCTTCTACTCTACCTCTTTCCCATCTAATCAAAATAATCCAGCCTCTAATTCGAGGACACGCTTAATATCAAAATAGATATCAGGCGAAGTATAGACTTCACTGGTATCACCTAAGATAAGACGGTCGGTCTTCTCTATCATCATCTGTCCATTGATTTTGAGGATACCAAGGAAGAAATTCACAAAATTATACTCATCACCTACGGAGGTGACAGAGAAAGGATGCTCTTTACTCCCATCACCCGTCATAAAGATAGTATCCAAGATACGCGAAAGACGGACAGAATATACTTTAAGACTATCGCTTGTCATCCACTCCTTGTCAGGATCAGAACCAGAGAGTTTCCTGAAATAATAGATCTTAGAAATGAGTGCATTCGTATTAAGCGGATTTTTTGCAAGAACCCTGTCGGCTATCGTAGCTGCCTCTTCAAACTTTCCGTCACGTCTAACCTTCATCATGTCAATTTCAATACTCATGTCACTACCATTATTGAGGTAAGTGCGCCCGTAGACAGCTAAGATTCGATCTTTAGCAGTCATCGTTAAGTCAGAGTCTACGTTTATAAACTCATCAAGCAAATTCTGTACACGCTGTGGATTAGCTTCCACCTCAGCCTTTATACTATTCCAATCTACTATCATCAATGAGTCACCTGTCTCAGCAGACACAGCTAAGCTCATCAACAACAACATAAACATCAATAGCTTTTTCATATCATTTAATTTTATGCTTAATACTATTTTTTCTCTTATTCCCTATCAATTCTCTTATTGCAATAGATAAGAAACAAAAATTATCGTTCTGCCCAATCACTCCTGTCTAAGTTCCTATACCCAATAGCCTCAGCTATATGCTGCACTTGCACCGTCTCCGATGCCTCCAAGTCAGCTATAGAACGAGCCACTTTCAAAATTCTGTTGTAGGCACGTGCCGATAGTTTCAGTCGTTCCATGGCATCACGAAGAAGTTTGATGGAGGCCTCATCAGGTTCAGCAAACTCATGAATCATACGTTCATTCATCTGCGCATTACAATGAATATGACGATAACTACTGAAACGCTCAGTCTGAATAGCACGTGCACGGATAACCCGTTCACGAATAGTAGCACTTGGTTCGCCCGGTGTAGCCTGTGAGATATCCTTAAAGGGAAGAGGAGCTATCTCACACTGAATATCTATTCTGTCCATCAGCGGTCCTGATATCTTGGCCAGATACTTCTGAATCTGTCCTGGCGAACAAACACAATGATGTGTAGGGTCGGCAAAATAGCCACATGGACATGGGTTCATACTTGCCACGAACATAAAACTACAAGGATAAGTAACGGTATATTTGGCACGAGAGATAGTTATCTTGCGGTCTTCTAACGGCTGTCGAAGAACCTCTAAGGTATGTTTATTAAACTCTGGCAATTCATCACAAAAGAGCACTCCATTATGAGCAAGGGTTATCTCGCCTGGCATTGGATTAGCACCACCACCCACGAGTGCCACCTCAGAGATAGTATGGTGAGGACTGCGGAAGGGGCGTTGCGTTATTAGTCCGGTGTCACGACTCAGTTTTCCCGCAATAGAGTGAATTTGTGTTGTCTCTAAACTCTCCGATAAAGACAGAGGGGGAAGAATCGAAGGAAGACGCTTTGCCATCATACTCTTTCCACTTCCTGGCGGTCCAACCATAATAAGATTATGTCCGCCAGCGGCTGCCACTTCTAAAGCTCGCTTTACATTCTCCTGTCCACGAACATCTGCAAAATCGAGGTCAAAGGCATATTGATGTTCATAGAATTCTTTTCGCGTATCAACGAAACAGGGTTCTGGATTGGAGCTACCATTAAGAAAATCAATAACTTGTAAGATATTATCCATTCCGTAGACCTCTAACATATCTACCACAGCTGCTTCGTGCTCATTTGCTTTGGGTACGATGATTCCCTTAAATTTCTCTGCACGTGCCTTGATAGCGATAGGAAGCACACCTTTTACTGGTTGCAAGGTCCCATCGAGACTCAACTCTCCCACAAGCATGAACTCTCGCAAACGATCACAACTCATCTTCTCATTAGCAGCAAGAATAGCGATTGCTAATGGGAGGTCAAAGCTGGAGCCTTCTTTCTTGAGGTCGGCAGGAGCGAGATTAGCGGTGATATCGGCTACAGGGAACTTATACCCATTATTGAGAAGTGCTGCTGCAATACGGTCATGGCTTTCCTTTACCGCGCCATCTGCCAGCCCGGTAAGGTGGAACAATACGCCACGCGTAATACTAACTTCGACTGTCACGGTGGTGACTTCCATTCCGTTGACAGCTGCACAGAATGTTTTTACAAGCACACTATTGGTTTTTAGTCAGTGCCATAACGCTGACGGATAGTATTAGCGGTGATATTCCTTTCTGTTACTTTCCCGTTGCGAATGACAATATTATCTGGTACAGTATTAAGTCCAAAGGTTTTGAGCAATGGAGTATTAAGTAGCTTTCCATCACATACATTAGGAAATTCTATGCCGTCACGCTCTAATGACTGCCTTACCTCCTTAGGATTGGCATCAATACAGATACCCATAGCAGCTATCTTCCCTGCCTTCACAGCATCACTCAGCGCACGCTGAATGTCAAGACTCTCATAACTCCATGCGGCCCAAGTATTGATAATAACAATATCCTTCCCTTGGAATGTCAAATTATTCACGACTTTTCCATTTATATCCTTGGCTATAAACTTAGGCATCTTACTACCGACTGGCAACGAGCCTAATTCGGTTAATTGCCGTTGAAGACGACCCAAATCGGTATTTTCAGGCTGTTCCTTCATCAATACCCGCAATAGTTTCGCCGCCTGACTGTAGTCAGGAGATTCCGTTTGAATAAAGTAACGATTGAGCAGATATACACTCACCGGCGACTCTGGATGGTCGTTGATAAACGTTATCGCATATTTCATCTCCTCAGGAGGGGATACACTTGCTATCTGCTTACGGAACTTAGTCATCAATTCATTATTCTTCGTTCCCTCAACCTCCATCTCTTTTAGGTGGGAAGCATCAGCTTTTACGTCTACCGCCTCACCCGATTCGGCAAAGATAGGCTGCGAAGAATAATTAGGGAAGATTATAATTAATGTAGAAGGTTTACTACAAGGTTTCTCATAAGAGAAACGTCCAGCCTCAATCTTGATAGTATCTAAACCATTGATACCCCCATCTGGGCTATAAACATAAAGTTCACCTTGATTCATGTGCAAGAAACGCCCCTCCATCTTGAAGTAACCGCTACGAGTACCACAAGAAACTAACAGCAGGGAGAACAAGAGTATATATGCTATTCGCCTCATGCGCATTGAGATTTAAGAAGAAAGTGCCGCGAGCGGGACTCGAACCCGCACAGCCATTACTGGCCAAGGGATTTTAAGTCCCTCGTGTCTACCAATTCCACCATTGCGGCAAACCGATTGCAAAGATAAGGCTAAATCTTCGAACTAACAAAATTTTTCATGCTTTTTTGAACTTATTAGGTTGATTAGTATCGCTATTTATGATTTTCCTCTACTTGACTCTATCAAGAAACACCTATATTATATGTTACATTTGTTATGTCATAATTAGCTTTAGACAAAAATAACTCTGCGCACAAAGCTCGTAAGTCATGAGAGCATTCTATAATTATTTTTTGACTTACTTCTTGACCCTTGAACTCTGGTAAGTCTTCCTAAACATGGGGTGATATCGTTTAATATCTGATTATCAATAGCCATTATGAGTTCTATTCTTTCATATCCTTTTATTTACTGAATATTAAGGAATATAAATACTTAAAATAATGATTACAAAAACTATACTTAGTTTACAAGAGTTATCCACACTACAAAGAACTTATATTTAAGGGGTTATAATACTTGTCTATCAATAGGTAGATTAAAAAGTAAAACCATCACTCCAAATTCTAAAAACTCTAAAAGAGAGACTTGTGCGAATGCTCCGCACCATGTATATCTGCCATCCTCATCACTCATACAGGCCATACACTCTACATGCGCAGAGTCTCTACATATAACAACAAAGGGACAGACAAGAAGTTGACTCAGAACATTATCTTAATCAAAAGATATAAAAATATTGGATAGGTTACAGATTATACCATTTATTTTTATTAACTTTGCACCGAAATTACACTGGGAACCAGATGTAATTTAAATAGTAATTAACAAAATAGGTATGAAAGTCAATAAGAAAAAATATTTGCAACCAAACACTACAGTGCTCTCTGTGGAGAATGTAAGCATGATTTGCAGTAGTGTTCAACCAAAGCCAAGTAACCCTATCCAAACGGATAATAGCTACAATAACGTTGGTGAGCATAATGGTGGTGGAGAAGGAAACGATTTGTAATTACGCGTTATAAAGAAACAGAAATAACACAATAGAGATGTACCAAATAAGTACATCTCTATTGTGTTATATAGCATTTATATACTATGTGTAGTATAGAGCTTCTAAAACTAATAATAAAAAATGAGCAGACTATGGTAAGTTTGCTCATTTTCTTTATATTTTAATCGAATCTTAATATTGAATGAAAGCACGGCATGCACCATCAGACTTTGTTGGTTGAGTAAAACTTAACTGTATTTTAGTTGCCCAGCCACGTATTACAACTGTATAAACACCTGCACCAGAATTCTTATCAGCAGTCCAATAGTATTGATCTGGAGGAAATCCACCTGCTTGTCTAAAAACAATATCAAGTTTTTTATAACCTAATGAACCAGAATAATTAATATAATTATGGACATTCTTATTTTTTAATGATCCTGCCTCTAATAGATTCTCAACTGCTAAATTCCATTCTCCTAAACCTGGTAAAAACCATTTTGTATTTGCGATAGCACCTGTCAGTGCTACACCTGCGTTATAATTTGCAGCATTGTAAAAAGCAGGAAAGTTCTGATTCGTTGCTTTAGTAGGATTAGAATCTGTACGAGGTTTAGTTGTTGTTGCCCAATCATGTGTGATTTTATAACCATCGTATCGACTAATTGTCTCATTTACTCCTTTAGGTGGTGTATTATCTCCATATCCACTCTTAGCCCAACTTACGCCATTTGCAGCATCTTTTAAAGACATAGCATATTTCTTACCATTAGCAGTACCTACATATACAGCTATTGGTGTGCGATTTCCTTTATTTCCCATTGTTCCTTCCGTTCCATCGCTGAAAAGATAAGTGGCAGTATAATAAACTGTGGTTGAAACTATATATTCATAACCGCTTTTTAGTCCACCTGTAATAGGATTACTTATTTTTAGCGATTTACCTGCAATTGGTTTATTATAGATAGTACCAGAAATTCCACTAAGAAATTGGAATTTTAATTTTGTTATATCTGTACCTGGCAAGAAGAACATAGCATTGTTACTTTCTATTTTCGAATTATCACCATCATCTTCATTAGCCGTAAAGCTAATAAAGTCATTAGTTTGCCCAGCAGCATTATTATTTGTTGATGACATTGTACCATTTGTAGCATTAAGAGTCACTAATGTTGGGATTGTATTTGCATCATATATAAAATGCCCATTAGTTGGTTTGTCGAATACTTGTTTTGAGAAAGCTTTAATCTTAAATTTTACTTTCGCAAAGTATGGTTTAAGAGTAAATGTAAGTTTCGTTTTAAGCTGATTATTAATAGTTACATTATCTTCATACAGATAAGGTTCATTCTCACCATTCTCAAATTTAGCTACGTAATTACCATTTTCTAACTCGAAATCTTGATTCTTAAAAACATAGAATTTATAACTACCTGGCGCAAGATACTTCTCAGGATTAGAGCCATCTTTCATTGTGTAGGTGCCGTCTGATTTATATTTTATCTCCCATTTTTGTTTCAATTCAGTACCTTGATATGCCAGTATAGTATAGTCTCCTGCAGGAGCTTGGCCTGCTACACGCGTTTTTGCAGCTTTTGTAGGAGTTTCTATAACCTCTACAAGAGCTTCTAAGCCATTTCCAAGATTTTCGGTAGAAGATGACACCACCCGACCTTCATTGCTTCCAGCAGCACGTGAGGCAGGACTTCCTTCTGAATATTGACTTGTACTCAACCCAAACGACACCAGGCTACCCTTTGCACCAGCTGGCGCATCATCATCGTTAATAACTGAATTCTCGGTGTTGTTACACCCTGAAAACATGGTAACTGCCAAAGATAAGAGTAATGGCAGCAGCCAGAAAGTTGTATTTTTCTTATTCATTCTTAGTGATAATACTGGTAAGATGTACATACAAATTACCAAATTTTATACTCAATTTATATTTGTTGCCTGCAAAGGTACGATTTTATTCGCTAATAACTTATATTAAGAAGAACAAAAGAACATATTTTTAGGCATTAAAGGCGAGTTCAATAAGCAAGTGCGACTTTAGCCAGAGCCTTTTCGAAAGACTTTGGCTGCGTATCACTTGGTTCAAATTTATAATACATTCTACCATCAACACATTTAACACACATGCGCCACACAACACGTATTCATATTATACACAAGTGGTGTCTAACCTTCGTTCCATACACGTTAATCGACATCACGTTATTTGAGAAAGTAAGATTAGACTATTCTCTTAAGTAGACTGATTACCAGAGGTAGAAGAGCTCCCACCCTTATCTCCCTATCCTTTGTAGGGTAAGGTCGTCTCGTTCTCCGTCAAAGAAGGTTACGAGTACCTTTCAGAAGATATTATTTGGACAGACTGCATCAAAGAGAGTCATTGAATAACAGAATTTTAAGGCATCAATTCGACTCCCCATCACCTCTTTTACCTCCTTGACAGAATGATGCAAAATAACGTTCGTAATCTCTCGCAGCCATGCGTTCAGTAGAGGATGAGCCAAGTAGGCACACTCCTCATTGCCATCTGCTATACCATAATACTGCAACCGATAGCTGTGACCAAATCCCTTCAGCTGTGGAGAAAACAAACCAAATCCAATATGAACGCTTCTCACCCTCCTGCATTTAGGTCAATGCTTGATGATAAACTTCCTACATATTCTGTGTCTCAACAAATCGTTTAAGGTTGAAAAGGCGCTTGTTCTTTGTTAGTCAACATCGATGCACGCTACAAGTAAAAGGGGTAATTGCAATGAAAGACGAACGTTTCACACATGCATAAAACATGTGTGCTACCATGAAAGTGACAATAAAAGTACAGTACTAATTAATGCCCAAAACACCAGTTGGCCCCGTACAATTAGCACGATAACGGATAAGTTTCTTACCCCCCTCGCCACTCACGATGTTACCCCCCGTATTAAGGTTATACTTACGATGGCAGTTAGTACAAAAGGCAAAGCCATCACTACTCATTTTCAACTCATAAGAGCGCAAAGGAAGTACATTCGGCTGAAAGCAATTAGGACATTGTAGGTCGTATGCATACAGCGGAGCAGGAACGTCAAGATTACCATACCCCACTATAAGTCCGTTGTTCTGTCCCACATGCTTCCAACTCTCCAGTCTAAGATCGATACCATCAAACCACACAGGAGAACCCGAACGCAGTCCTTGATTATTCTCAAAAGAGAAGCTATGACGCCCGCTAACGTATGAATACCGTATGATGCAATATACTCCTGGCGACATTGAGTTGAGCGCAGAGGCAAGGATAGGGTCTTGATGCGTATCGTTATGGAAAGTAAAAAAGATACGACGGCTACTGTATTCATAGTCCACCCTATCACCACATGATGATAATAGGATAAGAAACAGTAAGAGAACAGATTGAACACAACGTCTCATCATAATTTTACTCTCCACATGTAATAATATTATTCGAACGGAATCATTGCCAAGGCATCGGCAATCTTCTCAATACCCTCTTGTAGTGGCTTTGACACCATACCCTTTGCAAAGAAAGGTATATCGGCATCTATCGTGAGTTTCATCTTTGAAGAAGACTCTGAAACAGGGAGTATCTGAATCCAGAAGTTAAAGGATAATGGCGAATTATCACTTTCAAACTTAATCGTCTTAGGCTCGTCACGCTCTATGATACGCATAGAAATCTGGCCAACAGGCTCTACATTCACAGACAGAGAGTCCTGGTCAAAGGTGATATTCTGTAATCTTTCTTTCACCTTATCCATATCAGCATCGCCTGTTGAACCTTCTGGAAGACGCTCTTTCAGACGCTGTACATTATTCAAGTCACTCAACGTTTTATATACACTCTCTTGAGAGTGAGGAATCTGCTTTACACTACTTTCAAACTTTGTCATTACTTATCTTTATTAGAGGAGTTATAGAGTGGAGGGCTATAAGATAGCAAGACTGATTGTAAGAGAAGATGACAATCAAAGGTAGGGACGCACTAACAAGGCGCCCACTACTATCACTCATTTACAAACAGTCCGCAAGAAATAAATTATGTTACTCCATACGGAATGTTAAAAGACTACTTTCTCCAATTTGCTGGGTCCTTGCGCCAATCATGCAACATGGCGACTTCGTCTTCTTTAATATATCCTGTCTCAAGTGCCTTCTCAACGACATGCTCGTAATCGGTGAGGGTCACCAACTTTACATGAGCCTCTCGGAAGGCTTCCTCGGCTACTGGAAAACCGTAAGTATAAGAGGCTACCATACCCACAACCTCAAAGCCGGCCTCACGCAGAGCTGCTACAGCCTTCAGAGAAGAGCCACCTGTAGAGATAAGGTCTTCTACAACGACCACCTTTGAGCCTGTTGGCAATTCACCTTCAATCTGGTTTTTCATGCCATGGTCCTTTGGCTTCGGACGAACGTATGCGTATGGCAAGGCCAACTCATCGGCAACAAGCATACCCTGAGCGATAGCTCCCGTTGCAACACCAGCCACAGCCGTAGCCTCTGGGAAATTTTCAAGGATGGCATGTACCAACTCGAGCTTCACAAACGAACGTACATCGTGGAACGACAACGTCTTGCGATTATCACAGTAGAAGGGTGACTTCCAACCACTTGCCCACGTAAAAGGGTCATTAGGTTGCAACTTAATGGCTTTAATTCCGAGCAGTTTGCCTGCAAAGACTTTCTTTAAATCTTCCATCTCGATAGTTTATAGTTATAATACTAAGTGCAAACTTACACAATTTTTCTGATATCTAAGGATAAAAAGACTATAAAAGAAGATAATGATAACAGATACTCCTCGTATCTACTACAAACTGTCTTTCATTCGCTTTTATCTTTGTCTCGCTTTCTTACAACGCTACACATCAACTTACTTGACAATATTCTACTCCATTTACCTACCTTTCTACTTGTTATATAGCGGCAACTACCTCACATTTCGGAAGTATCAACGAACTTGCGAAAAATCATTACATAACATCTAAGTAATCATCTTCAAGACAGGAGTATAATATCTCCAATAGCCAACTTTATAACCCACTACAAATCAACCCATTACACATAGCATTAAAGAAGACGCCCTTCTTGCATCAAGAAGGGCGTCTTTAACACGCAAGAAGGGCATCTTCTTGAACGCAGAAGAGCATCTTCTCATATCTAGCTTGGCCTTTCCTCAAACAGAGAAGGGCGTGACAACTGAAAAATTCTGACAGTTCCTGTTTGGATGTTTAGAGTTTTCACTTTCACGGAGGAACATTCTTTTTCTCACAGAACTCACAGATGAACAGAACACACAGCATTCCACAGAGACATTAAGTCAACCGATTTCACAGAACCTTACAGCCAACGTTAGCTAATCATCAACACCTAACAACCAACACTCAACACCCACCTTTAGCTGTAACGTTCTGTGATATCTGTATGCCGGAGGCGTTCTGTGGGATCGAAACAGTGCGCAAATGGGTTCTGTTAAATCTGTGAGTTCTGTGAGAGAAAAAACTCTGCAGCGAGTTGTTTGTGTGTTATCTCATCGAGTGGGTGCGTTCTATTTCTCACAGATTTACACAGAAGAACAGAACACACAGCATTCCACAGAGGCCTTGCGGCCGGCAGATATCACAGAACCTTACAGCCATCTTTGGCAGTAACGCTCTGTGACCTCTGTATGCCGGAGGCGTTCTGTGGGCTCGAAACCGTGCGCTTAAAACCTCCGTGACCTCCGTGTGCTCTGTGAGAGATAAACCTCCCCAACGTGGGAGGAAGCTAAGCTAAGAATCGGTGAGCGACCCCTTTTGTGATGATGTGAGTCATACTTAACTTGCGTGAAAAACCTTTACAGGACACGACAAGGTCGCCCTTTACTTACGATGGGAATATTGATAAGGAAGTGGAATATAACCACCACGTCCTCAGAGAGTTACGAACACGAATTGAGAACATGCCCTTCTTGCATCAAGAAGGGCGTCTTCAACGTGCAAGAAGGACATGTTCTCGGATGAAGAAGGGCGTTCTCTTGAGCGTTGAAAGGCATGGACATGATGGGAGAGGGACGAAAATAGTTTACATATTCGGCCTGTTGCTTTGATGTGAAGAGGATGGGAGGGCTTCTTCCTCGTGCTTGGAGAGGGGCGATGAGAGGAAAGGCATCACTTGCAATCCACCTTTGACTCATTTGTCATAGACAAAGGTTTTGGAGGAAGAAGGGGAGCTTTTACAGAATAATATAATCTCGTTACTCCCCGCAACGCTACCTTTCCCACCTCTACCATTGGTATATCTCTTATGTTCTACCTTAACTTTTCTATACGGTTCAATCATGTTCACCATCGTATTTATGTCTGGGTAGCTTCGGTCATTATAGCTAACAAGCCAGGTGGGGATATGTTGTGCCCTTTCAAACAACAGTTTTAAGCTGTTAATAGCCTCACTGTTTTTATCGAAGCCACTATATCTCTTGGGTTCATAACGCTTGATGCCATTGACGAATTGTTTGTCTTTCCAATACTCGACGAAGGTCTCAAGGAGGTGATAAAAGGACTGGTAATCCGCATGACTATTGCAGTAAGGTGGGTCAAAGTATACTAAGTCGACATCAGACAATGTCGGCAGGAGGTCCAGTATATTCTCTTGAAAGCTTTTGTTGGCCTTTTGGTTATCAAAAACAGCAGCATTGTAGTGTGGCAGAATATCAAGGAAGATGTCCCTTAAAGGGCGTATTAAGCTGCGGTTTCTCTTCACTCTTGCAGGGTCTTCAGCGTAGGTTAATGCTTGAGTATGGGCAAAGTGTCCCATCGTAACCTTCCTTGTCATACTCCTACACATGACCGACAGGGCCAGTGACTGCTTGAATGTGTTTTGTAGACGAGGCACATTACTTCTAAAGCTATCGAGCCAAGCCGCCTCTTCTGGGTAGAAGAAGAGGTTTGCGTATAGCTTTTCTATCAGGTTATATTCCGTCGGGTTCTGATTAGGAGAGAATAGGATGTCAATGTCTTCTTGGTTAAGTACGTTCCCAGCGTTCTCTATCAGTGCCTTACCAATTTGATAGTTAAAATTCAAGAAATCGTTAGTATAGGTAGTCTTCCCCATTTGCTTTAGCAGATAAGCAATGGATTGTGAGCCTCCAAAAGCGTCAAGAGCAACGCACGAGTCAGTCGGGATGAATTGTGCAATCCATGCCCTATGAATGTATTTTGCGCCCAAGTACTGTGGTTCTGGGAACTTATAATTCAGATAATCATTCTTGAATAAGGAACACTCCATTATACTAATGTATCTACTATTGATAAGATTAAATGATAGTCTCAGCCCATCTCGAATAGCTTTGCTTGTTAGCTATCGTGAACAAAACACATGACTTTACCTAACACTGCCTGGTGTAGGCTTAAAAGTGTAAGTTATCAGCGGGCAACCTTTAATCCTTTTGATAGCTTCGTCTTACGTGAGAATATTATTGTTTGATGCAAAGTTATTTATTTTTGGTAATACTTACAAACATTAATCAAAGTTTTCTCTCCTTTTATTAGCCGCTTTGTAGGGATTACCTCACGTACTAATAGCAGTTGGGCCACGCCCTTCCCCAGTTGGCCCCTCCCCCTCATGGGCTCGAACAGTGCGCCAAAAGGTTCTGTTAAATCTGTGAGTTCTGTGAGAGAAAATAATATCCACCATGAGAGAAAGGAATGTCTTCTGTGAGAGAAAAGTCTCCCCAGCATAAGAGAAAAAACTCCCCACGCCTTATGTTCGAGGCCCAGTAGGCGTAACCTCTCATACTACCTCCCTATCTGAAACGAGTCAGCAGAGTGATAAAAAATCCTTACAACCCACCAAGCTGACCACCCTCAACACACGCATATATCATCGCCTACAACCGAGGATATAACCCACAAGAAATCAGCGTGTTATGTTTAGCCTTTGAGAATATGCCCTTCTTGCTCGTAGAAGACGCCCTTCTTGTGGCATGAAGGGCATGTTCTCGGATGTTGAAGGGCCTCCTCTTGTTGCATACTCGGCCTTTTCTCGGAAAGAGAAGATAATTAACAGAAAGTTGGCCCCTCCCCCGGCCCCTCCCCCGAAGGGAAGGGGAGTGATCACCGAGATACCCCTATAGGCTGGATGTAGGCTGCTTTTTACCTTCTTATTGGTATCTTCATTAGCAGTAACGTTCTGTGAATTCTGTATGCCGGAGGCGTTCTGTGGGATCGAAATGTGCGCCAAAATGTTCTGTTATATCTGTGAGTTCTGTGAGAAAAAGAAATACCCTTCGTGAAAGAAGGAACTCTCCACGACAATTCTCCAATGTTCTTTTTCTCACAGAGTACACAGAAGAAAAGAACACACAAAGGCCCACAGAGACATTAAGTCAACCGATATCACAGAGCGTTACAGCCAACACCCATCACCCATCACCCACCTAAGCTAATCATCAACACCCAACATGCAACACCCATCACTCACCTACTACCCATCACCCAACACCCAACAAGGCTAATCATCAACACCTAACACCCAACACCTAACACCCAACTTTGGTGGAGAGGAAAGTGTTAAATATATTAAATATTGTATAGTCAACAATGAATATTCAAAAGAATATGTTTATATTTGTGACCGACTTTAAGAGGAAAACGACTCCTTTAATGAAGCCTAAAGCATAAAACCTAATAACAGAACAAATCATAAACCTAAAAAGTAAACGGTTAGAACGCCTAAAAGTTGGCATTAAAAGTAATTAAAAATATACAAAAACCAATTATTTATTACAATTATGAAGAAAATCTTTACACTACTTTCTTTGTGCTTTGTTGCGTTGTCAACATTCGCACAGGACTGGGTTGCTACTCCTGAGAGTGGTCAACAGTATTACATTGCAGTAGGTAACAGCAAGGTGGGTTACATCACTGCGAATGAAGACGGCGGTAAGCTGACAGCTAAGGCAGCTACAGAAGGTGACAAGGAAAAGCAGACTTGGACTTGTACAAAGGGCGAGAATGATGTTTGGAAATTCACGCTTTCTGTAGAAGGTCAGACTTGGACAATGTTTACCACTGAGGGAAAACGTCTTGCAGCAGGTACTGATCCTGGCTCAAACTTCAAGGATTACACTATTAAAGCTCACGATGACGATCCTTCAGCAACTTATGCTGGGCTCAAGATGATTGCAGGCGATGATGCAAACTCTTACGTTAACATCTACGGTGCTCAGGAGTTAGGAAGAGAGTTCGGTCCTTATGCTGATGGTGACAACGGTTCAAAGGTTTACTTTATCAAGGCTTCTGAGGTAGAGATCCCACACTGGAACTATGATTTTACTATCTTTGATAAGAACAACAATGAGTCTCGTTATTTCATTCAGTTCAATAGAGTAGCAGCAAACAGCCCAACATTTGGTCCTACAGGTTTGAATGGTCTTACTGGTGAGAAGCTGATTCTCTCTGTAGACAAGGATACTTTGATTGCTGATAGTCTTATAGAAAACGACCCAAACTTTAGGTTTAAGGTATGGCATGTAACTTCATTTGATGCAGATACAAAGGCGATTGTTCTCGTAAACGAGGCTGGTCAGTACATTAAATACATGGAGTTTACTAACGGACCACTTGAAGGTGGAAATGCACTCTACGTTAAGAATGATGCTGGCGAATGGGTTCGTAACAGCAAGAGTGGCGGTGGTAAGATGACACATGCTTTCATGGCAACTACTGAGGAACAGACTCTTTACATCTTCGATAGCAACAAGGGAAGCGAGTGCTACTCTATTGGTGACAGCAGCGACAGAACTACAAGAAACTTCCTCAATGCATGGGGTAACGTAGCATGGCACCACCTCATGGGTAAGTGGGAGGTTAATGACCCTAACAATGCCCTTAAGTTTATTCCTATCACCGAGGTATTGAGCCCAGAACAGATACAGGCTTCAGACGCAGCAACTGGCATCTCAGAAGTAAAGACACAGGTACAGGACAACAAGCAGGCTAATGGTTATGTCTACACCCTCGATGGTCGTTTGGTATCAAAGAGCCTTAATGGTCTTGCAAAGGGCTTGTACATTGTAAATGGCAAGAAGGTTGTTGTGAAGTAATTCACAATGAATAAACTAACTCTCATCGGTCGGGAAGCATTGCAAAGAATAAGAGTGATTACTGCATTGTTGACCGACTGATAGGGTTAAGGGGCTGTATCAAAAGCAAGGGTGTACCAGCGTGTGTGCCCTGTCAGTAGGTAAAGCATAGGAGCACGTAGTGTGCAGTCCTGTTGTTGACCACTGATATGATTTTGATACAACCCCCTTTTTCGTCTTATCGTTCAAACGTAAATAATTATAACAATATATCTCATTATTATATATCTATGAATATCTGTAAGCGTATTTGTGCTCTTTTCCTCTTGTCTACAGTCTGTGTAGGACAAGTGATGGCACAAGGCTACCCTCATGTTAGTACCGTAGGCAATGAGCATTGGTACTATGTTAAGTATCTTCGGTCTAATAACGTGTTGGAAGAGAAGGGCGATAAGCAAGGTTGTCGCACGGCTGTTCCACAGGTCATGGGCGCCGACCGCCAGTTATGGAAGGTCGTCGAGGCAGAGGGTTTTAGCCGTAATAAGAAATACCAGTTGATTAGTAAGAGCGGTCGCACGCTTTATGTCAATGGCACAAATCCAAATAGTTCGCGCTTCAAGGCGGCTACGAAGGCAACAGATATCCAATCATTCCACATCTTTCAGAGCACAAACAGCAGTTATGGGGAGGGTGCGTTAGAGCTTGCGCCAGACTCCACAGGCAGCAACGCCATGAACCAAGTGGCCGAGATAAGGGTTGGTCAGGAGTTAGGCCTATGGACCATAGGCGACGTCAACAACCTCTTGTCGTTTGTAGGTAAGGACGAGATGGTGTTCCCTTATACGATGCCTGTACTCTCAACAGCGGCAAACCCCGTCTATTACTACATTCAGTTTCAGACAGGCAACTGGCTTCTAAGTGCAAAAGGAGAGAAGGCTACCTGTCAGACAGCGTCATTGCATAATGGTAATCCCGATGATATGCTGTGGAGAGTGGCCGAGAAAGATGGCAAGTACAGCTTTGTCAGCAAGAGTGGAAAGATACTCTACGTCAGCGATTCATACGTGAATGCAACCAAGAGCCGCACCGTTAAGGACACACTCTTTACGATGGTCGAGTCGAAGAATACGCTGGGAGGCTTCGAGATAGGTAAGTCTACCAGTGGACGCAACTTCTTTAATATGTTCCAAGGAGCAGGCGATGGTAAGCTAATCAGCTTCTGGGACTTAGGCGATGGCGGTAATGTGGTGCGCTTCGTACCCTCTGATGAAATGGTACCTGTGTCAGGTATTACTACCTTCAACCCCGCCAACAAATACACACTATGGTACACAAAGCCCGCAACCAACTGGATGACCTCCTGTCTTCCTATTGGTAACGGACAGTTCGGAGCCACATTAATGGGCGATGTAGCCATTGACGATGTACAATTCAACGATAAAACGCTATGGAGTGGAAAGCTCGGAGGACTGACAAGTACGGCAGCCTACGGTTATTATCTTAACTTTGGCAACCTATATATACGCAGTCGTGAATTGTCGAAGGTGACCGACTACGTGCGTTATCTTGATATCAACGATGCCATAGCAGGTGTGCGTTATACGATGGATGGCGTAGCCTACGATCGAACCTACTTTGCTACCAATCCCGATAGTTGCTTGGTAATCCGCTACACAGCCTCAGAGAAGGGTAGAATCAATACCACCCTCACACTGAAGAATCAGAACGGCAGGAACGTTAACTATACCGTTGATAATAACAATCAGGCCACAATAACCTTTGAGGGGAAGGTGGCACGCCAGAATGACAAGGGTGCGACAACCCCAGAGAGCTACTATTGTGCAGCGCGCATCATCACCGATGGCGGTAGTGTCACTAAGAATGCAAAGGGCTTGATAGAGGTCAGTGGTGCTAATAGCATGACTGTTTACCTCCGTGGACTGACCGATTTCGACCCCGACGCAGCCGAGTATGTGTCAGGAGCCGACCGTCTTGCAGGACGTGCCACAGCGACCGTCAACAATGCAGAGAACAAGGGTTACGATGCCTTGTTAGCAGCCCATAAAGCCGACTATAAGTCGCTCTTCGACCGTTGTCAGCTGACCCTCGCAGATAGTAAGAACACTATCCCAACGCCACAGCTCATCAGCAACTATCGTGACAACCAACATGACAACCTCTTCTTAGAGGAGCTCTACTTCAATTACGGGCGTTACCTCCTTATCAGCTCAAGCCGTGGTGTGTCGCTACCAGCCAACTTGCAGGGTATATGGAACGACAATAACACCCCAGCATGGCACTCAGATATCCATGCAAACATCAACGTACAGATGAATTACTGGCCTGCTGAGCCTACCAATCTGTCTGAGCTTCATCGCCCATTCCTCGATTACATCTATCGAGAAGCATGTGTGAAGCCTACATGGAGACGCTTTGCACAGGACATGGGACACGTCAACACGGGATGGACACTACCAACGGAGAATAACATCTATGGCTCGGGTACTACCTTTGCCAATACCTATACCGTTGCCAATGCGTGGTATTGTCAGCACCTCTGGCAGCACTACACCTACACAATGGACAAGGAGTTCCTACGCACAAAGGCCTTCCCTGCGATGAAGACAGCTGTCGACTATTGGTTTAAGAAACTTGTCAAGGCTGCTGACGGCACCTACGAATGTCCTAACGAATGGTCGCCAGAACACGGACCAACGGAGAATGCGACCGCACACAGTCAGCAGTTAGTATGGGACCTCTTCAACAACACGCGCAAAGCCATTGCTGTTCTCGGTGATAACGTGGTGTCTAAGTCGTTCCGCGACTCGCTCTCCACTTACTTTGCAAAGCTCGATGACGGGTGTCATACAGAGGTCAATCCCGCTGATGGACAGACTTATCTCCGTGAGTGGAAATACTCTTCACAGTTTAACAACCCAAGTAAGATTGGTGTTAACGAGTATAAGGCACACCGTCATATCTCCCATTTAATGGGCCTCTACCCCTGCTCTCAGATCAGTGAAGATGCCGATAAGAGCGTCTTCGAGGCCGCTCGCACGTCCTTGATAGCCCGTGGTGATGGTCATGGAACAGGCTGGTCACTGGGCCATAAGATAAACCTCAATGCCCGTGCCTACGAGGGTTTCCACTGTCATAACCTCATCAAACGAGCCTTGCAGCAGACCTGGGACACTGGAACTAACGAAGCTGCAGGAGGTATCTATGAGAACCTTTGGGACGCACATGCGCCTTATCAGATTGATGGTAACTTTGGTTACACAGCAGGTGTGGCTGAGATGCTCTTACAGAGCTACAACGACAAGCTCGTTATTCTTCCTGCTTTGCCTACCAGCTTCTGGCAGAAAGGTTCAGTGAAGGGCCTTAAGGCGGTTGGTAACTTCACTGTTGACATTGATTGGGACAATGCGAAAGCAACGCAGATAAGGGTTGTCTCAAACGTAGGAACCCCTTGCGTCGTTAAATATACAGGTATTTCAAAGGATTATAAGGTGACTACTGCCGACGGTAAGAGCGTGAAGACGAAGCGTATCAGTGCTGATGAGATTAGCTTCCCGACTGTTGCTGGAGGCAAGTATATCATCGTCTCAACAACCCCTAACGCTATCGCCGCTGTCACAGGTAGCCAAGAAGGCACCGTCGCCACCGTATGCTATTACAGTCTCAACGGTGCAAAGGCCAACAGCACACCCTCTCATGGGGTCTACATCAAGCAGATGAAGTATAGTAACGGTACGACGTCTACAACCAAGGTAATCAACTAATCACACGTAAAATATCCTACCCACACTCCGGCACAGGCCCGAGTGTGGGTTCATCTAACAACAACTATTATCTTTCATGGATATGAAAACAATCAGAAAAATGGGTCTTCTCGTATCGCTCATGGCCTTAGCACCCTCCGTGCTATGGGCACAAGCGTGGGATGCGAAGCCCCAAGGCGGTAAGACCTACGTCATCTCTGTGGGCAAGAACACGCAGGACGTGCTCGCACCCTTCAAGTACTATTGGGAAAGTGAGACGAAACTTGCGTTCCAGAAGTATATCGAAGGCAAAGACAAACAGAAGTGGAAGCTCGTTGAAGTGCCTAATAAGCAGGACTGTTATCAGTTGGTTAATGCCGAGGGTGAGCTGGCCTTTGACATGGCACTTAATGATCCTAAGAGCCCTTCGGGCTACACTTGTATGTGGGATCAGACCATTACGAATCCTAACCAGCAGATTTACATCACGAAGAAAGGCAATGGCTATCAGCTGAGTGCCGTCTCTGGTAGGAATGGTCAGACCTATTATGTGACAACAAGGACGCAAGAAGGATACGACGTCATGTACTGTGTATGGGAAAGAAGCCCGAGTAGCGCTGCCACAGTACACTTCAAAGAGGTGGCACCGGCCGTTATTCCGCAGGCAGCCGACTGGGAGAATGCTACCGTCTATGAGCGCAACAAGGAGCAGGGACACGCTACTTACATGCCTTACCCATCAACGGCTGCAATGAAGGCCGACGGTCAGCGTTATGACAAACCATGGTTGGAACCAACGGGCGCAAACTACCTCAGCCTCAATGGAACATGGCGACTGCGTTGGAGCGAAGGCCCTAAGCCAGTGCTCTTAAGCAAGGACGAGTGTTGGGGCGATGATGTTAACACAGACGGTTCAGCGTGGAGTGACATCACAGTCCCATCTTGTCTTGAGATGAACGGATACGGTAAACCGATGTATGTCAACGTTGACTATCCTTTTGTTGATAAGCAACCTCACATCCGTATGAGGCCGGGCTTGACCAACTCCGTGGGTTCTTATCGTCGCGACTTCACCCTACCTGCAGGCTGGGAGAGCAAGCGTGTGTTCCTACACTTTGATGGTATCTACTCGGCAGCATACGTTTATGTCAACGGACATGAGGTGGGCTACACCCAAGGAGCTAATAACGTCAGTGAGTTTGATGTAACGAGATACGTACATCCGGGCAAGAACAATGTCGCTGTACAGGTTATTCGGTGGAGCGATGGGTCGTATCTTGAAGGACAGGACATGTGGCACATGAGTGGTATTCACCGTGATGTCTACCTCGTGGCAACGCCTAAGACCTATCTTGCCGACCATTATATTAAGTCGACTGTCACACCGGGCTTGACAACTGCTGGGCTGGGTAGTGCGGCTACAACAGTAGACCTTACTGTCTGCAATCGTGATAAGCTCGCTGCGAAGAAGACCGTTACTGTGACGCTCTATGGCCCAACAGGGGAGGAAATAAAGGCCCTTTCGGCCGATTTCCAGTTTGCTGCTGGCGACAGCGTGATGACGAAGACCATCGATTTCGGTACTCTCTCTGGCCTTAAACTATGGTCGGCTGAGACGCCAACGCTCTATACCTTCACTTTCAGCCAGTCGCAAGATGGCAACGAGGAGGAGGCTTTCTCTACGAAATATGGCTTTAGGAAGATCGACCTCAGTAAGGGGTATCTTGAAGTGAACGGCCGCCGCACCTATCTTAAAGGGGCTAACACGCAGGACACCGACCCATTGCATGGACGCAGCATCACCACCGACCTTATGTTAAAGGATATAACGATGATGAAGCAGTGTAACATGAATACCGTTCGTACCAGCCACTATCCTCGTCAATCAAAGATGATGGCTATGTTCGACTACTACGGCCTCTTCGTCGTTGATGAGGCTGACATGGAGTTGCATAAGAACTGGGAAGGCTCAAAGACCATCATCAATAACCCTAATTGGACAGGTGCTATCGTCGACAGAAACGTACGTAATACGCTCCGCGACCGCAACCATCCGAGTGTTGTCTTCTGGAGTCTTGGCAATGAGAGTGGCTCTGGTCTGAACATCATGGCGGCCTACAACGCTGTTCGTAAGCTCGATAACCGTTATATCCACTATGAGGGTGCAACACGAGACAATGCTGAGGGCACTGATCTCCACTCTGTTATGTATCCTGCAATGGATGCTTGGCGCAGCGGAACAACGGGTCCTGTGACCGAAGATGTGAACCATCCAAACACGAATAAGCCTTACTTTATGTGCGAGTATGCCCATGCTATGGGTAATGCCGTGGGCAATCTTCGTGAGTACTGGGAGGCTATGGAGGGTTCTCAGATGGGTGTTGGCGGATGTATCTGGGACTGGGTTGACCAGAGCATCTACTCTTACGACGCTATAAAGAACAATAAGCTGACTGAGAATGGGTTCCCTGCTTATATCACGGGATACGACTGTCCGGGTCCTCACCAGTATAATTTCGTTAACAACGGACTGGTCAATGCCGATCGTGCATGGAGTGCTGAGCTCGACGAGGTGAAGCGTGTTTATCAGTGGGTGGGCTTCGACTTGAATACTGAGAAGCGTCAGGTCAAACTGACGAATAAGTATCTTGACCGCAACCTCAACCAGTTCTATCTTAAATGGACGCTCCTTGCTGATGGTAAACCTGTACAGGATGGTACCTTCAAGAACCTGGACTGCGCTGCTGGCGATACACAGACAGTCGACTTGATGTATAACCCTTCGAAATATGCGAATAAGGAACTCTTCCTTAACATCGGCCTTTATACGAAGGAGGCTACCGACTGGTGTGACGCTAACTATCCTGTTGCGGAGTATCAACAGCAGTTGGCTCAACGCACAGAGACCCTCGCTAAGGTGGATAACACTAAGGCCGCTGTCCTCCACGCTACGAAGAACAATGACGGTGGATATACCTATACGAACGACAAACAGAAGGTTACTTTCGACGGACAGGGCAATATCACAGATTGGACTTACGATGGTAAGCAAGTATTCCTACCAAGCCATGGACCGCAATTCGACCGCTATCGCTGGATTGAGAACGATGGTCCGATGGAGGCTTACGGTGATGCTTCTACCGACAATGGCGTGACAGCGCAGACGGCTAAGTTCCAACTCGCTGCTGACGGCAAGTCGGCTACGGTCAACGTGAACCAGAATGGCAAGTATGGTAAGGCTTCTTATCAATACACCGTATATGCGAATGGCACCATCGACCTCACCAGTACGTTTGAAGCGCAGGCTGATGGCGTAAGACGATTGGGCTTCACAGTCGACCTACCAACCGACCTGACGAACGTACGCTACTATGCACGTGGACCACGAGCAAGCTATATCGACCGCCTCGATGGCGAGGACTACGGTATCTACGAGGCTGACGTGAAGGATATGTATGAGCCTTTCGCACACGCACAGAGCAATGGCAACCGCATAGGACTGCGTTGGCTGACGCTGACAAAGGCTGATGGTACGGGCATGAAGATTGAGACTGCGGGCGACGTAGCCTTCTCCCTCAACCCTTGGAGCGATGCAGAATTGCGCACATCACGCCACGAATGGGAGCTACCAACGTCAAATCGCACCGTAGCCCACTTTGATGCCATTCAACGTGGACTCGGTAATGGCTCTTGTGGACCAGGTCCTCTATCCAAGTACACCATCGAAAAGGGTAAGCAATACGTTAATACCGTGCGTTTCATCCCTTTTTTAGAAACGGCAGATAATCCTGCTAACGGAATATCTGCCGTGAACATCGACACCACAAACGCATTGCAAGTCTACGACCTCGCTGGTCGTAGACTCGCACAAGCACCTGCCAAGGGGCTTTATATACAAGGTGGGAAGGTTAGAGCCAACTGATTTGTACTACAAATCAGTCGGCTTTTTATACAAGATAATACTCATCAACTACACAATCTATAAGGGTTACAATCCCTGTTAATTATTAAATGTTTTATTAAATGAAGCACATTCTACTTACTATCTTACTCCTTTTGGCAGCAGTATGCCAGGTTGTAGCAGACGAGGTTTTACCTTCTGTCACCTTGCCAACGGGGGATGGTCGACCAGAACACGTCTATCAGATGATTTCTGGTAATGGTATCTATTGTAGTAGCAGCTGTGTTCCTACAAGGAAAGCTGCCAACTACGGTCTTTTCGCCTTCTATCCTGTTGAGGGGAAGGGGTCTGATGTCTTTTATATCTATAGCTATAAGGCGAAGAAATGGCTAACGTATGCACCTGCAGGGAGCTATAGTCCACAGAATAGTTTCGTCAGACTTGAAGAACATAAGAACCCTAAATGCTACTTTAAGGTGCATGCCTACGGCAATAACAACTATGAGATACAACCATATACCACGTCTGGCAGTGTCTCTAACTATCTGAACTGGTTTAGAGGAATAGACTTTAATCCATACGATGGGGCTGTGACATTAGGACTGTGGTCGGACAATGGAGAGCGTGATGCTGGTAGTCGTTGGACCTTCTCAGAGGTTGTTATCAAGACATATAAGTATAAGCTCGCAGCACCAACACAAGCTCTTGTGACGATTCAAGGTAAGCAATACCGCAATGGAGACGTGATTAAGAGTGAAGGTGGACTTAAACAGTCGGATATAACAGTCTCTCCTTTGGCAGGCAACTTCCCATTGGTCGTTGTTGATGATGAACATGAGACGATTAGCGTACGTTATATTGCGGATGTTTCTTCAGTTGTTATGAAGGGTCAATACACCCATGCTGTCCTTTATCCAGCACAACAAACAGAGGTGGGAACGGCACATCTGACTGAAAGTAAGCGAAAGGACGAGGTTATTTATAGTTTTGGTAATAATGTCTTAGATGCTTCTTTTGTCTTATCAGGGCAGACACTTGTCTTTGCCGGGTCAAAGGCTATGAACTTGGAAGCTGGTACAGAGCCTTTCATTCTTGCTTTTGGAAATGGTGTTAGTGTACCTGCTTCGGCTATGACATTGAAAGGTATTAGTACTGAAAACCTACAAGCAGACCCAAACGCAGTAGGTGGTGCAGAGCACTTTGCGGGCAAGTCGCTCGTAGCAGAGTATAGTTACACGTATAAGGGAAAGACTATTCAAGTCGTGTGGCGTGCTATCTTACGGGATGGCAGTCATTACCTCCGCACGGAGATGGAACTTACAGGGGTAGACGACATAGATATGTATCATGTCATTGCACTCGATTATCGTGTTAATACGGCCGAGGCTGGTAGCAAACCTGCTGTAGTGGGGAATACAAGTGGTGCGGTGATATTGAGCAATAAAATCTTTGCTGGACTTGAGACCCCTGTAGGTTATAATACTGTGGGCGATGCGCAGGGTGACGAAAACAATTGGACTCTTAGCAAGACCCTTGACGATGTGGCCCTTACATCAGCCGATTGGCATAAGGTAGAACGCTCAGAAGTACCTAACAGGTTTACTGAAGTGACAGGTAAAGGCTATCCGCACGTTTATCAACACACCGAGGATGTTACTTTGAAGAAGAACCAAAGAGTAGAAGTGATGGTAAGCTATAAGAGTGGTAACCATCGTCTTAACTTCGGTGGGGCAGAGCTTCTCCTCAATGGTAGTTCTGCTGCCAGTGATTTCCATGCTGGTTTCTCTGGTAATGCACACAAGGATAACACCTTCTCAATGGTCGCACCATACACAGGGGAGTTCAGTCTCCGTGTTTATGTAGATGATATTGAGTCCATTGATGCCAGCAGTAGCTGGACTGTGAAGGTCTATGATGCGAAGAGCAATACTGCTGTTAATAGCGACATAGTGCCTATTCGTGGAAGATGGAGGCGTCATACAACCTTGAAGAAGGGTGACACATGGAAGATTAGTGGCGTCGTTGGTCTTATTGCACAGGATGGCACTGAAGCCGAGAAGGATATTACGAAGTCACAAAAACGCCGTTCGTTCCTTGCTTATTCAGAACGTGAACGTGCAGTGCCATGGCGTCCTTTCCCTGTATATGTCTCTTGGTATGAGTTAAACATCAACCGTAACAATGCTCCGATACCAACTAATAATATGAAAGCCGACCAAGTTCTCGATGTAGAGCATCAATGGATGAAAAACTCCTTCAGCCGCTATGGTGTCGGACCTCGTGCTTTCGTCATTGATGATGGGTGGGATAACTATGGCACATGGACCTTCCATGCAGGCTTCCCAAATGAGATGCGTGATATTGCCGACTCTGCTAAAGCTATGAGAGCAGGCGTTGGTGCGTGGTTAGGTCCGGTAGGTGGCTATGGTAAGAGTGGTGACTTCCGTCGTGACTATTGGAGGAACAAAGGCGGTATGCAGTTGTCTAACCCCGACTACTATAAGGTCTTTCTTGATGCAGCACGTAATCTAACAAAGAACAATGGTGACTTTTGCTTCTTCAAGTTCGATGGCATCTCAGCACAATTCTCTGCTGTAGGACCCGATGAGGGTGATAGAGGTTATGAGAATGCGGAGGGTATCATCCGTTTGGAGCAGTATGTGCGTGAGAATCTACGTCGTGATATTTTCTTCAATACGACTGTGGGTACTTGGGCAAGCCCTTTCTGGTATCATATCACAGATGCCACATGGAGACAGGAGAACGACTATGGGAAGGCTGGTAATAACCGAATTGATAGAGAGAACTGGATTACTTATCGTGACCATCTTGTCTATCAGAACTATGTGACACGCTCTCCACTTTGTCCTATCAATACCTTGATGACCCATGGATTTATCCTTACAGCCTTTGGAGATGTAAGTAAGAACATGGATTATGAGCCTTTGAGACGTGAGTTACGCTGTGCGTTCGTATGTGGCTCAGGTATGGTAGAACTCTATAACGACTATGCCTTGATGAATAATATCCGTCATGGACAGCTATGGGCCGACCTTGCTGAATGTATCAAATGGCAGAAGCGGCAGGCTGATGTGCTTCCTGATGCACACTGGGTAGGTGGTGATCCATGGGATGGTACTAAGGCGAATGTCTATGGATGGGCTGCATGGAATGGTAAGAAGGCTACTTTGGCCTTGCGTAATGGTGCTAACGAGCAGCGTCAGTATAGCTTCACACTACGCGAAGCCTTGAACATTCCGAAGACGGTTCCAGCTGGTACAACCATCACTTTGGGTAAGAGCTTCTGCGAACAAGATGCTCTTGACGGACTTGTTGAGGGTCGTCCTATCGCCATTGATGACGTGTTGACGGTGATGCTACCTGCCAGTTCGCTCTATGCCTTTGATGGTGTTCAGGGCACTCCTGTGGCTGTTAAGATGCTTACACTTCGTGGAGAACATGGAATGTCAACGGTTGCTGTGGGCAAGACCTTGGTTGTCAATGCTGAAGTCTTACCTCTGGATGCGTCTTTCCACGCTTTGACATGGACCTCCTCGACACCTTCCATTGCTACTATTTCAGGTGGTTTGGTAAAGGCGTTGACCCCTGGTGTGACGACAATCTCTGCTGTCTCTATTGATGGAAAGGTGATGGGTAGTATGAAGGTGACCGTTACGGAGAAGTCTTTCGAGCCTTACGCCGTCAACTTCGAGAAGGATGCCAAGGGGACTGACCATGGTAGAATGATTAATTCAATCTCATGGACTGTCAACGACAAGGACGAACAGACGCTGGCTGTCGATGCCTATAAGCCTTATATCGACAAGACTTCATCTGTCTTTACTTGTCCTGCTAACAGTCAAGTGACGGTGAGGTTTAATATCAAAGGAGCATGGATGAATGGTTACGTCTATATCGATAAGAATAATGATAAGGTCTTTGCGTTCAACCCTAATAGCCTTGACCAGTCGGAGACTGATGTGATGACGTATAGTTTCTATAGTGGTAGTTTCGAAGATGACACCGTTGGGCAGAACTCTTCTGGCGAACAACTCACTGGCAACAGACGTAACACTATGACCTGTCCAACGTTTAATATTAATCTTGAACCTGGCTCTTATCGTGTCAGGTTTAAGATGGATTGGAACAGTATCGACCCTGGCGGACAAGTGGGGAGCGACGGTACACTCACTCAACACAATGCGTTCTTTAATACAGGTGGGTCGATAGTTGACGTGACATTGAACGTTGTTGCTGTACCAAACGGTATTTCTAAGGTTCGGGAACAGTCTACAAAGACTGAGCATATATATGATGTCACGGGCAGACGATTACAAACAGCACCTTCCAAAGGCGTGTATATCCGCAATGGAAAGGTTTTCGTGAAGTAATACCCTCCTCTAACCTGTGAATAGAAAAGGTAACTTAAAACAAGCTCACAATACAATATTTCACCTAAACTAATGTTTATCTAATATGACACAAAAGAATAACTATCTATTTCCACTGGCCATTATTGGCCTCTTCTTCTTCTCTATTGGCTTCGCATTAGGCATCAACTCCTATCTTATGCCAGTCTTGAAGAACGCTATGCACATCTCTGGTGCAGCGTCCAGTCTGTTGCTTGCAGCAACGTTCATTCCCTTCTTGCTCTTTGGCATCCCTGCTACGCATTGCATCCGACTGATAGGTTACAAGCGTACGATGGCACTCTCGTTTGCTATCTTTGCTGTTGCCTTCGCTTTGTTCATCCTTGCTGCGAAGCAGAACTCGCTGACGTGGTTCCTTATCGCCAGTTTTGTCAGTGGCGCAGCCAATGCTGTTTTGCAGGCATCGGTCAATCCCTACGTGACTATCTTGGGTCCGCTCGACTCTGCCGCACGCCGTATCTCGTGCATGGGTATCAGTAACAAGTTGGCATGGCCAGTGACGACTCTCTTCATCACCTTGGTGATTGGAAAGGGAATTGGCGACACTCAGCTCTCTGATCTGTACATGCCTTTCACCATCATCATCGCTATCTTCCTCCTCTTAGGCGTCATCGCACTCTTAGCACCACTGCCCGACGTGAAGGCAGCAGGCGAGGATGAGAGCGACACAACGACCACCTCAAACTCTTACGCTGATGGTAAGACGAGCATCCTTCAGTTCCCTCACCTCCTCTTGGGCTGTCTGGCCCTCTTCCTCTACGTGGGTGTCGAAACGATATCACTTGCCACAGCGACAGGTTATGCACAGTCCTTGGGCTTAGAGGGCGATAACTACGGTTTTATCCCATCCGTGGGAATGATCGTAGGCTACGTCTGTGGAGTCATCTTCATACCACGTTATCTCTCTCAAGCAGCGGCCATGCGCATCTGTGCCATCATCGCCCTTGTGGGAAGCATAGCCGTAGCCGTAGTCCCCAACCCCGTCTTCTCGGTTTGTTGCATCTTCCTCATGGCCTTAGGATGTTCGTTGATGTGGCCTGCACTATGGCCTTTGGCAATGGCCGACCTTGGTAAGTTCACCAAGGCAGGTTCGTCATTACTGACCATGGCCATTGCTGGTGGTGCCGTCATGCCATGGGTGCAAGGACTCGTACAAGACGCTTTCTCTTATCAAACCTCCTATTGGGTTAGCGTCCCCTGCTTCCTCTTTATCCTCTATTATGGGCTTGCAGGGTATAAGGTGAGGTAGGAGGCGGCCTCACACAAGATAGTGGCCAACACACAACCACAGCTGGCCCCACACTCTACACCAGCTGGCCCCTCCCCCGGCCCCTCCCCCGTAGGGAGGGGAGTAGTATGTGAGGTTACCCCTACTGGCCTGCTTGCAAGGGTCGTTATGAGTTCCTTCTCTCACAGTGGGGAGTTTTATCTCTCACAGAGCGCACAGAGTTCACGGAGCTTTTTGGCGCACATTTCGAGCCCACAGAAGGCCTCCGGCATACAGAGTTCACAGAGCGTTACTGCTAAAGAAGGGTGTTGGGTGATAGTTGTTAGGTGTTGATGATTAGCCATAGGGGTATCTCGGTGATTACGCCCCTCCCTTTGGGGGAGGGGAAGGGGGAGGGGCCATCATCTTTCTGAACCTTGTGTGTTCTGTTCTTCTGTGTTCTCTGTGAGAGAAAGAAAGGTCCTTCGTGAGAGATAGAATACTAACCATGCAAACAGGAAATGTCAATATATTTTACAGGTTGTTCCCTTCTACATTCGAGAAAAGGCCGAATAAGAAATTAGAACATGCCCTTCTGCGTTCAAGAACATGCTTTTCTTGACCCAAGAAGGGCGTCTTCAACGAGCAAGAAGGGCATGTTCTCAAATGCTGTTCGTAACATCTTGATTTGTTGAAGGTTATAAGACCGATTACGGGGAATGCTATACATCTGCTTGGAGGGTGTTTAGCTTGATAAGATGTAATGATTTCTTACATTATTAAAGACCTCGTCCACTCACAAAGCATACGTCATAAAAGGACTCATTATACGTAAGCATTCTATGGAAAAATTTGGCTAATCAGTAAATAATGAGTATTTTTGCAACATAGAACTGGGCCAATCAAGTGAAAAACCTATGGAACTGAAACGTCTTACAGGCATCATAACATCAAGATTAGCGTACCTTTCATCTGAGGTTAGATTGAATGGTTCGATTAATCTACACGACTCTAATGTCCTATCAGAAGATGTTTTTAAGGCGATTCTGAACATTATCTATGGTCTTAAACTTCAGAATGCGAACTTAATAAAACAAAATGTTAAAGCCATAGACTTGATTGACTGTTCTTCTAAAACTATCATTCAAGTATCTTCTGACAATAGTAAAGCAAAGGTTCAAAGCTCTTTGGATAAGATAGAGCTACCTAAATACGAAGGCTATACATTTAAGTCTGTCTGCATCTCAAAGGGTGTCTCTCATCTGAAGAAATATCATTTCAATGTCCCTAAGGGCATTAGCTTTAATGTTGAAAAGGATTGTTATGACGACAAACGGATAGTAAGAGACGTTTTAGACAAGGATATTGATACCAAAAGAAATTTGGCGTCATACCTTGAAAAAAGCATCTTACCTGCTACAGCCGACGAGCGTCGACCTTCGGTTATTACGTACGTTATTAACCGTCTTGCCGATGAACCACTCGCTGAAAGAGCTGTAAATCCTGATACAAAGGCCTTCGATCTTAAGCCAAAGATGGATTTCAATAGCTTAAACAAGTGGAAGGATGTCATCTCAGAATATACCGTTTTCAGCTTATTGGTCGATAAGATATATAGAGCGTATGATGAGCAGGGTGTAAACAAGAGCTTTACAGTTCTGTCATCATTGCATGATTTGTATCTTAGCTTAGCTTCAGAATTAACAGGCGACGCCTTGTTTGATAAGCTGTTAGAGTCTGTGTATGAAATAGTTAACAAAGACTATGAGTGTAATGAGTCGTTGACTCGTGAAGAACTCCAAGTGAATATAAAGATAGTTTTGGTAGACGCTTTTGTCAAATGTAAGATTTTCAAGAAGCCTGAATAGTATGCTTTTACCCGATAACATAGCTCCAGAAGACAGCATCTACTACAATGGTGCGATTGTCTTACAAGTGGTTCAGAGGGAACGTCGTATCTCTTTGACCAACTTGTTCTGTGAGGTTAATAAGCATAAAACTATCTCTTTCTCCCTTTTCTTACTGTGTTTAGATTGGCTGTATTTCATAGATAGTGTTGTTATTCAGAATGAGGAGGTTATATTATGTTCCTAAGATACTTACAAATAGAGAATGTTCATGGTTTGATCCGACGTATAGATTTCCATCAAGGGCTAAACCTCATTGTTGATGAAGTTTCCACTGATAATGAGGAAACGGGCAACAATGTGGGTAAGACAACTGTGTTGCGACTCATTGACTTCTGCTTTGGTATGGAGGGAAATAAGATTTACACTGCGACTGAAGGACCTAAAGTCGTAAATAAAGAAGTGAAAGAATTCCTCATGGAAACTGAGGTCTTGATTACTCTTTGCCTGACAGACGGATTTACGGAGAATGCTAAGAAGGTTATCGTAAGGCGTAACTTCCTTTCTGGGAAACGTTCTGTATTAGAGATCAACGGCCAAAAGATAGAAAAGAAAGACTTTGAAGCCGAACTTGAAAAGGCTATCTGGGGTATTGAAACATCGAAACCTTCCTTCCGACAAATCATCTCTCACAACTTTAGATATGATGACAATCGCCTTACAAACACGCTTAGAACATTGAACCGATACACCTCTGATATAGAGTATGAGACGCTACATCTGTATATGTTCGGCTGTAACTTTGATGATGGCGACCGTAGACAAGAACTTAGTAAGAAGCTTACTACAGATTATAAATACAAGCGTCGACTTGAAAAGACTGCCAGCAAAAGTGCACTACGCTCCAAGTTGGCTCTTGTCGAAGGCGAGATTGCAGAACTGAACACGAAGAAAGAGGAGTTACATCTTAATCCAGACTTCGAAAAAGACTTAGAACAACTCAACAAAGTCAAAGCCTCTCTTAGCGAGCTTGCCGTCAAACAGACCGCTCTACAGCTTAGATATAACTAAATAGAAGAAGCTATTGAAGACTTAAAAGCCCAGAAATCTGATATTGACACCAAACAACTCGAACTGATCTATCGCCAAGCATCGGCCATGATAACGACGTTGCAGCATACATTCGAGGACTTGCTGGCTTTTCACAACGAGATGCTTGTACGTAAAGCAGACTTCCTTTCAGCGGAGTTACCGCAGTTGAAGCAGTCTATCTCTGCTTGTAACACGGATATCTCGGCCTTACGTCAACAAGAACAACGGTTAGCAGAGCGACTACAACAGTCTGCTACTATCGAAGCACTTGATGAGCTTGTTGCTCAGCTAAACCTTAAATATCAAGAGAAGGGCGCATTAGAGCAGCGAATAGCACAAATTGAAGAGGTAGACAAGGCTATCGCTTTGAATGAGGAGATATTAAAGGACATTGATAATGGGCTATTCTCACAAAGCAAACAAGACTTGGTTCAGAAACAACTTGACAAGTTCAATCAGTATTATTCGTCTATTTCTAAACGTCTCTATGGCGAGAGTTATGCGATAGAATACAGTCTGGTAAAAAACAAGGAAGGGAAGAATACTTACAAGTTTGCCCCTTTTGCGACGGATAACTTTAGTACAGGAAAGAAACAAGGAGAAATAGCTTGCTTCGATATGGCCTATATCATGTTTGCTGATGATGAGAAGATTCCTTGTCTGCACTTCATCGTGAATGACCAAAAAGAGCTTGTTCACGATAACCAACTAATGCATATTGGCACATTGGCAAACGACCATGTTGATATTCAATATGTAGTTGCAATTCTTCGAGACAAGCTGCCTAACGAATTAAACAAGGAGGAGAACATCGTACTTAAACTGTCACAACATAGCAAACTGTTTAAGATTGAGGAGTAACAAGCTTGTCGCCTTGCTGCTCCAAAAGGGCCTTTTCTGATATAACAGTTAAGGACTAAGCCCCACCCTCGGGGCTTAGTCCTCTTTTAGTGACCGCTCTCAAAAACCTACCCCATATATACTCATTTATTTTGTTTTTAGTTGGCTGTCACTCCTGTCATGACCTTTGTGTATGTAACATACTGAAAGGAAGGTTGTTGTGTGAAATGTTAAAAGTGACAGCAAACTAAAAACAAACTAAATAGTAGATGTATAGACGTTTCCCCCTAACTTTGGAAGGGCAGTGGAAGAGCAGTCCCTCTGTGCTTCACTACTATTATGTTTCTGGGTATTTACTGATAAAAAGAATTCAAATAGTAGTTTCTTCTTGTATTCTTCATCTTTCTCAGAAATCTTTTATACTTTTGTGCTAAGAATTTAGTCGTTTTAGAACTATGCGAGCTATGGCTTAGACAGATCGTCTAAAATTATGTTGTAAGAAAGTACAAAATAGTTATATCTTAGGAAGACATCTTTTAGATAATCTATAGTGTGCCGTCATGTAGTGGTATAGTACACGCTATTCTAAACAATTTATAGATGTCTTGAGGAATTGAATATAGTTAGAAGTAGCCAAAAGAAATCCATTAATAGAAAAATAATCAAATAATATATGGTTAATATTATAGATAAAGAAAGAGCTATTCGTGCTATCGTAAGTAGTACTGTCAAGTCGTATGCTAATGGTTTTTCTACTCGCCATCTTGCAGAAGTTGACGACGAGAATGGTGCTATTAATATGAAGATACACAACATCTTTATCGCAGCTTTGGGACCTGAAATTCAATATTATTCTGCTCTTTCCCGTTCTCTTGACAGTTCGTTGGGGAAAATGCTTGAAAGTATGGCAATTAGTATTGCTGAATTAAGTTACGAAGTAAGTCAGCATGTAGAGGGTATTCTCTATAAGGAACAAACAGACTATATTGCGGAACTACTGGAGGAATATAAGCGAGATACGAACCGTAGAATACCAAAGCTTACAGACTATCAAGGTATTTCAAGAGAGCAAGGTACAGCCATGTTAAAACGTCACGAGAGCGATTATTATCTATTAGATAATGAAACAGGTATGCACTATCTGATAGAGTTAAAAATAGGTGGAGATCTTGATAATAAGAAAGCACGGTCAGAGAAAGAGGCACTTCTCGAACAATATTGTATTCTTACAAATAAGTTAGGTGAGGAAAATGTGAAGATATTGTTTGCTACAGCATATAATCGTTATGGTGAAGGAAGGGCTTGGAAGCAGGGACGTGTACGTCAATTCTTCTGTGATGAGGAACTTTGTATCAGCTGTGATTTCTGGAATCTTGTGTGTAAGTCAGATCATGGATATAATTGGGTTATTGATGAATACAATAAGAATGCTCACTACATCAACGAAGCCTTAAATGAAATAAAGAAAGCTTTTCTACCAAATAACGGATAATGAAAGATTCAAATTGGCGTAAATGTATTCTTTGTGCAGACAGCCGGGAGGTCATTAAGCGTATTCCTGATAATTCAATCGATTTCATACTAACTGACCCACCATATAACTTGGGGCAGCATTCGACGGGTAATATTCCTTTGCCAGGACGTGCTGCAATGAATAACGATGTCGCAGAGTGGGATATGGTCGATTTTAATCCAGAAGAGTGGGCTGACGAATTTATTAGAATATTAAAGCCAACTGGTAATCTTTTTCTTTTTACTTCATATAATCAATTAGGGCGGTGGTACAATTGTCTTGATCATAAATTCGATACGACAAATTTTATGATTTGGCACAAAACAAATCCTGCACCTAAAATATTCAAAGCTGGCTTTTTGAATAGTTGTGAGATGATATTCACTTGTTGGAATAAAAAGCATACTTGGAATTTCATCTCACAAGCAGAAATGCATAACTTTATCGAGAGTCCAATTTGTATGAGACCAGAGAGGTTGAGTAATCCAAAGCACCCTGCACAGAAGCCAGTATCCATTTTGAAAAAGATGATAAAAATTGCTTCAAATAAAGATGATATTATCTTTGACCCTTTCATGGGAGTAGGGTCGATGGGGGTTGCTGCATTGGAACTTGATAGAAGATTTATTGGTGTAGAGTGTGAAGAGAATTACTTTATTGCTGCAAAACAAAGAATTATAAATGTCTTGAACAATAAACATATAATGACAAAGGATAAAGAATATAAATTAACAGAAGAAGAGACATCGACAGGGGTATGCGAAAGTGCTATACCTTATCAGTCTATCGGTTCTGAAATGAATCTTTTTTTTCATGCGACTAAGGCTAATAGTCCTCATGGAAGCAAAACGTCGACAGGACTCCAACCAATTATTAAATGGCCTGGAGGTAAAGAAAAAGAGTTGAAATATATTCTTCCAAACGCTCCTACATTCAGACGTTTCTTTGAACCCTTTGTAGGTGGTGGCTCTGTCTTTATGTCTGTACAAGCAAAGGAATACTTTATCAATGATTTTTCTTCTGAGCTTATTTCACTTTATCGATATATAGCATCTACGGATAAAAGGTTTTTTGCGTATGTAGAGATGATGGATGACTCTTGGGAGAAGGCTCTTAAGTTCTTCAATGAGAATAAAGTTCTTGTTGATATGTATAAAGACTATCGTGAGAATAAGATTACAAAGGAAGTGCTGAAGGGACTTGTACATGATTTCTGTAAAAGAAATGAGAAGGAACTCTTACTAATCATAAGTGAGGAGTTTGTGTCATATTCATGTATTTTATTAAAAGAAACAGAAAAGAACCTTTTCCGCAAAATGGTAAGAATGCGTGAGATAGAGTTAAAGAAGCATACCTTACCAGACAAAGATCTTCTTGATAATATTGAAACTGCTATTAAGAGTGCCATTTATATGAATTATCGTTTTATGTATAATGATAAGACTATAGAGCGCAAGAACCCATGCTTACATACGGCTTTATTTTTCTTTATGAGAAACTATGCTTACAGTGGAATGTTTAGGTATAGTAATAAAGGAGATTTCAATGTTCCGTATGGTGGTATCGCATATAATCGTAAATTAATGGCAAAGAAACTGGATTACTATCGTTCAGAGCCTCTATTAAAACATTTTGCAGATACTCAAATATACAGTCTTGACTTCGAAGCTTTTCTACGAGAAACAAATCCTTCTAAGGATGACTTTGTTTTCTTGGATCCACCATACGATAGTGAATTTAGTACTTATGCTCAACATGCATTTACTCGTGACGATCAGGAGCGATTGGCACATTATATGATTTATGAGTGTAAGGCAAAATGGATGATGATTATTAAAAATACAGACTTTGTTTATGAACTTTACAATAAGAAAGGTATTAATATACGAACTTTTGATAAGGAATATCTTGTAAGTTTTATGAATAGAAATGATAAGAAAGTAACGCACCTATTAATTACAAATTATTAGATAATATGTCTGAAATCACAGAAAAGCAGTTAGTGCTACCTGCACTATATATGATGGCTAAGTCAGATAATGGATTTATAAGTACAAGTGATTTAATTTCACAGTTAACTACTGTGATGCATCCAACTGGTATTGATGCGCAAATTCTGGCTAAAAGGAAAGATACACATTTCTCCCAGAAAGTACGTAACCTAAAAAGTCATGATACTCTTGTGAAGCTAGAATATGCTACTGATTATGAGAATGGTTTTAAGTTAACACAAAAGGGTTATGAGTATCTTGATTTACATAAGGAGGCTATAGACTATCTTCTACAAGACGAATTCAACTATGAAGATGTGAAAACAGCATTTGATGATATCTCTTCTTCTGGTAAGAATAAGGTTTTGCCTATCAAAGAAGTAATTTCAGAAGGTCGTTTAGTTACAAGAAATGTACAAGTAAGAGAACGTTCTACTCGTCTTAGAGATATTGCGATTGAACATTTCACCAGCAATGGAGTTATTTCTTGTCATTGTTGTGGATTTAATTTTCCTATCTTTTATGGTCTAAAATATGGTAAAAACTGTATAGAAATACATCATGTTAAACCTATTTTCCAATATGAAGAAAACACTTTTGAACAGGTCGTTGAGAATGCACTTGAGAACTTACTACCAGTTTGCCCTAATTGTCATAGGGTAATCCATAAGAATCATATTGGAAGTGAAAGTATGAGTTTATTTATAAATGAAATGAAAACACATACGCCTTTGAATTTGAGCCAGCCCGCACGTTGAGTATTTATGAGGAGTTATCCAACGGGCTATCGGTTGACACAGCTTTGAAAGATGGTGAATGAACATCACTTGAGGCAGGCCGATAGCTTGCCAGCGGCTAAGGAGGGAAGGATGGAGGAGTTCTTAGATGATGTGTTTTAACAGGCCCTTCATCCTATGTAGAAACAATCTTCTAAAATATAACTTTCGATTTTCCTGTCACTTCTGTCATCTTTTCTCGCTCGTAACAGACTGTGAGATAGGATGCTACAGGAAATGTTAAATGTGACAGCAAACTAAAAACAAACTAAATAGTAGATGTATAAACATTTTATAGCAATCGTCCTTTGTGGCCTTACTACAACTTCTTGGGCCTCGAACACGTGTTCTTCTCGGATGTCTGATGGGGTGGGGATGCCCACTGCGGTCAGTAGTTGTAAGCCTCAATTAGCCTTATTGAGCAGGAAAGGGAATGTATGGTCTTCTCTGCTTGTTGCCCAAAGGAGGAGGGACAGAACGTGGACTCGGATCGTGACAGGGGAGTGTATGATGACTAATAACCAACGGACCCACGCAGACTATCGGCAGACTCAGATGATGACGGGGGAGTGTAAGATGGCGAATGGGCTACTGCTACACGCAAACTATCGGCAGACTCAGATGGTGACAGGGGAGCGTATGATGACTAATGGGCTGAGTGTGCAGGCGGCAGGAGCGACGTCACTTCATCCCTTTGTGCCCACAACCATTGTAGGAGGTGATTTTGCGGAGGGCACACGATGGTACACATTAAAGTTCAAGAACACCACCTTGGCTGTTGCTGCGGCTGATGGGAGTATCAGTGAGGTGGCTGCAACGGCGGGGAATGTGGACCGCACGATGCCGCAACAGCCTGACAATCAGCTTTGGTGCTTTGTTGGTAATGAGCAGGAAGGCTATACACTATACAACAAAGCCTTCGGTACGACGAAAGCACTTGTCGCTGTGGCCCCTGCAACGAATACGGCTGAGGCGACGATGGAGCCGTTGGAGGGGAATACGAAGTGTGCTAAGTGGTGGTTCTCGGCATCATCCAACCTCTCTTCAGCCTTCACCGACCCTGTTTATATGCAATTGCGAGATGCCAATGGATACGCCTTAAACCTCAGCGGACAGTCGGGTCAGATCTGTTTCTGGACTGGTGGAAAGGACAATGGGTCGACGGTTCTCATCGAACCTGCCTTTGCGACGGTGCTTGAGGCACGTGTGCTCGACCCTGATAACGCCACTTTCTATCGACAAGACAGGAAGACAAAGGGACAAGCATGGAATACTTATCTCATTTCTAACGCTGGTGATCCGGTTGTGACCTTGGCCAATGCGAATGGAAAAAACAATATTGGATATAGCAGTGCGACATCGCCAAAGACGATTATCATCTCAAGTAAGAATAGTCAGAACTATACGCTCTCGGTGGAGAAAGGCTATGTCATCACGGGCTATAGCTTTTCTTTCAAAGGAGAGGCGGGTTCGACGACGGTGAAGGATGTGACGACAGCGAAGACGGAGACGGCCACGAATACTGCTGCAAAGTCTTTCTCGGTGGACGGCATAGCCTTGCAGAGTGTTCCGTTTCAGGTGTTGACAGACGCAGCCCATATCCAACAGCTGACGATACAGATTGCTCCTGCCGTCGGGGAGGTGCTGAAGAAGCAGATAGCCGACAATGAGAAATATCAGACAGCAATCGTCTTTGATAACACGAAGTCGCCCTTTGGCTATCGTATCCCTGCTCTGGGGCAGGATGGCAACGGTAGGCTCTTTGTGGCGGTAGACCTCCGTCGGACGGGATCGGACATCGGTATGGGTAATGGACATAATGATATTGTCATGAAAACCAGCTCGGACCATGGCGCGACATGGGATGCTAACTATCGTACCATCGCTGCTGGTGATGCGCAACAAGACCATAGTTCGAAGCAGTGGACCTACAGCTTTGGCGATCCCTCTATCGTTGTCGATCGGAACAATCCGCAGAATGTACTCGTGATGTGCGTCGGTGGACACACAAGCTTCTTTGATAGTCGGTACGAACAACCCCAACATGTGGTGCGATTGCATAGTAGTGACGGTGGAGAAACATGGACGAAGGACTCGTTGACCTACCAGATATACAACTTGACAAAGAATAGCTTGGGCGGTAAGACGAATGGTCTGTTCCTGACAAGTGGGAAGATTATGCAGAGCCGATACGTTAAGCAGGGGGCTTATAACCGTCTGTATATCGCTTATCCAACGAATAATACCAAGCAGAACGCCACCTTTGTCGTCTTTTCTGACGATTTCGGTGCAACGTGGAAACTACTCGGTGGACCGATGCAGTTGCCAAGTACGGGTGCTGACGAGTCTAAGGTAGAGGAGCTACCAGACGGTAGTGTGCTGGTGAGTGTGCGCAATCGTGGTTCAAGCTCACGTGGGTATAGTCTCTTCACCTATACCGACATCGCCAAAGGAGAGGGCCGATGGGAGTTCCAAACGAATGCTGAAGCAATGAACAATGCCGTCAATGCGGTCAATGGCGAGATACTCATCGTCCCAGCACGGCGTGTGTCGGATGGCAGGAAACTCTTTGTAGCCTTACAGAGTATCACCCATTCCACGGCACGAGAGCGTGTGGGCGTGTATTTCAAGGAACTTGCTAACTACGAGAGTTATGCAACAGCGACGGCCTTAGGGACTGATTGGCACAAAGGGAAGCAGGTGAGCCAGATTGGATCATGCTATACGGGGATGGAACTGTTGTCGAATGATAAGATAGGATACGTCTATGAGGAAGAGGCAACAGGCGGTATCGGGGGATATAACATCATCTTCAAACAGATACCTTTGGAGGACTTGACGAACGGGCGATATGTCATCGACCACACTGTCGACCGTGGTCCTTATATCCAACAGGCTGCCGAAGTGCTCCGTTCACGTGTTCACACTTATCGACAGGCTAATGGGAAATATGTCGGTATGCCTGTGGCTGCAGGATTGACAGGGGTTGAGGCTTCGCTCGATGGGGTCGGTGCGGCCCTTGCTACGGCTGCGACAGGTGGCGATGAGACAGCATACTTTCATGCACAAGAGGCGATGGCTGCAGCACAAAAGCAGCTCCTTAGCGGTGTGACACGTGTGAAGATTGAGCGTGGGAGGTGGTATCGACTGACAAACAACCTAAAGCGTAATGTGGTACTAACGACGGATGGCACGCAACTCAAGCAGGGTTCTGTTAGTACACCAACGACTGATCCGTCCGTACTCTTCCAGTTCATTGAGACTACCGAGGGGTATTGGACGATAAAGAATGCGAAACACAAGGTGTTCGCTAAGGCTACGCTACGTACGAACACACCGCTGTTAGTCACTGATAATAAGGCTGATGCGGGCCGATACACCATTGTGTCGACGATAGACGGACGCAGTTATCTACAGAGTATGGACCCTGCCCAAGCGGCTTACCCAGCCATCCATGCCGATAACAACGGTAATATCGTCGCATGGACTACCACCTCTGATGCCTCCCAATGGTTCATTGAGCCCACTGACTACCACGAGACAGACGATGCCATCCGCCTCGCTCCAGTCCTCTCTACCGCTCCCCATACCATCTATAACCTCCATGGTCAGCGTCTCAGTCCCCATTCTCTCCAGCACCGTGGCGTGTATATTGTTGATGGGAAGAAGGTGGTTGTTGATTGAGTCATATCAGCCTCACCCTCAGTGGTATGTGAGGTTACCCCTACTGGCCTGCTAATACGGTTCTTGGGGAGTTTTTTCTCTCACAGATCTCACAGATTTAACAGAGCGTTATTGCGCACCGTTTCGAACTCACAGAACGCCTCCGGCATACAGAATTCACAGAACGTTACAGCTAAAGGTGGGTGTTGGATGATGGGTGTTAGGTGTTGATGATTAGCTAACGTTGGCTGTAAGGTTCTGTGAAATCGGTT
>ERZ773214.185-NODE-185-length-43617-cov-8.636679_pt1 | contig 43617 bp, 63 predicted proteins | sample MGYA00511238_ERZ773214 | MGnify/ENA primary metagenome ERZ773214 (study PRJEB29015, sample SAMEA2738157) | human oral metagenome | biome: human oral; feature: human-associated habitat; material: saliva | place: China | collected 2259 ... | reverse complement strand
CTTTATTTTTTCCCCGCGGGGATTTTTGAGGTTTGCGATTTTGGTTTGGGCGGTTTGGCTACAGGCCTAACGATTTCCCTGCACCGTTGGGTTTTCTGTGGTGCTCCTTCCCGACGAGTATTCGAGGACTTGGTACTCCTCGAAAGGCGGGTCGAAGTCGTTGGGTCTGTAGTCAAACCGCCCAGATCTATTCTCTTACTTCCCGGACTAGGAGGTAACTCAATGGGAGGCACCAAAAAGTCTCGGGTCTCAGGGGCTACTACCCCCGAGAAGCAGGAGCATATCCTAATCGGGCTCGCTTATGAGCTTGCCGAGCGTCAATTGCGGGATGGTACTGCATCTCCGATGATCGTTTCACAGCTTTTGAAGAGGGGCACCCTTCGAGAAGAGCTTGAATTAGAGAAGTTGCGTAGAGAGAATGCCGTTCTCGAGTCTAAGAAGACAGTTCTCGACTCCAACACCAACACTGAGCGTCTCATGGCTGAGGCCATTTCGGCCATGCGTTCCTATCAAGGTGATGAGTGATGGATACGCGACTGAATGTAACCGAGCTCTTTCGATTGAAGTCTTTCGAGGATCGGTTCGAGTATCTGAAGCTCGGCGGGAACGTCGGAGCAAGCACTTTCGGTTTCGATAGGTATTTAAACCAAAGATTCTATAGATCGCCGGAGTGGCAGTCGGCCCGCAACGAGGTTATACTTCGTGACAATGCCTGCGACCTCGGTATCGATGACCGAGAGATCTACGCCAACATTTTGGTTCATCATATGAACCCAATTTGTCCCGAAGATCTGGAATACTACAATCCAGACATACTCAACCCTGAGTATCTGATAACGACAACTCTTGAGACTCACAACGCCATTCATTTCGGCGATAAGAGTTTACTATACAGTTTGCCGCCCGATCGGGCTCCCAACGATACGGTTCCTTGGAGGTGAAATGTCGTCAATCGTCGAAGACGTTAAAGAGGTTTTAGGAATCGATAGCCGTGGCTACGGTTTCGATACCGATATCTGTATGCACATCAATACCGCTATCTCCACTCTTCGCCAACTCGGAGCCACGGACTATCGGGAGTTTATAGCCGATTCGGGACCTGTATGGGAAGACTTGTTCAAACCTGAGATGTCTCTATTCCTTGTTCGGAGTTACGTATACCTTCGATGCAAGTTGCTCTTTGATCCGCCGTCGAACTCTTTTGTTCAAACAGCCATCGAGAAACAGATTAGCGAGCTTGAGTGGCGGATTCAGGTCCTCGCGGAAAGTGAGTCAAAATGACTTTTGATTCCGTAGACGACGTCCTGGCGCATTTCGGTGTCAAGGGTATGAAGTGGGGCGTTCGAAAAAAGCGACCCAGCGTTTCCAAGTCCCGTAAGACAAATCAGCACGGAGACTATAAGCACGCACATTCCAAGACGCCAAATCACAAGCTTTCCAACAAAGAGCTTCAGCGTCGAGTGACTCGACTGAATCTTGAGAAGCAGTATCGAGATCTGACTGCGAAACCTCAGAGTAAGTATCGTAAGAAGCTCGGTGAGAAGTACGCTGAGAACTTTGCTAATGTCACCATGAAGATTGCGGGTGCTGCTGCTGGGGCCGCCGCTGGTTACGCGGTGAAGGCACTTCTCGATAAGGCTGTTTCTGGCGGATTTGACGCGGCTTCCGCCGAGAAGATTTCCAACGGGTTCAATACTATAAGGAAGTTTGTCAAATGATCTATGAGTATCCCGATGATTTCTTGGCGCACTACGGCGTTAAGGGTATGCGCCGAGGCGTTAGGAAGCAGCGAGTTCTTAAAGGCCGCCGTCAGAAGACAGCATATGATAAGTGGAAGCGGCAAACCAAGGTTCGACTAGCTCTTACGGCTGCGGCCGGAGCGTATGGTATTGGTGTGCTTCACGGAAAGGTTCCTCCGGCGTCGTTGGTCGCCCGAGCCACCTATAATTCAGGTAGGAAGGCCTTTGCTCGAGCCCTCGCTAAGCAGGCAGCCAAGCCGGTGTATGTTAAGTCTACTCTTCGAAAGCTTGCGTGATATATAATGGATGTACATTTCGATGATGAAGTCCTCGCGCATTTCGGTGTGCGTGGTATGCGTTGGGGCGTTCGACACGCTAAGATTGTAGCTAAGAAGCAGTATAATCGTAGCAATACAACCCTCAATAAGAAGATCAAAGCCGAGGAGGAGCGAGGTCATCGAGCCTACGATGACGCGTTTAAGTCTGCTCGACGAGCTGGGAAGCGTCGCATGGATGCTCACCGCGATGGTGTTGCCGCTATGAAGCGCAGCGATGCAAAGGTCGCTAAGCTTGAAGAGGGCTACGGCAAGATCGACGCCACCTATAGGAAGAAGCGCGCCGGAATTCGCGAGGATGCTCGAGCCACGAAGAAGGCTGTCGGACATCTCGAGACCGCCAGACGTCTCGGTGCCCCGAAGTATGCTCTTCGCGTTCTCGGTGGTAATATGGCGTCTGTTCGAAACTCCGAACGCCGCAAGGAGTTCGAGAAGCGACAGAATCGGCGTAAACGCCGAGGGGGTTAACCACCAAAGTCAAAATGGAGGATAGCGATGCTCAGCAACACCGCGACGCCGAAGTACTACGGCGAGTTTCGAGCCAAAGTGCTTAGAGGTGATATTCCGGTGTGTCGGGAGATCGCTATGGAAATGAATCGGATCGATGGTTTGATCGCAGATCCGAACATCTATTACGACGATCGCGCCGTAGACGGTTTCGTTAGGTTCGCAGAAGCGGAGATGACGCTAACTGACGGCGAAGAGTTGAAACTCCTAGACAGCTTTCTACTATGGGCCGAGCAGATCTTCGGTTGGTGGTACTATGAGCAGCGTTCGGTTTACGTCCCGAATGAGAACGGTCATGGTGGTCACTTTGAAAGGCAGCGAGTAAAGCTTCGCTTGACGAATAAGCAATATCTGATCGTCGGGCGCGGTGCCGCAAAGTCTCTATATGAGACTCTCCTCCAAGCCTACTTCTTGGTGATCGACACAACTACCACCCATCAGATCACAACTGCTCCTACAATGAAACAGGCAGAAGAGGTCATGAGTGCTTTTCGAACCGCCATTGTTCGAGAGCGCGGACCGCTGTTCAAGTTTCTGACCATTGGGAGTCAGAACTCCACATCGAATAAAGCACTTCGACCCAAACTCTTTCCATCAAAGAAGGGTATTGAAAACACCCTCACTGGAAGTCTTCTTGAAGTTCGTCCTATGACGATTGATAAACTTCAGGGGCTTCGAACCAAGATGAATACTGTCGATGAGTGGTTGTCTGGTGATATCCGGGAAGATGTTGTGGGCGCCATTGAACAGGGTGCTTCAAAGATCAAGGATTATCTGATCCTTGCTGTATCTTCTGAAGGAACGGTTCGAAACTCAGCCGGGGATTCTATGAAGCTTGAGCTTCTTAAGATACTAAAAGGTGAGTTCTACGATCCGCATACTTCCATTTGGTATTATCGATTAGATGATATTAAAGAAGTGGCCGATCCGGAGATGTGGATTAAGGCGCAGCCCAATATTGGGATTACTGTGTCGTATGAGACATATCAGAGAGACGTAGAACGAGCCGAGCACGTTCCTTCCGCTAGGAATGATATCCTGGCGAAGCGTTTCGGAATACCTATGGAGGGGTATACCTATTTCTTCACATATGAGGAAACGTTACCCCACCGCCGTCGGGATTTCTGGGGTCTTCCATGCTCTATGGGCGCTGACCTTTCTCAGGGCGATGACTTCTGTGCATTTACTTTCCTGTTCCCATTAAGTCGTGGCGAATTCGGCATCAAGACTAGATGTTATATATCAAGTCTAACGCTTGCCAAACTCCCAACGGCTATGCGAAGAAAGTATGACGAATTTATCGAGGAGGGTTCGTTACAGGTTCTCGAATGCTCCATTTTAGACATGATGGAGGTGTACGATGATCTGGATCGTTTCATCGATGATTCTCGTTACGATGTTCGGACGTTCGGGTTCGACCCGTACAACGCAAGAGAGTTCGTAGATCGCTGGGAGAAAGAGAACGGTCCCTATGGTATCGAGAAAGTTATTCAGGGAGCAAAGACGGAGTCTGTCCCTCTTGGTGAACTGAAGAAACTTTCCGAAGAGCGTTGTCTTCTATTCGATGAGGTGCTTATGCAGTTCACTATGGGTAATTGCATCACGCTCGAAGATACTAACGGTAACCGCAAACTTCTCAAAAAGCGTCGCGATGCTAAGATCGACTCGGTGGCTGCGATGCTTGACGCTTTTGTAGCGTTCAAGTTGAATAAGGAGGCGTTCGAATAATGAGGAGGGCTAAACGAATTGGCTGATACTTTCGGCACCAGGTTAGCCCACGCCTGGAACGCGTTTACGGGCCGGGAGAACCCTAAGGAGTACTGGACTTCAGGACCAGTAACTACTATGCGGCCGTCTTCGGTGACGAGACGTCTTCTCCCGAACGATAAGTCACTAATTAAGACAATCTACAACCAGATTGCTATCGACGTCTCATCGGTGAACTTCCGCCATGTTCGCGTCGATCAAAATGGTAGATTCAAAGAGGAGATGCGCTCCGATCTGAACGATTGTCTCAGTGTTGCTCCTAATCTGGATCAGACGATCCGTCCATTCATTCAGAGTTTGGTACTTAGTCTGTTCGACGAAGGGGCAGTTGCCCTAGTTCCTGTCGATACTACTCTGAACCCTCGAGAGACAGAGTCTTTTGATATCCGGTCTATGCGGGTCGGTCGAGTTGTCGATTGGCGACCACGGTATGTCACTGTTGAAGTGTACAACGATGAAGACGGACAGAAGCATGAAATCCTCATGCCTAAGAAGTCGGTAGCCATTATCGAAAACCCGATGGCTGACGTTATGAATGGTCCTAACTCGACCATCTCCAGACTTCAGCGAAAACTGTCCATCTTGGACTCGATTGACGAAGCCGCGGGTAAGGGTAAGTTGGATCTAATCATTCAACTTCCATATGTCATCAAATCTGAGGCTCGCCAAGAGCAGGCTAAGAAGAGACAGGCAATGATCGATGAGCAGCTTAACAACTCTGCTCACGGTATTGTTTATACCGACGGTACTGAGAAGATCACTCAGCTCAATCGTCCGGCCGAGAACAATCTCTTGGATCAGATTAAGTTCCTCAACGAGGAGCTATACAACCGATTGGGCATGCCTGCCGATGTCTTTCAGGGCAAGGCGACCGAAGAGATGATGCTTAACTATTGGAACCGATGCGTCGAGCCAATAGTTGCGGCGATTGCTGATTCTATGAATCGAACTTTCTTAACTAAGACTGCTCGAACTCAGGGACAGCGAGTCATCTATCAGCGCGATGTGTTCCGTAACACTACGATCACTGGTCTCGCTAACGTCGCTGATATTCTCATCCGGAATCAAGTTCTCACGGGTAATGAACTTCGACCGGTATTCGGGTTCCCACAGTCTGATGAGCCAATCGCTGATCAGCTCGGCAATCCTAACGTCAATCAGTTGGACTCGTATGGAGGTAACAGCTATCCGGAGGACGCTGATCCAACCTACTACGATGAACAGGAGGAGTAGTCAAAATGGGAGTTTCGAAGCAGGACTTCGACTTCAGTGGCTACGCTACTCGAAACGACCTGCGCTGCTCTGATGGACGAACGATTCGTTCTGACGCATTCGTCGATAACGACGGAGGTGTTGTCCCGCTTGTTTGGCAGCACGGGCATAATTCTCCCGACAACGTTCTCGGTCATGCCATGCTCGAGAATCGTAAGGACGGGGTATATTGTTACGGGAAGTTTAACAACAGCGAGTATGCATCGACCGCGAAAGAACTTGTGGCTCATGGAGACGTGACCAGCCTTTCCATCTTTGCTAATAAGCTGAAGCAGCGAGGTGGCGATGTTCTGCATGGAAACATTGTCGAAGTGAGCCTCGTTCTGTCGGGAGCCAATCCCGGAGCCCGAATTGATAACGTCTCCCTTCAGCACTCAGACGGGTCTGTCGAGGAGCTTGACGAAGCTATCATCCATACAGGTCTCTCTCTGAGTCACGGAGATGAGCCCGAAGAGAATAACTCCAAGGAGAACGAAGTGGCTGATTCTGAAGAGACCGTTGCGGATGTCCTCGAGACCCTCACTGATAAGCAGAAGGATGCTGTCTACTATGTGATTGGTCAGGCGCTTGAGGACGCCGCCGACGACAACGACGACAACGACGACAACGACGAGGAAGACGAGGCTATGCACTCCAACATCTTCGAGAACGAGAACACCATGACCGGTTCCGACGACGAGTACGCTCTGGCTCACTCCGCTGTCGTGGACGCTCTGGACGACGCTCGGTCTCACAACCTCAGCTCCTTCAAGGACGCATTCCTTTCCCACGCGGGAACTTACGGTATCGACAACATCGATATCCTGTTCCCTGATGCTCGGGCGGTTACTGACGAGCCCACTTTCATCAAGCGTCGGACTGATTGGGTCGCAAGCGTTCTCGACGGGGCTAAGCACTCTCCGTTCTCCCGAATCAAGTCCATTCACGCGGACATCACCGACGACAAGGCTCGTGCTCTTGGTTATGTCAAGGGTACCCGGAAGAAGGAGGAGGTGTTCAAGCTCCTCAAGCGAGTGACGACGCCTACCACCATCTACAAGAAGCAGAAGTTCGATCGTGATGACCTTATCGACATCACCGACCTGAACGTTATCGCCTGGGTCAAGAAGGAGATGCGTCTCATGCTTGACGAGGAGCTCGCTCGTGCGGCTCTGATCGGCGACGGTCGCGACATCTCTTCCCAGGACAAGATCAACGAGGAGAACATCCGTCCTATCTGGAAGGATGACGAGCTCTACTCGATCAAGGTTATCCTCGACAAGAAGGTTGTCGGTGAGGACCTCGTCGATGCCTTCATCAAGGCTTTCGCCGACTACGAGGGTACTGGTACACCCACCCTTTACACGACCAAGACGATCGTTACCGACCTCCTCCTGCTCAAGGACAAGATCGGCCGTCGCCTCTACGAGACCAAGGCTTCTCTGGCCTCGGCTCTGGGAGTCGCCGACATCGTCGAGGTTCCCGTCATGAAGGGCGCCGCTCGAGACACTAAGAAGAACGGCAAGGTCGACCTTCTGGGTATCATTGTCAACATCGCCGATTACACCATCGGCGCAGACAAGGGTGGCGAGGTCAACATGTTTGACGACTTCGATATCGACTTCAACCAGTTCAAGTACCTGCTTGAGACTCGGTGCTCTGGTGCTCTGACCCAGCCGAAGACTGCTATCGTCATCGAGCGTAAGCAGGCGGACACCCCGGTCGTTCCTGAGGTCTGATAGGTCAAAATGGCACGTTTCGCAGGTCAGGTGGGGTTCGTCAAGTATGATGAGACGGCCCCCGGGGTCTATGAAGAGGTGATTGACGAACGCTTCTTCATTGGCGACGTTCTTCGTGGGCAGCGAAACTTGCGACCGGATGATAACAACATCCACGGACGGTTAAACGTTAATAACAGCATCAGCATTATTGCGGATAACCGAGCGATCGAGGAGATGTTTAGCATTCGGTATGTGGTTTGGATGGGGAATCGTTTCATCGTCACCAATGTCGAGATTCGATACCCCCGCGTGATACTTACAATTGGGGGCGTGTATAATGGGCCGTCGAGTTGAGCTACAGAAGCTCTTAGAGGAAATCTCAAATGGCGCTCCAGTCTATTTTCAGGCCCCCAATTACGTGTTAAAAACGGTTCCTACAATTGTGTATGAATTGGAGGACCGTAATACGCGTCACGCGGATAACATTCCGTATCGGCATATAAAGCTGTATTCGGTTACCGTCATATATCGAAATCCGGACGATCCGCTGCCTGACAAGATCGCAAACATTCCAGGATGTACTACAGACCGAATGTTCGTCACTGAAGGTCTATACCATCAAGTTTTCAGACTCTATTACTAGGAGATAGAATGGCAGTCATCGAGTGGGATAAGATCGGGGAGCACCGGTATGAGTCCGGTGTTGACCACGGTGTCCTCTTCGTTTGGGATAAGTCCAAGAAGGCCTATGGTAAGGGCGTTGCGTGGAACGGTCTTACTAAGGTCACCGAGAAGCCTTCAGGCGCTGAGGGTAACAAGAAGTACGCGGACAACATCGCGTACCTGAACATGGTTTCTGCTGAGGAGTTCGCCGCCACGATTGAGGCGTTCACCTACCCGGATGAGTTCCTGGCTTGCGACGGCGTTGCGATCCCCAAGAAGGGTGTCCAGGTCGGCCAGCAGGAGCGCGCATCTTTCGCCATGTCTTACCGAACCAAGGTCGGTAACGACACCGATGGTCAGGATGCGGACTACAAGATCCACCTGGTCTACGGTCTTCTGGCTTCCCCTTCTGAGAAGGGTTATGAAACCATCAATGACTCCCCGGAGCCTATTGCGTTCTCGTGGGAGGCCAAGTCCACTCCGGTTCCTCTCGCGGGTTTCAACCCGGTCTCGTCGATTACGCTTCTCGCATCTGAGTTCCAGGCTTCGGACCTCAAGAAGATCACCGATAAGATCTACGGAACCGCCTCCGAGGATTCGAAGCTCCTTCTCCCCGATGAGGTCTTCGCAACGCTTGGTATCACCGGTCAGGTTGGTCCGTGATTTAGATTAGGATAGTCCCGTGCTTACGTTAACAATAGATTCAATCGAATTCTACAATGAAGAGACTGAAACTTTTGAAGACCGAGGCGGCGGGACTATCCACCTCGAGCATAGCCTTCTGGCTATGTCAAAATGGGAGTCTGAGTGGAAGAGAGCCTTCCTACACTATCCTCCCAAAACCATGGATGAGGTTATTCACTACATCCGCTGCATGTCCCTGGATGGCGATATCTCAGACGACCTGATTCTCGGGTTGACTCCCGAACATATAGAACGGGTCTTTGAGTATATGTCCGATTCGAGGACCGCCTCAACAATCAACTCGCATTCCGGCAAAGAAAAAGAGAGCCCTGAACTAACCACAACTGAGTTAATATATTATTGGCTTGTCGCTCTCGATATTCCTTTCTCCTGTGAGACTTGGAACATCAATAGACTACTCATGCTTATCCGGATCAACAACATCAAGAACGAGCAGGCCAATCCTAATGCTCCAAAGCGACCGCAGGACGAAGTCGTCAGAGATTATCGTGCCGAGAACGAGCGTCGTAGAGCAATGTTCGGAACGAAAGGTTAGGGTATGAATTCCACAGAAGAGTTCCCCGAGGAGGCCTTCGCGCCTCAGGTACACATCGGTACCGACCCCATGGAGGACAAGGACATCAACGTGTCCCAGACTACTGAGGTGATGCAGTGAGCGTTGCACAGCAGGTTCTTGCACGAGCCGCTTCACGAATTGGATACTACGCCCCTAATGATCCGGAGCCCGGTTCGGAAGCCGGACGCTATTGGGCCAACAAGACGGGTCAGACTTGGCTGGCAGGACCTTCGGACAGCATCTGGTGGTGTATGCTGTTTGTCTCAATGTGTCTCGACGAGTGCGGGCAGATTGATGCCATCGGAGGTTTCTCCTTTAATACCGATTACACCATTAATAAGGTCCGGCAACACCCTGAGTCCTACTTCGTATCGGTTTACGATGCTGAGCCGGGAGACATCGTCATCTTCAATTGGGATGGCGGCGGTACTGACCACGTCGGATTTGTTGAGAAGAACCTGGGCGGCGGAGTCCTTCAGACCATCGAGGGTAACACCTCTTCTGGAGCATATGGCTCGCAGTCTGCGGGTAACGGCGTCTGGCGTCGAGTTCGCAGCGATTCGATCGCGTGTGTGATTCGCCCGGCGTATTCCGATTCCGAGGGCGGCTCTAGTGCTCCCGCTTCCGGTCCTGCCGATATCCGAGCCCTTCAGCAGGCGGTTCGAGCCGTTCCCGACAACGTTGCGGGTCCCAACACCCGTGCTCGTTGCCACGCTCTCGCTGCTGCTTCATCGTGGGGCGGTCGAACGTTCCCTTATGGTGTTCAGTTTACCCAGAGTGTCGTCGGCACTGAGCAGGATGGTATCTGGGGCGATGCTTCCGAGGAAGCTCATGACGCCACGGTCGAGGCCGTCCAGAGTGCTGTGGGCGCTGAGATCGATGGAATCTACGGACCTGACACCAACGCTCGGGTCAACTCAGCGCTCGATCGGGCAGAGCAGCCGTAAACGTCAAAATGGTAGTTAGGAGGCAATCGGATGGACTTTACGTTCAGCTCTACTGGAGACTACTCCCGAACTGAGTCTTGGTTGAAAGGACTCCGCGACGGAAAGTACCTGAAGGTTCTTGACGCCGCCGGGAGTAAGGGTGTGAACGCGCTGTCTAAAGCTACTCCGGTTGCCTCCGGCAGAACTGCTGGATCGTGGTCATATGAAGTCAAACGTAAAGGCAAGAGTGCCGAGATTGTTTGGAAGAATGACCACATCGAAAACGGGTTCAACGTGGCTGTTGGTCTTCAGTATGGTCACGGAACCCGTAACGGCGGCTATGTCCGGGGTGTCGATTATATTAACCCGGCTTTGCGACCTATTTTCGAACAAATACTACGAGATGTAGAGGGGGCTTTGAAGAATGGCTAGTATCGACGAGCGAATTGTATCGCTTAAATTCAACGCTGACCAGTTCTCCAACAACGTCAACAAGTCCCTAGGTCTTCTCGACCGACTTAAGCAGAAGTTGAACCTCAAAGGTGCCGGGCAAGGCATGGCTGAAGTATCTGGGGCCATCAACAAGGTCAACTTCAATCCAATTCTTAGCGGCATCGAGCGTGCCAGCAGCGGGTTCTCCACCCTAGCCATTGCGGCGGGTACCGCGCTTGGTAATATCGCGACGACTATTGCCTCAAAGGTTGGAAACGCTCTTAATTCGCTGTCGTTCAAACCCATGAAGGACGGCTTCGCCGAGTACGAGCAGGGTCTAAACTCAGTTCAGACTATTCTCAACAACACCAAATCCAAGGGTGAGTCTATTCAGACCGTTAACGCGGCTCTGAAAGAACTTAATCAGTATGCGGACCAGACGATTTATTCGTTCTCAGACATGACGAAGAATGCTTCGCTGTTCACCGCAGCCGGTGTGGGGCTTAAAGACTCTACCGCGGCCATTAAAGGTCTTTCCCAGTTCGCAGCTGTTGCCGGCGTCAACTCGCAAGAAGCTTCTCGAGCGATGTTCCAGATGTCGCAGGCCATTTCCTCCGGAACGGTTAAGCTTCAGGATTGGATGTCTGTTGAGAACGCTGGTATGGGTGGCGAGCAGTTCCAGAACGCACTCAAGCGAACCGCAAGGGCGCATGGTGTTCACGTCGATGAGCTGATTGCGAAGGAAGGCTCTTTCCGAGCATCTCTGTCTAAGGGCTGGCTCGACTCCTCCATCATGCTCGAGACTCTGTCTCAGATGGCGGGAGAGTATAACGAAGAGCAGCTCCGGACGATGGGCTACACCGATGAGGAAATCGCCCAGATCCAAGAGCTTGCCAAGACTGGTATGGACGCCGCCACCAAGATCAAGACCTTCTCTCAGTTGGTCGACGTGGTTAAGGAAGAGATGGGTTCAGGCTGGGCGGAGACTTGGCAGATCCTTCTCGGCGACTTCGAAGAGGCCTCCCAGCTTTGGACAACCGTTGGAAACGCCATCACAGGCACGCTTTCGGGAATGGCTAACGCTCGAAACCAGATGCTCCAGGGATGGAAGGATCTTGGCGGGCGAACCGAAGTTATTAATGCCCTGATCAACACGGTTAAGGGTATTGTCCCTCTGTTCTCGGCAGTAGGTAAGGCGTGGCATCAAGTATTCCCGCCCATGACTGCTCAGACACTGCTGGGTATTACCCATGGGTTCTCGACTTTCATTCAGAAACTGGTACCCAGCCAAGGAACCATCGATAAGATAGCCCGGGCATTCAAGGGCGTATTCTCGATTCTACATATCGGTGTGACTATTGTTACGTCCATCGGTAAGGTATTCGGGAAGATATTCTCCGCCTTTGGTTCTGGCGCTGGCGGGCTGCTGTCATTCTCTGCCAAACTCGGCGATTTAGCTGTTAAGCTTGATCAGTTCCTAACCGGATCAGGTCGACTTCAGCGATTCATCGAAGGATTCGGAGACATCGTTTCTGGTGTTATCCGAACCATCATTTCGTTCATCGGCGGCGTAGTTAAAGGCATCGGTGACTGGGCTAAGTCTATTCATCTCGTCGAGGGTCTCAAAGCCGCCTGGTCCGGTTTCAGAGACTCTATGTCGGGTGTGAAAGACGCACTTTCTAAGGTCTTGACCGTATTCACTCGGTATGACCAAGCGCTGACTGTTGCTCAGAAGTCGGGCGAAGGCGCTAAGTTCGTAATCGAGAAACTTAAATCGGCATTCTCTGGTCTGTTTAACGTCATCCGTAAGGTTGCTCCATATATCAAGACCGCCTTCGATAAGGTGTTCGAGGTTATTGGTAAGATCGCCAGCGGCATGTCTTTGGATAATATTCTGAAGAGTCTGTTGACGGTTGGTGGTCTTGGCGCACTTAAGAAATTCTCAGACGTCATGGGCGGAGTCCAAGGACTGATTGAGAAGTTCAAGAAGGGCGGTGACGATTCTCCGGGATTGATCACCAGGATCAAGGATGCCTTCAAGGGTCTTACCGATGCTTTGAATGAGATGCAGAGCACTCTTAAAGTCGCTCAGCTTATGACGATTGCTGTGGCTATCGGTATTCTTACCGCTTGCGTATACACCATTTCACGCATTCCGGCTTCGTCCCTGCTCAAGGCGACGGGTGCTATTTCTGTGATGATGGGGCAGCTCGGAGCTTCTCTGATGATGTTCACAAGCATCATTGATAAGAAGAGCACGAGCGACATCGTTAAGGCTACTGCGGCTCTGGTTCTGATTGCATTTTCTATTCGGATTCTTGCTGGAGCTGTCGAAAAGATGAGCAAGATTGAATGGAAGGGGCTTCTCAAAGGACTGGGTGCAACTATCGCGCTTATCGCGGGTATTACTGTGGCTATGAAGTTTATGGACTCTGATAACGGGTCCACACTTCGGGCAGCTGGCGCAATGATCTTGATAGCTTTCGCTATTCGAATGTTGGTCGGGGCGGTCGAACGTCTTGGACAGATCGAGTGGAAGAAGCTTCTCAAGGGTTTGGGTTCTGTTCTAGTTATTCTAGCAGCCATCGTTCTCGCTATGAAATTCGCAGGCACTGGTCCCACACTTCGAGGTGCTTTGGCGATTGTAGCCATCGCGTTCGCTATCGATATGCTCGTCAAACCTATCAAGAAGCTTGGTGAGACTCGATGGAAGGAGCTCGCTAAGGGTCTTGGTTCGGTCGTAGTTATCCTTGCTGCGGTTGCTGCATTCTCACACTTCTCGGGAGGAGCTAGTAGCCTTCTGAGTGCTGCTGGACTGTTCATCGTCGCGCTAGCGATCGAACGTATTTCCGGAGTCGTCACCGATCTCGGTAAGCAGAACTGGAAGACTCTAGCTAAGGGCCTTATCTCTATGGGTCTTGCTCTTGCCGCTGTCGGAGCGTTCATGGCTCTTGTCCCACCCACAGGGCTGCTCGCAGCTGCTGGTCTCGTTGTCGCCGCTTATGGTCTGAAGATCATTGGCGGGGTCATGGAGAAATGGGGTAAGATGTCTTGGAGTGAGATCGGTAAGTCTATGGTTATGCTCGGCGGGACTCTGCTTATTCTAGCCGCGGGTGTTACCGCTATGACTTTCGCTCTCCCAGGCGCTATTGCACTCGGAGTCGTTGCTGCTGCACTTATGGGACTATATCCAGTCCTTAATGGCTTCAGCAAGATGTCCTGGAGCGAGATCGGTAAGGGTCTTCTGATGCTTGCCGGAACTCTCGCGGTCTTCGTGATTGCAGGATATGCGGTTGCTCCTGTGGTTCTCCCACTACTCGGTTTGGCGGCAGCTATTACAGCTATCGGTCTGGCCGTGGCGTTGGCGGGAACTGGTGTCTTCTTGTTCGCCGCGGGGCTGGGTACTCTGGTTGCTATCGGAACCGTTGGGCTCGATGCGCTTAAGGCGACTCTGGACGCTCTAGCGGAATCGATTCCTAAGTTTGGAACATCTCTCGCTGAGGCATTTGTCAACTTCACGACGACTCTCGCCAACAACGTAGAGACTATGAAGGCGAACTTCGTGACTATCATCGGTTCGATGATTGATGCGGGCATTGAGCTCCTACCTAAGTTCACTGAGCTTGCTATCACGATTATCAATTGTCTTTGTGAAGCGGCTAAAGCGTGTATCCCAAACATCATCGATACTGGCTGGACTATTATTCTGGCCTTCCTTCGTGCTATGCGGGACCACGTAGGCGAAGCCACCAACATCGCGATTGATATTGTGCTTAACTTTATTTCGGCGGTTCGCGCAAGGCTCCCTGAGATTGTTGACGCCGGTTGGAAGCTGGTTATCGACTTCATCAACGCCATGACTCAGGCGCTGCATGACAATGGGCCGGCACTCCGAAAGGCCATCCGAGGCCTGATTAAGGAATTCATCAACCAGGGGAAGCTCGCGCTTCAGGAACAGGTCTCTGAAGTCAAGGAGAAGGCTAAGGGTATCGGTCAAGCGATCATTGACGGAACTAAGAACGCCATTAATAACGGTATTCAGTCCGTTAAGGATACTGCGTCTAGCATGGCTCAGGGCGCTCTCGCTGCCGCTAAATGGGCCCTCGGGATTAAATCTCCTTCTCGAGAGTTCAAGAAGGTCGGTAAGCATGTGGTTGAGGGTTTCATCGTAGGTGTGAACAACAATACGCCTAATGCTGAGAAGTCTACACGTACGCTGGCGATCAAGTCGATCAAGTCGTTCCAGAAGGCCGTTGAGGAGCAGAAGCTCAACGAGATGGTCTTGGCTCGACCCCAGATCAAACCCGTTCTGAACATGAAGAGTGTTCGTAAGGCTCTTTCGAATACGTCCGGAATGTTTAAGGCCGGTGTTAGCCTGGAGGGGTGGCGCTCGTTCGAGGAACGTCACCGGGATCTCGCAGGATGGGGAATTCGCGATGGCGGCGGACGTCTTGTCACGACCTACATGCTCAACGAGATCATGCGCAAACAACTCGCTCTTGAAGAGGAGCGAAACCGGGTGCAGAAGCCCACGCAAATTCAGTTCATTCAGAACAACACATCTCCGAAGGCGTTGTCTCCAACCGAGATTTACCGCCAGACGAAGAATCAGCTGTCAATGGCTAAGGGGGTTCTTGAACGGTGATTAACTCCATCGCTGCGATTTCCTACGCGGATGAGCGATTGGAGCTTACACTGAACGATCCTTATGAAGATGGTATAGCGGTGCTCAATGTCGATGGTATTGGGCCCGCTAAAGCCATCATTCATACATCATCGATCGCTTCCAATGACGGCGATGCTTTCAACGGCGCTAGGGTGGGCGGGCGAAACATCTCGCTCACCCTGGGTCTTCTGACCCAACCCGACGTAGAGCGTGCCCGTCATAAGCTCTATCGCATTTTTCAGCCGAGCCGCGAAGTCTGCCTTGAGTTCCATACAGATTATCGGCATCTCCACATTAAAGGTTGGGTTGAATCGGTTGATCCGGTCATATTTACAGATAAGGAAGAAGTTGCAATCTCTGTAATTTGTCCCGATCCATTCTTCTACGGTCTCGGTGCTGGCCGGTATGAGGTATTTCCGTTCCAGCTCGAAGAGCCTAATATGGAGTTCGAGTTTCAGGATCCGACCCCATCTAGTCCAACCATCGAGATCTCCAGGCGTAAGTCTGAATCCGAAACCCTTATCGATTATTCGGGCGATGCCGAAACTGGTGTTACTATCACTGTTGCAGCTACTGGCGTCGTCAAGAACTTCTCAATCTGGAACCGTTTCACAGGTGAGAAATTTTACGTCGACACTAAATACTTCGATCGTATTGGTCAAAAGACGCAACTTGACAAAGGCGATGTGGTTACGATTACATCGCAACAGGGAAACAAACACGTTACGCTCCGAAGGGCTGGTACCTGGAAGGAGATTAACATCATTCAGTGTATTCCGCTGAATAACGACTGGCTTACCATTCGTCCGGGAAGAAACGTCATGTATTTCCAGGCAGAAGAGGGGCGAGACAATATGTTGGTCTCTCTGGAGGCTGAAGTTCGATATTCTGGAGTTTAATATGCATGTAGTTCTCGTAGATTATGACATGAACCCCAAGCGGGTTATCGATAAGATCGCATCTGCAATTTGGACGGTTCGTTACAACAAGTGCGGGGACTTCGAGCTGAAAATTCCTGCGGATGAGGCCATGGCCGGTCCGATCGAGCATCATGACGGCATTTATTTTCCTCAGTCTGGCGACTACATGCTCATCGAGACTATCGAGATGACTACAGACGAGGAGCAGGGCGATTACATCACGCTTAAAGGGCGTACGTATGATTCCCTTCTCGACCGTCGAATCATCCCAACGACTCTGATCGTCAACTATAGTTTCATGAATGTCGTGTTTAGTATTCTGAATCAGAATGTCTTCAACCCTCAGAATACTGCTCGTAAGATGAATGAGTTGACATGGATCTGGCCCGAAAACATGCCGAGTGATCAAGGCGGTAATATCAGCGCCCAATATACCGGCGATAACGTTCTCGAGCTTATTCAGAAGCTTTGTCAGGAACGAGATGTTGGTTATAGAATGCCTTATCGACGACAGTTCCCTCGAATGGAGCGTTACCAGTTCCAGCTTTATTGGGGCGTTGAGAGGCATTTCGAGCAGCAAAAGAATCCGTATGTGATCTTCTCACCCGACTACGATAATCTTAGGAAGACTAAGTATCTGACATCGGCCGAGAAAGAGAAGACTATCGCCTATGTCGCTGGCGAGGGTGAGGGCAAGGACCGAAAAGGTCGATGGTCCGACCGTAATGGCACCCCCGCAATCTTCCAGGCGAAGACTAATTCTGGTTGGCGGCGCAAGGAGATGTTTGTCGATGCTCGAGATCTCCAGACCAAGGATGCGGATAATAAATTTATCGCAGCTCAAGACTATTTCGCTATGCTAGAACAGCGCGGTCGTGAGAAATTGGTCGATCATACGGTCACGAGCGTCTATGATGGCGAACTCGTTCCCACATCTCAGTGGAAGTATGGTGTAGACTTCAAAATGGGAGATGTTGTACAGATTCAGAACCGACTTGGTATTATGAGCGTTGGTCGTGTGACTGAATATATTCGTTCGTACAGTCCAGGTGAGGGTTGGAACGAGTATCCTACATTCGAAACCTACTACAAGCCTAAGGGGTAACCATGGCTGTTACATATGGCTTCTATAGTTCCACAAATGGAGACCGAAAGTACTCGGCTGATCAGTTCGGATCACTCTTTCGAGGGATCATCACCGATGGTATTTTTCTGAACGTCGGACAGGCTCTCGAGGTCTCCGCTGGGCGAAGTAATGCCACTACAGGCTCCTTCGTAACCATCAAGCCTGGTCGTGCCTGGTTTATGGATACGTGGATTGATAACAGTGAAGACTTTCGCGTTAATCTCGATGGGCCTGACACTCTCTATGACCGTATCGACACCATCGTTATCGAGGTCGATAAGAACCCGACCGTTCGGCGATCTGAGTTTAAGGTAGTTAAGGGAACTCCCGCGAAGAGTCCTCAGAGGCCGGCGCTTTATAACTCGAACGTTAAGGGGCAATTCCCTCTCGCATACGTCCGAGTAACTCGGGGGGTCCCGAACATTTATGCGTGGTCTATCGTCAATAACCGGGGGACCTCGTCCTGCCCATTTATCACAGGACCGCTTCAAACTCTACAGGTCGATACTCTGGTGGAGGAGTGGCGTTCTTCATGGAACCATTGGTTCACGGACGCCCAGAAGGTTACAGACGACGCCAAGCGCGACCTGTTCGCGAGCTTCAAACAGAAGTATGACGAATGGGTTCTGTATATGGAGGACAAGCTGTCGGGAAACCAGGCAGCCAAGCTTCAGATGCAGATCGACCGTATGCGCGAACTTCTTGGAGAAGGTGCCGACGATGAGCGTCTTATTTACGACACAATCGAAGACAGTAACGGTCTTACGTTGTTCGACTCTCTCGGTTCTCCGGTTATCGGTCGACGAGTCTACAAGTTGCAGTGAGGTGTAGATAATGCCTGATATTAAACCCACTCGATGGAACGGTAAGTATCCCGACCGAGTCAACACGTCTCCTGCGGATGCTCTCGTTGTCGACACAGACACAGGAACTAACACACTCTACATGGATGACCTTAAGAGGTATCTCATGAGTGATATTGGGGCGGGGGTCGAAGGTAAGCAGGGACCGCCCGGACCTAAGGGCGAGCCGGGACCCAAGGGTGATCCTGGTAAGGACGGCGCTCCAGGCGAACGTGGACCAGCTGGGCCTCCAGGACCGCAGGGTGAACGTGGACCTGCCGGACCCCAAGGACCTCAGGGTCCCCCTGGTCCGGGCGGAGCCGGTGGCGGAGGTGCTCCAGGCTCTAAGGGTCCTACGGGCGATAAGGGACCCCAGGGTCCTACGGGTGATAAGGGACCTCCCGGAGAAAAAGGCCCCCGAGGGGATGCTGGCCCTAACGGACTCCCGGGTCCTACTGGAGCTCCTGGCCCTCCAGGTCCTCAGGGACCTATCGGCGAAAAAGGCCCCCGCGGGGATGCTGGTCCGCAAGGTCCTACGGGCGCTCCGGGTCCGCAAGGTCCTACGGGCGCTCCGGGTAAGGGTTTAGGCGTTATTCTAAACCAGCTGTCTAAACTCGATACCGTTAGTCGAGCAATCAACCCCTTGTTGGTCCATAACGCGTTCCCCAACAACACCGGCGGGGGTCGAAACGTTGGTAAAAACGGCTCTTCTGAAGCAATTCCTGCGGCAGATATCGCATGGGTAAAAGCCGGTTGCAGCTACGAGTTTAAGCCTGGAGGAGTTGACAGTCTCTGGCAGCCCCCAGCTATCGGAGATTGGTATACCGATAAGCAGGGCCATAATTGGTACATCGTCGACTTCAATTACTACAAGCAGCCCGGACGTGTGACGCTTAATCATATGGTTCTCTGTTGCACGAGCGGAGCCTCACGAGGTGCGATGTATTCAACCCCCACCAATGCTAGCGGGTATTGGGGTAGTAATTTCACCCTTACTGGTGCATCTGATATTCAGAGTAACTATATCGATCACTGGTGGGCTAATGGCGCTTCGATCGTCGGGATCTATAAGCATAATTCAGCTTCTGTGAGTAACGGCATCATTGGTTCAGCGCCTGAGAAGATGGTCAGCGTGTTTCTCCCGAACGAGGTCGAGGTTTTTGGGAATCGTGTAGTTTCCATGCGTTCGCTAGTCGGATCAGACTCTCACCCTCAGAACGGGAACGTTCAATACCGTCTGTTCAAGATCGATCCGGATCGTATTTATGATACGAACGGCGATACCTCGGCAGAGCTTCTCCCTCGTGACCGATTCAAGCTGCTGAGTGATCCCATACTCGCTAATAGCTGGTTGGCGGTCGATTGCCAGAAGCGAATTTCTAACTACATCAACTCAAACGGCACCTCGTGGTACATGGCGTGCGTCTGCGTTGGGTGAGGAAGGTCTAAATGAAGATTAAGGATTTCGCAAGGGTTAAGACTGTCAAGCCTAACGACGTCTTCATCACCGATGGCGATCGAGGCACCAAGACGATCCTTGCTGACGATCTGGTGTTTGCACTCCTTACCGGGGTCCCCGAAATGCATCGAAACATCATTCGAGGCGCAAATCTCGGTGCGCGGATCACCTCTGATCAGTATAAGGCAATTACTTCGGGAACGTTCGATGGGCTCTGGTTGGGCGATTATTGGTTCAACGACAACATGGCCTGGCGTATCGTTGATTTCAGCTATTGGAATATGAACAACGCTTTGACCGTTCCCCACGTAGTTGTCATGCCGGATCGTCCACTGTATCGACAGCAGATGTATGATACGACTGCCACGTCAACCAACTCGTTCTGGGGTTCTAAGGTGTGGCAGAACATCAACGGCTGCAACGATTACGCGACTCGTGTGTTCGACAATAACATGATTCGGCTCCACGTGGATTCATATCAGTCCCAGCTGAATGAGGGCGCGGGATTCGTTCCGCCAACGATTAAGTCGAAGTCGATCGATCCCCGGGTTAAATACATCATCCCTAACGAGATTATGTTGTACGGAACTCGAATCTCTTCGACTTCTGGGATCGGTTCTGATGGACTCCATGAGGTCTCTAGCCGGCAGCTTCAGCTATTCGCTATGGGTTGGAATCCTGGGGATTCTGATTTCTGGCTTCGGGATCAGACATATCTCAACACGTACAGTGTTTACGGGGCAGAAGCCAGCAACGTCGGTGGAGCGTCGACCGTTCGTTTCTCAGGAGACGGCGTCCAGAACGAGACCCACGGCGTTCGTCCAGTATTCGCAATCGGCTGATCCCAAAACCTGAGCGGTAGGATCATATCCCTTGGTGGTCCCATACACGTAGGAGGTATCCGTGCCGCATGCACTGGAGCTCGTTATTACGATTTCGGCTTCAGTTCTAGCGAGTAGTGGGTTCTGGGCGTTTATTCAGGCTCGTTCGACCCGACACGACGCCCAGACCCAACTCATGCTGGGACTAGCTCACGATCGCATCGTACATCTATGTATGACATACTTAGATCGTGGTTTTATTCTCAAAGATGAATATGACGATCTAGTCAAGTATCTCATCAAACCATATTCAGCATTCGGCGGAAACGGCCTCGCCGAGAAGCTGTTTGAAGAGGTGAAGGAGTTGCCGATCAAGCGCTCCACCCCATTGGAGATCACTAGAGATTTCCGAAGAAAGTCTAAGGCCGCAGCATTTAGGAGAGAGAATGACTCTGAGTAATCAGTGGTATGACCGACTGAAGTTTGTAACTCTCATCGTCCTGCCCGCTATCGCGACTCTCTATCTGACCGTAGCGCAGATCTGGGGACTCCCCGCCTCTACTGAGGTCGCTGCTACGATCACCGCGATCGACACCTTCCTGGGTGCTCTACTCGGTCTCTCGAGTAAGAACTACGAGCCGCCTAAGGACGGGATTCTCCATGTGACTCCCGAGAACGAGACATACGCCAAGATTGAGACGCCCACCGAGGATGTTCTCCGTCGAGGCACTATGACTCTGGACGTCCGTCGAATGGAGACCGAGACGCGATAAAAACTTGGCGTTTAATGAGCCCCACTCACGAAAGGACCCGCCATGTTTGACAAAACCCCTTCGCTTTCCGAAGTCGCCGAAGAGGAAGCTCTTAAGTATATGCTTGAGGAGCATCTTCCTGGCTCACCTGAGTACAAAGCCGTCCTAGACGACATCAAGACTCTCCATTCCCTCAACCAGAAGAAGAGGTGGATTCCGAGTCCGGATGCTGTCTTGTCGGCCTGTGCTTCGGTGAGCGGGATTCTGCTTATCTTGAATTACGAGCAGCTTCATCCGGTTGTTTCGAAGGCTGTAGGGTTCGTGTCGAAGATTCGCATCTAACCATGAACCGCTCAAAGCCCTGTACGTTATATTCACACCATAGCGTATAGGGCTTTGACGCGGGCCATCAGGTTTTCAAAAACCCAAAAATTCCCGGGGTGGATTTTCAGATCGCGAAATTAACATGTAGCATAATGACCACCTATCTGAAAGGACACCACAAATGAACCCCAAGATTGTCGCCACCGCTTTTGGCCTTGCTGTCGGCATCGCCGGTAAGTTCTACGTCAACCGTGTATTGGACCGTACGATGAAAAGTATGATTGCAAATCGTAAGCTCCAGACCGAAAGCGTAGTTCTTGCCGATGTGCCTGAGGCTCCCAAGAGTCTCAAGACAAGCAAGTTCTGCCAGTGCAAACCGACCCACAAGTGATCGATCTCTATCCGCCCTAACCCGGCGGATAGAGTTTTTGAAAGGACATATTATGCAACGCAACATCGCTGGATGGCTCGGCGTATCCCTTATTCTAGGGATGTACGGTTTACTCGTCTATGGGATTCTATTCCATAGTGTCTTCGGTATATTCGGTAAGGTAGTCGCCATCTGGTTCTTCACCACCATTCTACTCATCCTGTTCTTCGACGCCATCGGTTATTCTAAAGGAAAGTGACAACCATGAAACCTCTAGTCGCTGTTCTCTACACTTACATCATTGTCATGGGCCTTCTCTCGATGTTGGTTACCGCACCCATCATGTGGAACGCAGCGCCCAACGCGTATTTCGGAGTGTTAATGGTAGTGGCCGTTTGGGTCACCATCATCATGATTGTTTTGGCGACAATCGTTGGAACCCACGAAACATCTACACCGCGGGAAAAACACGACTCATAATGACCACCATTTCCGAAAGGAGCCCATATAGAAAGCACCACGAGGATGTGAGAAAAACCCTATGCTCTAGCTGTTCCACATAGAGCATAGGGTCTCATTTTACGACACCACCAAAGGAGAACCATGAATGTCAACACCATCCAGAAAACCATACGTCCAGCTCTCACTGTTCTCAATCGAAACGCCCCACATATCCTCACAGGATTCGCAGTGGCTGGCGTGGTCGGAACTTCCGTCGCAGCGTATCGTGCGGCCGTGCCCGTCCGGGATTGCCTACATGATCTCCCAGAAGAGGCAACCCTCCGCGATAAGGTACGCGCTACCTGGAAGCTTTACATTCCAGCGGCTGTGCTTGGCGCTGCGACCATTTCGTGTATCGTTGCGGCGAACGTTGTATCAGCTCGTCGTCGCGCCGCTCTTGCGGCTGCATATTCGCTGGCTGCGGAGGCTGTGACCCACTACCGAGAGGACATCCGAAACCTTACGGACGAAGCGACTCTCGAGGAAAGCGATCAGCTCCTGGCTCGGAAACAGCGAGAGGGCAAGGTATATCAAGGACCTGCCAAGGAGACTTTTGTTGTCGGAGACGGTAAGTTCTTGTGTTATGACACATACTCTGGTAGGTATTTTGACAGCACTCTCGAGGATATCAAGAAGGCTGTTAACGATATCAACTTCGATCTCATCCAAGGAAATCCTGTAAGCCTTAACGACTTCTATAGCCTTGTCCAGCTCGAGCAGAATGCCATGGGTGATCAGCTTGGGTGGACCATCCACTCCAAGTGTGAAGTCGACTATATGGGTCTGTTGACACCGGACGGACGCCCCGCCGTGGGTATTCGATTCAAGGAGGAGCCTACTGCCGACTGGTGGAAAGTCGGTTAGACCGCGAGGAAAACATTTGCCATAATGACCACCTACCACAGAAAGGACACTCCAATGTCTGACACAACTCAGCCCGAGGTCGTTGTCGAGCCCGCCACCGTAAACGCCATCGACGAGGACGCCCCGAAGCCCAACTTCGCATCCCGGGTGCTGAGCGCTGTTACAACATTCACCGCAAATCACCCCCTCCTCGTTTGGGGCGGGGTTGCTATTGCGGCTGGTGCTGTAGCGATCGCTCTTGCGCCCAAGGAGAAGATTCTTGACGCTATCGAGGACGACTCTGTCGAAATCACCACTACGGAGGATGAAGACGGCAACCTCGTCACCACGATTGTTGAAGCCAAGCCGGAGACCTCTTCAGAGGAAGAGTGAACCACACCCATCTGCCCTAACACGGTGGATGGGTCTTTCATTTTTACACACAACAGAAAGGTAGACACCATGCTCAAGCGAGAGATCGTAGCCGAGGACTTCGATGGTAACAAGTATGTGGAGATCGCATATTTCCACTACTCGAAGAGTGAGATTCTCGAGCAGGAGATTTCCGTTAAGGGAGGTCTTCGAAACCATCTCGTTAATCTGATGCGAGAGGGCGACAACTTCAAGATCTATTTGTTCTTCAAGAGCTTCCTGCTCGGTGCTTACGGTAAGAAGTCTGAGGACGGTCGTCGTTTCGTTAAGAATGCGGAGCAGACCGAGGCATTTGCCCAGTCCAAAGCATTCGAGGACCTCCTCTTCGACCTTCTTGAGAACCAGTCCTCCATGGAGACATTCTTCAACGAGATCATGCCTTCGGGAATCTCCGCCGAGCTCAACGAGTCTCAGAAGAAGATGCTTGATAGCGGGCTCCTGACTGAGGATGTGCGCAAGGAGCTCATGGGCGAGTGATCATATTTGCTGACGGGGCTCGTTTTGATTGGCGGGCCCCGCGGTAAATACATTCCTCATAATGACCACCCCATACTCATATTTGAAAGGACACCACCATGGACAACAACATTGACATGACTCCCGAGACCGCCATCAAAGGCCTCGTTGGTCTCCCGATCTGGTGGGCCGTCGATTCAGTCGTCAGTAAGACTCTCGTCGCCGTCGTTCCCGCACCTGCAAAACTCCCTGCGAAGATTGCATTTGCGGTCGGTCGCTACGCGATTTCTTTTGTCGTCTCTGAGACGGTTACCGACCGGTTCGTGAACACCAACTACCGCATGATTCGCGACATCGTGACAAACGTCAAGAACAACCTCCATGACGAGTCTGAGGAAGACGAGTCTGAGTGACCACCACCCTATCTACCCTAACACGGTGGATAGGTCTTTCGTTTAAGGAGACCACAGATGAGCGATATTCCAACTCGCGATAGCTTCCCTTCCAACCAGGAGCCTAAGAAAGATGAAACCTCTGACCCGGGGAAGCAGAAACTACAACCCATCACCAATTCTGCTGTTCAGCGGAAGCCTTCCATCATCCGTCGTGTCAAAAGCGCATTTATCGCAGATGACGCCCGATCAATTGGTAGCTTCCTGCTCGAAGACGTTGTTATCCCAACCGCGAAATCCCTCATTTCAGATGTGGTTACAAACGCGATCGAGCGAGCACTTTATGGAGAATCTCGAGGGCGTCCCATGTCGAGTTCTCGGATCTCTACGCGCGGCTACACACCCTACAACCGAGTCTATAGCTCAGGATCTCGAGTCACGCCTCCAGACGATGGTCCTGGTGACCGCCGAGAACTGTCGCGAGAGGCTCGACGAAGCCACGACTTTGGCGAGATTGTGTTTGCCAGCCGTGTTGAGGCCTATGAGGTCTTGGATCGGCTCAATGATCAGATTAAGAACTTCGACATCGCAACCGTCGGTGATCTACTTGACCTCGCTGGGATCACCTCAACTCATGTGGACGAGAACTGGGGATGGAGAACGCTCGCTACGGCTCAGGTCCGCCGTGTTCGTGACGGATACATCCTCGACCTTGAAAGGCCTGTGAAGATCTGATGACTATTTTTGAGATGAAGCAGAAGCTTCGTGAACTTTACGGACAGCATTGGCAAAAGCGTGTCGACAAGATGAACGATGCGCAAGTAGTCGCCATTTTTAAGAAGTTCGTCAAAGACGGCAAGATCAAGAACTAAGGAGAACCATGAATACTTCAACCGTAACCCGTATCTTCTCACAGGTCGGGATGAAACTGAGTAAGCATTCGCCGCATATTCTCATCGCTTCAGGTATTGTGGCTATGGGCGCCGGTGTTGTGTCAGCAGCCCTTGAGACCTCTGCCGCGTCGGAGAACGAGGAGCTCGCTGCGCACCTCGGTGCCTGGTCCACCATCACTAGTGAGACCGTCGAGGACAAGCGAGTCTATATCTCGGCGAAGGGTATTCTCGGCGCCAAGATCGCTAAGAACTTCCTCTTCGCATATCGCAAGACCCTTCTCTTCACGAGTTGTGGTGCTGCACTCATTGTCTCTGGACACGCAATTCAGACCCGGCGTTACTTGGGTCTTGTTGCGGCATATTCTGCCGTAGACCGGGCCTTTAAGAACTACAAGGCCGGCGTTGCTGAGGTCTTCGGTTCGGAAGGCATGCGCAAGATGCAGAACTGGGTCAACGAGCGCTCTCGGGAGGATGTTATTCCTGAGGAGGCGGGTGATGACAAACCCATCGTCAAGGATCTCGAGGATCTCAAGGCGATGGGTATTCGACCGCATCGGATCGATATCGAAGGCCTGTCTCCCTATGCTCGGGTTTACGGCCCCGGCTGCGAGGATTGGGAGGGCAATCGGGATCACGATGAGATCATGCTCTCAACTACCCAGGCATATTTCAACGATCGCCTCGTGGCCCGAGGACATGTCTTCCTCAATGAGGTTTACGATGCCCTTGGTATCTCTCGTACTCCTGCTGGTGCTGTGGTTGGCTGGACCTACGACCGGAACAGCGATAACTATGTGGATCTTAGCATCGGCGAGTATATCGATGATTACGTCGGCGTGGGTGACGAGACCGAGGTTTACCGCTCCTGGATCATCGACCCCAACGTCCAGGGCGTCATCTGGGACCAGATCTAAAAACTAGAAAAGAAAGGACACTAAAAATGAACACCACCGTGAAGGTGGCGCTGGCCTTTGCGGTCGGTGCTCTCGTTGGAGCCCTGGTGGCTCGTCATTTTGCAGAGAAGGAGCACGAAGCTCGTCTCTCGGAAGAGGTCGAAGCGATTCGTCATTTCTATCAGACCAAGATTAAGCTTGAGACTGATAAGATCAAGAATGGTGAAGAAGTCAAACCGGTGAAGTCCAAGCACACCGATATGCTTGGTCGTCCGATCCCCGGACACGAGTACGAGGCGATGAAGGATCAACAGCGCGGATCCCTTTGGACCAACCCGCCGGACTTCGACCAGGTCGCTCCTCTCGAGGATGATATCGACATGGAGCAGGGTGTAGCCGTTGACGCATATATGTTCGACGACGAGGCTCAGGCGGTTATGAAGCTTTACATGGGATACGAGCAGCACGAGTTGCCGCTTATTCGTGTCACAGAGGAAAGCTTCTGGCGTGGCTGGGCGGACTTCCCCTGCTTTGAGATGCACTACCTGGCTGAGGACAACCTTCTGTTCCTTGCGGACGACGAGTCTGTTGTTCCGGATATTCGAGCCAAGGCTCTCATTGAGAACGCTATGGATGATATGGTTGACTTCGACGTTGATGAGACTCGAAGCGTTAAGTATCTTCGCAATTTCCGTGAAGAGACTGATATTCAGCTGTTCTTCCACAACTGCGGCCTTGAGGAGTTTCTCGAGGAGCAGGAGATTCCTATGAATCGGGTGAAGACTCTTGACTGAGGTATATTTCGAGTGGCTCGTCCAGAAGACGGGTATGGATCGTTTCACCAAGAATCTTGCGAAGACTCACTGGGTTCTTCTCGATATTCTGTTCAAGACCCAGTTCGTCGTCTGGCACGTGATGGACGACAACCAGGTCGGTCATGCGCAGTACATGCGCGAGACATTTGCGTACGAGACGCAAAGAGATGTGCCGCAATCTTGGATCGACTCCGAGGTCTCTGTTCTGGAGGTTTTGGTTTCTCTGAGCGAGCGGTTGTCTATCCGTATTTCGAATCCGGTAGAATGGTTCTGGACACTTCTCCAGAATGCTGGACTCGAAGAGTATTCTGATGCAGTGCTCGAAGGGTCGGCTGGGCAGCCCCGACTCGAGGTTGAGCGTATTCTGTCAGAACTTACGGATGGACGACGTTCGTTCTTCCCGCTGCAAGATTCGGCATATCTGAACTTCCCTGAGCTCGAGGGCCGTATCCCGGTACAATCCGAGCTCGACATGTGGACCCAGGCGAATTACTGGATCAGGGCCACATATCGCATTTGATAGAAAGGAGCCGCGATGGATTTCGTGAAAGCGACAGTCCAGCAGGGCAAGAAGAACGAATGGCGGGTGACCCCATCGTTCCACGTTGGTCGAATGACTGACGTGATGGTCCGAGGTGGCGACTTCTACGCTGTGTGGGACCCTCGTAAGGGTCTGTGGTCTACAGAGGAATACGACCTTCAGGAACTGGTGGACGCTGAGCTCACGAAGCTCTACCAGGAGCAACAGGGGAAGCTATCCGGAGAGGTGAACCTGTCCTTGATGAGCTCGTATAACTCTCAGAGTTGGACGATCTATCGTCGATGGATCAAAAACCTACCTGACTCATTTACACAACTGGATCGGAAACTAGTCTTTGCTGACGATGAACCTCGTCGTGAAGACTATGCGAGTAAGAGACTTCCATATTCTCTGAAGTCTGGTCCGACCGACAGCTGGGACAAACTTGTCTCGACTCTGTATGACGAGGAAAACCGACGAAAGATCGAATGGGCTATCGGATCTATATTCGAGGGTGACTCGAAATGGATCCAGAAGTTCTTCGTCTTCTACGGAGAGGGTGGTTCTGGTAAGTCGACGATTATCAACATCATCGAGAAGCTGTTCGAGGGATATTCGGCATCGTTCAAGTCGCAGGCCCTTGCGAGTGGTAACAACCGTTTCGCATTAGCCCCGCTTGCTTCGAACCCTCTCGTCGCTCTCGAACATGATGGTAATCTTTCTCGGATTGCTGATAACACTGTTCTCAACAGCCTTATTGCCCACGAGAAGATGCCTATTGACGAGAAGTTCAAGTCGGCTTACGAGATGAAGTTCGACTGTATGGTCTTCATGGGCACCAACTCTCCGATTCATATTACGGACACGAAGTCGGGTCTTATCCGAAGGCTTATCGATATCTGTCCGTCAGGTAACCGGGTTCCTCATGGCGAGTATGATCAACTCGTTCGTGATATTTATACCCATCTAGGCGAGCTCGCCACGCATTGTATCGAAGTCTATAAGCATTATGGACCTCATTACTACGACGCATACAAACCCCTCTCGATGATGTACAAGACGAACTTCTTGTACGCATTCGTTGAGGATAATCTTGATGAGTTTGACGGTGGGATCTCTCTCAGGTCTGCCTATGCTCGGTATCAAGAGTATTGCGAGGAGAGCAACGTCAACCGAATGCCTAAGAACAAGTTCAAAGACGAGTTCAAGGCATTCTTCCACGTTTTCAAACAGCAAGCTCGAACTGACTCAGGGTCGAAGGTTAACAACTTCTACCAGTCGATCAAGCTCGACCTGTTCAATATCACAGAATTGCACGCAGAACCCAAGAAGGAGTACCGTCTTGAACTGGATAAGTCTGTGTCTCTTCTTGACGATGATCTCGCTAGTTGTCCTGCTCAGTTGGCGCGGTACGGAATACCTGCTAGCAAATGGGACAGTGTGGACACCGTTCTCAAAGACATCGACACGAAGGAAGAGCACTACGTCCGACCTCCGATCAACCATATTGTCATTGACTTCGATCTTAAAGTCGACGGCGAAAAGAGTAAGGAGCGCAATCTCGAAGCTGCGTCCAAGTGGCCGCCCACCTATGCAGAGTATAGCAAAGGCGGTAGCGGCATCCACCTCCACTACGTCTACGAGGGCGATCCTACACAACTCTCAGCGATGTATGACGACAATATCGAAGTCAAAGTGTTCACAGGCAAAGCTAGCCTCAGACGTCGACTGTCGCTATGTAATGACATACCGGTTGCGACGATATCGGAAGGGCTGCCGCTCAAGGAGCGCAAAGTGATCGATGTTCAAGTCATGAAGAATGAGGACACGCTCCGAGATCTTATCATTCGAAACCTTAAGAAGGAGATCCATCCAGCCACTCGTCCGTCTGTAGACTTCATTAAGAAGATTCTGGACGATGCGTACGAGCAGGGTATGGATTACGACCTTCGCGTCATGAAGCCGACTGTCATTCGGTTTGCCGCAAACTCCACCAACCAAAGCGAGTACTGCCTCAAGCTTATCGAGCAGATGCATTTCTGCGGTAAGAAGAACGAGGAAGAGTTCCGCGAGATTGTTCAGGAGAAGCGGAAGGATCCTGACGGTGATATTGTCTTCTGGGACGTCGAGGTGTTCCCCAACCTGTTTCTTGTGAACTGGAAGGTTAGGGGCTCCAAGAAGGTCGCCAGGATGATTAACCCTACTGCCGAAGAGCTTGAGCCGCTCCTCAAGTTCAAGCTGGTTGGGTTCAACTGTCGTCGATACGATAACCATATCATGTACGGACGGATGCTAGGTTACAACAACTACGAGTTGTTCCAGCTGAGTCAGAGGATCATCAACGGCGAGAAGGACGCAATGTTCGCTGAGGCTTATAACATGAGCTATGCGGATATTTACGACTTCGCCTCGAAGAAGCAATCTCTCAAGAAGTGGGAGATTGAGCTCGGTCTGGTTCACAAGGAGCTGGACTATCCTTGGGACGAGCCTGTTCCGGAGGACAAGTGGATCAAGGTCGCCGAATACTGCGATAACGATGTTATTGCTACCGAAGCGGTCTTCGACGCTCGACACGAGGACTGGGTCGCTCGAGAGATTCTGGCGAAGATCTCGGGGCTGCCGATCAACGCCTCAACCAACGCCCATACTACCAAGATCGTATTCGGAAACAACCGCCATCCGCAGAACCAGTTTGTATACACAGACCTGCGTAAGGAGTTCCCCGGATACGAGTACAAGCAGAAGGTGAATGATGAGGGCCGTATCCTCGGTATGGAGTCTACCTATAAAGGCTTCGTTACCGGTGAGGGTGGGTTCGTCCATGCGAAGCCGGGCATCTACTACAATGTCGCGCTCCTCGACGTTGCCAGTATGCACCCCACCAGTATCGAGATGCTCAACCTATTCGGGGATGAGTACACGAAGCGATATTCAGAGATCAAGCAGGCTCGAGTCGCCATCAAGCGTGGCGATCACGAGAAGGCCCGCACTCTTCTGAACGGGGTTCTCTCGCAGTTCCTCGACGAGGGTGTAGACAACAAAGCGCTTGCAGACTCTCTGAAGATTGTTATCAACAGTGTTTACGGTCTGACCGCTGCTAAGTTCCCGAACGCTTTCCGTGACCCGAGGAACGTGGACAACATCGTCGCTAAGCGCGGCGCTTTGTTCATGGTGGATCTCCTCGAGTACGTCGAGAACGAAGGGTTCACCGTCGCACACATCAAGACGGACTCCATCAAGATTCCCGAGGCAACTCCTGAGATTATTCAGAAGGTTATCGACTTTGGGAAGAAGTATGGGTATGACTTCGAACACGAGGCTACTTACGAGCGTATGTGCCTTGTCAACGACGCCGTTTATATTGCAAAGTATAAGGACGGCGATTGGACCGCCACCGGAGCGCAGTTCCAGCATCCGGTCGTATTCAAGCAGCTCTTCTCCCACGAGGAGCTCACATTCCGTGATTACTGCGAAGCTAAGTCGGTCACCTCGAAGATGTATATTCAGCGAGATGACCCGGATCACTCCCACTTCAGCTTCATCGGTCGAGTCGGTCTCTTCGTTCCTGTGAAGGATGAGCCTGGTATTCCGGGCGGAGCCCTGAAGCGTTACAACGAGAAGACTCAGACCTATGCGGACGTCACCGGTACCAAGGGATACAAGTGGGAGGACGCAACCCTTGTCGAGAAGGCGAACAAGCCCGAATGGATCGATAAGTCATACGCACGGTCACTAGTCGACACGGCTGTGGCCACCATCAACAAGTTTGGCGACTTTGAAGAGTTCGTCAAGGCAGCCTGAAAGGACAACAACCATGGGACGACGTTATGGTCTCGGAAACTTCCTCTTCGACATCTTCATGATCACGATCACAAGCGGTCTCTGGCTTATCTGGATCTTCGTTAGGGAGATGCGACGGCGATGAGCCTCATTGTTTCCGCTGCGGATATTCTTGCTCAGATCGGAGACGATGAGGATGCACAACCTGAGCAAGAACTTACATTTGCCCGTAAGTGGATCAAGAACTCCATGGGGAAGACTCTTCGAGTGAAATCGAGGGTTCTTCCCCGTGGAGGGAACACTAACGGGTACACCATTGAGATCACAATTCCCAAAGTTCGTAACCGATCGACGATCGATCGAATGAACGAAGATCTTTGTGATTTCCTAGACGCACTGATCGACGAGTACAACATTCCGAAAAGGATTCGAAAATGAGCACCTCTTTCTATATCGCAAGCGCAAACAGCCTGTCTACCGCAGACGAGAAGCTGTATATGGACGACAAGCGCCCAAAGATCGCCATTGTGGCTATCGACCCGGCGGACGGCACGGGCACCTGTATGCGGAACGTCACCCCGCTTCCGACTAAGGCGGGCGAGTTTCGATTCGCCGATGAGGGCGGACAGGTCTTCAGGTACCCTAAGGACGAGTGGGTCATGTTCCGCTTTCGGGCGAACAACAATATTCTTCTGGTTCCCAAGGAGTGCCTCACGGTTACAAACCGACTTCCGAAGGAGGAGAAGTGAGTCTGTACAATCCCGACGACTTGCGGGTTGTCGATACCGAAGACGGCGGAGTGGACATCGTATTTCACCTCACCCAAGGAAAACTAGAGCGTATCGACTTCGTCAAGCTCGTTCAGCTCTACGCGGGAATGATTCAGGAAGGAATCAACGCGACGAGGTCTTACGCGTCTCAGGTTCTAACAGAAAAGAAGGACGCCGATGAGTCTGCTTGATGAAATCGACAAGTGCATGACCAAGATGACTGAGCACAAGAATGCGGCTCGGCATCTCATGCAGATGGCCCTGGAGGAGCGAAACCAGTCCTCGACCTGGGAGAAGCGAGGCGAGGAGCTCCTCAAGCAGTTGGAGACTTTGGAAGCTGAAGGAAAGACAGATGAGTAACACCGCAGAGAAGACGCCCTTCCAGGTTCTACAGTCGGGCAACGACGAGACGATTCCCGTCACGATTCTCGAGAAGCTCGAGCCTGAGGAAATTGACCGGTTGCTGTCATATATTCAGGATCCTCGAGAGTACGTGACCGCGCACTGATATTCGCGACGGAAACATGGGGCATAGTGACCACCACAGAAAGGACGCCTCATGTTCACCATCGAACCGGGCGGCATCACCGATGTTTGTGTTGCCATTTTCGTTTTCTCGCTTTTCTTTGCGATCGCCTGCCTCATTCGGCTGGCTGTCGTATTCTGGCGTTGGAGCGAAGAGCCGACCGAAGATCGGGATGCCGCCCCTCGATCCACCATGACCACCCACTGATTCAGATCAGATTCTATCCGCAACACGGCGGATAGGGTCTTCCAAGAAAGGACACCATCATGAGCAAGCTTCTAGCCGTTGACGGTCAGAGGTTCGTACAGACCACCATCTCAGCAGATGAGAAGACGGGAGAGACTCAGGTCATTGTTCGTTTCGAACACGGTATGAGCTCCGAAGACAAGATGAAGTTCATGGATAAGCTCCATGATGAAATCGACAAGATCGTTAAGGAGATCAACTGATGGACGCTGTAGACCTCTTGGACGGCAAGAACCGAACCATCCGCAGGTACAACGTTTTCACAGAGAGTCGTCGATCGACCCATATGCCGGAGCCTCCGGAGTCTAAGGTTGTGGTCAACGTCGTTCTTTATGACAATGTTGACGCCGCAACGCAGGCTGAGATTCTCAAGGAGATTGAGGATGCCATCACTGATAAACTCAAGGCGCGACGATGACGAGGTCGGACCTCTTAAACTTGGGGGGCGATACAAGTCGTCCCGAATGGACCAAATCCGGGTCACCCTGAATAAGATCAACAGGACAGCTGAGGCAGTTCTCAACGAGGAGGATACTCGTAAGAATGCTTTGGCATTGTTGAAGGCGTCATATTGGATGGCGCATCTTTCTTCGGGGATCGCAGAACACGTTAGACTACAACCAAAGGAGTACCCAAATGAACGACGTCACACTTCGTAATGTCCGCATCATCTTCCGCAACTTTGCTGGAGCCCCTACCAAGTTCAACCCGTCTGGTGGAAAGCGGACATTCTCCGTCCTGCTCAATCAGAACGAGGCGGACGAGCTTAGCGGAATGGGATTCAACGTCAAGGCGCTCAAGCAGCGTGATCCCGATGAGGATCCGGCGTTCCATCTTCCCGTGGAGGTCTCTTACCGAGTCAAGCCTCCGCGCATCATCTTCATCTCTAACCAGGGGCGAAAGCGCACGGTTATTGATGAGGACATGGTCAACTTGATTGACTACACCGATATCGAGAAGATCGATCTGACCATCAACCCTTACGAGTGGGAGATGGAGAACGCTCACGGCGTGAAGGCGTATCTTAAGACGATGTACATCACCATCCGCGAGGATGAGCTCGATATCGAGTACAACCAGGACTTCGGACCGGAAGTTCCTGACGACTACGAGGAGTAATAGACTTCTCGTTTTTCCGGGGAGGGGTTCTTGGATCTTCGAATCTGAGAGCCCCTCCCTTGCCCAACTTTAAGGAGCCACCATGAAGACTGTAAACGACATCCCTGAACTGTTTGATGCTCAGGATTCGAACGACAAGCGGATTCTCATCAGCATCCCGGACGAGTCCCGACCGCTTATTCTGCTGGACTACAATCACGGATTCGATTGGGTTCTCGAGGAGTACGACGGAGAGATCGAGCTGATTCTTCTGGATCGTGATACGCGAACTGTGCTTCGTAGGTCATATCCTGATTATCAGCAGATCGTTACGGACGGTAGTAACATCATGATTCTCTCTACGCATACTACCGACCAGATCGCGCGATTCAGCCACCAAGCCGAAACAGACGGTACGGTTATGCAGCTCAAGCGATCTAATGGTCTGGGTAACTACACTTGGACTGATATACGGTACATCGACGAGGATCACGATCTTGCGTATATCGAGGCCTGCGAGAGTCATTCGAGCGACCTGCATATTCTCGTGTTGACGCAGAAGACACGTCTCATTCCTCAGAGTGAGCCTCACACGTATCTGCTCGAGGGTGAGTACTTCGTCAACAAGACCTCGCTCAAGGCACCACTACGCTGAGGAGCAGACCAATGACCATGTATACCGGTACTGAAGTTCTCCGCGAATTCTGGTTGGAACTCGGTGCTCGCATGATCAGGGAGAATCGTCTCTTCTTTATTCGATTCGAAAAGAGCGAGCGAACATTCCTTGCTTATCGTATCAATTCCACAAAGCAGCTGGCATATATCGATTGCGTCAACATCGACGACCCGACTGCCACACATTGCTTGTTCATTTTCGAGCACTGTCAGACAGTTGTCCGAACCGGATTCAAAGACTCGAGCGGTCGGGATCTCGTACTAGTAGATACGGAGAGTTACGATGAGTGAGTATCTCGTTACTAAGCGTGACGTCGTTAGATATATGAAGGAGCTCGAAGAGGGCTCTGAGGCCTGCAAGAACTACTTCATTCGCGACTCTAACGAAAACAAGACATATCTCATCCATAATGTCAGTACAGATGAGAGTAGTGTACTCTTCAGTGGTGTTGATATTCGTGATCCCACTATCACGAACCAAACTCTCTTGTATGACTACGACAAGATCAAAGTCACCAAGGCAGAGCTGGATGCTGAAGGGCGGAGCATCATCACTATCGACGAGGAGCTTCGAGTTACCTCAGGAGAGCTTCCGTTTATCGTCGATACGTATGAGGCGTTGAACCAGAGAATCGAAGTCGTTCTCGATGGTGAGTCATACTATGTGACAGGCGTCAATACATATTCTGGGGATACACCGTATCTCATTGTGTTGTGGCTTCTTCGTAAGAAGGACGGACGCGTTAAGGACTTCACATCACTAAGGAACATGCTGTGGGTTCGTGATGGAGAAAACAACCGTAAGTTCACAGCGACGGAGGATGTACTGTAATGAGCACCGACATTTTCACCACAATCAAAGACGACCTCGACGAGTACTGGTATCCTCGAATTCTGGGGGTATACGATCGTGAGGAGCCGTTCATCGTTACGAACATTGATCTCGATCGGACTCCTGCCGGAGACGATGTCGTAATTCTTCATGGTCTTTTTACGAACGAGACCATTCGCCGAGAGGTGGGGATCTATCCCGAGGACTTCACGATCGAGCCGAGCGGACGCTGTGGGTCCAAGACCTATCGACTGGCGAAGCGGGAAAAGCAGCCCAAGATCGTGAAGATGTCCGATGCCATCAAGCGCTGGAGTGAACTCTCGGCGTCGGGTGAGCGATTCGAGATCTCCATCAATATCGATGGAAACGAGACGTTCCACGCCCACGACTACTACTGGGACGGTTCCTCGGATTGGGTTGTTCTGAAAGGACACAACGATATCCGTGATGAACACTTCATGTACATCCCCGGATCAACCACAGCAAAGGTCTACGACGATGACGGCGTGTATGTTGTAGACTTCGACCAGATCTTCACGCATTGATCACACAAAGGAGCGCCACCATGACCACCACACCGAAGCTCGTGAACGGCGAACTCATCCTCTCGTCCTGGTACTCGGCGACGGGGCTTTGCCCCTCTCTCGGGAACTACGACAACATCTACGACGGTATCACCACCATCGCGATGACCGAGTCCGCTTGGTATTTTCTGGATGAGAACTGCAACATTCACATGAGGCTCTCGCACGACCACTGGCGTAAGTACGACCACGAGGGGCGTTTCCACTTCCTGTCACTCAAGGCTCGGGAGACCGCTGTCAAGGAAGTCTGCGACGCCATTTCCTCATTCACCTCGTCCGATATCCAGAAGGTTCTCAACCACATCAAGGATCGTCTGGAGGTGCTCAGCGATGAGCTCGAGCGATGAAACCATGCGAGAGGTACACAACTACCTCTTAGGAACCGCAGAGAAGTACATCCGACATGACATTCGATACAGCGAGGTAACACTGATGTCTGACTCACCATTCTCTCTTCGAAACTACAACGCCACTGGTTGGACCTTCACTTGGTACTCTCCCGAGGGCGAGCGCAAGTGGGAGATCGAAGACCTATTCATCGACGGGGAGTGCGTCTACATCGGACCCAAGGCTGACGGTGTCAAGTTGATCACCATCAAGAAGACGCGCGAGAAGCTCAGAATCAACTGGGGTCGACGGACCATCACATATCAGGGTGCGGTCGACGGATTCGACACGTGGGGTGGAGACAATGGGTGACTTCGTCGGAACATTCCCGGAGGTCCGCAAGGCGATGCAGTCGTCCCAGGAGATCCGAGGATTCAACTACTACGTCTTCTGGAACGATGTGATCCCGTCGACACTCAACCCGATGCATATCTGTAGCGGAATCCCCAGCTATGAGATCCTTGCGGACGGACTTGTTATTCTCTTGGATGAGGTCAACGTCGGTAAGACTCTCAGGCTCTACGATTTCGATACGAAGTGGTCTTGGGACGAGACGAACTTTGTTCTGAAGCGGAGTCCGAAGACGTCTGGATACATTCCGAGCTGGGTGAGGATGATGGCCGGTGTCACACAATGAGAGGGCGCTACTGGGTGAACTTCTGCTTGCGGATCGCATCCGCTCTTATCGAGAGCCTCGAAGCAATCGCAAGTGGATTTTTCGCATTCTTGGATCTGTTGGCGGCGGGGGTATGTGCTCTGAACCGATTCTCACGAAGAGTGGGTTCATTAAGTTTACGGCACGCTGCCTCTGCTCCGAGATCATGACCCGGCAGGACAATCCTCTTCTTGAGGTTGACTACGCCGCACGCGTTATTCGGCTGCACGAGTACGACAAGGACCACCCTTGGTACAGTGCCGCAACTCTGGGGAACAGCGCGGTATACTACCGTTCGACCCTGATCGCCGACGAAGGTAACTTCCCGGCTGCCTGATCCCTCTCAGGGAGGCTCTTGGATCATATTGGTCTGAGAGCCTCCCCACACCCATTATATTTCACGAAAGGACCACCCATGCTTATCAACCACGACATCTGTGACCGCTATTTCCCCGAGTACGACATGGTCGGGCGCTGGATCGGAAACCTCGTCAACCATCCGGACTACTACATCTCAGAGGAGGGGCGTGTCATCCGTTACCGCAAGTCGACTGGTAACTCATATCTCAGGGCGCTCTGTGTGGGACAAAGTGGGTATTACACGACGAATATCCGGGAATTAGAGACTGGCAGGAACCGGATGTTCTACAACCATATCCTCGTCTACAAGGCCTTCGTAGGCGATTACGATCCGTCAACACATAATCTCTGGTTCATCGACGGAGACCCGCTAAACCCTCGTCTCGATAATCTTGAGTTGATCACTCGTTCCGAGAAGGGTAAACGAGTCGACTACATGAAGCGTGACGTTGACTGGTCCGCCATTGTTGACGAGTTCGGAGCACTGGTATGAACATCCCGGGGAGGATCTATAATGCAGCTACGGCCGCATCAGCGAGAGGCTTTGCAGAAACTATCGAGCGGCAAGGTTTTATGCGGGTCAGTTGGCTCGGGGAAGAGTCTGACGGCGGTGGTCTACTGGTATACGACGATCTGCGGGGGTGGTGTGAACCCTCTGAGAGCCAGACGGACGCATATCCCGTGCTATGTGATCACGACCGCCAAGAAAAGGAATGACCGTGAGTGGGATCTCGAGTTCGCCAGAGTAGGTATAGATAGGAGTGATGAGAATGGCGTCGCACATGTTCTTGCCTGGAATGAGATCCACAAAGTGGAGAACGTCTCCGACGCGTTCTTCATTTTCGACGAACAGCGAGCAAGTGGGTCTGGCAAGTGGGCTAGAACTTTCATCAAGATTGCTCGACGAAACCGATGGATCATGTTATCCGCAACTCCTGGAGATATATGGCTCGACTATATACCGCTGTTTGTCGCAAACGGATTCTACCGAAACAGAACAGAGTTCTTGCGGAGACACGTCGTCTTCAACAACTTCGCCAAGTTCCCCCAGGTCCAGCGATATCTCGAGACGGGGGTTCTTGAGCGTCACAGAAGACAGATCCTCGTTGACATGCCTGTCGAACGACATACGGTACGAGTTCGACGTTCTATTCATGTAGACTACGATAAGGAACCTTATGAACGAGCACTCAAGACAAGATTCAACCCCTTCACAGATGAACCGGTACCCAACGCTGGTGCACTCTGCTACCTGCTCCGGAGACTTGTCAACGATAATCGCCGAAAGTATCATGCTGTTCTCGGCATTCTCGAAAGGCACCCCCGACTGGTGGTCTTCTACAACTTCGACTACGAACTCGATATCTTGCGAGGTCTTGAGGGAGAAGGTTACCGGGTTGCTGAGTACAACGGACACCGGCATGACCCCTTGCCTGAAGGATCCAACTGGGTCTATCTAGTTCAGTACACTTCTGGCGCAGAAGGATGGAATTGTGTCACGACAGACACTATGGTATTCTTCTCTCTGAACTATTCTTACCGAACCATGGAACAGGCTGAAGGTCGAATCGATCGACTCAACACGCCATATTCCAAGCTGAACTACTATCGTCTGATGACGGATGCTCCGATCGACAAGGCGATTCTGGCGGCTATTGGTAGGAAGAAGAAGTTCAACGAACGGGCTTTTGTGGACGCCTTGTAGTGTCTATGAGAGTCTGTTTGGGCTGTACGGACGCCATCACTGCCCAGGGTTCTGTACCATTTTTGGTGGTACAAAGTGGTACAAGCGCGGAAAAAAGTGGTACAAACCGCTTCAAACGCCATCACTAGACCCTGGGCAGTATGGGCATTGTACCATTTTTGTACCATTTTTGTACGTTTGCCATCACTACCCCTAAAACGTTGCAATTCCAACGAAAAGTGGTAATCTTGTACCATTTTACCACTTTTTTCTCTATTAATGGTTGAAAAGTAAAAATTGAAGAAATAAAAAAGAAGTGCGAGATTTTTTGGTACAATGGTACAAATACATCACTGCCCCCTTGTGAGAAACTTCGCATATAATGAATAGAAGGAGCAAAATGGGGCTAAACCGCTCTTTTTACCGTGCGCCATTTGCTACCATGGCGTCTAAGGCTTTCGTGTCCTTTCGGCCTCTCGGTATCAGAGTAGAGATTATGGGGATGATCCGCGTTTAGTGACCCTTTGCTCCTTCTATGTAAGCTTCTCACGAAAGGACATCGTGAATGGCTCGAGAGAGCATATTCCAAAAAGGTTTGATTCGAGAGATCAAACAACGCCTTCCGGGATGCCTGGTTCTCAAGAATGACCCGAACCATATTCAAGGTATTCCCGATCTCACGGTTCTTTACCAAAACCGTTGGGCTTTTCTCGAAGTGAAGAAATCGGCCGCTGAGCCACATCAGCCTAACCAAGACTACTACATCGAGAAAGCCAACGCCGCTTCGTTCGGCGCGTTCATATTCCCGGAGAACAAGGAGCACGTTCTTCATGAACTGGAACAAACACTTAACCCTGGAGGGAGCGCACGCATTTCTTAGTGCGTCCAAGTACTCATGGTTGAACTACGACGACGAGAAACTTCTGAGTACATTTGCGACTGCGCAAGCCGCTGCGCATGGTACGCGTTTGCATGCGCTCGCTGCGGAGCATATTCGACTCCGTATGAGGATGCCCCGGAACAAGGCGACCTTTAATGCGTATGTGAATGACGCCATTGGATTCAAGATGGATCCTGAGGTCGTTCTCTTTTATTCGATCAACGCATTCGGGACCGCTGATGCTATTTCCTTCGACGACCGGAAAGGCTTCCTTCGGATTCATGACCTGAAGACAGGAAGCGGTCGAGTTAAGATGGATCAGTTGATGGTATACGCCGCATTGTTCTGCCTCGAGTATGGTGAGAAGCCGGCATCTCTGGATTATGAGCTCCGGATCTATCAGAATGATGATGTCCAGATCTTCATCCCTGAGATGGATGATATCTCGCACATCATGTCTCGAATTGTTCATTTCGACAAACTCATCGAGAAGGCTAAGGAGGAATCGTGATATTCTCTGACGAAGACCATGACGACTACTTGGCCCATTATGGTATGCCTCGTAGGTCTGGTCGATATCCTTGGGGATCGGGCAAGGAGCCGTATCAGTCCGCTCACGGATTCAAAGGGCAAGTCGAGGCGCTTCGCAAGCAAGGTATGAGTCAGGCTCAAATCGCTAAGGCGATGGGGCTTACTACGACTCAACTTCGAGCGCATATTACGAACGCTAATGCGGAGCTTAAGGCTGATAAAGTCCACCGTGCCCTGGAGCTGAAGCAGAAGGGTTTATCTACATCGGCCATCGGTCGTGAGATGGGACTTAACGAGAGTTCTGTCCGAGAACTCTTGAAGCCTGATGCTCTCGCCCGCAAGGATAAGATCTCCAAAGCCGCCGATATTCTTCGTGAGGATGCCGACAACCGTAAGTATATTGACTTCGGCACCGGCGTTGAACTCAACCTTGGTGTTTCTAATGAGCAGCTTAAAGCTGCCGTCGAGATGCTTAAGGAAGAGGGTTACGAAACCCACGATGTTTATCTGAAGCAGGCTGGAACGGATCGATACACAAATATCCGAGTCCTGACTCCTCCCGGAGTACCCAAATCTGAGGTGGTGAAGAACCTTGATAAGATTCGTACTCCTGGTGTTGTCGTCAATGATGGGGATATCACTACTGGTATTCGTAAGCCTACTAACCTCGACTCGAAACGGCTCGAAGTTAAGTATGGCCCGGACGGCGGTAGCGATATGGATGGTGTCATTGAGCTTCGTCGCGGTGTTCCTGACCTCGATCTGGGTCGTAGCAGCTATGCTCAGGTCCGTGTTGCTGTGGATGGTAGCCATTATCTAAAAGGTATGGCTATGTATTCTGATGATCTTCCTAAAGGCGTTGATGTTCGATTCAACACCAATAAGAAGAACACCGGAAACAAGCTCGACGCACTCAAGCCTCTGAAGTCTGACCCCGATAATCCATTTGGTGCGACTATTCGTCGTCAGATGGAGTACACGGGTAAAGATGGAAAGAAGCATCTGTCACCGCTTAACCTCGTCAACGACGAAGGCTCTTGGGATTCTTGGAGTAAGTCTCTGGCTTCCCAGTTTCTTTCTAAACAGAGTCTTGACATGGCTAAGCGCCAGCTCGGCATTACTCGCAAGAAGTTTGAAGATGACTTGCAAGAGATTATGTCTCTCACGAATCCTGTTATTAAACGAAAGCTTCTTGAGAAGTTTGCAGAGAACGTCGATTCCGCATCAGTACATCTGAAGGCCGCCGCTCTTCCGCGACAAGCTGCTCAGGTTCTCCTTCCGCTTAAGAACATTAAGCCTAATGAGATCTATGCCCCCAACTTCAAACATGGGGAGCGAGTGGCGTTGGTCCGGTATCCTCATGGTGGAACGTTTGAAATCCCCGAGCTTGTTGTCAATAACAAGTTTAAGGACGGTAAGCGACTCATCACACCTAAGGCTAAGGATGCTGTAGGTATTCATCCCTCGGTTGCTGAGCGTTTGTCCGGTGCAGACTTCGATGGAGATAATGCGGTAGTCATCCCTCTCGGCGGAACCACTAAAGTAAAGACCACACCCACCCTTCGTGGCCTTAAAGGTTTCGACCCCAAGACCGCATACCCTGCGGTTCCTGGTATGAAGCGTATGACCAATACGCAGACTGAGATGGGAAAGATCAGTAACCTTATTACTGACATGACTCTCCACGATGCTAAGCCCTCGGAGATCGCTCGAGCCGTTCGCCATTCTATGGTGGTTATCGATGCCGAGAAACACGGATTGAATTACGTTCAGTCAGAGAAAGATAATGGTATTTCTCAATTGAAGAAGAAGTACCAGAACGGAGGCGGTGCCTCTACCCTTATCTCACTGGCTAAGTCTAAGGCTTATGTTCCTGAGCGTAAACTTCGACGCGCCTCCGAAGGCGGTCATATAGATCCGAAGACTGGTGAACTCATTTATAAGGAGACTGGTAGATACTATACCAAGACCCTTAAGAATGGAACCACCAAGAAGGTTTATTATCAGACCAAGACAAATAAAATGAGCACTGTGAAGAATGCCCATTCATTGTCATCAGGTACTGATATGGAAGCTTTATATGCTGAGCACGCCAATAAACTAAAGGCCATGGCAAATAAAGCACGCCTCCAATCTATTCGTCAACCATCTTTGGTAAAGAACCCCCGTGCTTCACAAGAGTACGCCCCTGAGGTTAAGTCTCTCCGGGCTAAGCTTAATACCGCCCTTCGTAATAAACCCCTAGAGCGCCAGGCTCAGGCGGTTGCTAAGGGTGTGGTGGATGCCAAGCGGGCCTCTAATCCAGACATCGATGATGAAGAGATTGCAAAGCTTGAATCGATGGCGCTTAAGACTGCACGTCACAGACTAGGAGCCGATAAGGCAGGTAGTCGGGTGACACCTACTGCTAAGGAGTGGGAGGCCATCCAGAAGGGTGCTGTCTCTAACCACTTCCTTGAGCAGATCGTAGATAATGCAGACATCGAGTACATCAGGCAGCTGGCAACACCTCGAACTCAACGAGGACTGACAGACTCTCAGGCTGCGCGAGCTGAGGCTATGTCAAGGAACGGCGCGACTACTGCTGAGATAGCTGAGGCGCTCGGCGTGTCCACGTCCACTGTTCGTCGTGCGATCAACGAATGAACTCATCAGAAAGGAGAGAGCACACACCATGCTGGTAAGTAGGTTGACAACAACTGACAATCCTTATGACCCCTTTGATGAGTTTGATAAGTGGTACCTCTGGGACATCCAACACGGGTACCATACCTCTGCCTACCTAGGTAGGGTAGCTAGGACGTCTTCAGATCTTTCAGTTTTTGATGACAACTTAGCGAACGATCAAGCGATTGACGAAATTATAGAAATGAATTTGACCGGGGTATACCGAAAGGTGACCAGGGAAGTCGAAGTTTGATTTCATTTCGAAATTTCGTCAGACGGGGGGAGGGCTCGCAAAAAAGCACCGCCCCCTGTCAT
>ERZ773214.181-NODE-181-length-44207-cov-7.148193_pt1 | contig 44207 bp, 33 predicted proteins | sample MGYA00511238_ERZ773214 | MGnify/ENA primary metagenome ERZ773214 (study PRJEB29015, sample SAMEA2738157) | human oral metagenome | biome: human oral; feature: human-associated habitat; material: saliva | place: China | collected 2259 ... | reverse complement strand
ATGGACAGATTTAATAAATTAAATATTAGAAGATTGGAATGTAAAAAATTGTATGATGAATTTAAGACATTTGCTGATGATTGGCAATCTGCATTGAATATTGATGTAGAATTAACTAATGACGTTAATTCTGTAAGTATGTGCCCAGCTGTAGAACTTGCTTATAATGGTATGGATTTTAACTATAATATGGAAATTATCAATTTAGGTATGACAAATGATATATTTGTAATGAGATTATTTATAATATATAAATTATTTCCTCATATATTTGAAAATTCTAAATTTATATCAGTTAAGGATAAGAGACTTGTAATTGGTATAGATCATTCCGATGCATGTTTTAAATATATTAAACATGCATTAATTAATTTGAATAAACTTATAAACTTCCTAATACCATATGTAGAATCATTCATTGCTGGTATAGGACATTTAAAAACTACAGATTGTACTCTTAATCTTAAAGCCGATGGTATAAATCCTTTATCAGTATTAAGACTAGGAGTAGTATCATATACAGAATGTAATCATCATGGTCTAACTCTTGAAAGTCATGAATTTAGTAACCATTTTGATATTAATGATAAATATGTAAGACAAATTGTATACTTTATGTTATTTGATAAGTTTACAAAAAATTGTGACACTAATAACCCATGGATAGAAATAAAAGATCCAGCAGCTATATATAATTTATTATACAATGAAACTAAATACAGTATAATACATCAAACATCAGGAAATACTAATTATAACTTCTATATAGAAGTAACTGATGGTAAATAATAAGATAACCCCAATATAGATATAATTCTATATTGGGGTATATTCTTTTTTTACTTTTCCAAGAACCTCCGAAGGAATGATGACTTAGGCATTTAACGATTACATATACTATAGTAGATATGTGTAGTTATTTATGGTTTTATAATTTGCGGATAAAATTATAAATACCTAAATCATCATGTATCTATGGAGGTGTTGAATGAAATGTACAACATGAATACAATTCATTCCATGCTGGATACTTTCATAGTTAACGACTTAAAAAGTTGTGATTATGATGCTTTCCAACATGATGTTAATTTGTACTGTTATCTTACAAAGTTGAATAATAAAGTCAATTCAGAGTTTGATATAACTAAAGATGATACATCTGTACTGTATTATCTTAATCAAAAGTTAAATGAGACTAGGTTAAGACTTTACGTTCACAGTAAAATTAACGGTTTGATTAACTAAACATCACACGTTCGAGGGGTCGTGTATAACTAATCCCTCACATTCTTTTTTGTTAATTAAAATGAGTATTTACTTAATCTTCCAGCTTCAATTTCACCTTTAATAAATGCAGCAAAGAAATCAAAGTTCCATTTTGCAAGTATTTGATTATACCATGCACTAGATTCATATCCAGCAACAGCCCATCTTATTGTAAATCCTCTATCTACTACTTTTTTTGCTTCATCTAGAGTAAGAATCATTCTATTACAAGGACTTACATCTTCTTTATTATCTAATATTTGGCTTCCATTTCTTCCAGATACACTAAAAGCATAGCTTGCTTCAGGATAGTGCCATTCTGCTACTACAGCATGTACCTTTTCAGGTGTTACTAAATCAATTTTTTCTTCTTGTTTAAGTTCAACAGTTTCTGGATATCCAACTTCACCTTCTTTAGGTGTATGAAACATCTCTCCTGATATTAATGATTCTCTTTTCTTTTTAGGTTGTTCTAATTCTTTTAATTCTTCCACTGTAGGATTTTCTACAGTTATTTCTTCTATATTTTTATCTTTTGCCATTTTATCATCTCCTATATTATTAATACACTTTCTTCACTAGCTTTCTCAGTACTTTCAATACTAGCTATTTTCTTTTTAATTGTATCATAGTTTTGCATAAAAATCATAAATAATGATAATTCACCCATTATTTACCTCCTCTATTGAAATTCTTAGCATATGTTGGTTGGAAAACATCTTTACTTACTTCTCCGTAGTGTTGCTTTATTATTAATAATAATATAGTAGCACCAAAGAAATCATCTATGTTATCCTTATCAACATAGTATTCATCTAATTTATTTATTAATTTGTCAAATGTATCGAAATCTTTATCCATCCATGCATCGAAGAATTGACATAATAATGGATGTCTGATTTCATATGTATAATAACAACTTTTAAGATATGGATCTATAAATCCTGCAGTATTTAACATATCTACTAATACATAATCAGTATTATATAGTGTGCTAAATATCATATGATTACTCTTCTGTCTTAAATATAGCTTTATATTATAGCTATATCTAGGAGTATAACTACCATATTCTTCATTTATTTGATCTCTTATATCCATAAGTTGATGAAGTATTTCTCCAGCACCAGATGTAACTCTATTATCATCAGGCTCAGGGAATGTTTCAGATAATTTGATAAATTTTCTACCTAACATTTTCTCATAAATAGAAGTCTTATAGTTTGTAGTAACTCTATCAAAACCATATATATTACTAAAGAATAAAGTATTTCTATTATGACCATATTTTAATAATCTATGAGTTTCTTGAAGCATATCATTTGCATAGTAATTAAATATATAATTACCATATAAACTACTATGAAACGCATATACATCTAGTTCCTTGTCGTAAAATGCTTCAACTAACATCTTTTGAATACTGTCCATAGTATTCTCTAATGTTGTCATTTTTTCATCTGTTTCTTTATCAACTACGGTACTCTTTCCAGTACCAACGTTTTCACTTTTATATACAAGCCATTTAACAGTATGCTCCATTAAATCTTGTCTATTTTTAAATACTGTAGATTCTGTATAGTCTACAATCCATACTTCTTTATTGATAAGATTTGCTGGAGTAACTTTAGTAACCATAAAAGGTACATCTATATGCTTATGGCTATATGGTATAAAGTGGTCTCCTTCTTTAGGTTCTATTGTTCCACCTAATATCATAGTCTGTCCATCTGCTAAGTTAATAGCAAGACGTCTTTCAGTATCTGGTTTATCCTCTATTTCTTGACTACTACGACCATAATGTACAAATCCTTCAATCATATTGAATCTTGTAGCATCATTTTTAGATTTCATTAAGTTCGCAGTTTCACTAAAAGTAGTTTCATTCGGGTTTATACTCCACCAATCAGAAATAACTGATGGATTATTCAACATACTAGTTATCGGACTATCATACCAGGTTTTATTATTAAGACCTATCTGTAATTCGGCTTGTTCTCTCGTTGGTCTTGGTGTGGTAGTTTCAGCTGATATTCTCTCTACCTTAGCCATTGAAGAAACCTCCAGTATCATCAGGTTGAACAGTAGTTGTATTAGTATTATTACCCATAGTAACTTCTTCTCCAGTATTAGGAGCAGTTTCTTTCATATCATTACTAGCTGTATCAAAACCTTTAGCCATTTCTTGATTTCCAGCTTCAACCATATTACAACAACTATCAACTTCATTAGTTATATCAAACACTGCAGATAATAAACCTGTACTACATTGAGCATAGAATGAATTTAATTTAAATATAATACTATACCACCCGCTCATATAAGCTAATATACCAGTACTAATAGCATGTATAACCTTAGAGTTATCATTTCCACCTTTAGTAGCTCCTATATTATCTTGAGCATTTCCACCTACTCCGGTGTCAGCTTGTACAGTTTGTCTTCCAGATGCAGTCTTACTAGCATCATTTTGAATAGCTGCATTCATTTTTAACTGATCTTCTGATGTCAAGTATTTACTAAGTCCATTGCTAAATGCCATTAATTCATCTATTTCTTTCTTTGCAGTTTTATTAAGTTGGTCTGTATGTTTCTTAACAGATGCTCCACCTTTACGAATTAAATCTACAAGAACAGAAGCAGTACTTTTTTGCATTGTTCCACCAGCTTGACCATTAATTAGTTGCACGAATGCTTTAACCATACCACCAGTTGCAGCTTCTTCGTCTACTTTATTTGCAAACTTACTAACTTGATCTCTCCATGCATTAGGATTAAATGTTATAGTGTCGGCGTCAGGAATAAGTGCATATTTAAGAGGGTTTAAACCTTTTTTCTTTTCAGATTCTTTAAGTCTGGCCTTAGACTTAGCATTAAGACTTCCCATATTTAAGAAATTTACTGGTAGTCCATTCCACCAAGTACCATCTTTCTTAACCCATGCTCTTAATATACTACTTTCACCATCTTTAACCATAGCTGAGTTATAAGCTTCTACTGATTTTTGAGCAATTCCTATTACTCTAGCTATTTCTCCTAAATCGACATTATCTTTTACTTTAGTTAGTTCTCTAACTTTTTCCATAAGGTCACTTGGAGCTATTAATTGTGCACCAGTATTTTTTTCAGTAAAAATAGTAGTATTATCTGGCTTTACATAGATTTTACTAGCATCTAGTTGTATTCCACATACTTTAGAACATAAATAGTGGTAGTCTCCTAACATATCTATTATTTCTTTGAATACTTTAGCCTGAACTTTATAAAATTTGATAGTCATAGGTTGTATAGTTGCAACATTCATATAACTCTTAGTCATAATCATATTAGTTGCTCTAGCTGCAATTTCTTTAAGCTTATTATCAAACTTTGTAAGTTTCATGAATGTAATTTCTAATTGTTCTAAACTTTTTCTTAAATTTTCTATAATTTTTGGTAATGCTTTTTTAAGTTGGTTATTAAAAAATCTAAGTAAGTCATTTGATTTACGTAACATAACACCAGCTAACTGTGTAGCTCCTCTTGTAGTAGTCTTAGCCATTTGGTATGTATTACCTATCATGTTAGCTCCACCTTTAGCTAGATCCCATATACCTTCGGTAGCAAGTTCGTCTACGTCGTCGCTAAGTAAATCTATTTCCGTCGGCATTTCGATAGATTCAAATACCAATTCACACTCTTCTGCAAATGATGTCTTTGTGTATTCTTCTAGGGAAATTCCACCGTAAGTAACAAGTTTCATTAGAATTTACCTCCTTTTCATATGATTTTAAAACATTCTGTTGTTTCTAAACGAGTCGTAAGTATATTGTTTTGATGGCTCATTTTGGAACAACTACCTGTGAATTTTAATAAAATTTTAATATAAAAAGGAGGTTTTTACAATGTCTTTGAAGTTAGATGATACTAGAGACTTATTGATGCAAGTTGATAGAATGATTAAAGCAGGACGTATGAACTTTTCACTACTAAGTACAGATAGTTATAATCAAATAAAACAAAATGAACTCTTTATAGACTACGGTAAGGACGAAAATGGAATTCCTATAGGACCGCTTAATAATAATTTCCCTAAAGATGGTACGCCTATTAGAGGTACTATTAAAATAATGGGACCTAAAGGACCTGTAGACATCACTACATTAACTGGAACTAAATTACGTGAATTTATAGCAAACTTTTTAGAAGTTTCTGTTACTAGAACTAAAGATTATGAACCTAGTATGTGGTTAATGTTACGTCAAGATAATAATGGAAATACTGGGTATAATGATTCTACCGTAGAGCAATTCTATAGATTTATACAAAAGAATAAAAAAGAACTAACTCCATATATAATGCAAACATTTAAAGATGGTAAAAGAGATGTTCTTATTCCATATATAACATCAGATCTTATATTTTATGATGTATCTAAGATTATAGAAAATGAAAGTATACACAACTTAGATGACGTTATTAAATTACTTTATAAACTTAGTACAGATATAGCTAGTAGCGTTACTGCTAATATAGAAGCTCTTACTAAGAAAATGGACCAATCTATAGTAAACTTAAATGAAACTGCTATACGTATAAATAACACTATAAACGTTTTAGACGATAGTATACGTGATGTTAAAAGTCAGCTTAATGATATGACTACTATTGTGGAAAACGCTAAAATAGTATCTAATAGCGCGTTTAAAAGCAAAGTTATAGATCTTAAAGCCGGAGAAGTGTTAGTTATACATACAAAAGGTGGACTTCCAGATGAAAATGATAGAGAAATACCACCTATTGAAATACCTACATATGGTGAAGTTGATGGTCAAGATCCTAGAAAGATACTAAAGCTTATCTATATCTATCATAAACCAACATATATGAGCGTAACGGAACTAGTTAATAAGAGTGCTGGTAGCAGTATTTCATCTAGTGAACTTGATGCATTCATAATAAAACACAATAGACAAGCATTTTATAGACTAGGAGATAATAAACATCTTACTACTAATTATAAGTTTAATGATAATAAAACAGTTATAGTAAACCTTGATAGTATTTACCAAGATGAAAATAATGTGTTTGAAGAAGATGTCGAAGATGATGATGTTAATAACATATGTACATTAGATATTAAATTTGTAAATAAGTTTAAACGTGAGTTTCCTGATAATAATGGAAATAACTGGTTAGTTGGAACTCAAAAGCTTAGTTTCTTTAAAAATGAAACACTTATGTACTATCATTTAAATATTCCTAGTGGATATATGTTATATAATATGCCGTCTACAAATGCTAGGCAAGTAAATACATTTTTAAATGGATACCAAGTTAAAACTGATGGTATATTAATAATTGATGTAGTTCCTACTAACATTGCTACAGATATAACTATACTTGGAGATGAAAGTAAGAAAACTTATACTAGAAATATGTTATTTGATGATTACTTTAGTTCTACAGAAATATATGATATAGCATATAAAGGAAAATATACAGAAAGAACTACTAAATACTATACAAATGAGTATAATTTAAGCTATACTCCATCAATTGATATTACAAATGACGAAATTAAAGGTAAGATATCAATGATAGATGGAAGATATGGTCTTCCTATATTCGAACGTGATAGTAGTAGCCGTAGATTCTTTACTTTAAGACTTAAACATGAAATATTTGATGACAGTAGCTGGGATGCTAATAAACTTGGTGAAATATGGGTAACTTATGTAGTAAGGCCTAATAAAACTATAGAATTAGCAGACTTTGAGTATGATATGAATTCTCTAGAAATACTTCCAGATAGCTTTGCTAATCGTCTTACTAACATAAATGATGATTTTACTACAAACGGTAGAGGAACTACATTTGGTTATAAACTTAAAGCTGGTAAAACTTATTTGGATATAGATAAAACTGCATTTAATATAAAAGCTAGTAACTGGTATACAAATACAGAACTTGCTAGTATGGATACACTAGTAAAAGCTGCAATTATAACATCAGAAGACCCGTCTATAGATATAGAAAATAAAAAGATTATAGATAAAGTCAATATAGTTGGTATTAGATATCAATATAAAGACTGGAACCCTATACACAAGAGATGGGAAAATGTTTATGAAACAGGAAATAATAAAAGACTCTATATAGATAAAGGTATAGGTATTATAAAAGATAAAGAAATAGGTCTTGCACATCTTAATACAGACTTTATCTATAAAAATCCTGATAAAACTACTGTTGTAAATGATGTTGTATCATTAATAACTGTAGATTTATTATCTCATAAAGAAATACATAAAATAGTAAGATTTATTTATAGGGATAGTCTTGACAGAGACTTATATATAGCCGAAGCTAAGTATTATGTAGGAGATGGAACGAAAACTATAAGTATGACAGATGTTAATAAATATCTACCAGATTATTTACAAATAACAGCTAGCACATTTACATCAATGAATATTGATATGAGTTCTGCTCCTACTGTAGATATTGTAATTAAAACTACATCTTATAAAGTAGAAAAACCTCAACGTACAATTCAATTTAAGTATCATCTTGAAGGTCAACCTAATAATATTCTAGCTACTAAAACAGTAGATGTTACTTATTATAATAATATAATGAGTAAAGAAGAAGTTCCAGGATTCCTTCAATATCCTACGAAAAGAGAAATGTATATTGATACAAACATAGTTGGACTTAAACGTTTCTCTGATAAGAGTAACCATAGATTTATTCCAGTAAATACTGTTCCTAATTATGATATTAGTAATGATATCGTAATGATACCTGTAAAATCATTTGGAGAAAATATCTCTATATTACAAATTAGATACACAGAACATAATACAGTATCAGCTAGAATACCATTAGATCCATACTATGAGTTAGCTACACAATTACAAAATCATTCATTAGCTAATATCATAAAAGAACCTTATAAATATAATCTTAGAGTTACTAAGACTACATATTTTACAACAGCTAATGGACAAGCATGGACAGGAAACTTTATAATTCCTAATGCTACTAAATTAGAACTTACTAAAGATACTCCAATTTATGATATAGAAGGCTACAGCTCTAGTTCAACTAGATATAGTGGATGCCATGCTGTTTATACTCATATAAACGCTAATATCCCAGCATGTGCAATGTATAGTTATGGTAGAGATATTATTGGTTCTGGAATTGCAGGATTTGTTAATAATATGGTTCGTTATGATTACTTATTTAATAGATTATTATATAACTGGGTAAATCGTAGTAATTCTGAATATATTAATAAAGCAGTTTGGCATGCAAATGGTCTTATGCATATAAATAATACTGAACTTCCTGTTAGAAAGTTTATTAATGACGGGTCTAATAATATTGCATCTTATCCAGATAAACCTACTGCTAATATTCCAGTTATAATAGAATTCGATATAGTGACTAGAAATAAAGAAAATCAAAAGTCTTTCTATAAGCAATTTACTTTAGGTAATGCTAGATATATTAGTAATCCATTAGAATCTTTTACTAATATACCTAATATAATGAATAGATATGTAGAAAATCCACCTGGTCATGTAAATGTAGGAGATTATTTTATATGTGACTATCCAGCAATATTATCACCAGATATAAATAGATTTAGTACAGCTAATCTTCAATTCAAAAACCAAGCTGAAGATAGATTTATAGCAAACTCTAAAGAATTTATTAATAATATCAAAATGATTAATAAATCTGGTAGTGAAATTAACGGTAATGAATTACTAAATGTACCTAAGATAGAAAATATATTAGGAGCTCCTCGTAATTTAACTAATATAATGGCTACTAGTGGACGTAATTTGCGTGCAGTTGGTGTTGTAGAACGTGAAATATCTGAAGCAAGTTCTAGACAAGTCCAAGTATACCCTAATGCTAGTGGATATACTCCAGTACCAAGACCAGTAGTTCCAAAACCAGTTGAGTATACTACTGCTAATGTAAGACCAGAAGCATTACTGTCTCCTATTATATTAACTGGAGAGTTTAATTCTGCTAAGACTTATATCGAGATAGGACCAGGAATTAATGCTTACTTGCCTAAAGTTGCAACTAATGATCTTATAAATGATATTAATAGACTTAAAACTTCTGATATAATTGTAGCACAATATGGTGCTAAATTAGGTTCTAATTTAATATCAATGGCAGAAATATCTCAAAATGGTATTATTTATATAGGAGTTAACTATGATATGCAATTTACATTATGGTCTGCATATTTAGATACATTAACTACAAAGGTGTATAAGAATACTAATAATATAAATGATATAGCAGTATTTGTTAATAGACATGGTGACTATAATACATTTGGTCTTACACCTCATAGAAATACTGTAATAACTAGAGATGCTACTATAAGCGTACCTAGAGGACTTAAACTTACAGAAAATATGACATTAATTAATGGATATGCAGGTAAACAAATAGAAGATTGGAATAATGACATAGATGCTTCAAATCTAGGACTTACAGAAGAGTTTACTGTTCCATTAAGAAAACTTTCATTTAAGAACACATATGTAAAATATGATGAACTTAGAAATACAATAATAATTCCAACAGCATATTGGAAACCTGGAATGATACTTACTGTAAACTTATATACAAATAACGAATTACATATTAAATATCGTTCTATTGCTAAAAACACACTAACTTCAGAAGAAATACGTAATGGAATGTTATTATTTGATTTTGGTCAAAAACTTAATATTCCAGTTGGTGCTACAGTTGGATATATAATTGAAGCTCCTAATTATGTAACTTCTAATGAAGTAAGAGGAGTTGTGCAAATAATATAACGGGAGGAAATAAATGGAAAATGATATAAGAGTTGCCGTTATTTTACGTGATAAGAAATCACGTAATGATTCTGCAGATACGCTTATACTTGGAGAAAGTATTCCGTCATGGAATGCCGTAGAACTTCGTACAGTTACTCCAGAACATGATGTAATATCATTTAATGACACAGATGCAGAAAATTTAGATAAATTAAAAAAGAATATGCTTATTCCTCAGAAAGAAGGAGAATCTTTCGATAAAAATGGGAATATGGTAGATGTGGGCCAAGATATTGATCTTGGCCTTATGATTATAAAACGTGGAACTGAAAGATTTACACAACCAGATCTTGAAAGTTACGCTAAAATACTTCAAAATAATAAAGAATTATTAGAACCATATGTTATGCACACGAACGTAGATGGTAATAGATGGAAAAATATACCATTTTTAAATGATGAAGTCGTGTATACTATAAATGAAGAGGATATAGGAATAGCAGATGATTTAGCCACTCCACCTGATAACACAATTGTACATAGATTAACAGTAGAAGTTATAGTAGATGGAAAAGTGGATACAGTTAATCATTATGATGTTAAAGATGGTACTTTAATAGATAGAAACTTTATTGGATTCCAACATACATATCCAGGGTATAAATTAAAGGAAGAAATTGATCCTTTTACTATGCAGTATAGCTTTACATACGAACTTCACTATGTATCAATGTATAAAATAGATAATGTTATAGATAATACATTAACTGATAAATTCTTTAATGTTAGAATTAACTGGGTATTAGAACCTATTAGATTTAAGAAAGCTACTACATGGAAGTTCCGTGGTTCATATACTGAAGCGGACTATGTACAAGATGGAGAAATTCCAGGAACTTCTGGAACGTTTACTATAGAAAATGTTAGATATGGTACTATGATTACTAATCCGCTAATGTATGTGCCTAATATAAGTATAGTTAATATAGAGAATATATTTCCAGCTAGAATAGTAAATGATACTGTTATAAATATAGTTTTAAGATATACAGCTGATCTAAGACTTAAACCTGATGAATTAGCAACTTATGATTACGGTGCTATAAAGTTTAATAAAAACGGAGGTTCATCATATGATGGTCTTCATATAATAAAAGATGGAAACTTTGTAATGCCAGAACAAACTTTTAAAAATCAGTCTACAATAAAGATTAGATTTAAATGGCTTAAAAATAGATCAGATAACCAAAGAGTTGAAATAACTCTTAAATACGAATATGACGATGATGCTCCTAGTTATAATGTTAGTATAGAAAATATCATTAGTTATGCTTATAAATACGGAGTAAATGATAGCTGGAAAGCATTTGAAAAGGCTGAAAGTTATAGACTTAGTGTGTGGCAAAATGTAACTGAAAATGGAACTAGTGGTAATTATAAATTAAACTTTGATAATCTTAACAGATATAAAGAATATGCTCAAGGAAAGATGCTGATAACTGATAAAGGATATAATCCTGATGTATTCCATGTCACAACAGCAGATGATCCATTAGATAAAATAGATTATGATTATGCATGGGTTTATAAGGATGATGCTGAAAAGAGAAAGAGTTTAACTATAGATAAAGATAAAAAGATAGATCTTAAGAATTTTACATCAATGAGTACTACTTCTAGACACTATCAAATATATGCAATAAGTCCTAGATGGGATTATCTATACTATGTTAAACCTACTCCAGCACAACCAGCTCCACCACCAGCTCCTAAACCGCCTGCACCAACACCACCACCGGCTCCACCAGCTCCTAAAATGGTAACTCTTACTGTTAATGCTAGAATTAACCCATTTAATTATATTAGGACTGGGGTTAGATATAGTAATTTAGATTCTCGTAGACGTAGAGGATTTGAAGCTTCACAACGTATCAAGGAGACTCCAACACATAACCCGACTAATAATATGTCATTTAGTTATACAGTTGTTCAAGGTACTACTGTAAATCTAAATATGAAGTGGCATCCATATTTAAGAGTGGTATCTGGATATACGACTAGTATTACAGTTAATGCTGATACAGTTCTTAATATAGTATTTAATTATACACAAGAAAAACGTTATGATGCGGTTGGTGGAACTATTGATGAAGTTCATATTGTAGAAAATAGTAACTGGTTATATATAAATAATTCATCAACACCAATAGATCCATTTATTTTAACTAGAACAGGAAAATATACGGTGTAGAAAGGAGATTAAATAAATGAGTGATATCTTTTATAAAGATCATAATTATAAATTTACAATAATAGATTATGAGTTTGATGGTAACTTAATTCACTCTGAAGAGTTATTAACGTTTAATAGTAAGACTGTCAACCTTAATATACCAGCTGGATATACGTTAGCAGAATCTCCTATTATAAACTTAGGAGAACGTAACACGGTTCGTGTTCAACGTAGTATCCTTACAAATACTTTACTATTTATAGATAATGTATCTGGTGAAGTTATACATAGGCAAAGCTTTACAGGATATACTGGAGATACTATAGATAGATCTAGTATTAATATGCCATATGGGTATAATATTACAAGTTCTGACCCTATAATTATAGACGGTGCTAGAAATAAACGTATAATGGTTGATAATAATATTATACCTGTAATTAAAATAGACCCACAAAGAGTTTTACATAAAGTGACTATTAAGTATATGTTTAATGAAAAACTTATTGCTACTGAATTAGTTTCTGTTCGTGGATGGAGAAAACCTGTGGTTACAATACCTACTGGTTATAAAGCTAAAGATTCTAGATATTTAGATGGATGGAATCCTAATAAACCAGAATTCATACTTGAAGTATTACCTAAGGAACAAAGAATCAATATAGAAGTTCGTGATAAACGTAATAACGTTGTAATACGTAACATATCTCTTAATGTTCCATATGACAGTGAGTTTAATCCAGCATGGGTTACTGATGTTGTAAAAGGTTTTAGAATCGACAATGACGGTTATGACCACGAAATTATACGTAGTAGCGGTAATTTTACTGTTTATGGTGAATTAGAACAATATTGGAGCATTAATGTTCCATTTAAAGAAAATCTTACTGGGGATCTTAAAGATGATATTAACTTTCCAGAAATAACATTCCAAAAGAATGATATGATTAATAATGCTAAAGCAAAAGCTAAGAAAACTAGTATATGGAAACATCCAAACCAATTATCTGGAATAACAGAATCTCTATTTAGCTTACATAATTCTTCTAGTATATTAGAAATTAATAACCTTATTAAAGAATTACGTAGCGACAATGCTTCTAGTTTACAAACTGTTACAGATATAGTTTCAGATAAGGAAATGAGAGTTAAGATTAATAAGATTATGAAGAATGATATGTTCTTTAATCGTCTTATAGATCTTAATACATATAATAAAATAGATCTTTTCCAACTAGATGAATATAGCTATAATAGTATAGAAGATTATCATGTATCAGATGCATTAGAAAATATTAATGCATACAATGAACGTTTTCTTGAATATACAGTGAAATTTCCATTTGGATATATGATAACTAATATAAAAGAAGATAATATATATCATAGTATTATGAGAGATTTAGTATTCTATAATGAAGCAGATGATAGAACTTCTGTTATTAAGTTTGATATTAATACTTATAATACGCTAATAAGTAAATTAAATGAATATATAGACCTTACTATAGATTTAAAAACTAATGTGGCTACTGGATATACAAGCCCGCATTTAAACTTACATGAAGATCTTATAGCATTAGCTAATGGTCGTATAATACGTGATTTACAAAATGTTCCGTCTGATGTAAACTTAACAACTATTCCAGAATATATAGGAATGAACGCATACGGAAGACTTAATGCAAATATAGCAAAACTTAGACTTGCAATATTAAATGAAGACGTATATGGGCTTATAATTAATAGATTTAAATTCCGTAAATCAGATATACCAAACGACCATGGATTAAGTCCAGACCATACTTGGATATATGATGATTATGGATATTTAACATGGGAAAATGCTACAAAGTTAATAGAGCTTATACAAGATATCTATAATCTTAGTGGAAACCTTACTATAACAGAAGGAAATAAAGGTAATAATGAGCTTATAGCAATAAAAGAACTAGATGTTAGTGCATATAATAGAACTCTTATGCAAAAGATGTATGACTTATTTTATCATAATATGAATAATATGGTTGAGACTATATTAGCAGAAGAAATAAGAAATCATATACTTGAAAATAATGCGGTTAACTCATTAAAATATAGTTGGGCTAGATTAAAGGTAAATTTACCTAAGATGATGGCTAAATTTATTAATAATGATATAGAAATAATGACTGCAGCTATTTTTAAGAAGTTTGTATACCCATTCTTCTCATTATTTGAAATAATGTACACAGTAGCTGATAATAACCATACTTATAGTAATATTTATAAAGATTATAGTTATTATCGTAATGAAGCTAAGAAAACTAACTGGCTTTCTAAAGAAGATGATATCTTAATACGTAATGTAATGAAAGATATGAGTAAACTTATAACTATATTCCGTAAGTATTATAAAGGTGGAGGACTTAATGAATTCTATAAAGATGTTATAGAAAAAGTATGTCATACGCCATTATCTACTAAAGATATACAAGCATTTAATGGAATAGCCGGAATAGATAATATAGCAAAATTAAATCGTTCATTAGATTATAGACCAGCAATATATCTTGATGATATATACCCTGATAATGCTCCAATTAAGAGATTATCTTGGTTTGGTTCTAAAGAAATAACTACTAATGAAAGATTTATATATTCATATTTTATAAATGATAGTAGATTCGATAATATCTATATCACACCATCTCATACATGGAAAGATTTAACAGTGGATATAGACACTGAATTAGATGACCGTAATGTTGACTGGTATGTAGACCCTAAAGATGAAATAGAAGTTAAGAAAACACGTTATTTGACATTAGAAGAACGTATTTATAAGCTTATAACACATGTTCTTAAGAATAATGCTATATTACTTGACAGATATATAAATCTAATCAATAATTTCTATAGTTCTGTAGAAGATCCTATTAAATATGGTTGGCATAAAGTTCATTTAAAGAATATAAATCTTGATGATAGACTTATTAGAACTATGGGTACATTTATAGATGTACATACTAAGTTCCAAAATGTTAAATCAGAAATAAATAAAATTACAGATACTACAAAGCCTTATATATTCAGCAATACAATGAGTATTACAGATAATGCATCTGAATATGTAAATGCTAGAATACAATGGAAGAATGATACTAAAGTTCCAAAGATTAAATGTAGCATGTTCGCTATATACGACCATAACTTACATGTGGCTAAAATAGAATGTAATGCTGATGGTGTACCTATTAGAGTATTTACTACTGTATATGGAAATCGTGAATGTAAGCCAGTATTTATAGCTCCAGCTAATTCTGATAGTACATTAATAATTAAATCTGGTGTTGATTTTACTTTAAATTGCGATACTGCAGAAGTTATTGCTAGTAAAATAAATAATGCAGATATTAATAAATATGATAAATCTATACTGCTTGATAGTAAGTATAACGGAGATATCGTTATAAATCATACTGGAGAAACTCCTACTGATAAAACTATGATTTGGGGAAGTAATGAAAATAAAACTATATATAGTAAATTTGAAACAGTTGGTGAAATAGATGAATTATCTGTAACTCCTGAGTTTAGTGATTTACTTGTAGAATATGATTTCCATGAACGTGAACTTAAACCAGATTATAGACTGGATACTATAACAGAAAAGAGAAATGTTATTGCTAAGAGACGTTATTGGAATGAAAATTACCAAGAAAGATTCTTAGTATCAGTTGAAGGATACCATATTCGTAAGAAACAGTTGATTAATATCAATACTGAAAATTATGGTAATGTAATATTCAATGATACATTATCTTATGAAGATATTAAAGTATCTCCAATTGCTGTTCCAGTAGTAGTTAAACCACATGAATTAAATGATAAAACATTTAATTTTACTGCAACATTTGTAAATAAAAATGGTCAACCAATAGTTGAAACTGAAGCTATAACTAAAACTAAAGTTGTAGAAAAGACTATTGATGGTCGTATAAATTATAAATGGACTAAGAGACATCCAGAATCTATAAGATATATCCCTAGAAATGGAGTATTCTGGACTATAGGTGCACAATATTATATTGAAATTATTGATAGTGATAATAGAGCGTATGTTAAGAGTGGTACTGTAAGTGCAGACGACATTAATAATGGATATATAGAATACAAAGTAGAAAAGATGCCTGAAGGAAATGTAATATCTACATTTGTAATACAAGAAGTAGGTAAATTCCGTTCAGTTGCTTCTATTGACCAATATGAGCAATATGAAGTGTTACCAGATGATTACTTCGTAGTTAATAATATAACTCTTGATGTAGTTGACCAACTTATGAATAGACGTGTATTAAATGAAATTGCAGATTATGAAAGATCTATTCTTAATAAGAATGTAATTAAAGGACAAAATCTTCCTTTAGTTCTTCCACCTAATATTAAGATAGATGTAGATACTCTTGCACCATATGTTAGAGTTAAGATTAACCCTACAGATGACGAACATTTAGTATGGGAATATTCATTTGCACAAGATAGATTAAATTATAAATATAATTATCAAAGATCAATCGTATTAATAAATGAAAATAATGCTAAAAGTAATTATGATTTTATTAAGACTATAGGATCTTATAGTAATTATGATGCTAAACTAAATACATTCTATAACTTATATCCTAATATATTTGTAGCAAAACCAGGTAAATCTTATAGAATAATAGTAGAAACTTGTGATTTCGATGGTACAGAACTTAATACTTATGAATATACTAAAACATTTACAGATATTCATATACCTAATACTGATAGTAGTAAGTTCCTTAAAAATAGTACAGATAATACATATCTTCCTAATAGTATTGCTTTCCCAGATGGAAATGAAAGATTTATTTGGATGTACAATAATATAGACAGGCCATTAATAACTGATACTAAGATATTTGGTGTATCTAAGGAAAATGGAACATTAGTAGAACTTCCAGATTATGATAGTTTAAGTAATATTAATGGTGAATATATTAATAATACTACAATGGAAGGAATAGATTATGGAGAATATATAAAGTGGACTGTTGATACAAATGTAGGATACCCAGCATTAGAAGAAAGTGAAACTTACTTCCGTAACGAAAGAATAAGTCCTTCTCTTATAACTGCGAGTCTAGATGTATCATTGAGTGCTAAAGATGGTACTGAAGATGATGACGCTGACTACTTTATAAATGCAAGTTTTACACATAAATATATTCGTGATAATAACACTAAAATAGCTGTACAATTATATACAGTTAAAGATGGAGTTGAAAAGAAACTTGCTACTAAAGTAGTAACATATGGCGAATATGTGAGAAATGGATTCGTAAGCTTCCCTCGTGAAGATATTAGTGAAGATGAAATTATTACATATAAAACTAAAATAGCTTTAATAAATGATATTCAAATAGGAAATGACAGTGACGTTATAGACTACTATGAAAGTCCTAGAAATAAAACTGAATATGAAGAAGATTTCGTAAGAACTACGCTTCCATTCTTTGATAAGAAACCAGATGATATAATGGTTCTAAATGAAAATAAAATTCATATTAGAAAAGATGACGGTGTATCTTATACAGTTGGAACTATGGGACTAGTAGAAATATTTGATAGAAACCATAATAGACTAGTAGAAAAAGAGTTTACAGTAAATGCGGCCGATGTAAATAAAGGTGAAGTAACATTTGAGCTAGATCCTGAACTACCTCAAATATTTACATTCCATATTTATATGCAAGAACCTGGAAAACTTCCAGCATTACCATATGTAACATCTGCTTATCTTTCTACTTGGAAAATAGAAAACTCTAAACCTACTATAACTACAAGATATATTAATGTTATGAACGGATTTTTATCAAATGGGCATCATAGCTTGCCTATTACTAGATTTAAAGTTACTATTAGAAAATATCCTAATAAACCTATAACTTCTGGTGAAATTGACTGGAGATTATTAGTTGATAAAACTAGAGGATATATGATTAATGTAAATGAAAATATATCATTAGAAGTTGTAGAACCAACTGAATATATAAATATGTCGGATAATGAATATGTAGAATATACCGGAGATGTCTATACAAAAGATTATGCCGGATTATCTTATTATTCAGACCCTACTAATAAATATCAAAAAGTAGATAATAGCTGGGGTTATACAAATATGGTTTCTAACCAAGATGATACATTCTACAATATGGATAATAAAATAGATGTAGTCAATATAGTTAATAATGTATCTGAAAATTCAGGTGGAGCTGTAACTTTATATGCAATCACTAATGATCATATTGGTTATGGTCGTTATGATAAAAAGGACATAACACTGACATATGGATATCGTATAGTTGATGGAGTAAGTGTTCCTGTTACTAATACTATAACATTTAGATGGAATCGTTATAATGAACGTTCTATTGGTAGTGATATGTTATATACTTATGTAGAGAAATTATTTGATCTTACTAATAAGGATAAAAAGCTTAATGATTTTGTAGAAATTGAAAAGATGACTCTAAATACAGATATTCTTAAAGAAATTACTGGCTTTGATAAAAACGCTAAGAAGTTTTCTGAAAGTATGTCTAAATATTTCGTTAGAAAAGAAGGAGCTCATTTATATACAAGTAGTGAACCTATTGACGCGTATGGTAGAGTTATATATAATATGGTTATTCCAAAAAATCCAAATAGTGAAACAGACGGCGGACTAATTAATCTTAAAGAAGTACCAACTGAGTTGGATTTAATTCCTGTGTTGAGTGGGGCTGCTGGTTATAATAAAGCACAAATTGATAGTAGTCGTAATAATTTCGTATGGGTTACAACTTATTTAAAATTTGGGGTTGCGTTATTTGCTAGAACTGCTGAATCTGGACAAACTGATCCGGTATTTTATCATAATGATGGACTTACTATTATATATAAACGTTATAACGATAATAGAAAAATATATGCTAATATCAAGGATCTTATTACTAAACGTGACTTAAGAACTGACAATGGAGAATATGTTATTAATAATGATATTAAAATAAAATGTAAAAAGAACGGAGAAATCGAACGTGATGTATTTGCTAAATATGTGAAAAGTGGATACCCAGAAGCTGGTCATATGACTGGTACATTAATAGATTATACAAAGTGGAATTATGCATTATTAAAAGAAGAAGATGTTTATATCAATAAAGAGAACCTCACATCAGCTATTAAATGGAAAACTGGAGAAGAAATGCCAGAAGTATTAAATAGTAAGTCTATACGTCATAGATTTTTACCTATCAAACCAGATTGGGAATCTAGAGCATTAGTTTTAGATTCTAATGTAGATATAACTCAATTTGATAGAGCACCGGTATTAAATAAGTTATATATGGTAGCTGGATATATGAGAGGTACTTATTATGATAAACTATATGGAGAATTTAAGAATTCATCTACACTAGTAAATCTTACTTTAAATTGTAGAATACTACCATTTAATCTAAAGTATAAATATAATAATATCGTAGACAGTAAAGTAATTACTCCTACTAAAGTTATCACATTAAACTATACAGTTCCTAAACATACTATAATAGATGCTCAATGGTTAAAACATTATACAAAATTTGATAATGAAATATTATCTTCTAATATTAATCAAACCATTACAGCTGATGGTACTATAAACGTAGATTTTACATATAATAGTGAGTATACAAATGATAATACTCCTCTTATATTCCCTGATATAGTATCAAAAACTGATGCTGAAAATAGTATTAATATAACAGAATATAACTTTATTTCTAAAACTGATGTAGTTGAGCCATTTGGTTTCAAGAGTAAGTATGTATTTAGTAAGTCTGATATAAATGTTACATTTAATAGAACCGTTGTACCTAAATATACACCTACATCTAAAGATAATCAATATAATGAGTTTAATGAAGCATATAAAGAAACTATGACTGTAAATGTTGATATGTCTGAAGTTAAAGATGTGTTTAATAAAAATACTCAATATACTTTAACTATAGATGCTGATGATCCTATTATATCTACACCAGGAAATAGTTACCCTTATATTAAATATAATAAGGAATATTTTATTGGTCATAAAGATATAAATAAACATCTTAATATTAATTATAAAATTGGTGATTATAATATTACCAAAACCGTTACAGTTAAAAGATCACCTAATGTTATATGGGATGTAACATATACTAAAAATAATATGCATGCAGTAAAATTGGATATAAATAATACAGTTAGTGAAATTGAGGTAACTGTTAATAAAATTATGCCGATGAATGATTATCATTATTCTGCTGAAGTTAAAACTATTAAAGTTACTCCAGAAGATAAAGAACGTGGATATGTAATATTAGATTTATATCGTCTTTGGTATTTTGAAGGTAGTTATAATAAATTGAATGTAACATATCGTGCTATATCTGAGTCGACTGATGATATTATTTATCTTCCATCTAATATTAAATGTGAAACTAGAGTAATTAATGAATATAATAATCCTAATAATCCAGAAGCTTCTGATAAACTATATAGCCTTAATATTAAATTTAGAGTTAAAAATGTAGTAAATGCACTTAGATATGGAAGACTTTCTGGTTTAGTTGATGCCAGTGGTGATTATAGAACACCAGATGACTGGTCTAGATTCGCTGCTACTAATCCTATAACATTAGACAACACAGACTACACTGGATTAGATACTGAACTTAGAGTATTTAATGTTAGCATTGTAAATATGAGTAAGATATCTGCATCTAACTTTGTGTTACCTGAAGGTGTATCATTTGCTAAAGCTGGATGGCTTAATAATGAGGTTGAATCTAAAAACCTTATATCTGGTATAAATAATGAAATCATTATAGATATTAATATTAATCCACCTAGTGAAAAATATGAATATAATGAAAATATTGATTTAGATATGAGTAATTTCGGTATTAGAAATGATAAAAATGAAGTTGTTAAAGAAGGTAATATCTATAATGCTATAACTACTACGTCAACTGCGATAAATCCAGACGACGCTCCAATAGAGTTAAGATTCTTCTTATATCGTAAAGATAATAAATTCTATGCATTATATGTATGGGTTCCTTATAAAGAAATCAATACTATAAAAGATTATACATTATTGAATTTAGTAAATAATGTAGAAAAATATGAATTTAGAATAGTTGAACAGCTATTTACAACTGATAATAACCTTAAACCTTTCTCTAAAGGTAAATTTAATAATATTCTTTCAACTAACACAAGATTAGAAGAATATGGAATAAATCTAGACAGATTTAATATACAAACTATTAGAGATATTATAACTAATACATCAGTTAAAGATTCTAATAACTTTATATTAACAGTTCCAGATATACAACGTTATATTACTAGCGATAATAATATAATAATACCTTTATATAAGAAAGATACTTTAACATTTAGAGATTCTTTACAATTAGATAAACTTAAAACAGCTATTACTAATTATAATAGATTTATATATGAAGGGGAAGCTGCTAATAAGGAAAATTCTAAGTATAAACCTGTAAGTATCAAATATAGTGAAAAGTATATCGTAGAATATATAACAAGTCCTGGATTTAGTATTAGAAATGATATAGATTATATATCTTTTGATATAACTATGTCTAGTCTTAATAGTACAACTACTAATAATGTTAATATTTATAATAGAGCATTACGTAAATCTCCTTGGTATTATATACCAGCATTAGGATCATTTGATTCACATAATGACATATTACCAATTAATATTATTAAAACTGTTACTAATATAGATAAGAATACTGAATTTAATAAGATTAAATATGCCGATATATTAAATGATATATTTACAAGTAGTGATTATTTTGATAGAGTAGTTAGAAATATTAGTCAATTTGACGATAGAATTCAAACTATTAAATCTAAAATAAATGCTAGAGTATTTAAAGAATCTATAGAAGCTGTATATAGTCAAGCTATTTTAACTAGTAGTGGAAATCCATATGAACCTAATCTTACTATAACTAATACAAATGTTGACTATAGTAAATTAGAAGATCTAGGACCAGCTACATTAGCAAATCGTAGTTCATTATATGGATATTATACTAATGAAACTGAAATTATAGACGGAGATACTTCTAAAACTTATAGAGTTTTACATTATAATATACATTTATTAATAAATACTGATAAAGTATATAATAATGCTAGGGCAGGACTTCGTTCTAGTGGTAATATAGACTATTATGTAGAATATTTACCAAACCCTACTGGAGTTTATAATACTATTGCAGATAATAGTGGAATAGTTTATAATAATCTTAATAATGTAAAACATAGTTATCTATATGAGATACCTGAGACTATAGATAATGACTATCTAGGTGAGTATACAAATCATTATATTTTCCATTTAAAAGATATCGTTATAGATTGGGAATTTATATCAGGAGAACACCAAGTTATGGTACAAGATTTATTAAATATTCATAATATTTATAATCCAACTGAACTTGGAGTTAATACTCAATGTAGTATAAATGTATCAGGGCCTGATCTTAATGATAAACTTAAAGAAATATTCGTAGAATATAAAGGAAATACTTTAAGTGACTTTAATATGCTTGATTATATAGATAATATTACATATAAAGATACAGATAAAGTAGTTCCAAAGATAACTATAATCAATACTAATAAATTAGAAGCTGGAGAATTTATTATTAGACCTAAAACTAATAAATATACTCCTGCTCCACCATCTGAGTTTAATAAGAGTAATTTCTTTATTAAACTTGACATATTTACAGACTTTAAGTATAAATATGATATAAATGATGAGGATAGAGAAGTATTAAATGATTTTGTAAATGATATTTCTATAATGCTTGTAGTTAATAAAAAGAATAATTCTGTATATGAATTTGAAAATACTAATGACTATAAGTTTGATATGTCAAAATCTAAATTATTCGTTCTTAAATCTAAGAGATTAGATAAAATGGATATGATAGCTAAAGAATTCGATAAGAAATGGCTGCTATCTAAAATAAATGACAATTTAGATACTAGAATAGAAGAATTATCGAAGAAGACTACTATAAGTCCTTCTCTAAGACGTATCTTGTCTACAATTAAATCATCTAGTATCCCTGCATATGAATGGTTTATCAATGGTTATAATGTAAATAGTATATCAAATGATAATATTATGCTATCTACTAGTGAGGAAATTAAGGGATCTACATTTATTAATGCTATTATTTCTAAAATAGATTATAATTACACTATTAAGAATAATATGTATATATCTGTGGTTGAACCTCTTAATTTAACTATCGACTTGGATGTAGTTCCTTCTAATAGTTGGAATTTAAACTTTATTTATAATAATAAAGAATTCTATTCTACTAGATTATTAGAAGAACCATCTGAAGATACTATTAAGAATATTTGGTATAGTCTAAATGATAATGAAAATATGACTATTTTCAAGGATAACACAATAGATATGTACACTAATACTATCAAAAAGACTATTTCGGTATTTATAAAAGATATCCTAGATACACATACATTAACTCTTATATTTAAGTCTAATGTATTCTCTAAAGAACAACGTACATTTAATATTACAAAATATTCTCATAGTAGTATATCTGAAAATGAATTTTGGGATATTTTCCAATCTTCAAATATTCATGAATACTTTACAACAAATATTCCTAATATAATTAAAAACTATGATTTCACATATGACACTACAGTTATAGTGAATATGAGTACTAAGTTAAATAAAACTTTAGAAGATATACCAGATGTATACTATGGTGCTAATGTAAATATTAAAGTTGGTGATAAGACTATATCTAGAACATACTTTAAACCTTATAATACAGAACTATCTTATCAAGAAATATATAATGATATGATAGTACCTATAAATAAAGAGCATTACTTAAATGATGATATTAAACGTGTATATTACTTATTTAAAACATTTGAAACTAAGATTATAGATAACATGCTTGATATTAATATAGAGACTGTAGAAACAACAGATCTTGCTAATAGTAAAGTATTATTTAATAGCGATACTCTACCAGTTAGAAAAACTCCTATTACTTATGATATTCCTATTAAGAGAACTGACAATGTTACTCGTCTATTAAATAGTATAAACGAATTTGATCCTGACCGTAATACGTTTATTACTAATATAGGTGATACAAGTATAGATATTGAATCTAGATACGCTAGATTCTTTAATCTTCCATCAAATGCTTTAGATGTATACTATTCTGAGCCTTTAAAACAGGTTATAAGACGTTTATCATTATTAGAAGACAGTAGATTAGAGCAATTATCTCCTCGTTTAAATGAAGTGCGTAGAAGAGCTATAATTGGTAATATGCCAGTTACTCCATCTAGTGTAAATATAGTAGATACAACTGATACTACTATTAAAGCAATAGATGTATATAATATTAATATAACTGCTACACATGTTAATATATATTTAAATCTACCTGCATTTTATGATTTATGTTATGCTGTAAATTATGAACCTGGTGATATGCTTACTGTTGCTAGAGTTACTTCTGGATTTAATATCCAAAATAAAGTAAAACTAAGCTTTAAACGTAGCTCTGATATAAATAATAGTACGATATTAATTGCTCATTTCTGTGAAGATTTACCTGTTGTAAATCCACTTATAATAGATGTAGCTAATAGTAGCTATACTTTAGCCGGTAATACAGTAAATATTACTAATACTAATGATATAGCAGATATAGCAAAAACATTAAAAATACGTGGACTTATTAAAATGAATGATAAAACGCTTCCTGAAATTAAACGTGTTAAAAATAGTGGACTTTGGTTAAAACAAACTTCCGCTATATACGACGAGTACACTGATAGTGAAGTGGAATTTATAGAAGATTTCTATCCATTATTCCATACATCAGTAGACCCGTCTGAAACTATAGCATTAGTAGATAATAATACAAATGTAGCTTATGCTCGTACTTCTAGTGCAAGCTGTATTATATTTAGAGATGGGACTGAATTCTATCCTATTTATAATGATATTTCTGCTCTTAAGATATTATCGACTAATGGAGTTTTAAAATTGTATTAATACATAAATCTACCTCCTAAATCTCAGAAGAATAAAAACTTCGACAATTACATATAATAAGGTGACTTATATCAAAATATAAGCAAATAAACTTAAAATTTTTAGGAGGTAGAAAGATGTTAAATGATGTAACATTGGGAAATGTATTATTTGGTGTGTTTGTGGCAGTAGCTGTTGGGTTGGTTATGTTATTACTTATATTAGGGTATGATAGACTCTATAATACTAAATATGAGTATAATGAAATTAGTAATTTAGAATTACTAAGTGAATATGACGCATTGGCGGCTATTTATAATGATGCCACATATATGAGGTATAGTTTTGCTCTAGTTGAGAATAGACATAGAGTAAGAGAGTTAAGACTATTATGTTTAGAGCTTATGTATAAAAAGCATGGAAATAGTCTTACAAATACTATACTGTATAAGATTAGTGTACTAGAAAGTAACTATGAAAACTTACTAGGATTACAAGCTAAATATGCTCCGTCTGAAGATGAGATAAGAAGTTATTTAGCTAAACAACCAAAAGAAGTAATCCATGAATTGGAATCTGGTTACTATGGAATAATGACAGACTAATAATAGGGAGGAAAATATAATGAATGCTTTAGCTGATGTAGTGTATGCGAATTTTGCGAATCTCGTTTATTTACGTAACTGGGATTCAGTTAAACGAGGTTCTGAAATTTCAGAAACTATATGGGATGACTGGGCAAAAGACCCAGCCAATTTGAGTAGCAAAAGCAGGTTCTGTTATATGGCGTTCTCCGAAGATGAAAATAATGAAGCCCCTTTATGGGATAAACACTTTAGGGGCTGGACTTATTTGTATAGCGGAAATGATACTATTATATATAAAGACTTATTCGGTTTAGATCTTAATACTAAATCTAATGGTTTTTATGCAGCAGCCTTTGTTAGAGGTAATGATGTAGTAGTGTCATTCCGTGGTACAAATGATTTTATGGATATGGTAACTGATGTTGAGTTGGCACTATTTGATAGATATAGTAGCCAACTTACATCTGTATACTGGTTTATACGTCACTGTAAAGTATTACTTGGCGAAGGCAATTGGAATTTTTATTTTACAGGACATTCATTGGGAGGCGCATTAGCACAATTTGCTCATGTGATTAACGGACAAAATAATAAGGGGATTACTTGGAATTCATTAGGTGCTGGTTTATATCTTAAAACCCACTTTGATACAAATGGAAGATTAGTTAATACTATTATAAATGATATTTGTACAAATATTGGTGTAAACTATGACGCTGTTGATTTAAATAATATCTACAGTATATGGAAAAAGTATGAACTTAATAATGATGAGAAACCTGTCTATGATGACATTCTTCAAATTTTTTTAACATCAAGTGGTCGTAGAAATGGTTTTTATAAATTTAAATCTGTTGATGGTAAATATCTAAGATTATCATTTGGATTCAAACAACAAGGAAAGGAAGCAGCTGCCGCTGGTATGGAACCTAGAAATTTCATGCTTTATAAAAGAGCTGCTATGGAAATTACTGGAATGTTTAAAACTTTAATGAGTTACAATAAAGGTATGGCTCAATATGGTCGTATTACAGATATACCTATATGCAATTATTACATACCAAATGATTGGACTACATGTCTGCAAACTAGATTAGGATATGTTTATGATGCTACTAGTAAAGATAGTAACCATGAACTTAAAGCTTCTGACTTAGTAGATGATAATGCTAAACGTGTATTAGTTGCAACTATAAAGAATTATGGTTTTGAAAAACATCATATCAGTAATTTCTTAATGTTTATGGATGACAAAGGTATGATACAAGGTGGAAAGATGAGAAAATCATTTATTGATAACGTAGTTAGAGATTTCTTCTCTGTTAAATTTGCTACAGATAAGAAAACTAAAGCTCTAGTTACGCCAACATCTTATAGTAATATTTTTAATACAGATACTAATACTATTATGGATAAAGTATTAGAAAGTATGTCAAAGTGGTTAGAAACTAGTAAATACTATGTACATGGACAAGTGTATAAAGAAAGTATTACTAATTATAAACCACTTAAAGTTGGAAACAGTATCATACTGGGTTCATGGAATAATATATTATTTGATAAAGTCGAAGGTTCTGCTCCTAGAGTAGAATTAGTAGGACGTGGAGGTAAGAAATGAGTGAAGGAATATTTGAAACTATAGAAGAAGTTCAAAAGGAAATAGATAAGAGTACTGAAGAAGTTGCTACGGAAGCTGTTGCTGCACATGCTCCACTAAGAGTTGATGAAAATATAATACCAGTATTAGCAAATGCATGTGCTAAGTATATGAAAGGTCTTAAAGGAAATGATGAATATGATAATTTCCAAAAAGGAAAAGACTTATTGGAATCTGGAGATGTAGTAAAATGGTTTGAAATGAATATATCATTTGATAGTTTATTTTATTCAGAAAGAGATAAATCTATAGTTTTACTATGTGATGCTAAATGGGACCCAGAACATGGAATTGGAATATCATTGAAGAATTTCAGTGTTGGTCCACAAGATTCATTTTTATAGAATAAACTTAACACGTCCTTCGGGACGTGTTTTATGTACCACAAAATTTCAATAAAAGGAGATTAATATGTATTTTGATTTTAAAAAAGATAGAAGAAGTATGACATTTATAGCAAAGTTATATAAAATTAAACTTACTCCAAAAGAACGTATAGCTAGATCGGTAGTATGTGGTATCGTTGATAAATTAATGAAAGAAAATGATAAAAATGACACAAGGTTTCGTAATATAAAATCGTTTATTACATATTATGATAATAAAACTGGTAGTATAACTCTTAAAGTGGTCGCTATTAATATGAGGCTGAATGCTAGATGGGGATATAGAGAAATTGGGTCTTGGGGTTATAATAATAGCAGATTTGTAAGACAAAATGGATTATTTATACAAGAATGGTTTAAAAATAACGAAATAAGTAAATTCTATGATATGAAAGTAGATAGAGTTTATAATTTATCAACAGAATGGAAATTAAAAGAATCTACAGAAAAGCAATTTGAAGATTTAAACTACTACGATATAGCTCCTAGATTAGTTAAATATTTTAAAGATAAAGATTTCTGGAATAAATATCGTAATGTAGTAATAAAAAATAAGAGATATTTTGATATATCTTTACCAAACTTTATGTTCACATTCAATATGAGTATTTCTAATATGTTATATAGATATAATTGGATGACATATGAAGATTTAAATAGAGAGTTTCCAGTGGATTTTTATAAAAGAAAAATGAGCGGTTCTGACATGAAAGGTTTAATAGAACGTGCAGAAATGGAGCTTCAATTTTCTAGAAAAGAAAATGAGCTTGTAACATTTGTTAAACAGCTGACATTAGGCGGATTATTCAATATAACAACTGCTGAATGGAGTATAATTAACCAAAGAATTAAATACTATGATGATGAGGAAGAATATGATAGAGTTAAACATAACTTACATTATGAAACATATGAAAATTATAGTAAGGATATAATAGATAGATATATTTGGTTATCTAAGGCATTTAATTTTACTGGTTATGACTACTTGATATTGAAAGGGGAATAGAATATGAATGAGTTGCTGATATTTAAAATAAATAGTAACTTAGATCTTAACGTTTATTTTAAAGATAGAGATATGAAAGATTTTGTAAATGTTACTCATGTAAAGTATGAATCAGAAAAACATTTATTACATGGAGACGCAGAGTTTAATTCTAATATATTAGAATACATAATATCAAATGAATTTCATAGATTAAAAGATGTTAGACATGAGTTATGTGGATTTATATCATTTTTAAATAATAATGAAAATGATTATAGACGTGTTACATTAAATGATTTTATGGAGAAATATAGAGTACATAAAACATTAGGTATAGGAGATTCACATATAATAGAATTTAATAAAGAAGCGTTTAGATCTAGAGTATATTTTAAGTTTAACTTTAGTAAAACTAATACAGAAGTTATATTATGTTATGAAAATATCAATAAAATAAATATTCCCTTAATTGAGTGTAGTCTGGTTGAATATACTAGTAATGAATATAAGATAGACTCTGCAAAACTACAAAAAAATATTGATAATAATAAATTAAATATTGATACTAAAGCAGTTATTGATATTCTTCAAAAGCTAATTATAGGTAATGATATGAAATATATGTCAACATTGCCAGTATTAGAATATAATGATGTAATAGTATCGAAAATTGTTAACATACCAATATATGATATTTTAAATAAATAGGAGGTAACAATATGAACAGATTTGAAATTTATATGGATAATAATGCTTTATTTTTAAAGCTATATAAAGGTGATGACATACCAAAAATGTGTATATGGGGTAATAAAACCGAATCTGATGTCGATAAATATAAATATACTGGAGAAATGAAAGCTAATTATATATTGAGAGATTTATCTAAGTCTGAAAGTTTAAAATCTAGAGATATAGCAAGATATATTATGGATTACTTCTATAGTACATTTGAAAAATATGTAAATTTAATAGTATCAGATGATAGTATCAATCGTGATATTATGTATGTTAAACCTTATGTTGGCGAAAAATATAAATGTTCTGTCGTATTTGAGTCTCTACATACATCAGTTAATACTTATGTACGTATAGAACGTGAATCTATAAATGATTACAGTGATCTTAGAGTATCTTGGATTCCTAAAGAAAAGGTCAAACATATATATGGTAATGTTAATACAAATATAGAAGATGATATTACTAAGAATATAACTGAATTTAGTAATGATCTTACTGGTAAAATTTATAAGAATATATATTCTACAGTTAGTTCAAAGTTTACAAAAGATATTGCAAAATTTATTGTAAATAAATTTAATGACTTTGATGTACTTAATTTTAGCGCTGATACTAAAATTGTAATACCATTTTATGATGATATTGAAAATTATTAAAGAGGTGAGAGTAATATGATATTTGATAATCCCATGTTTTTATGTATGATTGAAAGTGACTATTTGGCAATATATTATCATTATAATGATAGAACAGCTAATATAGCATATGTTAGAAGAAGACTTCCTATATCAACTATTGATGATTTGATGAAACATTTTGAGTATGATGATTTTGAGGAAAGATTATTTAAAGCATTAGCATCTGAAAATAAAGAAAGATTTGAATCATTTCTTAAATTAGCTCAATTAAGCGCTGATTATGACGATGCACAAACATATGTAAACTTTAGTTATATTATGAATAGTAATGAATATATTGCACATTCGTTAAATATTGTGTACACAGTTGAAAAAGATGATGATAAGAACATAATAAAGGTTGATTTAAACCTTAATAATGAGAAAACTGGGGATTTTATTATACCAATACATACATTTACATTAGATGATAAATTAGATTATGAATTAAAATATTTACAACCTACTGTAGGTGATATTATTAAGGCTAATGTAAGAAATAAAATAGGTAAAACATTGAGCAATGAGTTTGTTATCAAGATATGGAACTATATTAAAAACGGAGTTCTTTTATTTAGTAGAAGAGACTATTTATTACCTGGGTCTAAATTAATTGAACTTGTAACAAGCGACATTTCGGAAGGAGAATTAAGATAATGAGTATAAAAAGAGATTATAGTTTACGTGTTAGTAAAGATTACAATGAAATAGATGGTGTTGATCGTTTAGGTTGTTCGATTTGGTTTAATCATAAAGATAGTGACATATCTGAATCTGCGTACTTTGTACTTGGTGATAAAGAACCATTTGTTAAAGCAATATTTGATGTTAATCATAATAATCCATCAAATAATGTACCATATTACAATATATTTAAAGAAGCTATAGACTATATATCTAAAGCATTCTTTAAAGATGATGATGTTCTTGTTGCATTTAATGGACTACCATTTAGTGCCAAATACGCATTACATAATTATGCTATTGCATATATAACATTATACACATGGATGGAATTATCTAAAGATTTTGAAGCTCAAAATAAAAAGATGTGGCTTGATGGTATAGAATATCTAGATGAAGTATATATTAATGAATTTATTGATAAGATACTTGCAGATGAAACTGAGTGTATATGTGATGTTAATTTATATACATTATTCCATGATAAAATGACATCAAAAGATTTAAAACCAGAAGATGCAGCTATTGTTAATAACATAATAGATGAATTCATTAAAGCGGTTAATGATAGTATATTTGTATCAGATGAAGAAATGGATGAACTTAAAGATTTACATGAATTAACTGATGCATTAGATAAATTAACAGAAGGTATGGATAATGGAGATGTATTAGTTATTAAAGGTAAATCAGACGACAAAGATGAACCTGAAACACCAGTTAATTAATATTTCCATCAATTACATATAATATAGTAGTATAATCAATTTAGAAGCGTTTATATACTGTTTATTAACGTTATAACTAGTATTAAGTATAATTTATATAAGTATTATTTAAAACGTCTTAAAAGTGGTTATAAACGCTTTATAATTGATTTTAAAATATAATAAAAAGGAGTGAAAATTGTATGAGTGAAAACAAATACACATCTGAAAACATTAAAGTTTTCGAAGATCTGCAAGGTATTCGGCATAGACCTAATATGTATATCGGAAATACATTAGAAAATGGTCTAATACAATGTCTTACAGAAGTATTCGTAAACTCCATTGATGAAGTCGGGTCTGGTCACGGTGATGTAGTAAAAATCAAACTATTAAACCCAATTGGATTTGAACTATCAGACAATGGACGTGGAATGCCAATAGACCCATATCAAAATACAGGTATTCCAACTGTTACTATTCTGTTTACCAAACCACATAGTGGAGGTAAAATGGAAGCTAATGTAAACTATAAGAATGCGATAGGGCAAAATGGGATTGGATGTAAGATAATTAATGCACTTTCTGAGAAAACTATAGTAGAAATTACTCGTAATAATGTAGTTTACGAACAGACATTTAGCAGAGGTTATGAAACATCTAAGCTTACAAAAACTAATAAAATACCAGAATATCCTTCTGGAACTAAGATTACTTGGATACCAGATAATAAGATATTTAAAGAAGTAATAGAATATAACTACAATAAGGTTAAAGATATGGTACAAACTCAAGCATATCTAAATCCAGGTAATAAATTTATTCTTTCTGATGAAAGAACTAATAAAACAGAAGAAATTAAGTCTGAAAATGGGCTTTTTGATATGATGAAGGCTAGACTTGGTGATGATAAACCACTATTTAAACCTATCCATATAATAGCAGAAAATGATAAATACTTTATAGAAGCAATCTTTACATATACAGATAATAGCTATGAAGATATGATTTCATATGTAAACTCTGCTCATATGCCAGAAGGCGGGTCTCATGTTCAAGCTTTCCGTGGAGGATTTACTCGTGCTATTAATGATATTAGTAGACAAAATGGATTCCTTAAAGATAAAGATAGTAATATTGGAGGTAATGAACTTAGGGAAGGACTTAGTTGTATTATAAGTTTTAAAATGAATGAACCTCCATTTGAGAACCAAACTAAGACTAAGCTTAGTGCTCCAGACATTATACCATTTGTACAAGAAATAGTATATAATAAGCTTATAGCATGGGCAAGTGATAAACCAAAGGAAACTAAGGTATTAGTCGATAGAATTTTACTTACTAGAAGAATTAAAGAAGCCAGTAAGAAAGCTAGAGAAATGGTTCTTGGCACAAAAGCAGCAAAGAAAGGTAACTTAACACTAATGGATAGCAAGCTTGCACATTGTGTTAGTAAGAAACCAGAAGAATGTGAATTATTTATTTGTGAAGGTAGGTAAAATTGCCTTCGTTAAACTCTTCTAATTGCGGGGAACTACCGTTATAAAGAAATAACTACTACTTATACATAGAAATATAGTATAAAACTACGACCGTAATAGTGGTAAGTAGCATAGTGAAAACGTTATTTTAAGGTACAATCGACGCAGCAAAGCTTCAGCTTTATCTCTAAATATTTAATAAAGGAGGTGAATATATGGCTAAGGTTAAACATGTTCACAATTTATTAGATATTAAAAAATTTATAGGTATGAAATTTAAAATGAAAAACTTTGATGAGCCTTTAGAAGTCATAGATGTTAAAAGGGAAATTCCACCATTTAAAGGTGCTAGAAATCACCAAGTTATATATTTAAAATTTAGATATTCTAATAAATTTGAAACTATAGAAGTATGGCATAGATATGATAATGTTAAAAAGGGTCAAGTTAGAAATTATTTGAAACTTGGGAAATATGATACATATTTTGGTAAACCATTAGAAGGTAACATTAAGGGTAGTTCAAGTTTGAATAATATATGGCTTGATATGCATTGTAGATGTAATACGAATGACTACAAATATCGTAATTATTATGGTAAAGTTAAAGTAGTAGAAGAATGGCGTGTATATCAGAATTTTATCAAATGGGTTAGATCAGATAAATCTAACTATGATGAAAAATTTATTCAAGAAATTGATAAAGATCTTTTTCAATGGTTCGTTCAACCTAATGATATGAGATACTATGGACCAGATACATGCGTATTCTTACCAAAATCATTAAATAGGTTCTTATCTTCTTTTACATATAAGAAAAAATATGGAGTAGATAATAATACCCCATATTATAAATTAACGTTTAATGGTAAAGGATTACATATACATATTTCAGAGTTGGGAAATAATCCTGATAACTTTAGATATTGTAAACACTATATGTTTAGTGCGTTAATAAACTACTATTTTAATACATATCAAATTAATGACCGTATATATAAACAACTTAAAAATATTAATAATTTCGAATATCCAATTACAGATGATAAAGATATTCTAAAGAATATTCCAATTGCTACAATTAATAAAATAAATGAAATTATTGATAATGAAGTACATAACATGAGAATAAGAGATAAATTTATAGAGAATAAAGATGAAGTGGGCCCAGAGACTAGGGCGTTATGGTCAGTATTCTAAAAAGTGGCTATAACATATGTAGAGCCAGAAGTTATTGCTGGTAGGGTTATAAATGCCAACCCATTTAAATCGAAACGGAGAGAGAAAAGATATAGTCCGATACATTTATATAAAACAGCTGATTATATAAATGCAGTTTGATAAACGGGATAGGAGTAGCGTCCTATCTGAACTATGGATTCAGCAGCTGGAACAGTTAAAAATGCTAGAGATAATAAAACTCAAGCAGTATTTCCTCTAAGAGGGAAGATTATTAATGCTGAAAAGCATAGTGAAATTGAAGTATTAAATAATAAAGAAGTTAGAGATCTTATAATGCAAATGGGGTGTGGCATCCGGGAAGATATCAATCTTAAAAAGCTTAGATATCATAAAGTTATCCTTTTGTGCGATGCCGACGCCCAGATGGTGCTGCAATAGAACTACTATTACTTACATTCTTCTTTAGATATATGCCAGGTCTTATAGAAGCTGGGCATCTCTTCATTGGACCAAGTCCACTTTTCATTAATACAATTGGAAAGCAAAAGTACTTTACATATGATGAAAAAGAACAAGAAGATTTCCTATTAAAACACAAAAATGATAAGATATCTGATATACAACGTATTAAAGGACTTGGAGAACTTAATGCCGATGTATTTAGAGAACAAGTAATGAATCCTAAAACTCGTAGATTACTTCAAGTGCATATAAATGATTTTGAAAAGGTGTCAGAAGTAATACATATGCTTCAAGGTAATGATAGTACACATAGAAAAAGACTAATAGAGACAGGTGAGTTATAAATGAATATGTTAGAGTATAATCCACAAAGAGTGTTAGATTATGTAAATATGGTTAAAAAGCATGCTAAAACCATTTCAGATGTTAATGAAATGATGAGACAAAATAATACAGATTTAATCGATACATTAAGTAAGCATATTGATAGTGATACATCTGATAAACTAAAAGAAATGGCTAAAAATATATTAGCGTCAGTTAAACAAAATGAAAAGTATTCTGAAGATATTGAAGGATTACATGTAGAAATAGACCATGAAAAAGGTATGGTTTTATTTAGACCTAAGAAAATTACTAGAGTAAGTGTAATTATGTTTCCTAAATCTAAATATTATGGAAAGAAAAGGAATAAAATGATAAATACTTATCATAAATATTAAAAATTGTATTGGAAGGAGAATTTAAAATGAAAGAACTATTTAACATGAATAACATTGTATTTATAACTGCGTTGACTTATATATTGAGTCAAACTAAAGACATTATTAAATGGATAAGTAAGCAGTTTATTGTAAGAACTCGTATGGGAATATTACTTCAAGAAAATAAACAGAAGATATCTGAACTTATTGATTGGATTAAACTTAATAGTAAAGATAAACGTACAATTGATATATTAGAGAATAATATATTTTTAGGACGTAATGCAGACTACAGTAATTTAAACTTTGGTTATTATATAGTAAAACTAGATAAGTTTACTTGGATGCTTATTTGGAATTGGTATGAAAATAGTGCTGGAGGTCCTCAACAATTCTTCAACTGTGACATACTAGGTAAAAATAGAAGAATGTACTTTAAAAGTATTAAAGATTACTTAATGCCATCTCAAAAAGAAAATATCATAAGATATACTACTGGTTTGGATATATGCGATACTGCTATGATTCTTATAGATAAAATAACTGATAAGAAGATATTTGGTAGTCATATAACTACGGTAGAAAATATCATAAATGATTTCCTTAAAAAGCAACACATATACGATAAATTTGGTAAAAAATTTAAACTAAATATACTGTTATATGGGGAACCAGGGACTGGTAAGACTAGTATTATTAAATATATAGCAAATAAATTTAAATTTGACAAAGTTCATTATATTGATAAAATGTTTGCTAGAAACGATGATATGATGATAGTCTATAATACTAAAGAAATCATAGAAAACTATGAGAAAACTGGTAAACCATCGTTACTTGTGATAGAAGATATAGATAAATCTGTACTTAAAATAGGTGGAGACGCGGAAACTAAAGCAGAACCTTCAGACCCACCACAAATCCGGTCAGCAAGAGCATTTACTAGTGAAGGAAGATATATTGGTACAGTTCATAACAATCTAGTTAATAGTGGAGAAGTTCTTAATAACTTGATGCAATTTCTAGATAGCAATACAAGTCCAAATGGGGCTATAACTATAATTACTACAAATAATAAGGATTACCTTCCAGAAGCATTAATTAGACCTGGTAGATTAGACTACATGATAGAAGTAGGTAAAATTTCTTCAGAAGATGCGAAGGAAATGGTTAAATATTATGGTAGTAGTATAGAAATAGAAGATCATGAGTATAATCCAGCGGATTTGGAAAATAAGATATTCCAAGAAACTGTATCTAAGGAGGAAAATGAGTAAAACATTAAATGAAATCATACGAAGTAATTGGAACCTATATGAAAATGAGTTAAAGATTAGACTTAAGAAATTAAGAAGATCTTGGAGATATACAGACTATAGAAAGATTGGCATGATATGTGCCAATCTTGAAACATTTAAAGCACAAGAATGTTATGAAGATGTGTATATTAAATATAATCTGAAAAAGATTATAGATAGATATTGGAAAAAATACTTAAAACATAAAGACACTATTAAATTAACAGAACAAATGCAAAGAGAAACAGTAATGTGGCCAGATTGGTTATTAGATAAGTTGGAGGAATAGAATATGAATAAAGTATTAGATAGAATTGATGAATATAATTGTGCCATAGATTACAGTAAATGGAACTCATTAAATATACAGCTATATGATGCTGTAAAAAAGTTTAAAAGAAGTACTAAATTTAAAGATCTTGGGCATATAGTTAATCTACTTGAATACTCTGAAGAATTTAAAGAACATATCTTTTATGAAGATCTGGCTAAGAAATACGGTATATATAATATTATAAGAAAATATATACTTAGAACATTAAGACATCATCATAAGTATTTTCCATTAGATTTTCACAGTGTATGTAATAATAGAACTTATAATGGTAAAACTATAGCAGAGTTATTTAAAATGCATGTAGGTTTTGATGTAATGTTAGATCTTGGAGAAAAAGACCATCCTGTTAATAATGAAGGTAAAGGTGTTGGAGATCTAGTAAAGATATTAGCCGAATGGCGTTCTTTTATGGGAGGTAACAATGCGTAATATAAGAAACCGTAAATATAGAATATCTATTGATGAGGCTAGAATTATTAGATGCAATAGATGGATATATTCTAGAGTTAAAGGACTTAAAATCAAAATAAGAAAATATCATAAACTTAAAGATGTAATAGAATTAATAGATCACACAATGACAAGTTTAGAACATTGGGTTTATAGAATGGCACATAATATTAGCCCTAATGATGAGCGTTTCGATACAGAAGAAAAGGTTATAGAATACGCTATTAAAAAATATGGATTAAATAAATATATAAATAAAATGGAGGATAACACATGGAAAGAAAATTTGATTCAAAAACACAAAGAACTGAAAGAAAAGGATTTGAAGGGAAGGGGAAGAGTTCAAATAAAAATACCTTTAAATTCGTCAGAGGAAACGACAGAAAGTCTAGCGGTAAAACTACTTTTAGGAAAGCAAAATTCTTAATAGGACCAATGCTTCCTAAACCAGAAGGAGTATTAGCTTCTATATTATTACAAAGATATGTAAGAGATAATTATTTAATAGATGAAGAATTCATTACAACTAATAAAGCTATAACTGATAAGTTATTTGATGGTAAACTTGTTAATTATGAGACTAAAATGTTAGAAATATTATCTAGAGAAAAGAATTGTATTATTAGACATAACTTCTATAAAAATGTGTTCTATAACTTAACAGCTATTATTCTTACTAAAGAAACAGAACAAATTAAGAAATGGGCACCTAGTTATTTAAATAATATTAATGCAATAGCTGAATTATTTAGTAAAAATGATGCTACTAAAGAATTAACTAATAGAATCAATAAATTTGGTGATGTTGTAAAAGAAATAATAAATAAAACTAAAATAGAAGGAACTGATAAGGAAAAAGTTAAAGAAGTTATGGCATCTATTAATACAGACGGTATAGATACATCTAATCTTGGATTTATACAAAAAGAATTAGTAAATAGATTCCAAAATTATATGGATAATGCTTTAATGTTTACTAGTATGCATATTGGACTACCAAACTTCTCTAATTGTGTGTTATTCTTCGATAAACCTATAGCTGATGATTTATTTGCATCATTACCAACTGATTATAGAAGAATATTATTTGTAAATATGTTTAACTTTAAGCTATTCAATACAGATAATATAGCATTAATTAATAAACCTATAGTAGATGTAATGTTGACTGAAGGAGAAACTGAGTATACTAAGCTTAGTGACCCAGAGTTATTAAAGAAACCTATTAAAGCAAAGAAACCTTTCGTTAAGAAAGATAATAAATTCGGAGGTAATAAAAATGGGTACATGGGAAAATCTAAAGAATCTGGTAAGTCTTGGAAGTAATGTAGTTAAAGCTGGTAGTAAAGCTATTAGTACACTTGAAAAGATTGAAACAAAAAGACAAGAAAATGCTAAACCAAAATATAGGGTACCTGATATGGTACCCGAATCTGATAACATGTTCTTAATAGAGTACTACTATGTAATGAATATGCGTGATGCATTAAAGAAAATGGTAGTTGAAGAGTATGAAAGTACTAGAATGGATTTGGAATATATTTATAAGTACGTTAAAGATATGTTAGAATCTGTGGTTAAATTAGTAGAAGTAAACTATATTTATAGAAAGAATGTTCTTAAACTTGACGATATGAAAGAAATGTCAATTGACCATTATATGAATAGTAGATATGTATTAGAATCTGATATTTGTAAATTTATGACATTACTTAATAAACTATTAATACAAATCGACAGAGATAAGAATAGTCTTGCTAAGAAGAAACTTAATAATGAAATGAGTTTAGCTGCTGTTAAAGATATCATAGATTCGTTAGGTATTGAATAATTACATATAATAAAGTAATAAAACGTTTCAAAGGAGTGAACAATTTGAAAGAAAAATTAACAAAGAAAAATAAGTTTGACGACGATGATGAATTATTGGAAAAAATGTATAAGAAGAATAAGGACAAAAAGAAAACCAATAAGAAACATAGTTTTCGAACAGAGAAAAAGGAGATGGTTGAATGAAAGTTGTATTATTGGTATTAGGATTGTTATTAGTTGGATGCACGGACTTAGGTGAATATAGACCTTATAATAGGGATAATCCATCTGATAGAGCTCAGATGAGTAAAAGAATTAAACAGGCATATCAGAGTAAGGATGCCAAATGGGATGTAAATTATGAAAATCTTATGTATTAATAAACCAATACATAAATTAAGTGTGGTTTATGATACATGTTATGTAACGCTAATTAAATTATCTTATAAAAATATAAACAGGAGGAAGTAGAATATGAAAAAATTATTATTAGTATTAGGAATTTGCGGGTTGTTAGTTGGTTGTAAAGGTGAAGAAATATCAAAGTTACAAGCTGAGTTAGCTGAGGTTAAGGCATCAAATGAAATATACAAGAGTGCATTATTAAATCCAAATGATTATGATATTGAGGTTAACGGTGATGAATTCATCGTTAAAGAGAAATCTGATTATGATAAATCTAGAGATGAGATAATGAAAGATTATAAAGAGCCTTCTAAAGATAATAAATCAGATAACTCATCAGTTAAAACTGTATCTATAACTGAAGTACCTTATGAAGCATTACCTCAAGATTTAGATACATCTTTTAGAGTAAGTCCTGATAGACTACATTCAGGAGGGGACCCTGATGATGAAGCAAATGGAGATAATGGAAGTGTGCACTATGTTGTACCATTCTTCCAAGAACCAAGAAATGAGTATGATGAATTATACATACTACTACAAACAGACTATGACGTTGAAGGTATTATGTCATACTGTGTAGAACCTGGAAAGAATATTGCAGGAGCAGGTTCTGAAATATACTTAGGTTTAAAACTTAAAAAGAAAAAATAGGAGGCTATTATGAAAAAGTTATTATTAGGATTAGGTTTATTACTATCAGTTAATGTGTTTGCTGGACAATACTGTAAAGTGGTATATGTAGGTAGTAAGACATATGACCAAAGAGAAGAAGCTATTAATGCAGTTATAAGACAAGAGCAAGATAGAGTAGACTATTCTATATTAACTGACGTGAAAGTCAGTGATAATTTTGTGTATTTAATATTCACTGATGATAAATAAAGACAATTAATATGATGGCGGGGGTGTAACAATTCCCGCCAAATTATTTTTATTACCGGAGGAAAAAATGAATAAATACAAAATGGTCAATCTTGGGGAATACGCGATAGATGCGTTAAAAAGATATTCTAACTATGTGCTATACCATCGTATGATCCCAAATGTATTAGACAATAAAACTCCAGTTCAACGTAGATGTTTATTCGTAATGTTTAAAGAAGGTGTGCTTTCAAATGCTAAAGCTAAGAAATTAAATACAATGGTGGGGCAATGTATGAGTTATCACCCACATGGAGACAGCGGAATAAATGGAGCCTACGTTACAATGAGTCAGGAGTGGAAACAAAATGAAACTTATTTTGAGATTGATGGGAACAGAGGTAACGTATTTGGGGATACGGCAGCCGCTGGAAGATATTTGGAAATTCGTATGAGTAAATACGGGGAAGATGTTTTTACTCATGAATTAAGTCCAGATGTAGTCCCATATCAAAATAACTATACAGATACTGGTACAGAACCTTTAGTATTACCAGCAGTTCTTCCAGATGTTTTAATAAATGGAAACTTTGGGATTGCAGTTGGATATACTACAAATCTTTTACCTCATAATTTAACAGATGTTGCTAATGTATGTAAAGCATATGTTAAAAATAGAAAGATATCTGTTCAAGAACTGGCAGATATATTAAAAGCACCAGATTTCCCATTAGCTGGAACGATTGTAGGTAAAGGATTCAAAGATGCATACATAAATGGTTCTGGTTCTTGTGTACAACGTGGAATATGGAAACGTATAGATGATGGAAAAGATACGTTTATAGAAGTTACTTCTATTCCATACGATACTACAACAGAACAATTTATAAATAATGTAAAGAATCTAGCAATTAAGGCAGACCAAGGTAAACTTGTATGTCATATTGTATCATATGAAGACCACAGTAATATGGATGGAATAAGTATAAAACTTAAACTTGATAATCCTGAAAATTACGATAATGCTGTAAGTCAGCTACTAGCTAATACATGTTTAGAAGTAAAACATAGTATGGTAAATAACGTAATTATAAATGATAAATTCAAAGTAGGAGTTAATTTATTAGATATAATAAAAGCTTTCGTAGAATTTAGAGAAAGATGTTTATATAATAGATTTAAGAGAGAACTTAAAGATGTTATAAAACAAATGCATTTAATAGATGGAGTTGTAATTCTTAATAAAGATAAAGTAAAAAATCTACAAAGACTTATGGAAGAAGTAAGACTTGCTAAAAATAAACAAGATACAATACATCGTGTTATGAAAGCTTACAAACTTACATATGAGCAAGCTGAGTATATTGTAATGCTACGTGTTTATAGATTGTCTAATATGGAAATTGATGACTTATTATCAGAATATAAGAAGCTAGAAAAACGTAGAATTGAATTAGAAAAGCTTACAATATCACAAAAGAACCAACATTTGGATAAATATATGACAAATGAGTGGGATGAATATATTGTAAAGTTTGGACGTAGAAGAAAGAATAATGTAATAGAGAAAGATAATCTAAATAAAGCTGCGTCTATAATACCTTGTAAAGTATGGTTAATTGCTAATGATAAAACTTATAATATGGTAGTCGGTGCTAAGTATAAAGGGACTATGAGTATCGACACGCATACAAATGGACTTATCTACATAATAACAGATAAGGGGTATATGTATGTAGTTAAGGTTGCAAAGATTATGCGTAATCCATATATAGACTTATCTACTATAATTGGATTAAAAAGAGAAGATACTATAGTAGGTATGTATACAACAAATTATAACGGAGATGATATTTCTGTTATAATGCAGGGGGAATTTAAACTAAAGAAATTTATTATTAAAGCAGGGACTACATCTGGAATGCATGGTAAACGTGTATGGACAGGTGGAAAATTGGTGAATACGATGGAAAAATATAATAGCTTCTATCTAGTAAATAACCAATATAGAATTAAGGTTGATATAAATAACCTTGATGATAATACTTATTATAGTTATTTCGGTATAACTAAACATAAGGGCCAATTTATAGTAATGTAATAAAATAACGCGTTTTATAATGGAATAATTAGGGTGATATGTATAAAACGCGTTATACATCTTAAAAGAGGGATATAAATGAAAATATTTATAATCACAATGATAGTAATTTTTGCTTGTATTCTTATATATAACTGCATAATGGTAGGAATAGCAGTTAAAAAGGGAATAGAAGGTATTGCAAAAGATATATTAATTAAATATAAAAATAACTGGAGGAAATAAGAATGAAGAAGAAAGACTTATTAATGGCTAGAGTAATGAGTAATTTAAAAGTGGATAGGGAAGCACCAAATGATAAGTATTATGATATGCTTACAGATGGAGCTACTAATAAAAGTAATGATATATTAATGAATCAATTACAACTTAGTAATATATTATTTAAATTTGAGGAAGTAGAAATACCAAGTTTACTTAAATATGTTAAAGATAATATAATTAATGCTGAAATTATTAAAATGGATGATATTATGTATGCATCTGGTAGTTTTGAAGGTTTAATGGATTTATTTGATTGGGGTAGTCCAATGTATGAAGTTCTAGATAAAATTAGTTTAAAATTAGATACGTATATTTCTAAAGAAAAAGAAACTAGAATAATAAAGATAACTAAAGATGAGCTTAGTAGAGAATTATTAAGACTTAGTAGATTAATAAATGTAGTTGAAAAGAACTTACCAGAAATAGGGTTAGTTAAAGAAACACTTAAAGGTCTTAAATTATATAATCCGTTTGCGGATATAACAGCATTAATAACAGTTGAAGATTTACCAGAAAAATATAAAAATTATGATTCTAATATACTTGAACGTATAAAGAAGATTATATATAGAGGTCAAACAGATAATAATACAAGAGTTATGAAACTTAAATCATTTGATGAAGTTCTAGGTGATGCAGAATGATGGGTTCGTTTTTAGTAGCATTAAATGCATTATCGTTATTAATTGGTATACATTTACTTAAACGTAGTCTTAAAAATGTCAGTATATACAGTAGAATACTGCAGGAAGCTAAGAATCTTGAAGATGATACGATTAAAGAATTAGCTAATGCAAAGATTCCAGAAGGCGTTACTATGGATGACGTGCATAAATATGTAAGAAAAGAAGCAGATATGGTTAAATTTAATTTTAAGATTAAATTAAAAGAGTTTACAAAATATACATTTTATAATA